>Ga0056121_1000402_pt1 | contig 10357 bp, 7 predicted proteins | sample WorMetHEROISLAND_FD_83872 | JGI IMG/M metagenome (GOLD analysis project Ga0056121, IMG submission 83872) | Marine gutless worms symbiont microbial communities from Max Planck institute for Marine Microbiology, Germany - Olavius sp. 1 HERON ISLAND ...
AAATCAGTTCATCACAAGCTTCGTCGACGCCTACAATCGAACCAGGCTCAGATGCCTCGACTACAAGGCGCCAATCGAGCTCCTCAGCAATCCCCCGGGACACAACACTTCCGCCGGGGTTTCTCTCCGGGTGATCTGAAATCCCGGCGCAAAGTCGAAGGCAGCGGAGCCCGAGTTTCGCTGGGGTCTCGCCCTTGAACATCTGAAACCCCGGCGGAAGCCGGGGTCCATGGGCGGCGGTGCCGCGATCGGGCCGACTACCCGGCCTGCTCGACCAGCTCGACCGCGCGCCCGGCTTCCAACAGCAGGTCGTACATGTAGGTGGCGTGCGACCAGCGCACCACCAGGCGGAACGCCGGGCCGCCGTCGGCGTCGTCCGCGCTCACCTGCAGCAGCACCGCCTGCACCTGGCCGAACAGGGAGCCGGCGACCTGGCCTGCCCGGAAGTGGCGCGGGTGCAGGTCGAGGGTGGTCAGTCGGCTGAGGAGGTCGCGCGTGCCCGGGCCGGCGAGCTCGATCACGGTGTGCTGGTCGGTGACGTCGACCAGCTGGTGCGGTGTGTCGCCAAGGGCGTCGCGCAGCGACTTCGCCAGCCCGGCCTCGCTTTCAGGCGGGCAGAGCAACAACCACTCCTCGGGGCCGAGCCAGCACACCGTCGTCGTGTCATTGCGGTTGCTGCCGCCGGCCTGCCGCGGCAGCTCGAGCCCCGTGGCCGTGCGAATGGCATCGGCGATGGCATCGCCGTCGCCCTGCAATGCCAGCTTGCCGAGAAAGCGCACTTCTTCCAGGCGCAGCGCGTCGTCGGGCGCGCTGGCCGGGCGCCGGTCGGCCAGCGGCGAGCGGCGTCGCGCGTCAGTCATCGCCGTCTCCCTCGGCCGCGGCCAGGAAGTCGGTCTCGCCCACCGTCACCGCCACCGGCGGCTGGCCCGGGCGGGTGACGTAGAGCGTTTCGCCCATGCGCTTGCCGCCGGATTCTACCAGCGCCAGGGCGAAGCCGCGGTTCAGCGTCGGGCTGAAATAGCTCGAGGTGACGTGGCCCAGCATCGGCACCGGCGGGGCCGGTTCCGTCGCCGTGGCGATCACGTGTGCGCCTTCGGCCAGCACCTCGGTGCGATCTTCCGGCAGCAGGCCGACCAGCTGCTTGCGGTCCTCGCGCTTGGTGTCCTCGCGGAACAGCGAGCGGCGGCCGATGAACTCGCCCTTCTTCAGGTTGACGATCCAGTCCATGCGCAGATCGAGCGGCGTGACGGTGCCGTCGGTGTCCTGGCCGACGATGATGAAGCCCTTTTCCGCCCGCAGCAGGTGCATGGCATCGGTGCCGTAGGGGGTGATGCCGTCGGCCTCGCCGGCGGCCATCACCTTCTCCCACAGCCACAGGCCGTAGGAGGCCGGCACGTTGAGCTCGAACGACATCTCGCCGGTGAAGGAGATGCGGAACAGGCGGATCGGCACGCCGTCGACGCTGGCCTCGTGCCACGTCATGAACGCCAGCGCTTCGGGCGCGTCGGGCAGGCCGTCGACCAGCGCCGTCACCAGCTCGGCCGACTTGGGGCCGCACACGGCGACCACGGCCCACTGCTCGGTCACGCTGGTCAGGCGCACGTCGAGCTCGGGCCACTCGGTCTGGCGGTATTCCTCCAGCCAGGCCAGGACGTGGGCGGCGCCGCCGGTGGTGGTGGTCATGTGGAAGTGATCGTCGCCCAGGCAGGCGGTGACACCGTCGTCCTTGACCATGCCGTCCTCGCCCAGCATCAGGCCATAGCGGCAGCGCCCCGGCGCCAGCTTGGACCAGGCGTTGGTGTAGACGCGGTTGAGGAAAGTGCGCGCGTCGGCGCCGCGGATGTCGATCTTGCCCAGGGTCGAGGCATCGAGCACGCCGAGCGCCGCCCGCGCCGCCTTGCTCTCGCGCTGGATGGCGTCGTCCAGGCTCTCGCCCGGGCGCGGGTAGGCGCGCGGCCGCAGCCAGTCGCCGACCGGCTCGAATTCGGCGCCATGGGCGAGGTGCCACCCATGCATCGCCGTCGTCCGTCGCGGCTGGAACAGCGTGCGCACGTGCTGGCCGGCAATGGCGCCGAAGCTGACCGGCTTGTAGGGCGGACGGTAGGTGGTGGTGCCGGTCTGCGGCAGCGACTGCCCGAGCGCGCCGGCGGTGGTGGCGAAGATGTTGAGGCCGGCGGTCTTGCCCTGGTCGGTGCCCATGCCGGCGGTGGTGTAGCGCTTGACGTGCTCGATCGAGCGATAGCCCTCGCCGACCGCCAGCTTCAGGTCCTTGGCGGTGACGTCGTTGTGCAGGTCGACGAAGGCGCGGCGGCGGTGGTGCGGCCGGTCGCCTGGCACCTCCCAGATCTCCGGGCCGGCGGCAGTGCCGGTGGCGTCGGCCGTCACCTGCGGCGGCGCCGGTGCCGGCGTCTCGAAGCCGGCCGCGGCGGCGGCCGCGGCGCCGGCCTCGGCTGCCTCGCGCAGCGCCGCCGCCAGGGCAAAGGTGGCGTTGGCGGCGCCGACCGAACGCTCGTGCTGCCAGGACTGGCCGGGGCGGAAGGCGGCGATGCCGCCGTCGTAGCGCAGCCGGCCGCGCGACTGCGCGAACAGGGCGACGTTGGGGATGAAGCCGGCGGAAACCGCCAGCAGGTCGCAGGCAACCTCGCGCCGCGGCCCCCGGGTGCCGCCGGCGTCGTCCAGCGCCCGCAGCACGGCGCCGCGGATGCGCTTGCGGCCGGCGGTGGCGACGACGGCATGGGCGGGAAAGATCGGGATGCCGCGCTGCGCCGCCGCGGCCAGCAGGCCCTCGTCGGGTTTGCGGCGGACATCGGCGATGCCCATCACCTGGGCGCCGGCGTCCTGCAGCTCGAAGGCGGCGGCCCAGGCGGCGTCGTTGCCGGCGAACACCAGCGGCCGGTGGCCGGCGAGCACGCCGTGGCGATTGAGGTAGCTGCGCACGGCGCCGGCCAGCATCACCCCCGGCCGGTCGTTCTGATGGAACACCAGCGGCCGTTCGATGGCGCCGGTGGCGAGGATCACCTGCGCCGCGCGTACCCGCCACAGGCGCTGGCGCGGCAGCCGGTCGGGCCGCTCCGCCGGCGCCAGGTGATCGGTCAGCTTCTGCCACAGGCCGACGAAGTTCTCGCCGTAGTAGCCGAAGGCGCAGGCGCGGGTGAGCACGGTCACCTCGGGCAACTGCTCGAGCTCGTCGCGCATGGCGGCGATCCAGTCGCCGGCCGGCTGGCTGTCGAGGCTGACCGCGCCGGCCGGCAGCGACAGCAGGCGACCGCCCAGGTGCGGCGTCTCCTCGGCCAGGATCACCCGGGCGCCGCCGCGTGCCGCCGCCAGGGCGGCGACCAGGCCGGCCGGACCGCCGCCGATCACCAGCACCTCGCAGTGCCGGTTGACGTGCTCGTAGCGCTCCGGGTCCGGCGCTTCGGGGGCGCGGCCGAGCCCGGCCATGCGGCGGATCGCGTCCTCGAAGCGCATCCAGTTGCCGGGCGGGCCCATGAAGGTCTTGTAGTAGAAGCCGGCCGGCAGCAGCGGCGAGACGGCATCGTTGACGGCGGCCAGGTCGAAGTTCAGCGACGGCCAGCAGTTCTGCGCCCGCGCCTCCAGCCCGGCGAAGAGCTCCTGCTCGGTCACCGCGGTGTTGGGCTCGGTATAGGGACCGCCGGGGCTGAGCTGCACCAGCGCGGCGGGGTCCTCGGCACCGCTGCCGAAGATGCCGCGCGGGCGGTGGTACTTGAAGCTGCGCGCGACCATGTGCCGGCCGTTGGCGAGCAGGGCCGAGGCCAGGGTATCGCCGGCGAAGCCACCATAGCTGCGACCGTCGAAGCGGAACGTGAGCGGCCGGCCGCGGTCGATGACGTGGCCGCCCGACGGCAGGCGCCAGTCCTGCCCGCTCACCTGGCACCCCCGTCGTCGGGCATGACCTTGGCGGCATCGTTGCCCGAGCCGATCACCGGCTCGCCGCTGGGCGTGGCCGGGGCTTCGTCGTCGACGGACGGCGGCGTTTCGCCCGGCTTGTAGACGGCGAGGATGCGGTCGGAAGCGGTATTGCGCACCAGGTTGAACCAGCGCCGGCAGCCGGCACTGTGCACCCAGCGCTCGGCGAACACGCCCTTGGGGTTGCTGCGCAGGAAGACGTAGCCGGCCCACTCGGCATCGCTCATGCCGGTGGTGTCTTGCGGTCGGGCGATGTGCGCCTCGCCGCCGTAGCTGAACTCCGACTGGTCGCGCGGGCCGCACCAGGGGCAGGGGATGACGAACATGGTGCTGCTCCCGCCGCCGTCAGTGCGCGACCGCGGCGGCGCCGTGCTCGGCCACCAGCGCGCCGCTGGCGAAACGCTCGAGCGCGAAGGGCGCGGCGATCGGATGCGCTTCGTCGCGGGCAATGGTATGGGCGAACACGTGGCCCGAGCCGGGCGTGGCCTTCCAGCCGCCGGTGCCCCAGCCGCCGTTGATGTAGAAGCCCTTCACCGGGGTCAGCGAGATGATCGGGCTGGCGTCCGGGCAGACGTCGACGATGCCGGCCCAGTGCCGCAGCATGCGCAGGCGCGAGAGGACGGGGAACAGCTCCAGCAGGGCGGCGATCTGCTCCTCGACGATGGCGAAGCCGCCGCGCTGGGTATAGGAGACCGGCGGGTCGATGCCGGCGCCGATCACCAGCTCGCCCTTGTCCGACTGGCTGCAGTAGACGTGCACCGCGTTGGACATCACCACGCAGGGGTTGAGCGGCTTGATCGGCTCCGATACCAGGGCCTGCAGGGGATGGCTCTCGATCGGCAGCTTCAGGCCGACCATCCGCGCGATCACGCTGGTGTGGCCGGCGGTGACGCTGGCGACCTTGGGCGTGCGGATGCTGCCGCGCGTGGTCTCCACGCCCGTCACCGACCCGGCCTCGACCTTGATGCCGGTGACCTCGCAGTTCTGGATGATGTCGACGCCCAGCCGGTCGGCCTGGCGGGCATAGCCCCAGACCACGGCGTCGTGCCGGTTGATGCCGCCGGAGCGCTGCAAAGTCGCGCCCAGCACCGGATAGCGCACGTCCGGCGAGACGTTGACGATGGGGCAGAACTCTTTGACCTGGGCCGCGTCGAGCCATTCGGCATCGACGCCGTTCAGGCGGTTGGCCTCGACCCGGCGCTTGAGCTCGCGCATCTCGTGGTCGTCGTGTGCCAGGTTCAGCACGCCGCGGTGGCTCATCATGATGTTGTAGTTGAGCTCGCGGCCCAGGTTGCCCCACAGCTTCAGGGCATGGTCGTAGATCGCCGCCGAGGCGTCGAACAGGTAGTTGGAGCGGATGATGGTGGTGTTGCGGCCGGCGTTACCGCCGCCGATCCAGCCCTTCTCCAGCACGGCGATGTTGCGCATGCCGTGCTCCTTGGCCAGGTAGTAGGCCGTGGCCAGGCCGTGTCCGCCGCCGCCGATGATCACCGCATCGTAGGCGTCCTTCGGCTCGGGATGGCGCCAGACGGCCGGCCAGCCGCGATGGCCGGTCAGCCCGTGGCGCAGCAATGACAACCAGGAATACTCAACCATCCGCGCCGATGTCCCCCGCCCGCACGCCGCCGCGCGCACACATGCCCCTTATCACGCCCCCCACACCTCGCGAAAGAGGCGATACCAGTTGCCGCCCAGCACGCGTTCGATCCGGGCCGCCGGCCAGCCGCGCCGCTCCAGCGCCGCAGTCAGGTTGGGGAACTCGCCCAGGCGCTGGAAGCCCGGCGGATTCTTGATCTCGCCGAACTCGACGAGCTTGCGGCCCGTGCCCTTGTCGTGGGTGATCCAGTCGAAGAACGCCACCGGCTGGTCCTGGGTCATGTCGGTGCCGATGTCGAGAAAGCGCTCGCCGGGCTTCAGCCGCAGCTTGCGGCAGATCATCTCCAGCTTGTCGCGCTGGGCCCGGGCAATGTCGTTGGACCAGTCGGTGAAATAGCCGCAGGAGTAGACCATCTCCGGATCCAGGAAGAGGGCGTAGAAGTCGTTGCCGACGTCGTAGTGGAACTGGATGAACGCCTGCTCGTCGCGCCGGTCCTGGCGGCGGCCGGTCTCGTCGTCGCCGTAGGCGTGGTCGAGCCCGGCCTTGCCCGCCGGCGTCAGCAGCAGCGGCACGGCCCGGCGCAGCAGCAGGCCCTTGTTCACGTCGCGCGCCTTCAGGCGCAGGCGACGCTGGCGCGTCAGCTCGGCGAAGCCGATCAGGTCGCCGCCCTCGACGTCGAGCCGGCCGCTGGCGTAGAGGCGCATCAGGTTGTCCAGCGTCGGCCGGCGCAGCAGGCTGCCGAGCACGCCGGGCCCGCCGATGCGGATGGCGAAGTCGGGATCGACCTCGCGGCCGAGCGGCACGGTGCTGCCGTCCCACAGGCGCACGGAGAAGTTCGCATCCAGCGCCGCGGCCAGATGCTCGAAGATGCTGCGCGCGGCATCGAGCCGCTTCTGCGCCGTGGCGTCCACCGGCGCGGACCTCCCTGCCGTGTTGCCACCTCTTGGCGAAGCGGCGGCGCTTTCGCGACCCCTTAGCTTGCCTCTACCATCGTCCGGCAACAACGCAAAAGGGGAGGAATAGCCATGCAGACCGGCGAGTTCCGCGGCTTCACGGTGTCGCTCAGCGAGCCCGGCATTGCCTGGGTCGAGTTCAACCGGCCGGAGCGGATGAACGGCATGACCTCGGCCATGAAGCGCGACCTGATCGAGGCGGTGACCCAGGCGCAGATGAGCGATGCGGTCCGCGTCGTCGTCTTCATCGGTTCCGGCAAGGCATTCAGCGCCGGCGACGATCTGAAAGGCTATGCCACCAACATGCAGGACGAGGCCGGGCTGGTGCCGCCGCTGCCGCCGGGCCACGACACCGCGATCGGCACCTACGACGGCCTGCGTACGGTCTCGCAGGCGCTGAACCTAGCCGTGCGCAACCTGGACAAGCTGACCATCGCCGCGATCAACGGGGTGGCGATCCAGACCGGCTTCTCGCTCGCGCTGGCCTGCGACTTCCGCCTCGCCGCCGATACGGCACGCCTGGGCAGCGCCACCTTGCGCTTTGCCCTGCTGCCCGACGAAGGCGGCCAGCACCTGCTGGTGCAACATCTTGGCCTGGCCCGGGCGCTCGACTTCATCATGCGCAAGCGCATCGTCGATGCGAACGAGGCGCTTTCGCTGGGCCTGGTCAACGAGGTGGTGCCGCATGACGAGCTGCGCGGCGCGGCCGAGGCGCTGGCCCGCGAGCTGGCCGACGGCCCGCAGGTGGCGATGCGGCTGATGAAGCGCTCGCTCTACAACGCCGCCGAGCTGACCTTCGCCCAGGCGCTCGACGAGATCGCCGCCAAGACCGCGGTGGTCGACCACCACCCGGATTCGCGCGAGGGCACCGCCGCCTTCAAGGAGAAACGGCAGCCGAGGTTCAACGCGTGGCTGGCGGAGGGATAGGCGTTGGTTGACGCTACGGCAATGCCCGCCCAAGCGTACATCGGCGCTTCATCGCAGAGGACATCGGCAATGATGGTCAGAGACACCAAATGCAGTTCTTTCTGAATGTCTTCGTCGTTGGCTATCACGTCCTGGCCAGAGGCATCTGGGCGTTCTTGATGTTCGGACTTGCCGCTACGGCGTTGGCAGCCGCACCGAGATTGGTGCCTCGACTGATTGGCGATGCGGGCGCCGGCATGCAAGAGCAAGCGATGTCTGGCCTGGCTATCCTTACAATGCTGCTGCCATGGCTAGCCTTCTTCTGTCTTGCGGCGGTTGTGACGCACGGTGCATTGCGGATTCTAGGCGGGCAGCACGTTACGCCAATGGAATGTCTCACCGGCGGTATCGCTCGGCTAATCCTCGTTCTTCGAGTGGCAGTGCCGGCGACGATTCTGGTTGTTTTCCTGGTGTCGCTGGCGATGGGCTCAATGATGATCTTGAGCATGTTCGCTCTGCCTGAGCTGTCATTGCTCTTTCCTCTGCTCATCGCAGCTGCGCCGCTTTCCGCATTCCTCGGCTGGCTTCTGGCGATACCTGTCGTTGCGGCCCTTTGGGTGATAGTGCCGGTCGCAATGACCGACAAGCTGGCCGGGTTTGCCAGCATCGCTCGAAGCGCTGCGCTGACAAAGGGGAGGCGAACGCCAATCAGTGCAATCATCGCCACGTTGTCGATTGGCATCTTCTTGCTTTTCGGCGCGTTGATTTGGCTGCGCTTCTACGCCGACAGTGCGGTCGTCGGCGTCGCGATGGAACTCGCCGGCTGGGTCTTGGTGTCGCTCTTGTGGATTGTCGCGGCCGTTCTCCCTGCCGTCAGCTATGGCGCCCTGCGCATGGAGAAGGAGGGCGTAGGCTTGGACGAATTGGCAGTCGGCCTTGAATGATCCGGTCGGTGCACCGAAGCCGGCACAAGAATCCGCAGCGCGGCAAGGTGAGACGCCGCCCCTCCATAATAGACGCGCGTGCCAACGTTCCACGCGTGGCCGGCGGAGGGGTAGGCGGCTCCAAACCTTCCCTTCTGGTCGTCATCCCCGCGCCTGAAGCGGGGATCCAGGGCGATCAGGCGCAATCTGTCGTCCCGTTATGGACTGTCCATTGCACCTGTCACCCCGCCCCTGGGTCCCCGGGTCGGCGCTGCGCGCCGCCCGAGGACGACGGAAGAAAAAGGGGACCGCCGATCCTCAGCCGTTGCGACGCTCGGCCCGCAGTGTGTCCGTGGCCGCCTCGTCCAGCGCCAATGCCGCGGTGACCACCACGCCGTAGTCGTCCGCCGCCGTATCGCGGCTGATCAGGCCGTCGAGCACGTCGTCGAGCACCTTGGCCGGGTCGCGCAGCAGCGGATCGCCGTAGCCGCCGCCGGCCGGACCGACGCAGACGAAGCGTTCGCCCGCCTTCAGCGCGGTATGTGGGACCTTGGAGGGCATCTCCTGGCGCTCGCCGTTGGCCCGGTCCAGGGCCAGGCCGGCGGGGGTGCCGTCGGTGCCGCCGTCGAAGCCCCAGGGCGCGAACTTGTGACCCTCGCCCTCGACCGAGGCGCCGCCGTCGTCGAGGTAGACGAACTCGCGCACCGAGCCGAGGCCGCCGCGCCACTCGCCGGCGCCGCACAGGTCCTCGCGAAGTTCATACCGATCCACCCGCAGGGGCAGGTGGGATTCGATGTCCTCGATCGGGTTGTTGCGGGTGTTGGCATAGAGGGTGTCGACCGCGTCCATGCCGTCCTTGCCGTGGCGGCCGCCGTAGCTGCCCTCGAAGATCTCCATGTGCACCCAGTGCTCGTTGTTCTGGATGCCGGAGAAGGCGATCACGCGCAGGTTGCCGATGCCGGCGGAGACCTGCTGCGGCGCCACCTCGGCCAGCGCCTTCATCACCGTGTCGGCGAGCTGGTTGCCGGGACAGAAGCGGGCAATCGTCGGCGCCGGGAACTCCGGGTTGGCCAGCGAACCCTTCGGAACGACCAGCTTGATCGGCCGCGTCAGGCCGTCGTTGACCGGGATGTGCCCGTGCGTGGCGGTGTCCAGCAGTACCGAACGCACGGTCAGCCAGACGGCGATGTCGACCGTGCCCTGAAGCGGCATGTTGATCGGCTTGTCCGGGATCTGCGCCGCGGTGCCGGTCAGGTCGACGGTCATCTCGTCGCCGTCGACGGTGATGGTGACGACGAGCGGCAGTTCGCGGCGGCTGGGGTCGGGATCGTCCAGGTAGCCGTCGATGTAGGTGGTGGCGCTGTAGCTGCCGTCCGGCAGCGCGGCGATGGCCTGACGCATGAGCCGCTCTGCGTGGCTCATCACCGCTTCGCAGGCAGCATCGAAAGTGGTCGTGCCGTAGCGGTCGATCAGCTCCACCAGGCGCTCGGCGCCGATCCGCGCGGCGGCGATCTGCGCCTCCATGTCGCCGACCACCAGATCGGAGACGCGGATGTTGTCGCGCAGGATATGCCACACCGGCTCGACCTTCGTGCCCTGGTCGTAGACCTTGATGGCCTTGAACTGCAGGCCCTCGGCATAGGCGTCGATGGCGTCGACGATGCCGCAGCTGCCTGGCGTCAGGGCGCCGATGTCGAGGTGGTGCGCGGTGGTGGCGGCGAAGGCGACCAGCTTGCCGTCGTAGAAGACGGGGACGATGAAGCCGACGTCCGGGCCGTGGCTGGCGCCGGCGTAGGCGTCGTTGTGCATGATCACGTCGCCGGGCTGCAGTTCCTCGCCGCGGGCCTCGAGCGTGCGCAGCATGCCGCGGATGTAACCCGGGATCGGCCCCGACTGCAGTGGCGTCGACTGTGCCGATTCCGCCAGGCCGCGGCCCTGGGCGTCGACCAGGGCGGCGCCGAAGTCCTCGGACTCGCGGATGATCGAGGAGTAGGACATGCGCATCAGCTTGTAGCCCATCTCCACGGCGATGTTCTCCAGGGCGCCCTGGA
>Ga0056121_1000403_pt1 | contig 10356 bp, 11 predicted proteins | sample WorMetHEROISLAND_FD_83872 | JGI IMG/M metagenome (GOLD analysis project Ga0056121, IMG submission 83872) | Marine gutless worms symbiont microbial communities from Max Planck institute for Marine Microbiology, Germany - Olavius sp. 1 HERON ISLAND ...
GCAAACTCAAAGAGTCCAAGCGTATCGCCATGCGCAGCGACAAAACCGATGAAAGCTTCGAGGCCATGATCTATGCCTGCGCCGCAGTCATCAACTCACGATGAATCTCAACAGACCCTAATTTGAGACCCAAATATTTCTCGTACTCCAAATCACCAAAATCTTTGAAATAGACTTTTCCGATCGAGGCAGAGTCGTCCAATAGTTCGGCAGCTTGACGGAAATGACTACGAAGCAGTTCCATCGCGCTTTTCCATACTTCATATTCGTTCCTGGATCGAACAGCTTCTTTATGCGAGAATCTCGACGCCAAAGCAGCGGCCCATTCTTCTTGCTCCTTTTGCTCTTTTGCGGCCTCTTCATATTCATCAAGGCTTTCACTTACACATTCAGTCACGAGAGAGACGAATGGCGATAAATCGGCAGTTTGCGAAATCTCCAACGCATCATAGTAACGTAACCTGTCTTCTTTGGTGATGATTGCTATCGGGTAGCCATATCTCATCAGCAGTAAATTCATTAACAATCGTGCTACTCGGCCATTTCCATCGATAAACGGGTGTATGTATACAAACTATGTATGAGCAGCAGCGTATAAAATAGCCTCCGGAAGCCCATAGTTTTCACCCATGGATGAAACGGCAGCCAGCCACTTTCCGAATTCATGCATTTCAGGCGGAACTGACTCCGGGTCAGGTGGTTTGAATTTCGACCCGCTGATCTCTATTGTAACACTGCGATATTTACCTGCATTACTATCATCGATGCCTTTCAGCACGAGGTAATGAATTTGTCTTACGTCGGCTTCGGTAATCGGTTTGTCGGGCGATCCCGCCAAGTCCTCCAGGAAATCCAGAGCCTCCTTCAAGTTCTTAGCTTCGGCCTGATCCTTAAGGGATTTCCCTGTAATCGTCAGGCCAAACTCAACAACTTGTCTTGTTTCTCCAACAGTGAGAATATTTCCTTCAATAGCATTTGAATGATAGATACTCTTGATCCTAAAATATCTGCGTATGTTGCCTAGTACCTCAGGTGTAAGCCGCCCTGCCTTTCGCATTTCTTGAACACGATCCGAAACCTTCCTGAGAAAAGGCATCTGCGACTCTTCGAAGCAGTAGGGCGTACCTTCGATATCTTTTGTGAAGTTTATCTCAGACATTACTGTATTGTTGCGGTTCGCTGCGCTCACCGTATCCTACGGGTTGATAGCGGATCCCCACCGTCGCGGTGGACAAGAGCGCGCCGGGGATGGGTCGATAGGAGCTTGTGTGATTGGTCATCGGCGATAGGTTCAAATCGATGCAGCCATTCGTGCCTACGCGCTCTACCTGCCAGTAGACAGTTAGGCGCTCACGGATAAGGCAGCAAATTAAGTTCAGTAATCAAAATATCCGTATCAATGAATATGAGGGCAGACAATCGTTATCCCCATTCTTTTTGACGTAAGTTTCTTACCCAGGCGGAGCTATCAAGCATATTGGCACGATTTTTCCACATACCGATAAAGGGTTCATTTTCCATCGCCGGTAACCTATTTTTCGGTAATGGGTTCCGAATATAGCGTTGTTTCAGGAAGGCAATAAAATCCATTGCCTCTTGTTGAGCAATTGGCGGCAAAGATGCGACATCTTGTAACAGCTTTTGTTGATTCATTGGGTAAACTCCAAAACGCCATTCACGTAATTTTGAAAACGCGTAGGGTGCGGTGAGGAACGAACCGCACGGTAGTGGTATATTTCAGAGTGATAGAGTAAAGTAGTTCATTCGCAATCGTTCAAACTTCTACGGTTTTTACTGTTTACTTGGTACTGAACTCCAACAATCCTCTCCAGTGGAAAGCGTATCAAGCCGTGATTCCAGATGAGCAACATCGCCCTGTGGGTAAAGAAACGGGAGAAACGGCCCATGTTGAGCGATGGAATAATACCTTGCGCCAGAATTTAGCACGCTTCGTACGCAAGACCTAATCTTTTTCCAAGTGCAGTCGTATGCATGAGATTTGTTTAAGACTCTTCCTGCACCGCTATAATACCGAATTGTTGCCGTCTGTTGGCTAATATTCCACTTATATATTAACCACTACCGTTAGTTCTTATACAGTCTCTTAAGCCCACGAGGCGTGAATGTTTTGTGCCGTGCACAAACTTGACTCATTTGTAACGATTTGGGTCCGTCAAGGGATCCTAGTTGGCCCGAGACGGATACCGCAGACTGATCTCAACCCGCCGGTTGCGGGCATGGGCTGGATCCTCCGGCATCCGTAGCCGGCTGTCCGCCAGCCCCTTGGCGGTGAACCGATCCGGCTGACCCGTGATATTCCGCAACCGCTCGGTGACGTTCCGGGCGCGTTGTTCGGACAATACCTGGTTGCTCGGGAACCTCAGGGTGCGGATGGGTATGCTGTCGGTGTGACCCGTTACCAGCACCTCGCCCGGCAGTTGTTTCAAGGCCCTGCCGATGACCTCTAGTAAGGAGAGGAACTGCTTGTTGAGCGAGGCCCGGCCCGAGCGAAAGAGATGGTCGCTCTGGATCACGACGGTTTCGGTCTGTCCGCGCGGTCCATCGACGACCTCCACCTGTCCGGCGGCGATCTGATTCGCCAACAGGCGGCGCAGTGTGAGCGGCCTTGCAACGACCGGCGTTGGGGAAGCGGGCCGGGTGCCGACACCGGCAACCCGGGGGACCTCGACGGTGGGGACATCCAGCTTGCCCAGGGCCAAGAATACCGGATCGGAGTCGCTGTGCAGCGCATAACGGAAGCCGGCAAACAGGGCGACCAAGAGCACACCGGCCAGGGCCGACAGTACCCAGAGGGGTAGGGTGCAGATCAGGGGATCACGCTGCTCGACGATCCCCCGCCAGTTGGGGGAGAGCTCCCGTTCGGGGTCGCCCCGCTGGGCACGGATAGTCTGATAGAGCTCTTCGCGGACCCTTTCCAGCTGATCCCGGCCGCCGTCGCGGATCCGATAGCGCCCCTCGAAGCCGAAGGCCAGGCACAGATACATGAGCTCGAGCAGGTCCAGATTGACGCTGGGGCGGGTAATCAACCGATCGAGGGCCAGAAAGAATTTCTCGCCGCTCCAGGTCTCCTTGTGGAAGCCGATCAGCAGACCCTGCTCGGCCCAGATACTCTGGCTACCCCACGGCGTCTCCAGCACTGCCTCGTCGAGTAGGGAGCAGAGCGCATAGCGGGCGGTCAAGACGTTATTCTCAGGGATACCCTTCGCCCGGGCGCACTCCTCGAAAGTACGGACCTCGCTGACCAACCGGTTGCGCAGTCCCTGCGGGTCCGGGTGGATGGTGCTGGTGCGCAGCTGGCCGGCGGCGGTGAGCAGCGGCGAGGCGCAACCGACCAAAGGATTAAGACCGGTCCCGGTGAGCAAGGCGCCGCGCGGGACCGGGGCGACCTCCGCCCGCGCCCTCGGTGGCGGTGGCGGTGGCGGTGGCGGTGGCGGTGGTGCATCTGTGGCTCTACGCCCGCCCGGCGTCGGCCGGATCAGGGTGCGGTCGCCATCACCCGCGGTGGTGGAGGGATCGCCTTGGGACATGTTCGCCTATTTCCTGATGGCCCAGAACTCCAGCTCTAGGTCCGGAAATTCGCCGCCGATGTGCAGAGAAAATCCACCCGAGTGTTCCAGTTGTTCCCAGAGCTCGCTGTTACGGTCGAGCTCGAGATAGACAAACCCGGCATGGAAGGGGATCTGGCGCGGTGCCACCGGCAGGGGCCGCAATGCGATCCCCGGCAAGGCGAGCTTGACCAACTCCTGGATCTTCTCCACCGGTCCGATCTTCACCTGGGCCGGGAACCGGTTGCGCAAGACCTCGGTGTCGGCCTTGGCGTGCGCGGCCAGGATGAAGCCGGCGTCGGCGAGCAGGGTGCGGTCGCTCAGGGGGGCGATGCGGAAACCGTACTTGCGTTCCTGGATCGGGATGGGGATGGCCCGTTCCTCCAGGACCCGGCTCAGCGCCTCCCGCAGGGCGACCATCACCGGCGTGAAGGTCGCGGCCAAATCATCGTGGCGATAGGTGGGAAACTCAGGTGGGCGTTTTTCGCGGACCGTAAAGGTGGCGAGCTCGCCGGCCATGGGTAACAACAGGCGATAGAGAAGCTCCGGGTGCAGACCCGCGATCGCATCCAGGTGCGCAGTGAGGGGCTCGAGCCGATTGATGACTTGCAACAGAAGGAAGTCCACCCACTCGGCGACCCCGCTGCGCCCCGATCCGCTGACCCGGGCGGCCAGCGTCTCCCCACGATGGTGCAGCAGCCCCAGCAGCTCGCCGACGAATCCGGCCAACCGCGGGCTGGTCTTGCAGTCTACACAGGGAGGAATGTAGGCATCATCCAACACGATCTGCTTGTCCGCCCGACACTCCAGGACCCGCACCAGCCCGGTGTGGGCGAATCCGTTGCGGTCGTCCCGCTCCAGCAGGAGGCGCAGATCGAGGGTGCCGACTTCCACCGAGGCCTCCGTCTGTTGCGGCCCCGTATGATTGTCGCGCACCTCTTCGACATGACTGCGGTAACGCAGGGTGGCGTCGGTCGCCTCCGTGCCTCCGGCCTCCACCAGTCCCGGCTGACGCAGGGTAGGGCCAAGTAGACAATCGCTTCCTTGACCGTCTCGTCGAGCTCCAGGGCGGGCGGTAGGGGACCATCCGCGGGGAGGTCGAACGGGGTGCCGTCGGGCAGCAGGCCCTTGGCCTCCACCAGGGCCACCTTGCCGAGGCCCAAGAGCTCGGTATCGACCGTCAGGCGCTGCACCCCCCAGGGATGGGGTGTGGCAACGGCGGACGACGCACCCACCAGATGCTCAAGGTAGCGGTCGTGCTGCTGGAAGTGATGGGGCTGCAAGAACATCCCCTCCGACCACAACACCTTGCTGTTCCAGGACATAGGCTGTTTCCTCGGTTAGGAGCCTGTCTGAGAGGCTGTCTAGGATTCCTCGAGGGACCCGCATCTTTACAAATGAGTCAGGTTTGTGCGCTCCCAAGGGGGCAGTTGTCAGTTATCAGGGGGCGGGTAGTATCAGTTGTCTGCCCCTGAAAACTACCCCCTGCCCCCTGAATTGTTGGGCACGCCGCCACCGCCTACCTGCGGCGGACAGGTCCTTGGTGCGCCTCATCTCGACTCGTCGGTCTGAGGCAAAGCCTCGCTGAAAACTAAACTAATGGGAATTATTTTTGTGACCAAGCTGATGAATATGCGTCGCGACGACCAGCTGAGGGATTCCGTGCATGCCTGTAACATCATCAACATCGACGGCACAGGGGTGATGCTGGCTGCGCGTCTCCTCGGCCATGCCGTGCCGGAGCGGGTCGCCGGCGTCGATTTGTTTCACGCCCTGCTGGCCATGAGCGCCCGCGCCAGGTTTTCGGTATTTCTGCTCGGGGCCGAGCAGGCGGTGGTGGTGACTGCCGCTGCTGCTGAAGGCAGTATCGGGCCGAGTCTTCGGGTTATGATGACAAATCAATAGGGTCAGACGCGATTGATTTATGATTTTGTGCTAAGTTTCCCACGCTTCGTCATTCCAGGGTATCCACAGTACGTGATCCAATGTAAATCAATCGAGTCTGACCCTATTGATTTTGTGCATTGACATGGCGTCGAACCAGACACTGCCGGTCATCTTGTACTCGAATCCATATGTTCCAGCGGAGACAAGGCGGATTTCCTGCGCCATGCAGTCTACCGGGACCTGGACTCCGAAGGAAAATTCGTGCCATTTGCTCGAGCCCAAGAAACGCCCGCTCTCCCCAAGAGCCCTGGGGGTTGGGGATTGGCAAAGAACGACCCATTTGAGTCCACCCTGAGAATCGAGGCTGTCGACACGCGCCTTCCCCGTCACCCGATAGGAGGCCCCCGGCTCTAGGAACAACGGCTGGTGGAGGTGCCGATAGGGCTTCTCGCGACGCTTGAAGGCTAAACGAAGCGCCTGCTTACCTTCGACCCCGACAGTGGTCGCGGTCGTGACGATAACCCGATTGGTATGCTCGATATGCCAATCGAACCCGGTGTTTGTCGGTTCGATTTCAAAGCCCCGATTATTGATGTTTCCCAGGTGTGTCCGTTCCACTTCGTCGAGTCCGTTTACCCATACCAAGTAGGCTTGCGTAATTTTGCCTTCTCGCCTCAAGCGCCGGGTATAGTGGTTACGCTCCTCCCGCGTCAGAGGAGTGTCATCCGTAGCGTGGCGAAAGGTGTAAAGCATTCTGACCGTTCCCGGATTCCGCGCCTGTCTTGTCGCGTATCGGAAGAAATCTTCCCACCATGACGGTGGAGATTCCGCCAGGGACTGAAAGAAACCAATGGTCCGTGGTTCCTTGGCCAGCCTGAGCAAAAGCGGGAATAGCTGGTTCGAAGCTTTCCGGCTCGCTATGAGGGCCTGCGACCAATAGGTCATCGCCATTTCGATATTCCCTACGGTTGCCCAATAGTTACCCGCAAAGATTTGGACTGTCGGATGAGCCGGCATCAATTCAGTGCCGATCCTGATCAGTACATCGGCTTGGTCTCGGTCGCCCGCATTTCTTGCCTTGTCCGCAAGCGCAAGCAGGGGAAACGAGGAAGCAGGATTCTCGGCGAACGATTGCCACAATAGGTCTGACGAGTCGGTGGGATCGTCTTTCCCGATCGTTTGGGATTTTCGGTACAAGGCATCCGGATGCCACCGATTCCAAGCGAGTGCCCTGTCGATTGCCGAGGTATCCCCTTTGGATGCCCTCCTGAGGTAATACTCGCTGATGCCGAAAGACATCATGCGCCACACCAAAAAGGCGGCCACAACGACTAACGAGACGCGCCGTAAAACCAACATGTACCATTATGTCCTTTTGTCACTTTTCAGCAGCTTCGCCTGCCGGCCCGCGTATTCTGCCGGAGCAGGGGGGGGCACTTCAGGTTCCATTAAGGTAGGAGTCCTAGCGAGGCTTCGCTTCAGACCAACGAGTCGAGATGAGGCGTACCAGGGACCTGTCTGCCGATAGGCAGGCGGTGCGCAGTGTCCAATAATTCAGGGGGCAGTTTTCAGGGGCAGACAACTGATACGACCTGCCCCCTGATAACTGACAACCGCCCCCTTGGGAGTGCACAAATTTGACTCATTTGTAAAGATGCGGGTCCCTCAAGGAGTCCTAGTACCCCCCCCTGGTTGGTACCTGGAAACCACAGTTTTCGGATACCGGGCTGAACAGCCCCTGACATAGCCTTCAGGGTATAGATCAGCTCAGAAATCCTGTAACCGGACATCCATGGGACGAGCTCGATCAGCAACTCCCCGGATGAAGACTGCCATGTAGCGTCTCGGCGTTCCTTGATGTGTGCTCGATACACACCCCAACCAACTATTCTACCGCTGTTCTTGGATTCCCATTTCAGGTTATCGATGGACAATCGACGCTGCGATGTCCCGGCAAACAACCTGGCATAGCCTTCCCGGATAAAACTCGTTCCACCACCGTTGTTCACCCGTGCATCGGTCGTAAACAGGCCCACCAAGCCATGCAGATTGCCTGCAGAATAGCAGTCGATCAGCTGAGTAATCAGATCAAGCCGGACTCGGCTTTCCTCTCGTGGTTCTGTCTGCCTCGGCAATATTCGGCCCGTTTCCCTATTGCTATGCCATGCAGCGAGTGCCTCCGTATCCAAAGGCCAACGTTCCCCAGGCTGGTTTTGTGTCTTCTCCTTGATTTTTTCCTTCTCCTGGAGGGCCGATGGGTCGAGGTGTGCCGACAGGGGGGCGGTAACCATCGAAGGTCTAGACGACTGAAAAGACTCGGCTTCCCGGGGCTCAACGACGGTATTGGCTGGGAGGGATCGACCGGAGTGCCGAATCGGATTGAAAGGTGGTACCTTGGGTACGGTGGAGTCGCCGACGGATCGTTCGCCAGATCCAGATTAGCTCTGAGCGATGGCTGCCGGTTGGAAAACACTGTCGCCAAAGCCACTATCAAGGCTACACTCCCTCCCCACCAAAGAAGGTGCTTGATCTGCGGCCATGACCTGCGAACACAGACTCGTGCACCAGGTTCGTCGGTCGGCCTAACTGGTAAGCTAGACGCATACGACCCCATCCGCCCCCTATCGATTCCCGCGGCTGCATCCTGCCTTGACCTAAAGGTCTGCTGTCGGTCGTATTTCCGACGTTCGGCTGGATGCTTCAAAACACTGTAGGCTTCGTTTATTTGCGTCGTACATGCCGCACCTTGCTCGGAATCGCCCCGGAATCGGTCCGGATGGAAGATCCCGATGAGGAGTTGGTAGTGCCGACGAATGGCTTTGTCGGATGCGTTCTCGGACAGCCCTAGGACCCGGTAATGATCGTGCTTCGCAGACAAGAGTACATGGCGCAGAAAAAAAATGCACGGCGCGTTCGATCTCTACCGGTTGGATCCCCAGCACCTTGGCAATAGCCTCAATGTTTTGCGGTGACAATGCGCTACCAATATCATCTACAAGATTCTCGAGGCCTTTGGGCAATGCCTGCTCCGGATCCGCCAAGTGAGAAAACCGCAGCGGAGTCCGGTAATAGTCGAGCGCGAGGACAATTAGGTCGGGAACCATCCGTCAATGGGATTTAGCAACCCTGAATGATTTAGGATCCGTTTTAACCAAACAGCTTCTTTAGGATACTGGTTGCTTGGGTAGAGTAGCCTGTTCGTCTGTGGCTTCGTAGCCATAATGGTAGGGGTAGTGGTATCCGTAACCACTGCCGATGCGAGTGACCTTGCTGAGTACGCAGCCAACAATACGCGCCTTTGCACTCGATAACCATTTGATCGAGGCAACTAAAGCTCCGGCACGTGTCTTGTCCGCTTCGACAACGACCAGGCTCGCCCTAGCCAGATTCGTAAGCACCAGGGCATCCGCTAGGCCGACAATAGGTGGTCCATCGATAACCACATAGTCGAACTTTTCCTGTGCCAAGCTGACAAGGTCGAGCATTTTGCCGCTGGAAAGGAGCTCGACCGGATTCGGCGACACAAGCCCGGCGGTGATCACAAATAGAGATGTGACATTCGTCGCCTGGGCGATCTGCACGGGTTCGATGTCACTAATCAAATAGTTCGTGAGACCCTGCGTGTTCGGAAGCAGAAACACCTTGTGAAGCGATGGATTGCGCAAATCCGCATCGATAAGCAATACCTTGTTGCCGGTCTGTGCGAAGGTAATCGCTGTATTCACAGCTACCGTCGTCTTGCCTTCGCCCGGACTCGATCTCGTGATGTGGAGAACCCTGGGAGCACCCTTTGGAGTCGCAAAAATGAGGGACGTACGTATCGAACGGAAAGTTTCCCCGAGGGCGCTTTGTAGAGCTTGGTGGGCGAGTAACGAAAGGGATTGAACCTCGTTATCCTGATTCCCAGCAGACACGAAAGGTACGATACCCAACACTGGGGGCCCGGTATATTTCTCTACCTGCTCGCCGTCCTTCATCGTGTCGTCCATAGACTCGAAGACAAATACCAGCAAGATACCGCCGAATAGACCTAGCGCAGATCGGTCACAAGGTTTTTCCTGAGGTTTGGTTTATAGGGGCTGCGGGGGATCTCGGCGGGATCGACAACGGAAATATTGTTGGTTCCGATACCGGCGGCGACACCGACCTCCTTCATACGCTGAAGCAGACCATCGTAAAGCTCCCGGTTCGTGTCCACCTCTCGTTTGAGCGTTTGATAATCGGTGCTGCGGTCCTGCAGCGCGAGAATCTCTTCTTTGATCTCGCCGATACGCCGCTTGATCTTTGCCTCCCTGCGTATCTGGGCCTCGAAATTGGTCTTGACCGACCTGGCGATAGCCACCAATTCGTCGGCAATCTTCTGATCGACCTCGGCAATCTGCTTTTGGATCCGCTGCATCCGCGGATAGTCGGGTTTATAGATCTTAGTCAGCTCTTGGTGCTCGATATCGAGGTCGGCCCTGCGCGCCTTGAGACTCTCGACGATGCGGCTTTCGAGCCCGGCCACGGTATTGGCCGGTCCCTCTTCCCGCAGCTCCTGGTATTTGGCCTCTGCCAAGATGCGCGCCGTCTCCGCTCGGATAAGCTCCGAGCTCATTTCCTTGAACCTCCTCATCAGGCTCTCGAGCTTGTCATCCAGGTTTATAATTTCCCGATCCCGCGCATAGGTCGTTAAGCGCCGCTCGGAGTCCTCCAGGTTTGCCCGTACCTGCTGCGTTTGCTCTTCCAGAAAGGTCTTGGCGTACGATGATGCCTTGTAGCGCCGCTCGAGGTTCATGTTAATCAACCACTATGGACTGAAAGTCCATAGTCTGGAGGACTAAAGTCCTCATCCGTGGACAAGCCACGGACTGAAAGTGAAGGGACTTAAAATCCATAGTTTCAACTATGATGCGCTTCGCGC
>Ga0056121_1000404_pt1 | contig 10351 bp, 11 predicted proteins | sample WorMetHEROISLAND_FD_83872 | JGI IMG/M metagenome (GOLD analysis project Ga0056121, IMG submission 83872) | Marine gutless worms symbiont microbial communities from Max Planck institute for Marine Microbiology, Germany - Olavius sp. 1 HERON ISLAND ...
AGTATTGGGGGCGTCACTTTTGGGCCATCGGGTATGCTGCATTCAGTTCGGGACATGTTACAGATGATATTATCAAAGAGTATATCAGGAAACACCGAGAGCATATGAATCATCATGATGGCAACTTTCCAATCGAATGAAACCTGACTTTTAGTCTGAGGCGTTCAGTCGGCTTTAGCTGAAACAACGACTTTCAGTCGCACCCCAGACTATGGACTTTCAGTCCATAGTGGTTGATCCCATACTCAAAATATCAACACGCCCTAGTCAGCCGGTACCCAGCTCGGGTTTATAGACCAGGTCATCGGTATTCTTGAGCATAAGCTCCTTGAACCCGACTCCGAGGAAACGCCGACCGGCATCGAAGCTCAGGACCAGGATGCCAATGAGCACCAGGCTGTAGGCGATACCCCAGGCCTCCTCGCTACCCCCGAGGGTGTAGGCGGCCCATTCCGCGACCGTGATGTAGTCGGTAAGACCGTCCACCAGAAGGAGAGCGTCGAACTGCTCCTGGAACAAGGTGTAGGGTATGTAGCCGATAAAGAATCCGGGCAGTGCCGCCAGGGCCGTCATGTACCCGAGCCCGAGGCGGGCGTAGGTGCGCACCTCGCAGCCGACCATGAATACGGCGCCCACGGCGAGCAGGGGTCCCCCCACGAGATGGCCCCAATAGAGCCCCTGTTCCCCTGCCGCATTCGGGATACTGCCTTTACCTAACAACCAGGCACCCAGGATGTAGAGGTTGAACAGCACGATAGCGGCCATGAATCCCTGGAGCGGCAGCAGGCTGCGGAACATGCGGAAGGTGCAGAGTGGAACGCCCTGGGCACAGGAGGTCTCCTGCTTCATGAAGACCGACTCGGGCGCCATCACGGAGCACTCGGTACCGAAGCCACACTTGGCGATACCGATGCCGAGTAGAATCCCCGGAACCGCCAGCCAGATCACTTCCGACCAGCCGATCTGACTCACCGCCCCCTGGATGGTATCCCCGAAAATGGCCAAGACCAGCGGCACCCCGAGAAAGACGATCAGTACCCCATTCATGAGCAAGCGGGTCGGATCGCGCCACGGGCTGTAGTCGGGGTCGTAGCAGGGATTATGATGATCGGGGTGGCAGTAGCAATGGGTCGCGATCTCCCTAGTCTCCTGGTGTCGGAAGTAGTCTCCCAACCCGCTCCGGAGCGCGAATCGGAAGGCCAGGAACGCAAAGGGGATCCCGCTCAGGAGCACGACCCAGGAGGCGATGCTCATGGCGGGGATACCGCCGACGAAGTGATGGGTGGTACATCCCGCGGCCAGCCGGGTGCCGAATGAGAACAGCAGGCCGCCGACGAAGGCGAGCGCAAGCATTCGCTTGTCATAGCGTACCCAGCTGCGCACCTCCCCCTCGCCGAGACCCACGAGCCGGGCCCCGAGCAAAGCGCCGATAATAGTCCAGTGGATGCCGGGCCCGTAAACCCGGCCGACCCAGTCCAGACCCAAGAGCTGCTCGCTCGCCGCATACATCTGGGCAAAGCCGGTGGTGACCACGATGAAGTCGTAATGGTCCGAGTGGATGTAATAGAGGATCTCCGCGATCCCGACCAACACCCCGCCCAGCCAGAAGGGCCATTGTTTTTTTATCAATTTCGAAATCATCTGCTCATCTCACGGGACTCGACACATAGGGGACTCTTTTTTTCCGCAATCAACCACTATGGACTGAAAGTCCATAGTCTGAAGGACTAAAGTCCTCATCCGTGGACAAGCCACGGACTGAAAGTGAAGGGACTTAAAGTCCATAGTTTCAACTATGGTGCGCTTCGCGCACTAAAGTTATTGAAGCAATGAACGCCACTCAACGCAAATCCATTCACTAATCATTTGCGTTGATTTGCGGATAACGCTTCCGCGCAGGTCCTGCTCGCTCAATGTTATCGATGGTTGGAAGCATCCGTACCAGGGGACACGGCGTTGAACGCAGCGTAACGCAACACGACGCCGGATCTTAACGGATTTCGCCAGGCTGAAAGAAATTCATACTAACGCGCCGGGCCGGTAAGCTCAGAGGCTGTTTAAAAACCTGAGTACCTGCCAGCCGCTTGAACCTGAAGATTTCTCGCTGCGCTCGAAATGACAAGGATGCGCGTTGGGTCATCCCGGGGCGCAGCGAGGGATCATTATGACTCTTTCTTAACATTTAAAGGGCACCTTGAAAAATAGGTATTTTCACCAATCAAGCAACTCTAAGCCATTGATTGCTGATGTGTACTGTAGACGAAAACTGTATTTTTCAAAGTGCCCTAAAATCAATGGGTTAGTTTTTAGACAGACTCTCAGGCATCCACCTTCTCGGCTGCCTGCTTGGCCCGCCGTGCCAGCCACACCTCCAGTCCCTGGGCATTGAGGGCAATGTCGGCATCAAGGACTTCACGGATTCGGGACTCGTCCAACGCACAACCCTGATGCCGAGCCCGGCTAATCAGCTGCTCCGCGACGCCTTCCAGCAGCCGTTCGCTACGCCCGGTCTGCGCGTTGCCTTCCTCCGCCAACGCCAGGTCGGCGAGGTCACGGATACTTCGGCGTAGCTCGTCTTCCGATGCCTGGGGATCATCGAGGCGTCCATAGTGAGTCAGATAGGCGGCCTTTGGGTTGTAGCCCATGAGCCGGTCCAGGCTTTTCTGCCAAGCATCGGGATCGAAGGCGACGGGGGTGCTGGGGGCGAACAGGAAGGGTCCGCCGGGTGTGTGAAGCTCTGGGTAGGCGATGCCGAAGGTATCACCCGTGAACCAGCTGCGGGTGTGCTCATCGAAGATGCAGCCATGGTGGTTGGCATGGCCCGGGGTGTCGATGAAGGTCAGCGGATGCCCGTTGAGATCGATCACCATCGAGTCCTCCGCCGCCATGACACGCTGCGCGGGGATCGGCGTCAGGGTGTCGAAATGCCGCACGAAGTTCTCCTCCCCATAAACGGCGGTGGCCCCGGCCACCAATTTGGAAGGATCGATCATGTGGTCCGCACCTTTGGGGTGGATCACCAGCCAGGCATTGGGGCAGCGGGCCATGAGGGCACCGGCACCACCGGCATGGTCCAGGTGCACATGGGTGGGGATCACATAGTCGACGGCCTCCGGCGTGAGCCCGAGGGCGGAGATCACGGCCAGCATGCGGGGCACCGAGCGCGCGGTGCCCGTCTCCACGAACGCCAGGCGATCGCCTGCGCGCACCAGATAACAGGCGGCCAGGCTGGGACGATACAGGCCGGTGTCGATGCAATAGATACCGGCGGCGACTTCTTCGTAGTGGGATTCGTTCATGGTTAAGATACCTGGAAGCGGGTCAGGTCCGTGACGGTAGAATATCCTAGCCGGAACCACGAGGTGGAGGCCGGACGATTACACAACGGAGGCAAGCGATGAAAAACGTCTTCATCATCAATGCGCACGAATATTATGGGTTCTCGCAAGGAAAACTGAATGCGGCCTTGGTCGAGCGGGCCGAATCGATCTTGTCCCGCAAGGGGTAGAGATAAGAACCACCAGTATGCAGGACAAGTATGAGGTAAAGGCCCAGATCGAGAAACACCTGTGGGCCGATACGGTCATCGTCCAGAGTCCCTGCAACTGGATGGGGGTCCCTTGGAGCTTCAAGCGATACATGGACCTTGTCTACTCCGCCGGGATGATGGGCCAGCTGTGCGACGGCGACGGCAGGACCCGCTCCGATCCCACCAAGCAATACGGAACCGGCGGCCTACTGAACGACAAGCGCTATATGCTCTCGCTGACCTTCAATGCGCCCAAAGCGGCCTTCGACGACCCCGACCAATGGTTCTTTGCGGGCAAGAGTGTGGACGATCTCTTCTGGCCGATGCATCTGAACTTCCGGTTCTTCGGGATGCAGCCGTTGGAAACCTTCGTCTGTCACGACGTGCTGAAGAACCCGAATATCGAAGACGATCTCCTGCGTTTCGAGGCACATCTGGAGAAGCACTTCTAGCAATCCTGAAAAATCCTTAGAAGCCGTCCGGTTAAAAGCAATCCTGAACGATCCGGCGTTGTCCGGAGGGATCTTTTTCCACAGCCAACGCCAAACAACCCAGGACCGCAGCCGGACAGGCACGGCGTCGAACGCGGCGTAACGCAACATGACACTGGCCATTCGCTCCCGGTCCCAGGTCCGGTTTTCTTAAAATATGGTGCCACCATGCGCATCCTGATGATCTCCGACGTCTATTTCCCGCGGATTAACGGCGTATCCACATCGATCCAGACGTTCGCCACCGAATTTTCGGAGCAGGGGCACCAGGTTACGCTGATCGCGCCCGACTATGGTTCGGTGGCGCAGCAAAGGAGCTGGGCGTTGCGCAAAGGGACCTCTGTCCCCGCGGCCACTCCCCACACCGAGCATACCGGCGGTGAGCCGGAGTCTTTCGAAATCATCCGCATCGCAGCGCGCCGTCTTCCGTTGGACACGGAGGATCGCCTCCTGCGCATGGGCCGAATCCGTTCGCTTACCCCGCGACTGGCGGTACAGGGCTACGACCTGGCCCATATCCAAACCCCTTTTATCGCCCATTACGCGGGGGTGAAGCTGGCACGCCGGCTGAAGGCCCCGGTCGTCGAAAGCTACCACACCTTCTTCGAGCAATACGTCGACAAGTACATTACCTGGTTGCCTCCGTCCTGGCTACGCCTGGCGGCGCGGCGTATTTCCACCGCCCAGTGCCGCAGCCCGGATGCGCTCGTGGTCCCGTCGCAGGCCATGCGATCCGTACTCGAGGCCTACGGGGTAAGGACGCCGACCAGGGTCATTCCCACCGGTATCGAGCTCGAGCAATTCAGATCAGGGTGACGGTGGACGCTTCAGACGCCGTTACGGAATCCCGACGGACCGGCCCGTGCTGACTCACATCGGGCGCCTGGCCTTCGAGAAGAATGTGGACTTTCTCTTGCGTATGCTGGTACGGGTCAAGCGCGAGATCCCCGATGTACTGCTCGTCATCGCCGGCGAGGGACCGGCACGTCGCAGATTGGAAGCCATGGGCGTCGAGCTGGGCTTACATGAACAGCTGCTGTTCGTGGGCTATCTGAATCGCGACGGTGACCTGGAGGACTGTTACCGCGCCGGGGACGGATTCGTCTTTGCCTCCCGCACCGAGACCCAGGGTCTGGTGCTCTTGGAGGCCATGGCCCTCGGCGTACCCGTGGTCTCGACTGCTGTCATGGGTACCCGTGGGAGATACCGATGCCTTCCGGGAGGCCGCTGGCGACGTTGCAAGGCTTCGCAGCATGGGCAAAGGTGCCCGGGCTACCGCCGAAGGTATGAGCTGGGAAGGCGTTATCGAGGATCTGGAGGAACGGCTGGTCGAGGTAATCGGTTGCCACCGAAGGGAGCATCGACATGAGACCCTGGCTACAGCGCCTGAATGAGATCGAAGCCCCCATCTGCCGGGCTTGGAATCAGGCGTTGCGCCACGACAAGGTCCAACGGCTGTTCGCTATCGTCAGTCGCCTGGGCGACGGCGTCTTCTGGTACAGCCTGATCGCCGTTATGCCCCCCTGGTCGACGGGCGGGACGGATTGTATGCTGGCCTGCACATGCTGCTGACGGGAGGGGTAGTTCTCGCGCTCTATAAGATGCTCAAGGGGACGACGCGGCGTGAGCGTCCTCACCATTGGGCGACCGGAGTTACCGCAGCAGTTGTCCCACTGGATCGCTACAGCTTTCCATCCGGCCACACGCTGTATGCAGTAAGCTTTACGGTCGTGGCCTTGCATTACTATCCCCGACTGGCTTGGATCCTGGTGCCCTTCACCCTTTTGGTCGCAAGCTCCCGCGTGATCCTCGGCCTGCACTATCCAAGCGACGTCCTGGCGGCCCTGGGCATCGGGTTTGCGCTGGGCTATGCGGGGATTCTGCTCTTGCCTTGACCTCCAGTACATAGTTTCGATTGCTTTTGCGAGCTTTGACGCTGGAGTATGAGAACCAACCAGAGGCCATGAATTTGCAATATCAGTCGAAACTATGTACTAGTACCCCATTTCACCGGGGCAGCAATCTCCTGAAGACGCTCAGTGTTCGCTTTCCAGATAGTGTCTTTTGATCTCACGTTTAAGCGTTTTTCCGGCTACATTCCTCGGGAAATCCACCATGATATGGACCGCCCTGAGCTTGTGAAAGCGGGCATCCACGCGCTCATTGACCCAGGACTTGAGCGCATCGCTCCGTGCCCCACTCGCTGGCTTCAATACAACGGCCGCGACGAGCGCTTCTCCCCAGAACTCATCCGGCACGCCGAATACCGCCACTTCCCGGACCTCGGGGTGTTCGATCACCACTTCCTCGACGTCTTTGGGATAGACGTTCACCCCGCCACTGATGACCATATCCTTCTTTCGATCCACCAGGAAGAGATAGCCGTCCTCATCCACATAGCCCAGATCCCCGGAATACAACCAGCCATCCCTCACGGCATCCCGCGTGCGCATGGGGTCCTTATAGTATCCTGCCATCAGGATGGGTCCTCTGCCGACGATCTCTCCCACCTCTCCCGGCGGTAGATCCCGACCCTCGTCATCGACGATCCGCATGTCGAAGAACGGCGGCGGACAGCCGACCGATCCCGGCTTTTTACGGAAATCCGTCTTATCGAGTACGGTCACAAACCCCTCGGTCAGGCCGTACAGCTCATAAAATGTACCGGGAATACGGCGATTGATTTCCTCTTTGTGCTTTTGATGCAAGGGGGCCCCAACGGACAGTATCATCTCCAATGATGCGATGTTCTCCCCGTTGAAATCGGCCTGCTCAAGGACAGCCGCGATCTGTGACGGGACTAACATGGTATGAGTTACGCCTTCTTCTTTGATGGTACGCACCACCTTTTCGGCATCGAAGTTTTCATGCAGAATGAAGGTGCCGCCGAGAAACATCACCGGCATGGTGGTGAGAAAGGAACCGTTGAATACAATGGAGCCCGAGTGTAGGACCACACATTCGGGAGTCATACGGTAGTAACTGCTGAACAGTGTCATATAGGCCGCTCGAATGCGGTGGGTGTGCATGATGCCTTTGGGGTCACCCGTGGTGCCGCTACTATAAATGATGTTATAGAGGTCATCGGGCCGGATATCGGCCTCCGGGGGTTCTTCATTCGATGTGCGATGCTTATGGCGATAAAAGGAATCGTAGCAATGGTGATCTTCCGTATTGATGAGCCAGATGTCGTTATGACGAAGGCGTAGGGCATCGAATATCGGATCGAGGTGGGCGGCTACCGATTCAGTGGTAACGAGGAGGGCCGTATCCGCATTATTGAGCTGATTGCGCAGGCCATTACCCCTCAGGAGCGGACTCAAGGGCACGGAGACGGCGCCCAACTTGGCGATGGCCCAATAGAGCTCCCACAGCTCCCGACAGTTGGGCAGGAGCATGGCTATCTTGTCGCCCTTGCGGATACCCGATGCGTGGATGGCATTGGCGATCTGATTCACACTCCGGTTCAGCTCGCGATAGGTGAACCGCTGATCGCCGCAGATCAATGCCGTGTGATCGGAGCGGAAACGGGCATGATGGGGGAGTATGTTTCCGATGTTCATTGCTTCAATAACTTTAGTGCGCGAAGCGCATCATAATTGAAACTATGGACTTTAAGTCCCTTTACTTTCAGGCCGTGGCTTGTCCACGGATGAGGACTTTAGTCCTCCAGACGATGGACTTTCAGTCCATAGTGGTTGATGGCATAGTGGCCTTAATTGTATTGCATTCCCTGTTCTTCTTCCATCAATGCCTCCAGCGCCAGTTGACCCAGGGCGTCTTCCGATTCGGCAAAGAGCCAATCCCATTTTCTATCCGATTCGATTTCTGCAAGCATCCATCTTGCCAAGACATTTTGCTCCATATCCGGTCACCCGTATGCCGATGCCGACTTGACAAAGGGCACGGGAAACCTTCACAGTTTCGGAAACTAACCCGCTATTGCCCTGCAGCCCGGGAGATACCCATGACGGAACTCGATATTCAGTGTGAGCATAAGCCATCCCCTGCCAAGCTGGAAGTCCTCCAGGTGGACCACTGGCCGGTGTGGAAAAAAGAGGTCAGCCGCTTTCCTTGGCATTACGACCAGACCGAGACCTGCTATGTCCTGCGCGGGCGCTTCGTGGTGACACCCGAAGGCGGCGAGCCGAGGGAATTCGGACGCGGGGACCTCATCAGCTTCCCGGCAGGACTCGCCTGTACCTGGGAGGTCCTGGAGCCGGTGGAGAAGCATTACAAACTCGATTAGCCCGCCGGCCTCACCAGCGTGCCTGACTGTACCCTGAATCCGTGAGATAAAATCCAAGAAGAAGTCAGCCTATGAGCAATTCCCGGTGGTTCGTGCTTTCCTCCAATGGTACAGGATTCTCAAGATTAACAAGATTGCTTCGTTGTTGGTAAATCTGCTTGCCGGGAAAAGAAAAATCGGACCGCCGATCAACTTTGGCAAGCGTGTAACCGGACCGCGAACGTTCAGAACAACAGGAAAAAAATCCTGTTAATCCTGTCCGATTAGAACATTGCGACAAGCGTTCAGACGAAACGGCAATCGCTGGGGGATGCCACGGGGTAGACCTTCACGCCCGTTGATTTTACTCGATATAAAGATTGGCTACTTCACTTCCCGAGTGAATCCGAGAGTGAATGAATTTTCATCTGGCTCCCACGCTGGAGCGTGGGAACGAGTAAATCAATAAGTTAGTTCTCAGACAGGCTCTAACCCAATCTACGCTGCCAGAGCCCATGTCTATCCTTCCCGGTAGCTATAGAGCATATAGGTGTTGATCAGATAGATCGTAAACAGAAAAATGTTCGCCCAGCCTACGGTCTTGAAGACCCGGGTGCGCGGCCGATAGAGAAGCCCGACGACGGCCACCCCGGTCATCATGATGGCGGAAAAGGCGGACACGGCATGGGTCGTGGATACTGCATCGAACAAGGGCCCGGGCAGGTAGAAGATGTCATCGACGGCCAGGATACCGATGTTGAAGAGGTTGCTGCCGAACAGGTTGCCGATTGCCATGTCCACGGCGCCCAACCGCAGGGCGGCCACGGTTACCACCATCTCCGGCAGGGAGGTCACGAAGGCGACGAACAGGGTGCCGACGAAGCCCTGGTGCCACCCCATCTGGACGGCCAACTCCTTGGCGACGAAGGGCAGCCAGACCCCCGCGACCAGGACGACTGCGGCGGCCGCGATATATCTCACCACCGCGGTGCGCAGACTGAGCCCCGGATAGGCGTCGGCCTCGGCCTCCGTAGAGCCTTCGACCAGCTCGGATTCGTAGAGAAAGACCGAGCGCATCGCGACCAGGTACAGGATCATGATCGCCGGGCTGTAGAGGCCCAGATGCCACAGCGCAATCCCGGTTCCCCGCGCTGCCAGCAGCAGGTTGAACCCGGCGAGCCCGATGAGCATGATCCCGAACCCGGCGGCGAGGATATGCCCTTGGCCGGCCCGGCAATAGAGGGGTTCATCGCGGCTCAGGAAATCGAGCACCACGATGAGCACCAGGTTGAAGACGCAGCTGCCCAGCACGTCGCCCACGGCGATGTCCGGTGCCTCGGCTACCGTCACCGAGCTGATTCCGGTCACCAGCTCGGGCAGGGAGGTGACGCTGGCGAGCATGATGACTCCGATCCAGGTACCGCCGAGCCCTGCCTTGTCGGCAATGGCGTCACCGTAACGGGACAGTTTGACCCCGGCGAAGCCGATCGCGACCACGCACACCAGGAATTGCACCCAGACCACCGGTCGATACCCCCACAGGTTGGAAGATGGCATGGAGACAGTGAGCATCCATGCCAGAATATGAGAAGCTGTTTGGTTAAAAGCAATTCTGAATTATTTGACGTTGCCTGGGAAAAAAGATCCCTCCTGCGTCGGGACAAGTTTGACGTGTTGCGTTTCGACGCCCAACGGCTCATTGATCGACAGCCAGATCCGTACCAGCGTCTCAACACAACCTATGCTCACATGATCTCCCGCGTGGCCTGCACGCGCGGACCTCGCGTCAAGTGTAGGTTGGGTTAGGCGCGCGGTCCGATCCCGAAGTACAGTGACAGGGCCGAACGCGCCGTAACCCAACACGTCACATCCCACAACCAACGCCAAACAACCCGGGACCGCGTCCGGACAGGCGCGGCGTCGAACGCGGCGAACACAACACGATGCTCGGATCCATTTTAACCAGACAGCTTCTGAGAGTTGCTAAAAATGCCCCTTTACGCCCCGGCGGTCAATAAGGGGTTATCCCTATCGGTTGCTGCGGGGCTATCCACGATCGGGTAGTGGTTAAATTTTAAGTGGCATGGTTGTGCGATATAATTA
>Ga0056121_1000405_pt1 | contig 10349 bp, 9 predicted proteins | sample WorMetHEROISLAND_FD_83872 | JGI IMG/M metagenome (GOLD analysis project Ga0056121, IMG submission 83872) | Marine gutless worms symbiont microbial communities from Max Planck institute for Marine Microbiology, Germany - Olavius sp. 1 HERON ISLAND ...
ATACAGGCTTCTTGATCGGGGTAGCGTTGGAAGACGGTTAGCAGGTTCATGGCATTTCCTCTCGACTTGAGCGCATTGTGCACCCGTCAAGCGGAAATATCAAGCCCATAACTTATCATTCCGGAAGATATACACGTACTTCGAAAGGGTGGACAAAAGCACAGATAGAGGCTAACAACGTCTTCGGAACAAACCATGACAAAGTACCGCGCGTTTCCCTTGGCCGCCGAAGGCGAGTGATCAAAGTTGTCGGGGCATCGAAAACATGCAAACACAACATACAACCAAAGCCGTTTTTCTGACCCTATTGTTGGCGGTCCTCGCATCTTCCTGCGTTGCTACTGATCAGGTGCCGTCGTTCGAACAGATCTATGCCTCCAACGACAAAAACGAGCTTACGGCCTGGGGTCAGCGTTATGCGCAGGGTGTCGGTGTGGCCAAGGATACCCAGAAGGCTGTCAAGCTCTTCTGCAAGTCCGCTCGTAAAGGAGACACGGACGCCAAGTTCGAGCTCGGCCGGCTCTATGCCTTCGGACAAGGCATAGAACGCGACTGGGAGCTCGCCACCGCTTGGTACCAGGAGGCGGTCAAGGACAAGAGCCGCAAGGCCTAGGCGATGCTCGAGATCCTCAAGACGCAGGACAGGCCCGCGTGTGAGGTATCCTGCCCCCTGCTGCCCACCGACGTGGAGGTAGCCGACGTGCAGGCCGCCGATACGCAGGTTGCGGACCATATCCCTTCCTTCTCTGTTTCCAAAGAAATCGACCGCATGATGCGTTCTATGGCGCCCAAGTATCGACTGGATCCGAACCTGGTGTTCGCAGTGATTGAGGCCGAGTCCAGCTTCAATCCCAAGGCCCTCTCCTCCGGGAACGTCCAGGGCCTGATGCAGCTGATCCCGGCAACGGCGGAGCGTTTCGGGGTCGAAAATGTCTGGGACCCGGAGCAGAACCTGAAGGGCGGCATGGCCTATCTGCGTTGGCTGCTCAACCATTTCAAGGGAGATGTGGAGCTGGCGTTGGCCGGTTACAATGCCGGTGAGAGGGTCGTGGAGCGCTACCAGGGTATCCCCCCATACGCGGAGACTCAGGCCTATGTCAAGCGCATCATCAAACGCCTCGGCGGTTGAAGGTAGTCGGTCATCTGTTCTACGGCTTGGTTGTCAGCGGTTCAGGGTGACCAATCCGCGCGGGCTCGCCGCCCCGAAATAATCTGCTCTTCATCTCTTTATCCGTGGGGTTGGCTTTCAACCCATCCGGCTGGATAGAAGATGACTCTACATCAAGTAAAATCAATGGGTTGGTTTTTAGACAGTCTCTTAAACTTGCCATAACCTTGGCGCCAACCGAATCTGAGGAACATCAAACGGTGGAAAAAGCGAACCAACCCCGCGCACGGCAAGCACCGAACGAAAACCCTTTTGCCACCGAAGTGCGGTCGAGCATACTCGAACGGCAGGAGGCCCAGCAGTCCAAACATTTCGAGACGGCAGCATCGAAAGACCGACCTGTGGATCGAACCGACCTGACCGATGAGCTCGATGGTTGCCGCGCCCAGCTGCGCGATTATGAACAGGTGCTCGTAGAGCGCATCGCGGACGTGGATGACGATTTGCGGGCAACGACGTCCCGACTCCAACGGGTCCAGCAAAGCCAGCACGATGCGATCGACAAGCGTTTGCAGCGTCACGCCTGGCTTTTGGGTGGGCTGATGCTGTTCGCGGTCCTCTTCGCCATTGCTCTCTTCCTGCTCTATCGCCAGTCCATATTGGAGTCACCTCGGGTCGCCGCAGAGCGTTCTGAAATTCACCGAGGGCGCGCGGGCCCCTCCGCGGAGCAAAGGCTCCAGGCCCAGGTTCAGGGAAGCCTCGATCAGGCGACCACGCAAGTCGCAGAGATCAAGGCCACGTCGGAGGGACCGGATAAGGATAAAGCACCGGTCGCACAGGCACCCTTTGCTACCGAACCCTTTGCTACCAGGCAGGACCCTGGTGAAGGGGCCGAAGGCCGCCTCTCCGGGAAGGCACGACGCCCCGATGCGGAGCAGGGGGACCACGCTCGGGCCCCTGGTGGCCCGCAATCGGCCCCACTCACGGATGCCGGTTCGGCCACGCCCAGGGTTGCTGCCTCGATGTCCACCACGGAGGTGTCTGACGGTACGGGGACTGCCGGTAGCGCGCCGGAGAAGCGTGAGGGAAGCCCGCCGGCGGCGGAAACCGCGAGGGTGAAGAGTCCGGGGGCCATGGACAGTGATGTTCCCGTGGCCGCAGGGGCAGGGGCCGATGCGTCGAACCGCGACAAGACTCATGTTCTTTCGGAGAATAGCTACGGCCTCCAGCTCATCGGCTTCTTCAACCACAAGACAGTGGATAAGTTTACGGCCCGGAAGGGATTACCCGCGCGGGTCTACGTTATTCGCGAGACCTACCGCAGGCGTCCCTGGCATACGATCATCCATAGCCTCCACCCGGACTATGCTGCGGCTAGGAAGGAATTGTCCCGATTGCCGGCAGATCTGGCGGCACTCAAGCCCTGGGTACGCTCCCTGCGGAGGGGTGCCGAACTGCGAGTTATCGAGACAGGATTAGAGTCATCTCGGGTTGCCACAGAGGGTTCTCAAATCCAGCGGGGGCCTATGAACCTCTCCGAAGAGCAGAGGATCCGGATCCAGGTTCGGGAAAGACCCGATCAGGTGACTACCCAAGTCGCAGAGGTTACGGCCGCGTCGGAGGGACCGGATAAGGATAAAGCACCGGTCGCACAGGCGTCCTTTTCCACCAAGCAGATCGCTGGTGAAGAGGCCGGAAGCGGCCACCTCCCCGGGAAGACGCAGCGCCCCGATACAGAGCAGAAAAAGGACCACGCCCGAGATCCGGCTGCCCAGCAATCGGCCCCGATGTCCACGGTTGTCGGTTCGGCCACGCCCAAGGTTGCCGCCCCAGTGTCCACTACGAATGTATCCGCTGGGACGGGGAATACCGGTGACGCCCAGGAGAGGCCTGGGGGAGATCTGCCAGTGACGGAAACCCCAAAGGTGAAGAATCCGGGGGCCACAGAGAATGATGTTTCCGTGACCGCAGGGGCCGACGCCGATGTGTCGAACCGCGAGAAGACCCATGTTGTCTCGGAGAATAGCTACGGCCTCCAGCTCATCGGCTTCTTCAGCCGCAGGACACTGGATAAGTTTGCATACCGAAAAGGATTGCCCGCGCGGGTCTATGTTATCCGCGAGACCTACCGCAGGCGGCCCTGGCACACCATCATCCATAGCCTCCACCCGGACCATGCCGCGGCTCGGGAGGAGCTGTCTCGACTGCCGGCGGATCTGGCAGCACTCGAGCCCTGGGTACGCACCCTGCGGAAAGGTACCAAACTGCAGGTTATCGAGACGGGGTCGGAGTGATCGACGGTGGTTGGAGCCGCAATCCGTGAGGTAAACGCCAGGGTTGAACTTAACTCGATGGTTTTGCTGCTATTAGAAATTGGCCACGATATCCGCCGGATGATACGGGCAACCTTAGTCTATCGAGTAAAATCATAGTGTTACCCCTAATTGAGAACACCCCCTAGTACATAGTTTCGACTGATATTGCAAATTCATGGCCTCTGGTTGGCTCTCATACTCCAGCGTCAAAGCCCGCAAAAGCAATCGAAACTATGTACTAGTACCCCATTTCATCTTGATTTTCCGTAAGGAACGCCCTCCGTGGCGTTCCGGGATTTGGTGCAGATTCTTCGGAACGGCACGGAGGCCGTTCCCTACGGGAGGTTTCATAAACATGAAGATTAAGGTAAAACGGGGTACTAGGGGCTGTTGACATAATCGCCGTCCCAACCGCTAATTGGACAAGATTAACAGGATGGTCAGGATTAACAGGATTATTTTTCTTAAATAAAAATTATAACATCCTGTTAATCCTTGAAATTCTGTGAATCCTGTACCATTAGGAGACAAGTCCGAAGGTCAGAATGAAGAATCCTGTTTTCCTGTCTCTCCTGTTTGCCGGCGGCCTGGTGTGGACTTGTCTGTCCCACGCGGGCATACCGGCCACGCGGGTGATGACACTCTACGAGTTCAACGGTAAGCGGGACCTGCCCTATTACAAGATCGAGTCGTTTCGCGAGCGAGGGCCGTCCTCACCGGCGGGGACATTGGCCCAGGGGACCTCGCTCATCCCCTGTTTGGTCATCCGCGACGGTCAGGCCTTGACCGACAAGAAGGGTACCCCCTATGTAGGATTCCGGATCCTCGTGGACCCCCGCCGGGCCACGCCGGCCGCGACGGACAAGTTCAAGCGTACCTTTGCGCAGCGCAAGTCGATGCGCGTTGCAAACCATCACTGCGACGGTCGGGTCAGACATGTGATCAACGTGCGGCAGCTGTACGCCCTGAACAAGGCGCCTTTCTTCGATCCTCCAGGCTCGGGACGGACCGGTCGCGTAAAGGGGACCCGGAATGAGCTGGACCAGATCATTCGCACCTTTCACAACTCGTCCCACTGCGCCGCTGCAAACCGAAAACTCGTCGGCCGTCGTCAGGCCCTGAACAGTGCCTGGGGCCGATTCATCGCCGACAATCGGCACACATGGCCGGAGCAGACCATGGCCCGGGCCAAGCACCTGGATTACACCATGCGTACGGCCATCTACGAGGGGCTACGAGGGGCATCTGGATCGGGGCTGCAACGCCTACGGTACCTGCGAACGCAACATCATCGTCTTGTCCATCCGCAACCGGGGCCGGGCCGGGTCCTGCCTGAAACGCCAGGGTTGCCGATTTCCGGGGGATTACCAGGGGGGCTCCTCCAAGGTGTCGCAGTACAACATCTGGGACGAATATCTGACCCAGATCTCCGGCCTGACCTCCTGTTTCCTGCGCTCGGACCTGACCAACGGCAAAAGCGCCGACTATTACGTCAAGATTCGCGCCATGTACGAGCAGAACCTGGACGACGTCCGGCGCATCCTCTTCGGTAATGATCGGGACCTGCAGGCCATCTTTCGCAAGGCATCCTTGAGTAATATCAAAGGGCTCCGCCACTACTATCATGCCCCGGCCATGGGCAAGTGCTTTCCCAAACTACAAGCGGGTCGAGTACATGTCGGGCGCGGTGGCGAGAAAGGGGACGGATTTTGCTCTGATTGCCAACACCCGGATCCAGGTCGGTAACAAAGGCGGAAACGGTTATGGATTCCGGGAGTTCCTATTCGAAGAGACGCCCAGGAAAGACCCGATCCGTATTGTCGATAATTGTCCGGGCTTCGAGGTGGATGCCCGCAAGGTCTCTTTGAAATCCCCGTCCGCCTGCCCCCCTACGGGATTCCCCGCGGCTGTAACCATAGCAGCGTTGGCCGCTGCCGCCGCACCCCACCCTGGCTCAAAGCCGGCAAACCCCTGGGGCTCCAGTGCAAGATCCGTGATCGTGGGATAAATTGCCGCGGCAAAGGAAGCCTGAAGACCGTCACCGAAGGCGGTACCTGCGATACCCAGATGCGGCCGGTGACCGGGGTGCGCTGACGCCGCCAGTAGGGTGGGTTGTGCCCACCGGCTGTGTCCACCGACGGGCCCCTCGGCTGCAATAACCACAGGATGGTTCGAACCCCGCAGGATGGACGTAGGATGACGCAGATGCTCACAGCTTGTTTCGTCTTTAATCTGTGAAAATCCGTGTAATTCGCGGATAGATCGAGGCGACCGGATCGTTTTTCCCATACTCAACCCGAATCTCGGTGGTTCCTGGTCTGCCTATTAGAAGCTGTCTGGTTAAAATGGATCGTAGCGAAAATGGTCCAAAATGAGGGCGTTTTTTCGCGCTTTCGAGGCGAATAGCCGGCCTATTTAACGAGAAAGAGCGGGAAAAGGGACCATTTTGGGACATTTGCAGCCGATACCACTTTTAGCCAGACAGCTTCTTAATTACCGGCGGGCGTCGTCTTTTCGTCATCATGCAGCGCCTACCTCGTCATTCCGGTAGGTGTTGCCAGAATCCAGGGCCAGGGATGGCAACAAGAGGGGGGCTTTGAACCATTACCTGGCTATGTTCCGGCCGTGATGATTATTCGGTAGCCCTGGATCGCTGCCAGTCGAGTAAAGAGCCCTATTACCGTTTGAGGAAGACTGTGTCTTATGTGTCTTCATTGCACCGGCACATCCTGGAATAACTCGGCATAGGGCTCGATCCCCAACCGCCTGTCCGCCTATCTGCCTGCGGTCTATCCCTGCGACAAGGACTTGACATGCGGAAAAAAACGCCTAAATTTGTTGGCACTCGACAAGAGCGAGTGCTAACAGATTTCGGCACAGCGGTCCGTTCGGACCCAGCTTCAGGAGGCAGAAACGCATGAATATCCGTCCCTTACACGTCCGCGTCGTCATCCGCCGCATGGAGGAGGAACGCACCTCCAGCGGGGGCATCGTGATCCCGGATTCCGCGACCGAGAAGCCGATTCAGGGCGAAATCATCGCCATCGGCAAGGGCAAGCTCCTCGATAGTGGTGACGTCCGTCCGCTCGATGTCAAGATCGGCGATCGGGTGCTGTTCGGCAAGTACTCGGGCACCGAGGTGAAGCTGGACGGTGAAGAGGTCGTGGTGATGCGCGAAGACGACATCATGGGTGTCATCGAGTAGGCAGGCCCGGCCGTCCGGAATCCATCCAATTCACATAAATTCAGCTTGAGGTAACTACCAATGACCGCGAAAGAAATCCATTTCGGTGACGACTCGCGTGCCCGCATGTTGAAGGGGGTCAATCTCTTGGCCGACGCCGTCAAGGTCACCCTCGGCCCCAAGGGCCGCAACGTAGTGCTCGAAAAGAGCTTCGGCGCCCCCACCATGACCAAGGACGGGGTATCCGTGGCCAAAGAGATCGAGCTCAAAGACAAGTTCGAGAACATGGGCGCCCAGATGGTCAAGGAGGTCGCCTCCAAGACCTCCGACGTGGCCGGCGACGGCACCACCACCGCCACCGTGCTGGCCCAGGCCATGGTGCGCGAAGGGCTGAAAGCGGAGGCCGCCGGCATGAATCCCATGGACCTGAAGCGCGGCATCGACAAGGCCGTAGGGGCCACCGTGGAGCAGCTCAAGGCCCTGTCCAAGCCTTGTTCGGACAACAAGGAGATCGCCCAGGTGGGCACCATCTCGGCCAACTCCGACGAGTCCATCGGTGAGATCATCGCCGAGGCCGTGGAGAAGGTCGGCAAGGAGGGGGTCATCACCGTCGAAGAGGGCAAATCCCTGGACAACGAGCTGGATGTGGTCGAAGGCATGCAGTTCGACCGCGGCTACCTGTCCCCCTACTTCATCAACACCCAGGATAGCCAGAAGGCGGAGCTGGAGGACCCCTACATCCTGCTGCACGACAAGAAGATCTCCAATATCCGCGACCTGTTGCCGGTGCTGGAGAGCGTAGCCAAGGCCGGTAAACCGCTGCTGATCATCGCCGAGGACGTGGAGGGCGAGGCGCTGGCTACCCTGGTGGTCAACGCCCTCCGCGGCATCGTCAAGGTCTGTGCAGTCAAGGCACCGGGCTTCGGCGACCGACGCAAGGCCATGCTCCAGGACATCGCCATCCTCACCGGTGCCACCGTCATCGCTGAGGAAGTCGGTCTGAAGCTCGAGAAGGCCACCCTCAACGACTTGGGTACCGCCAAGAAGGTCCAAATCACCAAGGAAGAGACCACCATCATCGACGGTGCCGGCTCCGATACCGACATCAAGGGTCGGGTCGAACAGATCCGCGGTGAGATCGAAGAGACCACCTCCGACTATGACCGCGAGAAGCTCCAGGAACGGCTCGCCAAGCTGGCCGGCGGGGTGGCCGTAATCAAGGTCGGCGCGGCCACCGAGGTCGAGATGAAGGAGAAGAAGGCACGGGTGGAAGACGCCCTGCATGCGACCCGGGCCGCTGTCGAGGAAGGCATCGTCGCCGGTGGCGGCGTCGCCCTGGTACGGGCCCTGGCCAAGCTCGATAGCCTGAAAGGCGCCAATCACGATCAGGACGTGGGCATCGGCATCGCCCGCCGCGCCCTGGAAGAGCCCCTGCGCCAGATCGTCGCCAACGCCGGTGCCGAGGCCTCCGTGGTGATGCAGAAGGTCGCCGAGGGTACGGGCAACTTCGGCTATAACGCCGCCACCGGTGAGTATGGCGATCTGGTCACCATGGGCATCCTGGACCCCGCCAAGGTGGTCCGCTCGGCGTTGCAGAACGCCGCCTCGATTGCCGGCCTCATGATCACTACCGAGGCCATGGTGGCCGAGGAGCCCAAGGAGGAGAAGGCACCGCCCATGCCGGCTGGTGGTATGGATTACTGATTGTCTGCCAGATCCAGCGTGGGCTAGCATCACCGATGCGGTTCGCGCCCCCTCGCAGAGCCGTCCTGTTAAGACCTACCACGCTCACCGCATCCTACACCCAACGCGAGGTCCGCGCGGATCGGCAGCGCGGGAAGTCATGTGGGTGTAGGTTGCGTCAAGACGCTGGCACCGGTCTGACAGTGGATCGACGAGCCTTGGTGCGTCGCAACACAACGCGCTTATTCCGACGCGGAAAGGATCTTTTCCTGACCGTTCAGCCCCCACCCCGTCATTCCGGCAGGGATTGCCGGAATCCAGTGCCATGGATGGTAAAAACAGCGGGGGACCGAACGATTACATCTTTTTCGTGTTCGTTCGTGTTTTCCGTGGATCTTGGTGAGTCAAATCCCCCAACTGCGCCAAATCATTCAGGATTGCCGAAAAACCAACCAAATCTGGAAAATCGACGCGTCGGGTTGAAATATGACAAAGTAGAAGGCTGCGCAATTTCACTGGAGGGGTGTCATGCCAGAGCTGCTCTCATTCATCTCCGCCGAGATAATCAAGCCCCTTGCCAAGAGCCTCCAGCGTATCTGGGAACGACGCGGCGCGGAGCTGAATGCAATCTACGACACCTTCGGTGATCCCCGACCCCTGGCGTCCTGCTACATCGAGCCCCGCGTCCAGCACCACAATCCGGCGGATCATCACGAGGACGAAGAGGCCATCTCCTATGTCCGGGCCCTGGCTTTCGAGACGATCAATCATTTTCTGAACAAGGACACCCCCTTGCGGGGCGGGCACACCCAGCTGTTCGTCCTCTCCGATGCGGGCATGGGTAAGACTTCCCTGTTGCTCATGCTCAAGCTCGCCCATCTGTTCAGTTTCTGGCCGAAACGCTACAACTGCCTGCTGCTCAAGCTGGGCCCGGACACCCTGGAACGGCTCCGGGCCCATCCCAACAAGGGCGACACGGTGCTCTTGCTCGATGCCCTGGACGAGGACCCCTAGGCCTGGGGGTGGATCGAGGAGCGGCTGGTGGAGCTGCTGCGGGCCAGTGAATATTTCCGGCGCGTCATCCTCTCCTGTCGCACCCAATTCTTTCCCGAGGGCAGCACCGACCCCTTCGGCCGTCCGGGTCGGGTGGAGATCGGCGGCTTCACCTGTCCCATGTCCTATCTTTCCCTGTTCGACGACGATCAGGTAAAGCAATACCTCGCCAAGCGGTTTCCGGATCGGCTCGGTGACCGTCTGTTGCGTCGCGACAACCCAATCCGTATTCGTGCCGCCGAGTTGGTAAGTCCCATGCGTTCGCTACGCTTCCGGCCCCTGCTGTTGGCCTATGTCAGAACATCGTCGAGGAGAAAGAAGATCTGCTGGCCGCTGCCGCTGCTGACAGCGGGCCTGGGAATGGCGAAGCGGATTGGAATGTTTACCGGCTCTATGATGCCCTGGTCCAGGCCTGGCTGTTGCGCGAGGAACGCAAGCTCGCTGACCAACAAGGCACCGCGGCGCCGACCAAGGAAACCCTGCTCGAGCTCTGTACCCTGGTCGCAGTGCATCTGCAAACCTCCGGCAAACGGACTCTCCCCCACGACGAGCTGGCCGCAATGACCAGGCAACATCCCGCACTGGAGCACCTGGAAGAGTTCGACGTGGGTGGACGCTCCCTGCTCAACCGCAACTCGGAAGGAGAATACCGGTTCTCCCACTACAGCATCCAGGAATTCCTGGTGGTACGCGCCTTGGCCGGGGAAATATTCGACCTTGCCCAGGGCGAGCTGAATCTGGGTGCCCTAGCGCCCGAACAATCTGCCCAGCGGTTGCGGATATTCCAGCCATCGCAACGCCTGCGGTTGACCAACCAGATGCTCGAGTTCTTGGCACATACGCCGGTCATGTTGGACACCGGTGCCCTTGATCTCTCGGACGTCCGTCTAGGGTCTGTTGAGATTCAGGATTCCCAACCGTCGAGATTTGTGATTCAAGCTACCTTTCGAAGGAGGTTTAGATGACGACGGAGCGTTTTGTAATTACGGATCGTCAATGGGCTTTG
>Ga0056121_1000406_pt1 | contig 10330 bp, 5 predicted proteins | sample WorMetHEROISLAND_FD_83872 | JGI IMG/M metagenome (GOLD analysis project Ga0056121, IMG submission 83872) | Marine gutless worms symbiont microbial communities from Max Planck institute for Marine Microbiology, Germany - Olavius sp. 1 HERON ISLAND ...
ATTGAGTGTGTCTCTTGTGGCTATATTTTCGTTGTGATCTGGTGTGGGTTATTTTGGTGCTTAGGCACAGTTACTTGTATTACCCTAGACATAACGACGAGTTTGGTTGTGACCGTTTTTCCGCTATCATCGTCATCATTGTAAATAGTCATTTTATCATTTCATTATATTGTGTATATTTTGCATTATATCGTATATTACATTGTTGACTTTGATCTTCTTGACCGGAAACGGTATCACACACACCCGCATCACGTCACAAGAGATCCAAGATTTTGGCAACGGGCGGCAGTTAGTCCAGGAACGATGAGTGTTGGCCATCTTCAATGACTTCAAGTCGCTCAACTGTGACGGGCAAATTCAAATCGTGATTCGATCAAATCGTAATTTAATAGCTTCAGGCTATTCGATTTGAGAAGCTGGAAACGCATACCAGAGAGTGCAGACCTCTGCCGAGGCGGCTCATCTTCCACAATTTAATCAAAATAGGTTTACTTACTTACTTAGTTTTGTGATTATCAACACGTTCCACTTTGTGGTCGTGCGTATGTGTCAATATACCGACCCAAATTGGGTCCCCTTCCGCGTACGCCACCAGCACTATAGAGTCCGTTACTGCTCTAGAGCAGAAATCTACTCTGCAGGAAGCCAATTTTTGACACCTCGACAGATCTAAGATTTTGGTAAGGGGCAGCGTTTAGACCAGCCACATCGGGTGTTCGCTGTCTTCAATAACTTCAATGGCTGATCCAGACTCACCATTTGGGGGCAACCCTTCCCCTTGAAGATGCATTTATAACCCCCGCGACGTTCCGGCCGGAGGAAGACTTCTGGAGCACCAGATTCTGGGTAGGCAGTAGTGGTTCGGAGACCATAGCGCCTGGAAGTGATGTTCGGAGAGGAAGTACCAGGGTGACAGTGCCGGGCATGGGCAGTCTCTCTGTCACCGGGCCTACCGGAGAAGAAAGGGACGGAGCCAGATCGGATAACCGACTCATCAAGGTTGTCTCCGAGAAGTTAAGGCCTCTAAGCTCTGGTGAAGGGCGGGAAGTCCAGAGAAGCATCGGAGAGGACGTCTTGGCTCCGAGTCAACCGGTCTCCGGGAATGAATCGTCGCGGCGAGGCGTTATAGCTACAACACAGTTTTCGGGCACACACGATCCACTTCCACCTGCGTCGGCACCGTCCGACTATGGAGAACACCATCAGGTACAAACCGGAAGTAGAAACAGTACCTCAAACCGGAAGTACTTATAACATAGCAACGGAAACAGATGTGGACGCAATCTCAATGGCTATACATATGTTTTTGGGTGCAAGTTTTTCACTGGTTTATATGCCAACCTCACCCGACGCTTCCTTCACCTTGCAATTCAAGATGGCGGACGGATAACGGAAGTAGTTATAATTTGGCGACGGAAAACAATATCAACGTGATGTCAGAGGCTGCGGCAATGTTTTCGGGCACGCCAAATACACTTCCACTGGCATCGATACCGTACGATAACACCGTCACGTACAAACTGGAAGTACAAATAGACCCAAACCGGAAGTAATAATAACTTCCTAACGCAATCTCAACAGCTATACCCAGTTTTTCGGGAGCTGTCCGTCCGTGTGTCCGTGTATCCGCTAGTGCGTCCCGAACCTTGTTAACACGATAACTCGAAAAGTAACTTATTAGTACTTCTGGTTTTCGGTACTGTGTCTACCTCCGGTTTGATGCTGTTCTCCGAAATCGGACAATGTCAACACCGGTGGAAGTGGATCTGGTGTGACCTAAAACATTGCCGCAGCCGCTGAGATCACTTTGATATCGTTTTCCGTCACCAAGTTACAATGCTTCCGGTATCCCTCCCATCTTCGAATTTCTGGGTGAAGGAAACGTCGGGTGAGGTTGGCATATACACCAGTGAAAAACTTGCCCCCAAAAACTTGCGTCGATATCTGTTTCCGATGCCAAGTTATTAGTACTTCTGGTTTGGGGTACTGTTTCTACTTCCGGTTTGTACCTGATGCTGTTCTACGAAATCAGACGATGTCGATACCGGTGGAAGTGGATTAGGCATGCCCGAAATCTGTGTCGTAGCCACTGACATCACGTTGATATCTCTTCCCGTCACCAACTTATAACTACTTCCGGTTTCCGTCCGCCATCTTGAATTTACAAGTGCAGGAAGTGTCAGGCACGGCTGGCATGGGTACGACGGAAAAATTTGCGAACGAAAATCGTTGGAATCACGTCGTCTCTAGGTGGCACAGAACCTGACATACTGCTGAGGGTAATTTACCCTCCCCACTTGCAACATATACGTTATGAGAAACACACTTGCAATAGCCGGGTTAATACGCAACGGAAAGTTACGAAACTTAGCATACACATTCGTGACATTATTCCCGACAGATCGTCTTAGATTTTTCACCAGATGGCGCCACCTTCCGGGTCCGTAGTACCTTTCGTACTTGTTCTAATAGAGTTATCCAAATATGGAACAACCTTCCTGACTCGGTGGTAGAAAGTAACAGTGTTAATAGTTTTTTCGCGCGAGAGCACATGGTATACCGCGTATATGCTATCAGAATTCCGTCCGTCCGTCTGTCTTCCGTCTGTCATACGGGTGGATCAAAGACGGTTGAAGTTATAGGATCATGCAATTTTCACCGTACAGTAGCCCCATGTCTCTAGTTTTCGCAAATTAAACTTTGTCCAGAAATTCGAAAGGGATCACACCCCAGCGAAAGCGTTGAATGAGATAGGGTCTAGAAAAGTTGCAATTTTATGTGATTTTTAGACCAATAATATGATTTTCTTTGAAATGGTGCAAGCTATGGCCAAGGTTACTATTGATCACTAATAGGAAGTCGGGTACGCGCTTTCCATCGGTGCCACCATCAATGACCTTAGATGACCTTGAGCGGCCATGACGGGGCCATTACGCACTATTGCATATTACAGGTGTCTTACAAAGCCAATCACGCAAATCTGAATAAAGATAGACCTATACTGTCAGCAGCAAAAATGTAGCCCAGAGACTCTAGTTTCTTCTCGTATAAGGGTTGTGAGGATATTCTCAGGGGTTCTCTGGAGAGGGGCGTTAAACGACGGTGGTGTGGCTGAAAACGGCAAATTTCGGCTTTTTTAATCGCTCAAACTTCACAACCTTCGGAAATGTGACCAGGAGAGGTGGCAGCAGGATGTTGCATAGATTTTTGCTGAACGTTGTTCAGTTTTATTAATTAACTTAGCGTATCGTATAATTCAACAGGCTTTGTACAGATTTTTGCTGAACTTTGTGAATGAAGCCGTTTTTCACTTCTATTAATTAACTTTGCATAGAGGCATTCGTACAAAACAATAAGTACCTCCATAGATAAAAATTTAATAGCAATAAACCAAGACTGAATCAATGCGTGATCTGAATTTATCACTATGATCAATCCCGAATGTTCTCGCGCTGGCCACCGCTGCTATGTAACCTGGTCTCGCGTTGTCCTTTCTCGCGTTTTCACTTCAGTCGCCCCCGTCTGCAGTTGTTTACAGCGGCTATAGGCGAGCTACTGACCAGGAGAGCACTGACCAGTGGGTGGCCCAAGATCAGATAACAGCCGTATTTGTTCTGCAGCCGATGGACTGTCGCTCAACACATGCTATTGAAACGCAAATAGATCTAAGGTTAATACAGCGATCGACTACATAACCGGCGTCAGCCACACATGGGCGGCGCCACGAATTTCATAATGGGGGTACAAATGTTGAATTCGCGAGCGGAGCGATCGAAAAAAAATTTTGTAACCCCAATTCGTATAAATTGGGGGTACAGGATGCTTATAAAGTATATGCTGCAAGCGTCTAACAGACATGCAACGCCCACTATACCGTCTATACTGTGTGTTGTATGGTTGTCAGACGCATGCAGCATATACATTAAAGCATTTTGTACCCCCTCCAATTTATAATAGGCCTACCATGTTTTAAAACCGGTACACTGCACTTTTTTGGTATTACTGTACCTAATATTGACAGATTTTCAAAACTCTTTCAGTGATGCACTCAGTAGAAAATGTGCTACAAGCCTGTCAACGATACTGTGATTACTGTCTTACGTAAAATGTGTCGTGTCGCTACAATAGTAAATTTTAATGTTTGTAATGTCAGCTAGCTTGAATGATTGCTCAGATGTTCCTTTTGCCAGAATAAGTCATATAAATGTCTATGCCACTGGACTAATTATAGTGGTCTGTGGTGCAGTTTTTAAGAAGGTATAATATATGCCTACTATATAACTGTTTTCTTGTGTTCACGCAGATTGCTTAGTGTCACAGTAGCGTGACATAGTAGGCCTATGCCTGAGTCAGTGCACAACTACATTTCTACGATAGCGGATACCAAGAAGACTAGTGACTAAACATTTCTTCAGATGGCCTTCGTAACTTTGCAATGCAAATGCATGTTTGGTCCAGATGCCTGTCTTAAGTGGAAAGGGGTCTTGAGCCTATAGAGTCTAGTCTACAACATCTATCCTATGACGATATTGTCGTAGACATGCTATACGCATTTTTTGTAATTTTCACTGTTTGAATTTCCACGCCTGAACTCCTTCACGCATGTATACAGAACTGAATCGCCTATTATTTTTGTACCCCCTGTCCCCCGCACTTATGAGTATTGGAGGGTACATTGTCCCCTCCAATTACTATGGTGGCGCCGCCCATGCAGCCACAACCTCAGCGAACGCCAGTGACTGTTATATCGTAACTGTTTTTTTGGCAACAGTGACTTTTTACACCATTGTGTTTGAAATTTTTTCTGTGTGGGACAGAGTTATTACTTTGGATGTTAGATTTTTATGTATAAATTTTATGTGTTCACGTGATTTCGAACTTGGATGTGACCAGCATTAATGTTAACAAATTGAAACTGTGCATTGACAACTAAACAAACACCATAGAAGTAATAACAAGTAAACTGTTCGTGTTTAACTATTGTAACTCAATTTAGGACAGTTGTACTTGACACAACAGCAGCAACAACTCAACTCACGGCAATGCGCTGCGCTGAAATGAGCTGCGCGGAATTGTGCTGCGCACTGCGCAGAATAGAGGCTCCGAGGTATACATCATAAAAACCATTCCATCCGTTCTTGCTGTAGGCGACGATAAGAAAAAAAGGAAAGGGAAGGAAGGGTACACAAAGTCAGAAGTAGATTATATTTCAGCAATATGGGGAATAATGTACTGTCTGTCCTGTACTAAATTTTCACTTTGTACAGTCTGCCGTTAGTTGTCATCACACTCCATATTCGGCGAGTGGTCTCGTCTCGGGCGATTTCTAGCCAGTCATATTTTAATTACTGCTGGCAATTTGTCATTAAAACATTGTGGAAATTAAAGTGCTGAGATAGACAGCTGACGCCCTGTTTCTAAGTGCTAGTGAGCTCCTTGTTATCCTTGAAATCTACTTTCATCGTACAACTTTAAAGCTAATAGATGTCTCTGTAGGCTAGAATGAATCTGCTCTCTTGCTGTTATTGTCGGGAACCAGATCGCTACAATCCTCCCTCCTCTCTCTCTCTCTCTCTGTCTACATCTTAAAGTTCCCGTTATCTCTGCAGCGTGTTTCCTGTCTCGGCGCTCTAATGAACTAGGCGTGTGGAACATCACAGGCCCTCTGCTGTGGCAGGAACATCGCAGCCGCTAGTCCCCTAGTCCCGGCATACTGTCTGTCAACAGTTGGCCGTCGCTCGTTTCCAGTCGCTGCCTCTATCTTCTGGAACACTCTGCCTGATCATGTGCAATCTTCACAATCTGTTTCTTCCTTTTGGCAACAGTTTTAGTCATTCCTGTTTCTACAGTCATTTCCTGACATTATTTTCTAATTTTCTGTACTACGCTCTCGTGCTTTAGCCTAATCTGTTTTAGTCACAAACATTTAGTAATTTACAGTATAACTGTATTTTTTATTGTATTTTTGAATATATATATAATCGTCTGCCTGTGCTTTGTTGCATGTGTTTTGTATGCGACTGAATAACTGTAACTTAAGCTCAAAATAAGTAAAAACAATTCAATAAAAAATTGGAAACAGACAACTTTAACTGACAACATGTAACTGATATAACAGAAACTAGAATAGTTGAGCTACATTTAGTCACAAACAGGGCGGCAGTTGCTTAATTCGTATAGACGCTGTGTGCGTCGAAAACCGGAAGGCTCCTCCACAAGATACGACGAAAAACAACGTTATTTAATGGTATAATATCCCTTAAATGTTATTGAAGGTAATCGATTTTGGGACGTACATTTATTTCTAGTATTAGTCCCATGCAGGTGTAGATGCCTGTAGAGCGTGACTATACGGGAATCTCGCCGATTGCCTGGACCTGGTGGCTAGCCATGGTTATCAGGCGTTAATGACTTGACACGTGTCATGTCATCAATCCAATCCACAGAGTGGGCTAACGCGGCAATTTCTGGCTGGCTGTAGGTCCTGCTGCAGCTAGACTGACTGCGTGGCAAATTTACAACGGCACCGGTGACCTCCGGTAACTTTAAACAACAGAGTGTTGTTCTACTGGACTGTTCAGTCGAAGTGGCGGAAAACATTTTAAATAACCAAAAAACGTATTAATAACTTAATCACTGATTATATTAAAACAACTTATACTAGTTGAAAAATTGTGGAGGGTATGGAATTCCCTTAAATACGTGAATTAATAAGAACTATTGATAAAGAGTAATTTATAATTTTTATATACTGTTTCTGTTGAAAACACTGTGTTGTTTCATCAGGAAATGCCCATTTCGCCCAAAAACTAGCGCTGATTGATAATCTGATGAGTAATTGAAAAATTGTGGTCCAACGACTGCTTGGGTCATTTGGATGCAACTTCGAGTAAGTTAAGAACGTAACTGCGCACGTGTTCAGGCAGTGGCGGATCTAGGATATTTATATGGCGGGTGATTAAATAAAATGGGCGCGCAGGACATAAAACTGTTAACGATTTAGGCGACATAAGATAATTTCATAATTATGGGCTTAAGTTTATGGAATTCGCCGCAAATAGGCCTACAACTGCCTTATTTTAGGCACTAACTAACAAAAAGACGACTGAAGTATAAATAGGCGCCGTTGTCTTAACAAGGACGAAAGGTACTACGGACCCGGAAGGAGGAGCCATCAAGTAAAAAATCTAAAACAGAAGATCTGTCGGGAATGATGTCACGAATATGTATGCGAAGTTTCGTAACTTTCCGTTGCGTATTAACAAAGCCTTAGGCATTTTTCGAAAACGGGTAACAACAACAAGAACAACAAGAACAACCGTCGTAGTACTTAGGGACCCTTCCGGGTCCAAAACCAAAAGGGAGGTGACTAGACACCCTAGTCACCCCCTAAATCCGCCACTGGATCAGGCCAACCCAGCTTCAAACCATCAGCAGAACAGTAAATGAATAGTAGCTTAAAAATCGGGCAACCCACATTACTGTCTTGCCTAATCGGTAAGTGTAAGTCGAGGCAATTCGACGGCATCGGGTCTACAGCGTGCGGCTAAAAAATGACCCAACACATAAAATGTGATTACACAGTAATGCCTGTATATTTTAGGCTGAAATTTTACCCAGTCATGCAGCTGAGAGTTGTCCACAAATCTGCAGATTTTTACTGAAATAACTTACTGTTCCTTAAAATGGCAGAAAAGCAAAGTCGAAGTTCGATTTTTGCAACTCAACCGCTAAGGCTTACATTATTCATGTTAGTGTTCAACAATCTGAAACAAATGTTGCAGCAAGTCCTATAACAACTATGTTGACAGAACACTTACAGCATGTAATCACAGTGCAGCACGGTGTTGTAGGGGGTTGATTAATTAACCGAGTGCTCGAAATGTACGCCTTGTGCTTTTACACATGCTGTTAGTCGTTTGCGAAAGCTGTGGATAGATTTTCGGATTGTTTCAGTAGGAAGATTCTCCCCACACTTAATAATCTAACGGATTCAAATCCGGACTGTTTGGCGGCCATGAATCCTTGTCAATGAAGTCTGGACGATGCTCGCTAAGCCAGTCTTGCTTTAGTTTGGTCCAAGGTGCTGGCGCTCCATCCTGTTGACAAAAAAATCGGCCGGTTTGGCAAAATGAAAGCAGTAGTTTGGGGGCATTTCTATTTGTCTGTTGCATTCATGCAGCCGTTGTCTTTTTTATACATTATAAATCTGTGTATTTGTAAAACAAGTACGAAAGGTACTACGGACCCGGAAGGTGTCGCCATCTAGTAAAAAATCTAAGACATCAGATCTGTCGGGAATGATGTCACGAATGTGTATGCGAAGTTTCGTAACTTTCCATTGCGTATTAACAAAGACTTAGGCATTTTTCGAAAACGGGTAACAACAAGAACAACAACAAGAACAACCGTCGTAGCGCTTAGGGACCATTCCGGGTCCAAAAACTATTCAAGCATGTATCTCATTGGAGCTTATATGCTTGTTGTACCTGTAGGCCTAAATCGTGTGCCTTTCTGCAGTTTTGTATACGAGACTTGTTAAAGAAATACTTTATTATCTGTGGCATTTTGCGCTTGTGGTTTAGAATTTCACTCGAGATTTTTACTGATGTGTTGTGTATTTATACCTGTAGTAAGTTTGGCTTATAAAATGCCGAGTTTGTTTGATTCATTCTTTCATTCGGAACGCACTGAGCATTATACAGGATGGCCTGAAAAGTAAGCAACCACGTTTCTTAACTTGTACTTTATCATTGAAAATTAGTGTGACTTTAAACACAAACAAAATAATGTTTTAAACAAAAACCTCGTCAGCTTCAAGGGACAAAGCCCCTGACCCCCATAGGCTCGCGCTCCTTTGAAGAAGAACTATGAAACGAATACAGTAGGCTAGTTAAAAACGTTTGACATAGCGTCGGCTAACAAGTGGCATAGCTGGCAAAGGTGTCCATGTGAAACGTAAAAGCCGGTGAAGTTTTTTTGTGCGGGTAGGCGTCAGTGATCAAATTTTACATTACAATTGGTCGTTTTTTGCCTGTTTTATTACCAGCTTATGTCGCAAAGGTCTGTACCTTAATCCCGTTGGGGAAAAATTCGAATGGTAGGGGAGGGGAGGGGAGGGAAAGGGAGGAGAGGGTTGCCCCTCCAATTGGGAACTCTGGATACGGCAGTGGAGGAAGGAAGGGAAAGGAGAAGGGCACGGAGGGGAGCTTGGGTTGGGGCGTCCAGGCACTTCTTTTTTCCACTTTAAGCACTGGTAGACAGCCACTGGCTACAGGCTAGTTCTATTGTCATCCATCATCTCCTATGGGCCTGCATAACTGGGAGTGGGACATTGCAAACTGGAGGAAAGAGGTTACCCAGACAATCAACTGGCCACCATTCACTTCACGATACAGTTTATTTGCCTAGTGTATGACATAGGTTGGTTTCAGTAATGGACCCACTGTAAACATTCAGCCCTATAGTACTAAAATGTTAGAATAAAACACCCAAAAAGTACTACTTACGCTTTCTAGATTTTGTTGCATGTCTCTAGACACAGGCAATTATGCACATTCGATTTTGTATAGAACATACCAAATTTGTGCTAAATGTAAACTAGACAAGTTACAAATTTATTCACACAAAAGCCTATTCATCTACACTGGCTTACAAGTGGTTGCCACCATGCATCCTGCAATAAGGAATGATTTAGGCTGATAGAAACTCAGTGGCAGTAGCGAAGGACAATGAAAACTAACTTTACCACCGTCCTCTACATCTGACATGATGATGCCACTGACAGGATACAAACTAGCACTGGCAGACAACAACTGGCAGTCAAGTGCCACCAATCCCCACCATATCTGTTAACAGTTTATAATTCACTGACACAAAACAATACTTCATGACCTGCAAGAGTACTATTACTGTTATAGTGTTTCTGTGTGGATGTACTGTAGCACAAAATTATTTGCAAAGTCTTATATGGGGGTAAAAAACAAATTTGAGTGAAAAGCTGAATTACTTTTCGCCACGGTGCATTAGAAACCCCGTAGTCATAACGGATTTCTTCATTGATGTTGATGTCCTTCCCTGCAATAATGAAAACATGAGGCGTTCCTCTGACTGAAACAACTTTGGTGTATGCGTTAGCGACTCGTCGTGGTGCATCGTTTACAAATCTTCCTAATCGTGAATACTCTGCAGCATCAATTCTAAATAGAGAACGCACGGTCCAGAAAAAAACTGGATCGGTCTGATTCAGTATTTTTCGGCAGAGAGAGATCGGCGATTCAGTACCGATCCAGTACTGACGGCCCGGCAGGCGAGGTTAACAGTTAGC
>Ga0056121_1000407_pt1 | contig 10323 bp, 8 predicted proteins | sample WorMetHEROISLAND_FD_83872 | JGI IMG/M metagenome (GOLD analysis project Ga0056121, IMG submission 83872) | Marine gutless worms symbiont microbial communities from Max Planck institute for Marine Microbiology, Germany - Olavius sp. 1 HERON ISLAND ...
CGAAGCGGCCGTCCTTGCAGCGGTAGGTGTTGCGCGGCGCGGTGATGTTGGAGCGGCTGCCCGTGCGCTCCGGCACGACGCCGGTCAGGCGGTAGGTCGCCGCCTCGGGGCCGAGCAGCGAAAACAGCGGGTCGAACAGCGGCAGGTCGATCACCTGGCCGCGTCCGCCGGCGACCTCGACCTGGCGCAGCGCCACCAGGGTGGTCATGGCGCCGTAGGTGCCGGCGACCATGTCTGCCAGCGCCAGCGGCGGCAGCACCGGCGGGCGGTCGGGATAGCCGTTCATGGCGGCAAAGCCCGAGCGCGCCTCCACCAGGCTGCCGAAACCGGGCTTGTCGCGGTCCGGTCCCTCCTGGCCCCAGCCGGAGACCCGCACCACCACCAGCTTGGGATTGCGGGCCAGCAGCACCTCGGGGCCCAGCTCCCACTTCTCCAGCGTGCCGGGGACGAAGTTCTCCACCAGCACCTGGGCGCCCTCGACCAGGCGCAGCAGCAGCTCGCGCCCTTCGCCGGCACGGTAGTCGAGCGTGATGCTCTGCTTGTTGCGGCAGTAGACCTTCCAGAAGGCGCTGACGCCGTCGACCTTCCAGGCGCGCAGGTCGTCGCCGCCGCCCGGCCGCTCGACCTTGATCACGTCGGCGCCGAAGTCGGCCAGGGCGTGGGTCAGGGCGTTGCCGGCGACGAGGCGCGACAGGTCGAGGATGCGCACGCCGTCGAGCGGCGCCGGGGCGCCGCGGGCGTAGTCCGCCTGGGGCAGGCCGTCGCTCATGTCCGCAACCCGCGGCCGCCGGCCGGCCCGGCGATCAGCGTCCCTTCCATTCCGGCTTGCGCTTCTCGGCGAACGCCTTGGGCCCCTCGATGAAGTCCTCGCTGTTGCGTAAGCTCTGCACCGCCTCGTAGGGGTGCTTGTAGGCCTCCTGGTAGTCGGCGATGTCGAGGCCGCGCAGGACCACGTCCTTGCTGGTGCGGATCGATACCGGCGAGCATTCCAGGATCTGCTCGGCCCAGCCCTTGGCCGCGCTCAATGCCTCGCCCTGGCCGACCACGTCGGTGACGAAGCCCAGGCGGTAGCCTTCCTCGGCCATCACCCGGCGGCCGGTCAGGATCATGCCCATGGCCTGCTTCAGCGGGATCTGCCGCGGCAGCCGGTGCAGGCCGCCGGCCAGCGCCGCTAGGCCGACGCGCGGTTCGGGCAGGGCGAAGAAGGCGTTCTCGGCGGCGACGATGATGTCGCAGGCCAGCGCGATCTCGAAGCCGCCGCCCATCGCCAGGCCGTTGACCGCGGCGATCACCGGCTTGGTCATGCCGAAGCGTTCGGTCAGGCCGGCGAAGCCGGAGGCCGGCCGGTCCATGACGCCGCCCTCGGCCTGCCACTTCAGGTCGTTGCCGGCGCTGAACGCCTTGTCGCCGGCGCCGGTGACGATGGCGACCCACTGCTCGGGATCGGCCTCGAACTCGTTGAAGATCGCGTCCAGCTCGAAATGCGCGGGCGAGTGCAGCGCGTTCATCACCTCCGGGCGGTTGATCGTGACCACCAGGACGTGGCCGTCGCGTTCGGCTTTGCAGAAATCTGGCATGGGTTCCTCCCCTTATCCTTATGGCTTCGTTATGGCCGGGCGCCGGCTGGCCATTGACCGCGGCGCGCGCGAGATTATCTCTCAAACCCCATCCTTCCGAAACTCGTCCCCCATTTCCAGTGACCAGGAGCCCGCCAGTGAAATTCGGCATCGGACAGCCCGTGACCCGCCTGGAAGACCCGCGCCTGCTGACCGGCGCCGGCTGCTATGCCGACGACCGCGTGGCCGACGGCATGGCGTACGGCTACGTCCTGCGCTCGCCGCACGCGCACGCCGAGATCGCTTCGCTGGATGCCGGCGAGGCGCGGGCGATGCCCGGCGTGCTGACGGTACTGACGGCAGTGGAGGTCGCCGCCGACGGCCTCGGCCCGATTCCCTGCCTGATGCCGGTGACCAACCGGGACGGTTCCCCGGCCGGCGAGACGCCGCGGCCCCTGCTGGCCGACCGCCGGGTGCGCCACGTCGGCGAACCGGTGGCCTTCGTCGTGGCGGAGACGCTGGCCCAGGCGCGCGATGCGGCCGAGGCGATCGCGGTCGACTATGCCGAGCGGCCGGCGGTGACGGATACCCGGCACGCCGGCGACGACGGCCAGCCGCAGATCTGGGACGACATCCCCGGCAACCTCTGCTTCGACTGGGAGACCGGCGACGCCGACGCCGTTGCCGCGGCCTTCGCCGGCGCCGCGCGGATCAGCCGGGTGGAGCTGGTCAACAACCGCGTCGTCGCCAATCCGATGGAGCCGCGTGCCGTGCTCGCCGAATACGATCCGGCGAGCGACCGCTCGACCCTCTACACCCCTTCGCAGAGCGTGCAGCTGCTGCGCGGACCGCTGTGCCAGGCGATCCTGCAGCTCGACCAGGAGAAGCTCCGCGTCGTCAGCGACGACGTCGGCGGCGGCTTCGGCACCCGCGCCTTCCTCTACCCCGAGCAGGCGCTGGCGGTCTGGGCCTCGCGGCGGCTGCAGCGGGCGGTGAAATGGACCGGCGAACGCACGGAGATCTTCCTCTCCGACGTGCAGGCGCGCGACAACGTCTCCCTGGCCGAGCTGGCGCTGGACCCTGACGGCCGGTTCCTGGCCATTCGCGTCACCACCCATGCCGCCATGGGCGCCTACCTCTCCAACTTCGGGCCGTTCATTCCGACCGAGGCCGGCACGCACATGGTCACCGGGCTCTACGACATCCCCGCGGCCTACGTGAACGTGAAGGGCATGCTGACCAACACCGTGCCGACCGACGCCTACCGCGGCGCCGGCCGGCCCGAGGCGGCCTACCTGATCGAGCGCCTGGTCGATGTCGCCGCCGCCGATACGGGCCTGGCGCCGGACGAGATCCGTCGGCGCAACCATGTGCCGGCGGCGGCCATGCCCTACCGGACGGCACTGGGCAACAGCTACGACAGCGGCGACTTCACGGCGGTCATGGCGGACGCCATGGGCCGCGCCGACTGGGCCGGTTTCGAGGCGCGGCGTGCCGACAGTGCGCGCCGCGGCAAGCTGCTGGGCATCGGCCTGGCCGGCTACATCGAGCGCTGCGGCGGCGGCAATCCGGAGACGGCGTTGCTCGAGTTCGATGTCGACGAAGACGGCGTCACCGTGATCATCGGCAACCAGCGCAACGGCCAGGGTCACCTGACCATGTACGCCCAGATCCTGTGCGACCGGCTGGGCCTGGCGCCCGAACAGATCCGCCTGGTGCAGGGTGACAGCGACCGGGTGCCGTTCGGCATGACCGGCGGCTCGCGGGCGGCCCCCGTCGGCGGGGCGGCGGTGCTGGGCGCGGCCGACCGGGTGATCGAGAAGGGCAGGCTGGTCGCCGCCCAGCTGCTGGAGGCCGCCGCCGTCGATGTCGAGTTCGCCGATGCCGCCTTTCGCGTTGCCGGCACCGACCGCCGCGTCGGCCTGTTCGAGGTGGTGCGGGCGGCACGCGATCCGGCCAACCTGCCGGACGGGGTGGACCCGGGGCTGGATGCCGACTACACCCGCACGCCGGAGGCGGCGACCTTTCCCAACGGCTGCCACGTGATCGAGCTGGAGGTCGATCCCGACACCGGCCGGGTGGCGATCCAGCGCTACACCATCGTCGACGACTTCGGCGACGTCATCAATCCGCTGATGCTGCAGGGCCAGGTGCACGGCGGCATCGCCCAGGGCCTGGGCCAGGCGCTCAGCGAGCACACGGTCTACGACCCCGACAGCGGTCAGCTCCTGAGCGCCAGCTTCATGGACTACGCCGTGCCGCGGGCCGACGAGATGCCCGGCTTCGACTTCGCCACCCTGAACCAGCGCTGCACCACCAACCCGCTGGGCATCAAGGGCGCCGGCGAGGCCGGCACCATCGGCGCCATGCCGGCGGTGATGAACGCCCTGGTCAATGCCCTGAAGCCGGCGACCGGCCTCGATCACATCGACATGCCGGCAACACCGCAGCGGCTGTGGCAGTTGTTGCAGGAAGAGAAGGCGGCGTAACGCAGCGTGGAGGGCGGGTCTGAGACCCGCCCGTCTATCCGCCGCCCTGCATCCGGTTCACCAGCCACACCACCATCAGCCAGACCGCGGCGAGACCGCCGAGGGCGAGCCAGACGGCGTCGTCGCCCGACAGATTGACGATGCCGGCCATCGCGGCGACGCGCAGCAGCAGCAGCCAGGCAAAGCCGGCCACCGCGCCGATGATGATGCCGCGCCAGGTCATGAGCTTCTCTCCCGGTTCCAGCCGTCGACAGCAGGCCACGCAGGGCCACGGCCCGCCTTGATCGTGATCACGTCCCGGCGCTGACCGCTTGCCCGCCCGGGCCAAGACAGTGCACGATAACGCCAGCCGGCATTCCGTAAGCGTAAGGGATGTCCCTCCTCGCGGAATGCCGCGCCAGGGAGGACAAGACAATGGACAAACGCATGCGGATCCTGGCCGCGGGCGCAACGCTCGTGGCCATGGGCTTTGCCGCCGATATGGCGCTGGCCCAGAAATCCGGTGGTATTCTCAAGGCCTACCATCGCGGCACGCCGCCCAGCGGCTCGATCCACGAGGAGGCCACCAACTCCACCGTCGCGCCCTACATGGGCGTCTACAACAACCTGGTGATGTACGACCAGCACAAGCCGGTCAACAGCGCCGATACCATCATCCCGGACCTGGCCGAGAGCTGGAGCTGGAGCGACGACCTGACCAAGCTGACCTTCAAGCTGCGCCAGGGCGTGACCTTCCACGACGGCAAGCCGTTCACCAGCGCCGACGTGAAGTGCACCTGGGACCTGGTGCAGGGCAAGGCCAAGGCCAAGCTGCGCAAGAACCCGCGCAAGGTCTGGTACTGGAACCTGAACGAGGTCACCACCAACGGCGATCACGAGGCGACCTTCCATCTCGGTCAGCCACAGCCGTCGTTCCTGGCCCTGCTGGCCTCGGGCTACTCGCCGGTCTATCCGTGCCACGTCTCGCCCAAGCAGATGCGCACCAGCCCGATCGGCACCGGGCCGTACAAGTTCGTCTCGCTGAAGCAGAACGAGAAGGTCACGTTCACCAAGAACGAGAACTACTGGAAGCCTGGCCTGCCGCACCTCGACGGCATCGAGTGGACGATCATCAAGAGCCGCTCGACCCGCGTCCTGGCCTTCATCGCCGGCGAGTTCGACCTCACCTTCAACGTCGACGTGACGATCCCGCTGCTGAAGGACGTCAAGCAGCAGGCGCCGGACGCGGTCTGCGAGCTCAGGCCGACCAACGTCTCGACCAACCTGATCATCAACCGCGACGCGGCACCGTTCGACAATCCGCAGGTCCGCACGGCGATGGCGCTGTCGATGGACCGTCAGGCCTTCATCGACATCATCTCCGACGGCAACGACGACATGGGTGGCGCATTGCTGCCGCCGCCGGAGGGCCAGTGGGGCCTGCCCAAGGAGATGCTCAAGGACATCCCGGGCTACGGTGACGTCGCCGCCAGCCGCGAGAAGGCCCGCGAGATCATGCGCGGCCTGGGCTATGGCCCGGACAACCGGCTGAAGGTCAAGGTCTCGACCCGGAACATCGCCATCTACCGCGACCCGGCGGTGATCCTGATCGACCACCTGAAGGAGATCTACATCGACGCCGAGCTCGAGGTGGTCGAGACCTCGAACTGGCACGCCAAGGTCGGGCGCAAGGACTACATGGTCGGCCTCAACCTGACCGGCCATGGCGTCGACGACCCGGACGTCGGCTTCTTCGAGAACTATGCCTGCGGGTCGCAGCGCAACTACACCGGCTACTGCAATCCGGAGCTGCAGAAGCTGTTCGAGAAGCAGTCCAGCATCGCCGACTTCAAGGAGCGGCAGAAGCTGGTCTGGGAGATCGACCGGCAGCTGCAGATGGATCAGGCACGGCCGATCCTCTACCACGGCCGGGCCGCGACCTGCTGGCAGCCGCACGTGAAGAACTTCACGACGATGTCCAACAGCGTCTACAACGGCTGGCGGATGGAAGACCTCTGGCTCGACAAGTAGCGCATTGAGGCAAAACGGTGGGATCGGGGCGACTGGTCCCACCGTCTGCTTCGAGCCTTGAGCAAGGCACTGTGATGCCACACTTCAAAGCACTGAAATGCCGGCGAAAGCCGGCATCCACGCGTGGCAAAGACAAGCTGGATCCCGGCTTTCGCCGGGATTTCATGATCATATTGGCGCAGCGGTAGAGGGGGCAGGGACTTGGCCGCCTACGTCATCCGACGCACGCTGCTGATGCTGCTGACGCTGATCGGGATGTCGATCCTGATCTTCGTCCTGCTGCGCCTCGTGCCGGGCAACATCGCCGACATCCTGTTCGACAGCGCCGGCTTCATCGATCCGGCGGAGAAGGCGCAGATCGAGGCCGAGCTCGGCCTCGACCAGCCGATCTGGCGGCAGTACCTGGCCTGGATCGGCGGCCTGTTGCAGGGCGACCTTGGCTTCTCCTACGTCTCCGAGCTGCCGGCCTGGGACGAGCTGGCGCCGCGCATCCCAATAACCGTCAAGCTGGCCCTGCTGGCGCTGTTCTTCTCCGTGCTGTTCGGCCTGCCGCTGGGGGTGATCAGCGCCGTGCGCCAGGACCAGCCGATCGACTACGTGGTGCGGGTAATCAGCCTTTCCGGGCTGTCGCTGCCGTCGTTCTGGCTGGCGCTGCTGATCCTGATGGCCTTCGTGCAGTGGTTCGGCTGGATCCCGATCTACACCAACCCGCCCGAAAGCCTGTGGGCGGAGCTGGGGCTCTACTCGATCCCCGCCGCCGCCGTCGGCTTTCGAAGTTCGGCGCTGATCATGCGCCTGACGCGCTCCTCCATGCTCGAGGTGCTGCGCCAGGACTATATCCGCACCGCCAGATCGAAGGGCGCCGGCGAGAACGCCGTGAACTACCGCCACGCCCTGCAGAATGCGGTGCTGCCGGTGGTTACCATCATCGGCATCGAGGCGGCCTTCCTGATCGGCGGCCTGATCGTCACCGAGACCGTGTTCAACATCCCCGGCGTGGCCCGCTTCATCGTCGAGGCGATCCAGTGGCGCGACTATCCGATCGTGCAGAACCTGGTGATGTTCATCGCCATCGTGGTGGTGGTGATGAACTTCCTGGTCGATCTGCTCTACGTCGCGCTCGACCCGCGCATCAAGTACGCCGACTGAGGACGGGCGATGGCTGCTGTCGACCACCATTCCGAACTGGCCAAGGCCGGTGCCCACGTCGAAGGGCCGCTGGGCCGGGTCTGGTTCCTGTGCCGGCGCTATCCGCTGGGTGCGATCGGCGCGGTGATCGTCGCCATCTTCGTCTTCGCCGCGGTGTTCGCCGACGTCATTGCCCCCTACGACCCGCTGACCACCAACGCAGACGACCGCCTGGCGGCACCGGGCGAGGCGCACTGGGCCGGGGCCGACGCCATGGGCCGCGACGTCTACAGCCGCATCGTCCATGGCGCGCGGATCTCGCTCGCCGTCGGCGTCGGCTCGACCGCGCTGGGCTGCCTGGTCGGCGTGATCATGGGCCTGATGTCGGGCTACCTGCTGGGCTGGGTCGACCTGGTGACCCAGCGCATCATCGACATCATGCAGGCGCTGCCGCTGCTGGTGATGGCCTTGGTGATGGCGGCCTCGCTGGGGCCGTCGCTGGAGAACACCATCATCGCCATCTCCATACCCCTTGTGCCCAACGTCGCCCGGGTGATCCGCTCCAACACCCTGGCCCTGCGCGAGATGCCGTTCGTCGAGGCCGCCCGCGCGGTTGGCATGAGCGAGTTCCGCATTGCCGTGCGCCACGTCCTGCCCAACACCGTGGCGCCGCTGATCGTGCTGGCGACGGCGCAGCTCGGCGCGGCCATCCTGGTCGAGGCGTCGCTGTCGTTCCTCGGCCTCGGCATTCCCGAGCCGCACCCGTCGTGGGGCCGGATGCTGTCGGAATCGGCGGCGGAGTACGTGCGCACGGCCCCCTGGCTGGTGATCTTCCCCGGCCTGGCGATCAGCGCCGCGGTGTTCGGCACCAACCTCCTGGGCGACGCGATGCGCGACATCCTCGACCCGCGGCAACGCAACTGAGGCCGGAGCATGGCGGTGGACCTGAACAAGGCGACGGTCTCCGACGGCGTTCCGGCGACGGCCGACGCCGGCGCGGCGGTGCTGCAGGTCGAGGGCCTGCAGACCTACTTCTATACCCAGTTCGGCATCGTCCGCGCGGTCGACGACGTCACGTTCAACCTGGAGCGCGGCGAGACCCTGGCGATCGTCGGTGAAAGCGGCTGCGGCAAGAGCATGACGGCGCTGTCGATCATGCGCCTGATCCCCGACCCGCCGGGCAAGATCGTCGGCGGCCGCATCGGCCTGGACGGCCGGGACCTGCTGGCCTTGAGCGAAGAGGCCATGCGCGACGTGCGCGGCAACGAGATCTCGATGATCTTCCAGGAGCCGATGACCTCGCTCAACCCGGTGATGCGGATCGGCGCGCAGATCGCCGAGGCGTTGATCCTGCACCAGGACATGAGCAAGCAGCAGGCGCTGGAGCGGGCGGTGGAGATGCTCGGCCTGGTGCACATCCCCGAGCCGGCGCAGCGCGCCCGGGAGTATCCGCACCAGCTGTCGGGCGGCATGCGCCAGCGGGCGATGATCGCCATGGCGCTGGCCTGCAATCCCAAGGTGCTGATCGCCGACGAGCCGACCACCGCGCTCGACGTTACCATTCAGGCGCAGATCCTGGCCCTGATCGTCGAGTTGCAGCGCAAGCTGGGCACGGCGGTGATCCTGATCACCCACGACCTGGGCGTGGTGGCGGAAACGGCGCAGCGGGTGATCGTCATGTATGCCGGCCGCAAGGTCGAGGAGACCGACGTGGTCACCCTGTTCCGCGAGCCGCTGCACCCCTATACCCGCGGCCTGCTGGAATCCGTGCCGCGGCTGGGGATCATGTCCGGGCGCGAGGAGATGGACGAGGAGCGGCTGACCGAGATCCCCGGGATCGTCCCGCCGCTCTACGATCTGCCGACGGGCTGCGCCTTCGCTCCGCGCTGCCCGCTGGCCGACGACCACTGCCGGGCCGAGGCACCGGCCTACGAAGAAAAGCGCCCCGGGCACTGGGCGGCCTGCTGGCACAGCGACGCCGGTGGCGCCCATGGCTGAACTGTCGGCCCAGCCGGGTGGCGGCGATGGCCGCCCCGTCACCGGCGCCAACGTGCCGGTGCTGAAGGTCCGCGGCCTGAAGAAGCACTTCCCGGTGAAGAAGGGCCTGCTGCGGCGCACGGTCGGCCAGGTCTATGCCGTCGACGGCGTCAGCTTCGAGATCGCCCAGGGCGAGACCCTGGGCCTGGTCGGCGAGAGCGGCTGCGGCAAGTCCACCGTCGGCCGCACGGTGCTGCGCCTGATCGAGCCGACTGACGGCCGCATCGAGGTCGCCGGCGAGGACATCAGCGGCCTCGACCCGGCCGACCTGCGCAAGTATCGCCGGCAGATGCAGATCATCTTCCAGGACCCGTTCTCGTCGCTGAACCCGCGCATGACCGCCGGCGACATCGTCGGCGAGCCGCTGATGGTGCACGGCCTGGCCGACGGTGCGGAGCGGCGGGAGCTCGTCGCCGAGCTGTTCGAGCGGGTCGGCCTGCGGGCGGCGCAGATGAAGGCGCTGCCGCACCAGTTCTCCGGTGGCCAGCGCCAGCGCATCGGCATCGCCCGCGCCCTGGCCCTGAGCCCGCAGCTCATCGTCGGCGACGAACCGGTCTCGGCGCTCGACGTGTCGATCCAGGCCCAGGTGATCAACCTGCTGATGGACCTGCAGGCCGAGCGCGGCCTCAGCTACCTGTTCATCGCCCACGACCTGGCCGTGGTCGAGCACATCTCCGACCGCATCGCCGTGATGTACCTGGGCCGCATCGTCGAGTACGCCGACAAGCGCACCCTGTTCACCGACCCCCAGCACCCCTATACCGAGGCGCTGCTGTCGGCGGTGCCGATCCCCGACCCCGAAGTGCGGCGCGAGAAGCGGGTGCTGCAGGGCGACGTGCCCAGCCCGATCAAGCCGCCCAGCGGCTGCCACTTCCACACCCGCTGCCCCTATGCCGAAGAGCGCTGCCGGGTGGAAACGCCCGAGCTGAAGCAACGCGCGCCCGGGCACTGGGTGTCCTGCCATCTGCGCTAGCGATGTGGCGCGACTGGACCCCGGCTTGCGTGTGTGGTCACGCGGGATTGTTTCGACGGCGCAGGCGTACTCAGAGGTATCTCCTTCATCAGGGAGCACCTCGCATCATGCAAGTGAAACTGCACGCCAA
>Ga0056121_1000409_pt1 | contig 10308 bp, 7 predicted proteins | sample WorMetHEROISLAND_FD_83872 | JGI IMG/M metagenome (GOLD analysis project Ga0056121, IMG submission 83872) | Marine gutless worms symbiont microbial communities from Max Planck institute for Marine Microbiology, Germany - Olavius sp. 1 HERON ISLAND ...
ATAGTCTGGAGGACTAAAGTCCTCATCCGTGGACAAGCCACGGACTGAACGTGAAGGGACTTAACGTCCATAGTTTCAACGATGATGCGCTTCGCGCACTAAAGTTATTGAAGCAATGAAAATACTGATCTTGGCTACTGCTTTCTCCGGTATGGTGCAACGCGTCTTAATGGAGTTGAAGGCCCTGAATCATACCCTAGATGAACACTATGATTTGGATAAGAATCGTTTTATCGAGCAGGTCGCCCGTTTTCAACCCGATGTCATTGTGTGCCCGTTCTTGACCCAACGTATTCCATCCGAAGTTTGGAAAAATCACATCTGTCTGGTCGTGCACCCTGGCATTGAAGGAGACCGTGGTCCATCTTCGCTCGACTGGACCATCAGTGAAGGCGAGCAGAGCTGGGGAGTCACGCTGTTTCAGGCTAATGAAGAATTCGACACGGGTGATGTCTGGGGGACCCGGTATTTTCACATGCGTGAAGCGTCGAAGACCAGTATCTATAAGCGTGAGGTAACAAGGGCAGCCGTAGGTCTGATCAAGCAGGCATTAGGGGATATTGAGGATGGGCACTTTACTCCCAGACCCCTTGATTATGATCTCCCCATCGTCAAAGGTCACAAGCAACCACTGATGAGGCAAAGTGATCGCATGATCGAATGGCACAACACGACGACGGAGGTTACGGTACGCAAGTTGAACGCCGCAGACTCCCGCCCCGGCATCCGTGACCGGATCAAGGGCATCGATGTACATCTATTCGGTGCCGTGACGGAACCGAATTTGAAAGGTCATCCGGGGGATATCTTGGCGATCCATAAGGGGGCTTGTTGTCGTGCCACCCAGGACGGCGCGGTTTGGATTAAACAACTCAGATGCAATGATCCTGAAATCTTGGCCCCGATAAAGCTCCCCGCCAGCAGGGTGCTGGAGGAGATTCATCGACCCGAACCGCTGCGACCTATGCAAACCCTGGCGGATAAGCCCGTAATCGAAGCAATACATGTGGATCGAGTCGAGGATATCGCCTACGTCTATTTCGACTTTTACAATGGTGCGATGAATACGGACCAATGTATCGAGTTGAAAGATACGATCGCCACCGTAAAAGATTCCGACGCAAAAATGATGGTGCTGATGGGAGGGGAGGACTTTTTCAGCAATGGTATCCATCTCAATTGGATCGAAGCCAGTGTTAACCCGGCGCTCGAATCCTGGAACAATATCAATGCAATCGATGACCTCGTACTAGAGGTTATTGACACGCCCAAGCAAATAATGATTTCCGCATTGCGTAACAATGCGGGCGCGGGCGGTGTCATTTTGGCATTGGCGTGTGACGAGGTGATCGTTCGCCAAGGCATCGTGCTGAATCCCCACTATAAGACCATGGGCCTCTTCGGTTCCGAGTATTGGACCTATCTGCTCCCCAAACGGGTGGGGCGAAAGACAGTGCACGCGCTCACCGAAGACTGTATGCCCATGTTGGCTGAAGAGGCGGTCCGGTTGGGCCTGGCGGATCGCCTGTTCGAAGAAGACTGGCATGGCTACCATGGCCAGCTCATCGGGCATTGCCGGCAATTGATGCAGGACGGCGATAGCGATGGCTATTTATCCGTGAAGGCGAATAACCGCGCACGGGATCATGCGGAAAAACCCCTGTCGGAGTATCGCAGTGCCGAGCTTGCGATTATGAAAAAGATCCTTTTTGATCCCAAGAGTAGCTATCATGCAAAAAGGCGGGCGTTTGTTTATAAATCATCCCCCCGGTCGTCGACTGCCGGTTGAGAGCGTCGTGTTGCGTTACACCCTAATCGTTCAGCCCCCCGCTGTTTTTACCATACGTACCGCGGCTTCGATGCCCGCGGCATCCAGGCCGCAGTCGGCGAGCTGTTCCTGCCGGGTAGCCTGATCCAGGAAACGGTCCGGTAGACCGAGATGGAGGCAGCGGGCCGCGACCTGCCGTGCGGCCAACAGCTCGGACACGGCCGCGCCGGCGCCGCCGGCCACGGCGTTCTCCTCCAGGGTGACGAGTAGGCGGTGGGTGCGTGCCAGCGCCAAGATCAGATCCCCATCCAAGGGCTTGATGAAGCGCATGTTGACCACCGTGGCGTCCAAGACTTCCGCGACCTGCAACGCGGGGGGCACCAGGGTCCCGAAGGCGAGCAACGCGACATCCTGGCCCGTGCGGCGTAGCTCCGCTTTGCCCAGGGGCAGGACCTCAAGCCCCGGCCCGACGGCAACGCCCGGACCCGCGCCGCGCGGGTAGCGGACCATGGCAGGCCCCGGATGCTGGAAGGCGGTCTGCAACATACGTCGGCACTCGTCCTCGTCCGCCGGGGCCATGATGACCAGGTTAGGGACGGTACGAGCGTAGCTGAGGTCGAAGCTGCCGGCGTGGGTCGCCCCGTCGGCGCCCACCAGTCCGGCCCGGTCCACGGCCAGGGTCACGTCTAGGTCCTGCAGACAGATGTCGTGAATCAGCTGGTCGTAGGCCCGTTGCAGAAAGGTGGAGTAGATAGCCACCACCGGCTTGAGGCCCTCGCAGGCCAGGCCCGCGGCCAGGGTCAGGGCGTGCTGCTCGGCGATCCCCACATCCAGGTAGCGATCCGGGAAGTTCGCCGCGAACCTGGTGAGGCCCGAACCCTCGCCCATGGCGGGCGTGATACCGATGAGCCGCCGGTCCGCGCACGCCGCATCGTACAACCAGTCGCCGAAGACCTGAGTGTAGGTAACACTGCCTGCCGGTTTCCGCAGCGCACCGGTCTTGAGATCGAAGGGCGTCACTCCGTGATAGGTGACGGGTTGCCCCTCGGCGGGCCGGTAGCCCCTGCCTTTGCGGGTGACCACATGCAGGAAACGGGGGCCCGGCATGGTCTTCATGTTACGCAGGGTGGCGATCAGGGAGTCCATGTCGTGACCGTCGATGGGGCCGATATAGTTGAAGCCCAGCTCTTCGAACAGGGTACCGGGCATCACCATGCCCTTCAGGTGCTCCTCCCAGCGGCCCATGAACTCCTTCAATGGAGGTATGCGACGCAGGGCGGATTTGCCGCCCTCACGCACCCTGGTGTAGAGCCGGCCGGAGAGCAGTCGCGCCAGATAGCTACTGATGGCCCCCACCGGCGGCGAGATGGACATCCCATTGTCGTTCAAGACCACCAGCAAGTCCGGTTCCAGGGCCCCGGCGTGGTTGAGGGCCTCGAAGGCCATGCCGGCCCCCAGGGCGCCGTCACCGATCACCGCGATCGTCTGCCGGGACTCGCCTTTGGCCTGCGCGGCCAGCGCCATCCCCAAGGCGGCGCTGATGGATGTGCTCGAGTGCCCCACGCCGAAGGTGTCGTAGGGGCTCTCGTCGCGGTTGAGGAATCCCGACAGCCCACCGCGTTTCCGTAGGCTCCCCATGCGGGCGCGTCGGCCGGTGAGTATCTTGTGGGGGTAGGCCTGATGGCCCACATCCCAGATCAGCCGATCGTTCGGAGTATCAAACACATAGTGCAGCGCGACCGTGAGCTCCACTACCCCGAGCCCCGCCGCCAGGTGACCGCCGGTGCGGGAGACACTGTCGATAAGAAACCCGCGCAACTCGTCAGCCAGTGCGGGGAGGCGGCTCTCCGGCAGCCGGCGCAGATCGGCGGGGAGATGGATGCGGGAGAGCAGTGGAAAGCGACTCGCTTCGGAATGCGGGGGATGGGAGGTGGGAGTGGGCATGCACTGGACCGCTATGGAGCGGGCTGGATCGAGGATTGAAGCAATAGTCTAATCGGACTCTATCCACCGGATCACCTATTCGCCAGTGGGCTAGGGGCTGTTGACATAATCGTCGTGCCGACCGCTAATCGGACAAGATTAACAGGATTAACAGGATTATTTTTTTGAATAATCAATTATAACATCCTGTTAATCCTTGAAATCCTGTACCATTATGAGACAAGCCCGGAGGTTGGGGTTCACCCCTTAGTTAAATGTCAACACGCCCTAGTATTAGGGGCTGTTGACATTTGGAAGATCCATTCGCGGACCCTAGGGTCAAGACTGGTTAGCTGTTCGACCGGAGGTGTCATCTCAACCGCAGGGAGAGATCTTACGACGTCATGATGGTATCCGGGCACAAGATCCCTCCTTCGTTGGGACCCGGCATAGGATCCGCCAGGCTGCGGGCCTCCTCCAGCACAAACTGCCGGAACGCCTGGGCGGCGGGTGAGAGGCGCCGGCCACGCCGGTAGACCAGGTGCCACTGACGTGCGAGCGGAAAGCCCGCCACGTCCAGGATCACCAACCGCTGGGTCTCGAGCTCCAGCTCCAGCGTGTGTAGCGAGACCACGCTCAGGCCCAGTCCCGCCCGCACCGCCTGTTTGATGGCCTCGTTGCGGGTCATCTGCATACCGTGGCGGATCGTGACACCGCACTCGCTGAAGAAACGCTCCATGGCCTGGCAGGTGCCGGAGCCGGGCTCACGCATCACGAACACCTCCTCGGCCAGGCGTCGGATACCGATGGATTGCACTCCGGCTAGCGGGTGCTCAGGGGGGGCGACTACCACCAGGGGGTTGTCCATGAAGGCCTCGGACTCCACTTCCACCCCCTGCGGCGGCTGGCCCATCAGTACCATGTCCACCGCGTTCGCCTGGAGCTGATGTACCAGACGCTCCCGGTTGGTCACGTCCAACCGCAGACTGATGCCCGGATACCGCTGATGAAAGGCCGCCAGCAGGCGCGGTGCGAAGTAGTTCACCGTGCTGGCCACGGCGATACTCAAACGGCCCCGACTGACCCCCTTGAGGGATTCGACCACCTCTTCCATCTCCCGCAGGGAGCGGTCGATGCTGCGGCTGTAGTGGAAGAGTTCACGCCCCGCCTCGGTGAGGCGGATGTGCTTACCCAGCTTCTCGAACAGGGGCAGGCCCACCTCCTCCTCGAGCTGACGGACCTGCATCGACACCGCCGGTTGGGTGAGATGCAGCTCGGCGGCGGCGCGGGTATAGCTCGACAGCCGCGCCACCGCCTCAAACACCCGGAGCTGGCGGAGGGAGATATTCATCGATCGAACTCATGCCCTGATGCCCTCGAAGATGTCCAGATATTCCTGGGCGGGCCCGGACCAGGCGTTGTCCGTGTGCATACCGTTGAGTCGCAGCTGCCGGAAATAGGCCGGGTACCGGAACCAGAGCCGGATAGCCCGCCGTAGGGCGGATTCGAGTCCGGCCGGGGTGGGGTCGTCGAACAGGAAGCCGTTGACTTCCTCGAAGGCCTTGTCCGAGTAGTTGGCGTCGAAGACGCTGTCTGCCAGTCCGCCCACCCGACGCACCACCGGCACCACGCCGTACTGCATGGCGGTCATCTGGGTCAGTCCGCAGGGCTCATAGACGCTGGGGATGACCATGATGTCCGCTCCGGCATGGATCTGATGGGAGAGTGCTTCGTCATACTCGAGGATCAGGCGACAATCGGGACTCCCGTCGGTGTGGCGCTTGAGCGCCTGAAACAGCTCGTCGATCCAGGGCTCCGAGGCGCTCCCGAGCAGGACCATCTGGCAGCCGTTCTCCAGGGCATAGTGGATGGCGTGACGCATCAGCTCCACGCCCTTTTGGCGATCGAGCCGGCTGACGATGGCGACGATCGGCTTGGCGGCCTCCTCCAGCCCCAGCTGCCGGCGCAGCTGGTGTTTGTCGCGGGCCTTGCCGGGCAGATACTCCAGGCCATAGGTCCGGACGATGTGGGGATCGGTCCGGGGATTCCAGGTACCCTCATCGATGCCGTTGATCACCCCCCGCAGCTTGTGGCTGTGGGTATGCAGGGTCTCCTGCAACCCCATGCCCTGATCCGTGTGCAGGATCTCCCAGGCATAGCGGGGGAGACGGTGGTGATAGCGTCGGCGTAGACGAGCGCGCCCTTGAGGAGATTGACGGCGTGCGGCCGGTCCCGATCGAGCAGCCGATCATTGGTCATCAGCCGGGCCGGCTCCAGGCCCACGGCGCGTAACGGGTATTCCCCCGCCACCCCCTGATGGGCCAGATTGTGCAGCGTGTGACAGACCCGCGGACGCTCGAGTCCCAGGGCCTCATAGAGCTCCCAGCGCAGTACCGGCACCAGGGCGGTGTGCCAGTCGTGACAGTGAATGATGTCCGGCTGTTTGCCGGTCTTCAGCAGAAATTCGAGGACAGCGCGGCAGAAGAAGGCGAAGCGCCCTGGATCGTCCACTTCGCCGTAGATGTGTCCGCGCTGGTAGAACCCGTGGTCGGAATGGGGATCGATGAAAAAGCAATGAATCCCGTCCACATATCCGGAGTCGACACTGCAGGATAGCCACTGGTCATAGAAAGGGACCTGCAAGTCCTCGTAGGCCCGATGCAGACCCTCGATCAGATCCGAACGCAGGCAATCGTATCTGGGCAGGATGACCTCGACCTGGTGGCCCTGCTCGGCTAGCGCCCGGGACAGGCCGTGGATGACGTCGCCGAGACCGCCTACCTTGGCGACAGGTACGCACTCGGCGCCGACTTGGGTGATATACATGACTATCCGCCTTGGCTGGGGGCTGTTGACATTGGCGCGGGGCAGGGGGCAGTTATCAGTTGGCAGGGTCAAGATATCGGAAGATACCGGTTAGCGGACCTGTATATCCTAATACTTTTCTCCTGTCCCCTGGCAACTGATAACTGAACTTCGGTGCCGCGGTGCTGAATACGAATCAGCCGAAGTGGCTCAGATCCAGGTCCGGGAACAGGTTGTCCATCCTTTCCAGCGCGACGAGCTGCTCGTCTCGAATCCCGCCGCCGCGTAGGGCCCCGGCCAGAAAACGGAAACGGGCCAGCTGGTCGCGCAGGCGTGACTCACAGTAATCCGACCCGGCACCCCGCCCCAGGTGGAAGGTCCAGTCCGAGCTCTGAGCCAGCAGCAGGGAGCGGGCCGCCTGCCGCAACAGGCGGGATGCCCCGTCCTGATCCGGCATCCGTCGGCGGTCGTTTACCAGGGCTGCGAGTTCTCCCGTGGCCTGGTGCAGCTCCAGGTACACCCCGCCCATGTCGGGGCGCAACCAAGCACTATTATAGCCCTGCTCGCCCCAGCTGGAGGTCGCGGGACGACTCTCCCCCGCGGTCCCATGCCAGCGGAGGTGCTCACCCAGGGTCACGGGTTGCATATCCGGTGCCGCGTCGAGGCAGCGGATCAGGGCGTCGATGAAGGCCGGTCCCTCGAACCACCAATGGCCGAACAGCTCGGCATCGTAGGGCGCGACGATGATCGGGGGCCGGGCGGCGAAGGACAAGGACCCGAGCAACCGGCGGCGAACCGCCACGAACCGCTGCGCGTCATGCTCGGCCTGAGCCAGGGCGGCCGCGGGCTCGTAGGGGGCCTTGGCATCCGTCCCCCCGGTGATCCGGTGGAACTTCAGCCCCGTCGGCGCGGCCTCGACGCCCGGAGGGAGGAAGTCCCCTAGAAGGTCCGAGTCGCCCTCGTAACCGAGATCCCAATGGTACTCGCGATACAGGGGGTGGCCGGGGTAGCCGGTGGTCGGGCACCAGAGCTCCCGCGCCGAGTCCGGATCCCGGCCGAAGACCGCAACCCCTGCACTTGTCGCAAGGGGGGCGTAGACACCATGGCGCGGGGGCGGCGCGGCCTGTTGCAACCCGTGGGCATCAAGGACCAGGTAGCGATAACCGGCTTGGGCGACCGCATGCTCGAGACCGGGATAATAGCCGCACTCCGGCAGCCACAGCCCCTCCGGCGCATGGCCGAAGGCGGCTCGGAAACGGTCCCGCCCTACCCGCAGCTGGGCCCGCACCGCCGTCGGTTGGCTGCGCAGCAGGGGCAGATAGCCGTGGGTCGCCGCCGTGGTCATGAGTTCCACCAGGCCGCTTGCTTCGAGCGCCGCAAAGGCGGCGATGAGATCACCGCCGAGCTCGTCCAGGTAGAAGGCCCGGAGGCGTTCGAAGCGTTGCCGATAAAAGCTAGCGAGGGAGCGGCGTCCCGAATCGAACCGCGGATCTCCTGTCAGACGCTCCGCGAGCCGAGCGAGGCGGTCGAGATAATCCAGGTAGCGCCCCGCCAACAAGGGGTCCGCGAGCATGCAGAGCAGAGTAGGAGACAGAGAGAGGGTGAGCCGGAACCTGGTCTCACGCGCAGCCGCCGCCCTGAGCAGCCCGAGCAGGGGCAGATAGACATCGGTAACGGCCTCGAACAGCCAGTGCTCCTCCAGGTACCGGGGGTGTACCGGGTGACGGACAAAGGGCAGGTGCGCGTGCAACAGCAGCGCGAAATGGCCGTGCTGGCTAGGGGCTGTTGACATTTAACTCTAACTGACTGTTTTCATAGAGAAACCACGAATGGACACGAATCCACACTAATTCGTATTGATTCGTGGTTTTCCGCTAACCTGGACGGACAAAACAAGCTAAATGTCAACAGGACCTAGGCACCGTCACCCGTGCCCGGCCGCCTCTAGCCACGCCAGCAGACCTCCGCCGACGGCAAGGGGCTCTAACACCGAGATGTCGATCGGATGGCGAATGTAGAAGCGTCCGTCCGCGCCGACCGTGATCGGGTGCCCGAACAGATCGACCACAGAACCCGCAGCGGCGCGTCCCTGAAGGATCAGCTCCGCGTGGAGCTCCAGGTCGGGCGGCGGGGGCAAGGCCCCGCTGGACAGCACCGCGCTGGACAAGGCCGCCCGCGGGTCGTAGAGCGGTCCGGGCAATCTGCCGGCGCGGTGTCCGGCCCCGGCGACGACGGTAGCAGGGGCGGGGGCATATCCACCAGTTCGGCGCCGGGGGGAAGATCGGTCGCCGACTCCGGGTAGGGCACCGAATCCTGGGGGATGCCGGACGGGGATTCCGGTCCCCGATCCTGCAACCATACTTGACCCGGCGCCTCCTCCAGGGACTCGGAATACCCCGGCGGCGGCATATCATCCAGGTCTAGGCTTGGAAAGACGGGGTAGAGGGGCTCGCCGACAGCCGCCAACGCCGCTTCTACGGGGGCGTGGGAAAGAACCTCGGCCCCCATCTCCGGGTCGGGCGCCGGGTCGTGGGAAATACCGGGTGAGAATTCCGGTCTCCGGTCGTCTGATCCTGCTTGGACCAGGATCTCCTGCCTGGGGGGCTCCTGCCCAGGTACCTCCGCCAGGGAGGCAGAATGCCCCGGCGGCGCATCACCTGACTCCCGATGGGACACCAGATAAGATGGGGCGCCGGGCGGGTATTCAGGTTTCCGGTCCCCAGACTGTGCTTGGCCCGGCGTCTCTTCCGGGGGCGCGGGACGTCCTAGCGATGGCGCATCACCCAGCTCCAGGTCAGGCGCCGGATACGGAGGAATGCCGGGCAGGAATTCCGGTCCCCGGTCGCCTGACCCTGTTTGGTCCGGGATCTCTTGCTTGGGCGCTTCCGGCTGGGGAGCCTCCGCCAGGGGGGCAGAATACCCCGGCGGCGCATCATCCGACTCCCGGTAGGACACCAGATAAGATGGGACACCAGGTGGGTATTCCGGTTCCCGGTCCTGTAACCGTGCTGGGTCCGGCGCTTTTTCCAAGGGCACGGGATATTCCCCCGGTATCGGCGCGTCATCCAGCTCCAGATTGGGAAAGACGGGGTGGAGGAGGCTACCGACGGCCGCCAATGCCGCTTCTACGGGCACGTCTTCGACCTCCTTCGGTTGCTCCGCCGTCGCAAGCGACGCATTCCAGGCCTGCGGGCTATCCGTGGCAGGTGCGGTCCGTGACGGGGAGCGCTGCCGGTCTGCCAACCGGACCCGGTTCGAACGTGCCAACAGCAGCCAGCCCCCCGCATCCGACTCCAGACCGAGCTCGCAGCTGTACTCGGCGCTGCCTCCGGGCAGGGCAAAGCCGTCCTCGCCCGCTCCCTCCAATGCGTCGGACCCCTGCGAGATGCTTGCAACTATCTCGGTTCGCCCGTCCTGGTCCAAGCGGCACAGCCGCAAGACTTGCCGCAGAGCCGTTCCGTCGCCGGGAAACAAGCGGCGCGCCTCGGCGAGGGCCTGCGGCGTAACATACCATTGAGCCTGGAGGTATCCCGGATCCCGGTCGTAGAGCACCAAGGCCGTCGCTTCGAGTCGGGGTGCAGCTGTACGGGAAATCTCCTCCGCCAGGGCCCGTAACGCCTGCGCATCCGCTGCGTTCGCCTGCCCTTCCGGGGAGGCTGGAGATCCCTTTGCGTCCGTGCCGAATTGTGATTTCATTGCTTCAATAACTTTAGTGCGCGAAGCGCATCATAGTTGAAACTATGGACTTTAAGTCCCTTCACTTTCAGTCCGTGGCTTGTCCACGGATGAGGACTTTAGTCCTCCAGACTATG
>Ga0056121_1000410_pt1 | contig 10279 bp, 10 predicted proteins | sample WorMetHEROISLAND_FD_83872 | JGI IMG/M metagenome (GOLD analysis project Ga0056121, IMG submission 83872) | Marine gutless worms symbiont microbial communities from Max Planck institute for Marine Microbiology, Germany - Olavius sp. 1 HERON ISLAND ...
AAAAAATACGTTTGCACGACGGAAACGTATCACTCCGTTTATTTGTTTCTACTGATGGGGAGACCTAATAGGAATGGACAGCCAAGAAGACCATAAGGGTTTTGGAGCATTGCACCCCGAGTTTTGGAGGGCTAGAACCGCCACTGATGATTTGATTGATTGACTGAATGTAAAAAAAACTGTAGTTTATATGCACAATAAATGTAAAACAAACGTACCAGTTTAAAACTGTGTGTAAGGACGACGTGATGATCTCAAACGACTAAAACGGCAAAAATCTTTTGGGTAACCCTACACTGTTAGAAATTTCCGTGTATTTACGGACAAATGTTCCGTAAAATATACGGAATAGGTTCCGTTGGTCTTTTTTCCGTTGATGTACGGAATTTCTGTATATTCCCTCAAAACACCGTATTTTCGCAGACATGATGTAGAATAATACTGCATGCATGTCAACCGATCTCCCGATGCTTGGGCCTATATAGCATAATCTCCAGTGAAAAGCACTAAAAATCAAGAATTTGAAAACAACATAAGCACAAAAAAGCATAGTTATAATTCATTAATGCACAGATGTGAAATTCAGTAAATGCGAGAAGAGAAGGGTTTGGGAAGTGTGTTTCGTGAAGAAACGAACTGGAACAGAAAATGAAGGAGGAAGGCTGACAGTGCATGTGTGTATAATTATACTGCTGCATAATAAGCATGAGACTCGAACAAACTGCATACTGGATGAAGGACACTTCAACCTTCAACTCGCAGTTTAGAGTTCGTTGTGCCAAGGAAAGCGAATATAAAGCTGGCTTTATCGATCGATAGTAGCAAAAACGAAACAAAACAATGATTGAAGTAAAAAGAGGACTAAAAGTAAAACTGTTAACCAAAATCAGTGAAGGCCATATCAGGGATGGGGTCCTCGAGGATTGGCCTCGACCTCGAGGACACCTCGAGGACAAAATTTTGTGGCCTTGGCCTTGGCCTCGACGATGCGCGGCCTTGGCTTTGGCTTCGAGGAGATCTGGCCGTAAGACGTTGGATTTTTGAGTATGGTTAATAAGTAAAGGACTGAGTACCGTAAATACATACTTCCGACACAACCGCACAAAAGGCGAAATAACAGTATAGGGCGTTGAGTTTGAGACTGATGATTGTATATGCTTTGCTCACAAAAGCTATAAAATCAGAATCTCAGCATTTTTGTTAGTTATAGAACAGGGCTAGCTGGCAAACCAGGTTTTAAAAACATAGGTTTTTAGGTTTCGACCTCGAAGACCTCTGGCCTTGGCCTTGGCCTCGAAGACCCCTGGTCTTTGCCTTGGTCTCGAAGACCCCTGGCCTTGGCTTTGGCCTTGGCCTCGACCATGTTGTCCTCGAACCCATCCCTGGGCCCTATCCAGGGAAAGTCCAGGTCATGCACGCAAAAGTAGGAAATTAATGCGGAAGGACCGGATGAATAACGATGGAAGACGAAGGAACACAGCGCGTCATTTTTGCGTTGCTGTATAATGTCGAGGAGGGAGGAAAATATTTAATAATTAACATTAGTGTGACAGTAAAAGTAAGTAAGTAAGTAAGTAAGTGAGTTTATTAACATTTGACTAACGCAAATGCTTACAATGCATCATACAACACATCTAAAAAGTCATATTGCTGCCGGAATGAAAGTTACGAGTCACGACATTAGTACCACATTGGATTGCTGTTTTGAATAAGAAGCAAATGTTTGTGTAATTTGTACGATACGCTATCGACTGGGCAGTGCAACTGTGCATGTATGCAGTCACTGCAGTGCACTGGCACAGACTGCTACAGAAGCATTTCAGCCTACGCCCGTTGCAATTCCTTTATCTGAGTATCTATGCTGATTACACCATAGATAGTATATTTCTAGTAAAATCATTAAAATGTCGTATTTTTTGTGAACACGGAAAAGGTGTTAATTTGTTTGTTAAAGCAAGTGTTTGAGTGTATTCTTCTGCAGAATGTATATCTGCAAATTGTGCACGTATTCAACTGTGTCTGCTATGCGCTACGTCAAACATTGTCGCGCGCATAGCAGTTACAGTTCCGTACCATGTGGTGTGCCTCACTGTAACCAACGGTTTCGTAAAATGTCAACTTTTTACAGTCATGTTTCACGCAGTCATGGCATTGTAAGGCGTCATACGAGATACGGTTTTCTGTATACTGTTGGTATAAAAGTCCGGTGTGACATTGAAGGATGCCACAAAGTTCTGAATTTTACTGAATTGGTAAAGCATCTAAAAAGTCATATTGCTGCCGGAATGAAAGTTAAGTGTCCTGCGCAAGGATGTGGGCGCATATTTTCTAAGAAAAGTAGCTTTTCTGCGCATTTGTCTGTGAAACATGGAATTCTTAATAAAAATACAATTGATGGTGAACTGCTTGTGGATTGCACAAGTGGTGCTGGTGCAAACTCAGATGATGATGTTTTGTTTCCACAGGAAACAATTGTTGGTTGTGATACCCATGATGGTGATAATAATGACGATAGTGATATGGGCAGTGCTGACACTGTTGACAAAGATGCCTTTTTGCGGAATTTTAGCTTGTTTTTCTTGAAGCTGCAGTGCCGGTTTAATGTTCCGGCAAGCACCGTTGAGTTGATCGCAAATGAAATTTTTAATTTACACCAGCAAAATATGGACATGTGCTTGCAAGTAGTTCAGTCACAGTTAAGTAGTCAAAATGTTGACCACGTGGTAATTCATGAGATTGTTAATGCTTGCAAGCAGGTTGATTTCTTCAATGCTGCATTAAATTCAGATGTTGGGGTGCTGCGATCCCAGCACATAAGGAAACGTTTTTACAAGGAAAACTTTCGTTATGTTGAGCCGTTGGAAATGAAGTTGGGTGTAAACAAATATGGCAGACCAAGCATATGCCACTATATTTCTGTGCAGGAGACTTTACAGTGTCTTTTGCAAGACAGTTCAGTAGCTGAATATCTGAATTCACCTGAATTAAGCGATTGCAACATTTTTAGAGATCTGCACGATGGTTATGTATACAAGCATGTGAAACAAACAGTTAAACAAATGCCATTCATACAACTGATTCTGTACCAAGATGCGTTTGAAGTTGTAAATCCAATTGGGGCAGCCAGAAAAAAGCACAAGATTATGGCTGTGTATATGGCTTTAGCCAATCTACCCCCACATTTGCGCACAAGCATTGACAATTTACAGTTGGTATTACTGTGTCGTGACAGTGATGTTAATGTTTTTGGTCAGGACAAAATTTTTCAATGCTTACTTGATGATCTGATGTATTTGGAGTGTAATGGTACAAGAGTGAATGGTCGTTTATATGAAGTTAGGTTAATTTGTGTGCTGGGTGATAATCTGGGTAGTCATTGGGTCGGTGGATTCAGTACAAGCTTCAGCATTAATCAGTATGTCTGTCGATACTGCGTTATACAGAGGACTTGTGATAACAGTGCCTTATGTAAAACTACCAATATTCGTACTCCAGACATGTACAATAATGCTGTTAATTGTTTAAGTGATACAGTGTCATCAGTTCATGGTGTTGTACGAGCTTCAGTTTTCAATAACCTGAAACACTATCATGTATGTCTGCCTGGTCTACCACCATGTCTTGGTCATGACCTTTTCGAAGGAGTAGTCCAGTTTGATCTGTCATTAATACTGAAGCACTTGGACAAGAATGTCTTGGGAAGCCGTGGTATGTTGTTTAAACATTTAAATCTTTGTATTCAACATTTTAAGTTCGTGGGTGGCGATGCCAATGACAAACCGGGTGTCGTGTCAGATGGCAAAGCTGTGGGGGGTAATGCAGCACAGGTTTGGTGTTTACTGCGGCTGATTCCATTTTTTCTGTATGATGCAGTAGACGTACAGAATGATGCATGGAAAATGTTAATGCTTCTCAGTGACATTGTGGAGCTTATATGTGCTCCACAGATTTCAATGGCACAAATTCTGTTCTTAAATCGTCTTATCTTGCAGTATGTGGAAGACAGGGCAAAGTTATTTCCGTCTGTTTCCATGCGGCCAAAGCATCACTACTTGCTGCATTATCCTTGGCTCATACAAATGTTTGGGCCTTTAATGCGAGTATGGACAATGCGCATGGAAAGTAAGCACTCGTTTTTTAAACGATGTGCGTGTGCATGTCAGAACTTCATTAACATTACAAAGACTTTAAGTGATACACATCAGTTAAGCCAGGCTTTTCTGTATAGTGGATCTCTGGTTTGTGAAAATGTGGAATTAGGATGCGATGCATGTGAATTTGATGTCCAGTTATTTTCACATTGCATGGTTTCGGCTGTGAAACATTGTGTACGACTGCATGCACCTCTGCGCTGTTCCTCAAATGTCACAGTTAAAGGAACTACATATAGCAAAGGAGCATTTGTTGTTCTGTCTTGTGTTGATTCGGCACCATCATTCGGTAAAGTCTTGCTATGCCTATTAGACAACACCTCCAAAGCAGGTGTTGTTGTGGAACTGTGTGAGTCTGCTAAAAATCAGGACCTTGGCCTCTTCGTTGTGCAGAATCACAACACCCAGATGCTGCAAGCTGTAATGATCGATGAGTTGTTTGATTACTATCCGCTGTCTTCGTACAGCATTTGTGGTTTACCCCACATTGCATTGAAACACGCTGTGTATGTCAGTGTTTAGTTTACTTGCACAAAGTGAAAAATGCATTTTACAGCCTTATTTGGGAGCATACTGTATAACATATGCTTTTTTGGTATTTTGTAAATTATTATTTAAAAATTTAGTTCACTTTACCCCATAGTTCACTTTTCCCTGACTGACCGTATTTCTTTGTTTTTTCTGCTTATTGTATCTCATTTTTCAATCCGCCATTAACACTGCTTTTACTGGCACTAAATGGCCTGCATGGTGCAGATGTGCCATTAAACAACTTCTCATTCACTCACACTTAGTGTACCCGGCTGATTTCTTACAGTTAGAACATCAGTAACATCTGTAACATCAGTTCTTATTATATTGCTTTGAATGCAGAGGTGCTTTATTCATAGCAAACATTTCTGTTGTTGTCAACTATGAAGGTGATCAGAACTTTGTTCAGCTGTTGTGCGTAGTCATGGATTGTGTACTGAAGTCAATTTTGCTGGACATTTTTCCTAAAATGGATTCCTCGAAACTATCTGAACTGGTTGATGCACTGATAACAGCTGGAATACAGGATGAGTCAGATCTGTGTTGGATTGCATCAGATGACATTCAGCATTTGTTGCCGCCAGTACAAGTTCGAAAGTTGATTGCAGCACTGAATGTAAAATATGGTATGCACTGTTACAGTTATTAAGTTTTTGCTGAAAGAATGTATCAGGTAATGTATTTATTCCCTGGTAAGTTATGTTTGGGTTTAAGATGAGAATGACAAATTTTTCAAAAAATTTTGCACAACTTTGAAGAGCCATAACTTATTCACGGTTAAAGGTACGTGCAAGATTGTCAGGACTTGTAAGATCATGTGAGATGCTAAATTTAGTAATCAAATACCATGAAAACTATTTGCAAATTTATTTACAAAAATATACAAAATAGAACGTATTTTAACTATATACGTGTACGAACAGAAACTCAAAATTATATATAACCAGAATTTAGAATCATACAATAACCTCAGAAGCAAGAATATTACTACATACTCTGAAAATGCAAGATAGCATGCCACAAAGCAAAATATACTCTCTAATGGAGTAAGACACGCAGCATATACAACAACACAGTTGTAATATACCAACAACAAAAGCTATCCGGCACAGTCCATAGTCCAGAACAGTCCTATGTCAACCAGATCAGCTCCAGTGAACTCCAACGCGAGTCTTCACATCAGACATCGTTGATAGTTCACACCAGCACCAGTGACAGCCTCATCGGTTCTCCACACATCCGACTTGCTCCACTGTCGTCCACCGATCTGATCACCGTCGACCTCTGCCGACTTCTGTGCTTCCAACAAGCACCCCTCAGTCATCTCAGCAATGATTCTTCTCTTCATCAGCGTTCAAACAATCCAGGGTTACTGCAGTTCACCCCACTCTTGAGCTTTTAATTTTACTGTCAGCTCCACTAGCTTCCACAACTGGTCTGACCACACACAATGACCGTCCACTTCACGTATCGGTCAGCGAATGAAGAAAATTCACTTGGAACAGTTCCAACCACGAACCTGGATGTTCCATGTGACCATCAGTTAACCAACCACACACTGTCAACATGGCAATGACCAACTCATGACAAAGATGTTTGCACCCAACCAATCAGTTGGCCTTCACAGACTACTGAGTGTGGTTGAGTTAAGGGCATGCTGTGTGGTGGTTGTTGTGCAGGCTTAAATTCACCAGTACATCCGTGTAACAGAACGTCTGCTGCTTCGTCTGTTAGCGATTCAGCAGATGAGTCACAGTTACTTAGCAAACATCGGGAACCTCCGGCAGCTACAGAAGCTGTCCGAAATGAACTGAGTTGGCCTAATACTTCGAGTGATGCCTGGGTTGCCAACTTTGATATACCGTGGTCGAAGTGTGGACAGTCACTAATGGAGGCATTGAACAGCAAAGCTGTTCCAGCACCAGCAGACATTCGGGAGCTCATCACTCATACGATGAGTGACGTCTTTGTTTACACAAGGCGACCATCTCGGAATACCTTGAGAGCCATCGCGCAGAAAATTGTGAAAAAAGAGCCAGCATCTTTTGCAGATTACATAAATGACAAAGTTGTTGATAATGGTGTACATAGCTTGATGCTTATGCTAGAGAGTCGGAAGGAAAATCTAAATCGTCGCACGTCAAAGAAAGTGTCGGTCAGCAATGATGAAGGTTCCAGCACAACACAATATACCTCGACCACTCATGGAATTCCAGCATTAGTGCTTGATGAAGACACTACACGAAAATGTGAAGAATCAAAGCAGAAGCTTATTGACTCGTATGAAAGCAGAAATACTGTGGACCCGTCAGACGTGGATCGCTGTATGGTGCTCACATACCCGTATCAACGATATCAGGTTAACCAAGGTATGCCTGTCAGACAAGTTCTTGCCACATGGCCATTTCTGGGAGTCACAAAGTACTTGTTGTTGCACTGCAAGTACTTGACTGGCACTGACCTTGAATCTGTGCTGAGATCTAACATGAACATGAAATGTGAGCGTATGCTTGCATTTATGGCAGACAACACCAGCCTGACAACAAATGTTGTGCAGTTAATGAAGAACTCAGAGAAGCCACAGTGGCCAATGTACTTTCTTCTACTGATTATGGACTACTTCCGAGAAGACGACAGTTATGTTGTGCAGTTCTTTCCGGTATGTATGATAAACTGTATGATATAATTTTCTATAGCTCCAGCTGTGCTACAAATTCTTCATAAAGTTATAAACAGGGCAGGTGTTTTAGCGTTACAGTTGTGTTACTTACTTTCTTTGCGGTGGTTAAGGTTATTTTCAAACGTGCCTGACTGTCTGTCAGTAATTTTGCAAGTTTTGGTTGCAATATTCACTTGCTAGCATGTTGTTTCCAGTGCACACTACATCTGTGTTGGATGAAGGAAAATTCTTTTTGAAGAACTGCTATAGTGTGGTAGTCACCCTGAACAGGCCCTTTGTGTTGAACTTTTTAGCAGGCAGACACTAGAAGTTGATTCAGGCTGTCATAGCCTGAACTATAAAACCGCCGGGGCCTGCCATCTGACCAATATGCCTCCAGTCGGTGTTACTGTTTATTACCTTGCATACTTATTTGAGCCATTGTCTTTTTCATTGGGGTTAATGTGTTGCTGTAAATGCTCAGTCTGCTGTTGCAGGATTTACTTGATATAATGGACTTGAACAGTGCTTCACTGCCGGAGAAGCCGTGCATAGTTGGACTTGGTATGTGCAGTTTGCATTAATATCAGGTTGTGTTATTTGACAAGCCTCAGTCATAGTATGGGCAACAATAAGCTATTGTAATTCACCGCATTCTGGTTGTTTTGTATACTACAAGTACTGCAACTGATGGCAACTGTTATGGTCACAGTGACATAACATCTGTTGAGAAAGCACTGACAGACGTGCAACAGTGGCGCACAATCAAAGCCTGATAGCTACCAGATACCCTTAAACACTATAAGATTGCAGTACTTCATTTCACGATAATGACTCTGAGAAAATTCACTGCACTGTGGTAATGACAATCCAGTCCACGCTGTGGTGTCTATCCATGACATCTTCGGTCTTCATCTACAACGACGACCATACAGCTTTCCAAACATGATGTCCTCTTCCAGGCTTCCATTTTTTCTCACGATAAGCCCTAATTGAGACGGCTGTCCGTTTTCCATACTTTCCGACAATGTTCGTGTCTCATCTGCTGTGCTTAGCACCGATTTGTGACTTTTCATTTGCTGTCCAAGGCACTCTTGTCACGTCTTCTAAGTCCATGCTTCTCAAAAGTCTGTATTCTCCTCTCCTCCTTTTTTCAGGTCCAGCTTTCATGGCCATACAGCATCACTGGCCATGCCAGCGTCAATTTGCTAGTGATAACTTATTTTTTCCTGTTTGTTTGCTAATATCCACTGACCATTACAGTACATTTTGTTCTGCCATGTACTTACTGTTTGTGCTAAGGTGAAGATGTGACGTCATGCAACGACTATAGAGTCTTTGTGTGCCGGCATTTTCTGCCTGACCGCATTTCAGACTTCATCACAGCAGTTGCAGTGATGTTCGCCAGTTATTATGTGTTTAACATCACATACAGCCTCAAAGCACTGGCTACACTGGAATACATTCAGTGGTGAGTGTCACTGAGCTGCAGCAGTACTCGTTACTCCATGCATTTGATGCTTATTGGTATTGAGATTTAGCGGGTGAGCCGAAAGAAAGTATCCCTAAAGAAAAACTGTCTAACAGCCTTCTAATTCGTCAAGTCTTTGTGTTTGGAATTTTGACAAATTGTTGGCAAAATTTTTTCTGTATGTTAAGTGAGATCTATTCATAAGTCTTGTTTACTATTATTCAGGAAAAGTATTTATCCGCTTACTTTGTGGGTATACAATTCATTGTAACGTGAACAAACTACTTTATATGCATATGGACTGAAAGTAGGATAATATGACAAACGTCTGTTTTCATACAGACTGGCTCTTCTGTTTGATGCTACCACATCTGATTGTAGGAAAGGTGTCCCCAGACATGTGCCCCCACCCTGGACATCTGACCTCCAGATAGCCCATAGGACAGTTTCTTCTCCCCCTTCCAGAAAGGTTCCCCCAGCATAGCAATGCAAATGATGATGTTTGGCAGCTGATCATTACGGGGGCATCTGTTTGGTGGTAGACGTCCGGTGGGCACTTGTCCTGTGGGGGAGGGGGAGCAGATGTCCGGACACCACCACATCTACAGTGTACACTCTTCTGTAAAGCTGTTTTGATGCACAGCAACTTGATGACATCATGCTGGGACCTGTATACTTGCCTAATGCCCTAATGCAACCCTTACACCAGTGCTTTGTGCGTTGTTTTTTTGTGCTTTTTATGTGAGGTTCCTGAAATGATTGTAATAGTCTGTTTTTGTATTAATGACAGTGATCTTCTGAACTTGTCAAAACCACCGGTGGCGACAAAAGGCCAGAAAGGAGGACCCATCAGAAGTCGGCGGGTACTGTCACTGTGCAAGAAATTCGCAGCATTTGTGCCGACAGAACAGAAGAGGAAGGAACAGCGGCAGCGGCGTGCTCCTGAACCAGTTGCAACGACCTCCGGCCATCTCTCAGTGGAAGCTGAAGCAGTCGACCATGCCGTTGAAGCTGTGCCAACGGAACAGAAAAGGAAGGAGCAGCAGGGTGCTCCGGAACCAGTCGCAACGACCTCTGGCCATCTCCTGGTGGAAGCTGAAGCAGTTGACCGTGCCAGTGAAGCTGTGCCAACAGAACAGAAGAGGAAGAAGCAGCGGCGTGCTCCCAAACCAGTTGCAACGACGTCCCGCCAATGCGCAATGGAAGCTGAAGCAGCTGACAGTGATGGTGAAACTGTGCAGACAGATCAGAAGACCAGGAAGCATTGCCGTAATAATACTCGTGTTAAGTTTAAACGTAAACATAATACAGAGTGTCATAGCTGTGGCTATACTTATGGATCACCTGAAGATCCTTTGATTGATGACCAGTGGCTTATGTGTAACCAGTGCCGTTACTGGTCTCATGAGTCATGTGGCAGGCTAGTCAAAAAACATTTCATTTGTAACACGTGTTGATCATGTGGCC
>Ga0056121_1000411_pt1 | contig 10261 bp, 10 predicted proteins | sample WorMetHEROISLAND_FD_83872 | JGI IMG/M metagenome (GOLD analysis project Ga0056121, IMG submission 83872) | Marine gutless worms symbiont microbial communities from Max Planck institute for Marine Microbiology, Germany - Olavius sp. 1 HERON ISLAND ...
AACCGTTCAGCCCCCACCCCGTCATTCCGGCTGAGACGCCGGAATCCAGGTGCCATGGATGGCGAAAGCAGTGGGGGGCTGAACGATTGCGCGTTGTTTTGGCTAGCTATGTATATAGATCCCTAAAAAAGCCTTCGTCATTGCTGTGGCGCGAGAGCATATCCTGCAGCATATTCCGGGCCTTGACCTGGATGTAGTCTTCCTCGAAGAAGCGCTTGCGCTCACTCGCGAATTCGTCACTGTCACTGTCGCTGTCACGTAGGTTGTCCAGGATCGACCGCTGGCCGGATTCTCGGATGGCGTAGAGTGTGAGCCACAGGTGATAGTAGATGAAGCCCAGAGGCGGATTGAGCAACTCCAGGCCACCCTCATAGGCCTCGGCACCCTCGGCGGCATCGACCAGTAACCGAAAGGCGATAACGGCTTCTTCCTCCCACTCCTTGGAAACTGCATCAGACGGTATGCCGGTGCCCTTCCGTAACCACGGTCTCAATTCCGGAAAGTCGGGGAAGAGTCTGGCAAAGTACCAGCGGCCCTTCAGAAAGCCCGCCAAGATGCGCGGATAGACCGGAAAAGTACCCATGAAGCGGATGCCTATCTGTTGCCAACCCAACGTATTGTTACGAGGGGATCGTTTCCAGAAGCCGTTCCAGAAGGCGCCGAGTACAATCATGCTCTGACTGAGTGGTGGCGCGATCCATTTCAGCAGCTTTTCGTCTTTGATCCCCAAGTTCCTGCAACCGACGGCGCTGGATACGATAGGCCCGATGAAAGGCCTGCATGGCATAGCCGTGCACCGGGCAATGGTCTTCCCGCTTTTCTTTGAGGTCTTGGTTATGCCAACTGTGCTCGAACAGCAGCTTGTTCGCCTTCTCCCAGATCTCCTTGAGGAATGGCTCGTCCAGGTTCTTATCCCGGCGCCAGTAGCTGAAGCCGAAGGCGAACAGATAGGCCGCTTTCCACAGCGATAAGGAGGCCTCCGAGAGCTTACCGCCGTGTCGATACACCAGCGCCGAAAGCATGTAGGCCTCGACCGCGCGCCCACACAACGACTCGGCGAGCGACTGGCGTTGATCAGTCGTGCATCTTTCCGTGTCATCCTGGATAGCGGAAACGTTACCCAACAGCTCTCTCAGAAATTCGGAGACTTGGGTGTCAAGCTCGGCGGGAAGGCCGATTAGGCTGGTATTTTCCGCATCCAGCTCCCTGCTATGCCCACCGAAAAGGCCGAGCAGGTCGGTCGCTCGCTCCAGACCTTCCTTCAATCGGCAAGGTTCGGCGGCTAATATAGTCTTGACGGAGACATTGCAGAGGTAGTTATCCGGGGTTACCGCTCGAGGTCCGGACAGACTACCGCCACGAAAGAAGCAGCCCTGGTGTCGGCGATCGAACGCACCCCCCAGGTCGAGTCCGGCCGCGGCATCGCCGAGACCGGACAGGGCATAGCCGAGCAGATGTAGACGATGCACCTTGCCGTCCGCTACGGATTCGCTATGGCTGTCCTGAGGCCCTGTGGCCGGCGCAGGCCAACCGGCAAGTGCGTAGGCACTGCGCGCGGCCTTGGTAAAGCCACAGGCGGCGCCCACCAGGTCGGAGCGGAACAGCAGGAGCTCGGCCTGGCGCAGATACAAGCGGACATAGAGGATCCCTTGGAAGCTGCGGTCGTTCTTACCTGGAGATTTGTCCTGCACATCCAATCACCGGCGCATTGCGTGCGCATCATCCAGATGTTGGAGTGCCCGCTCCAGGGAGGCATCCTGCTTGGCATAGAGGAAGGCCAGGCTGACGTGGGGCTGGGCATACAGGTGGATCTGCTCTCGGCCCTCGAGAATAGTCGCACCAGAGACGGATGCTCCAGGGCGGACTCCACCAGCGACTTGGCCTGTAGATAACCGGCAGCGGCCTGGTCGTATTGCCGCCGTTGCTCATAGATCAGGCCGGATTTCAACAAAGTACGCAGATAGAGCAGGAAGTGGCTGAAGGCAGGGACGGAGCCGGAGGCCGCAACGGCCGAGCCGTCGTTATCCGAACCGGGTGCATGGTCTGCTATGATCGCGGCCAAGGCAGGCTCGATGCCGTCGAGGGCGTTGCGGTATTCGGTCTGGGCCTGGTCGTACTCCCGATCCAGGCTGTGCAGGTGCCGAGGATCACGTCGATGAAGGGCAGCGCGAGCAATCCACCGCGGCGGGCTCCAGGCAAAGGATGCACACTCTTCGGCCACAGAATAGGCGCCAGCTCCCTGCTCAGGCGTAGCTGCTCGTCACGAAAGTCGTGGAAATACTGCTTGATGGCGATGGATTCGTCCAGGGTGAAATTGAGTGCGGCCAGTTCCTGCTCGCTGAACTGGGAGATGTAGACCATCTCGCGCTGGAAGTGCAGCAGAAAGCGATATTCGTAGATGCCGTTGTCCACGGGTCGCAGGTAGGGGGCCAACAGGCGTTCCAACAACAACCGGGTCAATTGCGGCAGGGCCGGGGCACGGTGGATGTCGAGGAAATCCGGCATCCGCTCCACATCCCGTGAGTTGAAGCCGGAGGAGTGGAACTTGAGCAGATAGTCGAGGATGGAGAAGGTCGCCACCGCTAGCTTGTCGCCGTATTTGCGGATGGAGGCGCTGAGATCGCCGTGAAAGAGTATGAAGATCTGGCTGATCAGCTGGATCTCATATTGACCCTCCGGCGGGAATTACAGCATGAAGTCGGTGGTCGGCAACAGCGGACCGGTCGGGGCATGATAATGGGTGCGATCGAATAGAAACCCGTCCGATAGGGGCGTGACGAAACACTCGAATTGCAACGCTAGCTTCTTCGGGTTGCTGCCGCTCCGGTAGGTTAGATAATAGACGAAATCCTGCAATAAGGACACCAACTCCTGGTACTGGCACTGGTACTGGTCCGAGAGCGATGGCTATTCCCGTTTCCTTCCGACAAGCGCCAAGTCGGGATCATGCTCGGCATAGATCAGGGCCAGATAGGCGGCATAGACCTCCAGGGTCCAGCAAGGGTGAAACTTCTCACCGAAGGCAAAATGCCGGTCACCTATCGGGGTGAGGTAGCCATAGCGGATGTAATAGGCGATGGGTCGGGGCAACAGCCGGCGGCAGACATATTGCTCGACCATACTACTACATCATTTCGACTGATATTGCGGGCATAATCCCTTAAGCTGGATGTGCGCCTCCTCCGAGAAATTTGCAATATCAGTCGAAACCGGGTACTACTGATGTCCTCGCCATTGTCGTCCGAGGTATCGGTCAGCAGGCTGGGCACATACATCACCTTGTCGAACAGGGAGCTGTAGGGATAATTGTTGGCACTCTGATCTGCCAAGTTGGCGTCCATCATCTCGCGTCCGGCGATGAAGATGAACCTACAGGGGGCGACGGTGATCAGATTTCTTCAGGTTGCTGAGCAACTCCTCCACCTCTACCTTGCGTTGCCGTACCGATTCGCTGAGGCTGCGCCCGCGACGCACGTCCGTCTTCTGCTCCACCTCGCTCTTGACGGGATTGATCTTGTCCAGCTCGTCGAAGACAAAGATGATGTCCGGGCGCGGCAGGAACCAGGGGATACGCCGGTTGGCCTCCAAGATATCCAGGATCAATGCCTCGGTCTGACGCACATCCAGCGGATCGTAGCGGCGACTGCGCTTGCCGACCAATGGAAAGACGGTGCCACTGGCGCCCACATCCACGGTGTCCGTGGCGACGATCCGCTCGCGTGCCAAATTCAACAAGTGGATGACCCGACCACGCCCGAGCCAGGCCAACAGGGCCCTGATGATCAATACTACCAGCAGTAGAAACAACAGATGATAGGGTCGCGGCGCATTGAGCTTGTCACGTTCCTTGAGCGTCGCATCTTCTCTTCCTCCCGCATTCTTGCTCGGACTCGTTACGGTATTGGGCTTGTCAGACACGATGGGCTTTGCATTACTGTCCTTGTGGTTATCCGCACCATTCTTCTTGTTTCCAGGCAACAATGTAGAAGCCGCCCGATCGAAACCCGAGATGAGCTTGGAAAGTGAAAAATGCAACCAGTCCTCCAACTGAATCTTGAACTCCTCCTCTTCCAGGTCCTGCTGCCCACATGCAGATGAAGATTCCTCCCCATAGGTGTGGCAATAGATGTCGGCCAGCCAGGCATCGATTCCGCAGTACAGTAACTGGTACCACGCGAGTTCACCGACCGGCAGATATTCGCAGAGTAGCCGTGCACGATTCATTGGTGGTTTCCGGAACGCGGGAACGATGGCAGGTTCGCCGCGCAGTACCGAAATTTCAAGCGAAATGATGTGCTAGGTGCCTATGCGGTTGTTGGCTGTGGAGCAGTCCAGGCCGAATTGAGTATGGGAAAACCGGTATCTTTTATCCGCAACAACAGGCGGTGGGCACAGCCCACCCTACTCTGCGCGAATTGCGGATTCAACAAGTTCACGCGACCGAGGTGTCTGGGAGGGACGGTGGGACACAATCCTAGTGTGCTATAGCTGCCTGAAGGAAAGCTACGAATCGAGTGAATCGATCCGCGCAGATTCGAATGATCGATGGTTTTTCTTTGGTTGGTGTTTTCTTCGCCGCAACCGACACGCCCTTTGCGTCCTGCGTGCCTTTGTGGTTCAGACTGTCCCGTAGACAACCCTGCGAGGCTTTACCTCAGACCGACGAGTGCCCAACTCGAGCTTCACCGCAAAACGCCAATCGGACAGGATTTACAAAATTACACAGGATTGACACGATGTTTGTCTTTCCTGAATTTCCGACGCCCGATCACGCCCTGACCGAACCGGCAAGCACGCTTCACAACAAAAAATCCTGTTAATCCTGAACATCCTGTTAATCCTATACGATTAGCCGGCGAGACGCGACGTCGCCTTAAGCCCACCAGGCGAGAATGTTTTGTGCCGTGCACAAACTTGACTCATTTGTAAAGATACGGGTCGTTCAAAGGATCCTAGTACATAGTTTCGGTCGATATTGCGAATGCATAGGGGATGTTCGCATCAAACTCAAGCGACTCTACCTGCAATATCGAGAGAAATGAGGTACTAGGGGGTGTTCTCAATTAGTGGTAACACGATGATTTTACTCGATAGACTAAGATTGCCCGGGTTATCCGGCGGAGGTCGCGGCCAATTCCCAATAGCAGCAAAACCATCGAGTTAAGTTCAACCCTGGGGTTAACCTCACGGATTCAGGTTGTTGATTGAGAACACCCCCTAGCTCCATTGCAGCTGATAAGCTGTCCGGTGGGCACACAGCCTACCCTGCAAGACCATGTATTCGGGAAGGTTTATACGCGCTCACCCCGGTATTCTCGGTTCCCGCCGAGGAAACCGTCAGTGACCGGCGGCTGGAAGCTGGCGACTGGTAGCTGGCAGCCGATAGACGGCCTCAAGATCCGGTTTCCCGGTGTTGCCGGAAGTACTCGATCAACCCGTGGGTAGAGGCGTCGTGCTCCGCGCTCAGCTTGCCTGCTTCCAGCTCGTTCAGGATTACCCCTGCGAGCTGTTTTCCCAGCTCCACGCCCCATTGGTCATAGGAGTTTATGCCCCAGACCACGCCCTGGGTGAAGATGCGGTGCTCGTACATGGCGATCAAGGCGCCGAGGGTTCTGGGTGTCAGCCGTTCCATCAGGATGGTGTTGGTTGGCCGGTTGCCGGGGAAGGTGCGGTGGGGGGCCAACTCGTCGGCGCTCGTGGGCGACATCCCGGCGGCCAGCATCTCGGCCCTGGCTTCGTCCTGGGTACGGCCGCGCATCAGGGCCTCAGTCTGGGCGAAGAAATTGGCCATCAGCTTGGCATGGTGATCGCCAAGCGGGTGGTGGCTGTTGACCGGGGCGATGAAGTCCGCGGGGATCAGCTGGGTACCCTGGTGGATAAGCTGAAAGAAGGCGTGCTGACCATCGGTTCCGGGCTCGCCCCAAACCACGGGTCCGGTGGTGTAGGTTACGGGATCGCCCGTGCGGGTCACCCGCTTGCCGTTGCTCTCCATGTCACCCTGCTGGAGATAGGCCGGCAGATAACGCAAGGATTGATCGTAGGGCAGCACGGCATGGGTGCGGGCACCGGCGAAGTTGGCGTACCAGATCCCGATCAGTCCCAGCACGATCGGTAGATTTTTGCTTAAATTCGCGGATCGGAAGTGCTCGTCCATGGCATGGGCCCCCTCCAGGAGCTCGACGAAGCGGTCCATGCCGACGGCCAAGGCGATGGGCAACCCGATCGCTGACCAAAGAGAATAGCGCCCGCCGACCCAATCCCAAAAACCGAACATGTTGTGCGGGTCGATACCGAACGCGACGACCTTGGCTTCATTCGTGGACACCGCGACGAAGTGGTTGGCGACCGCCGCCTCGCCCAGGGCCTCCACCAACCAGGTTCGGGCACTCTTGGCGTTGGTCATGGTCTCCATGGTAGTGAAGGTCTTGGAGGCGACCACGAACAAGGTGGTCGCGGGATCGAGACGCCGTACCGTCTCGGCAAGGTGCGTACCGTCCACGTTGGAGACAAAATGGACCCGCAGGTCGTCGGACTGATAGGGGCGTAGGGCCTCACATGCCATCAGTGGCCCCAGATTCGAGCCGCCGATGCCGATGTTGACCACGTCGGTGATAGGCTTACCCGTGAAGCCCTTCCAATCACCGCTGCGCACGGTCGCGACGAAATCCCCTAGGCGTTGCAACACCTGGTTGACCTCGGGCATCATGTCCTTGCCGTCCACATGGATGGGACGGTTGGAGCGGTTGCGCAGGGCGATATGCAGCACCGCCCGCTTCTCAGTATTGTTGATCGCTTCACCTGCAAACATACGGTGGATCCAGCCGGGCAGGTCCACGGCTGCGGCAAGCTCGAGCAACAACGTCAGCGTCTTATCGGTGATCAGGTTCTTGGAGTAGTCCGCGAACAGGTGGGCCGCCCGTAGCGACATCTGTTCCGGTCGGGTCGGATCTTGGGCAAAGAGGTCCCGCATTTGGACCCCGGACAGCTCGTCCCAATGTGCCTGCAAGGCCCGCCATTGAGGGGTCTGATTCACTGACGACATGATGGTTTGCTCCTGATGGAGGCGGACACGGCCGATCAGGCCGCTTGGGCGGGGATCTGGGAACCCGTGCGCAGGACGCGATTGTGCTCGTTGAGGTAAACGAGGCTCGGTTCGAAGGCATCGGCTTCGGCCTCGCTCATTGCGGCATAGGCACAGATGATGACCCGATCTCCCGGAGACGCCTTGTGGGCGGCGGCGCCATTTACGGAAATGACGCGCGACCCGGCCTCGGCCCGAATCGCATAGGTCGTAAAACGCTCGCCGTTGGCGAGATTATAGATCTGAATCTGCTCGTATTCGCGGATCCCCGCGGTCTCCATCAACGCCTCGTCGATGGCACAGGAACCCTCGTATTCAAGCTCTGCGTGGGTGACGCAGGCCGTGTGCAGCTTACATTTCAACAGTGTCAGTTGCATAGCCAACCACCTTAATTTTGATGCAACTTAGCATTTTAATCCATTTTTCCGCTGCTGCAACGACACTTTCGTGCGGATACGGGGACCCCTACCGGACCCGATGGTTCGCGTTTTCTGATCCCTCCGTAGCGGCAGCGGCGGGGGTCGCCGTGTCCGTCAGCGAGACACGGAGATTATCGATGAGCCGCGCCGCGCCTAGATAGGCGGCCGTAAGCACCACCAGGTACTGGTCCTCGGTCGTTACCGGTTGCAGATCCGAGGCCCGGCGAACGCTGAAATAATCTGGCCTTAGTCCCTCGATCATCAGCGCTTCCGCTCCCATGCGTTCCACTTCGCCGGCGGCCAACCCCTCGCGCAGACGCTCGCCGGCTCGACAGAGGGCCTTGTAGAGTGCCGGCGCGCGCGCGCGCTCTGCGGGGGACAAATAGCCGTTGCGCGAGCTCATTGCTAGACCGTCCGGCTCGCGAACGGTGGCCAGCCCCCGTATCTCGATCGGCAGACATAGGTCCTCCACCATGCGCCGAATCACCAGCAGCTGCTGGTAGTCCTTCTCGCCGAAGATGGCGACATCCGGTTGCGTCATGTTGAAGAGCTTGCACACGACCGTCGCCACCCCGGCGAAGTGCCTCGGCCGACTCGCGCCGCACAGGATATTCGAGAGTTCCGGTACCTCTAAGCGAGTCTGATCTTGGGACCCATGGGGATAAACGGCCTGCACCGGGGGGACGAAGAGCAGATCCGTACCCTCAGCCTCCAGCAGCTCGCGGTCTTGCTCCAGGGTCCTGGGGTAAGCTTCGAAGTCCTCGTTGGGACCAAACTGCAGGGGATTAACGAAGATGCTGACCAGGGTACGGTCGGCCACGCTCCGCGCCTCCCGAACCAGGGCCAGGTGGCCAGCGTGGAGGTTGCCCATCGTAGGCACCAGGGCGATAGACTGGCCGCTATGTCGCCATGAGGTCAGGTGACGGCGCAGCGAGGAGACAGCGTCGATCAGCACCATAGCCATCGTCAGATACCTGCCAGCTCCTTTTCGACGGCCGCTCGGCTGCGCCGACGCCAGCCCTTGCCTTTGCTCGTACCGGCGGTCATCTCGGCCCGGGCTTGGCCGTTCGCCGCCTGAAAACGGGTCCACCAGTCGGCGAGCTCCGAGTCCACTTCGCCCGCCTCGGCCCGCAGGAGCAGAAAATCATAGGCCGCACGGAACCTGGGATGAGCCAACAGCCGGTAAGGGCGTTTGCCCTCGCGCCGTTCGAGACGGGGCTGCAGGGACCAGATCTCCCGCATGGGCAGGGTAAAGCGCTTCGGGATAGCTACCAGGGACCGCTGACGGACAAAGGCATCACTCGCGGCCAATAACATAGCCTCGTTGGCCGCCATGTCCCTGGCGAGCAGCTGGGCAAAGCGCCGGCGCACCGGCTCCCACAATAGCACCGCAAACAGAAACGCGGGGGTAACCGGTTTTTCTTCCCGGATACGCCGGTCGGTGTTCTCCAGGCCGCGACTGACGAAGGTAATGGGAAAGTTGTGATCCTCCTGGTCGAGCAACTCATCGATGGCGGGAAACAGCTGGGCAAGGAGCCGGTAGTGACGCAGCTTTTCAAAGGCACACAGACCCAGACCGGTCTGGAGCAGCTTCAGGACCTCCTCGAACAGGCGCGCCGGTGGTACGTCCCGGAGCAGATGGCCGAGCTCGAACAGGGGCCGCTCGCAGGACGGGTCGATGTTGAAACCGAGCTTGCAGGCGAAACGCACGGCGCGCAGCATCCGCACTGGGTCTTCGCGATACCGCTTCTCCGGATCCTTGCCGATGAGCCGCAGGTGCCCGGCCCGCAGATCATCGAGCCCCCCCGCGTAATCGATGACGGAAAAGTCCGCGATATTGTAGTAGAGGCCATTGACGCTGAAGTCCCGACGCAGGGCATCCTCCTCACGCGTGCCGTAGCGGTTGTCGCGCACGATCATCCCATTGCGGATATGGCGCTCGCCGTCGGCGTCTTCGTCCTGCCTATCACCACGGAAGGTAGCCACCTCGACGATTTCGCGGCCGAAATGCACATGGGCGAGCTTGAACCGCCGTCCGATCAGGCGACAGTTGCGGAATACCTTGCGCACCTGCTCGGGCGTAGCGTTCGTGGCCACGTCGAAATCCTTAGGTTCCCGCCCAAGCAGGAGATCCCGGACCCCACCCCCGACGAGATAGGCCTGATAACCTCCATCCTTCAGGCGATAGAGCACCTTGAGCGCGTTCTCGCTGATATCGGCGCGCGAGATTCGATGCTCGCTGCGGGGTACGATTAAGGGTGAAGGCGGGGTCGTCTCGTGCAAGTTACTTTCGTTTTCCTCAAAATTTGGAAACAACATTCATTGACAACTTCAGTGCGACGGTAGTGGGTAGATTTTAAGTGATGAAATCTGCTGGCCCCGACCTCGTCATTCCGGCAGGGATTGCCGGAATCCAAGTGCCATGGATGGCAAAAACAGTGGGGGTTCGAATCATTAGGTCGCACAATCATACCACTTTGAATTTAACCACTACCTCTTAAATTCTATTTTGCAGTCACATCGGGCCTTTATTATCCTTATCCGCTTTTTTGTGTGCAATGGGAAGCCTGATCCCGTTTCCCGACCTGAATTTTGTGATGTGAAGCAGAACAATCCACTGCATCCTTTTGTTAAATTTTACGGAATTTCCTAGTTTAAGGTCTTAATATTCTACCCCATATGGTTCATACTGATTCTCATCAATCGATAAGAGCAGTCTGTGCAGGATGGGATGTCATGAATATCATGCGAATTTTCGATC
>Ga0056121_1000412_pt1 | contig 10252 bp, 11 predicted proteins | sample WorMetHEROISLAND_FD_83872 | JGI IMG/M metagenome (GOLD analysis project Ga0056121, IMG submission 83872) | Marine gutless worms symbiont microbial communities from Max Planck institute for Marine Microbiology, Germany - Olavius sp. 1 HERON ISLAND ...
CGCGAAGCGCATCATAGTTGAAACTATGGACGTTAAGTCCCTTCACGTTCAGTCCGTGGCTTGTCCACGGATGAGGACTTTAGTCCTCCAGACTATGGACTTTCAGTCCATAGTGGTTGATCTACAATGAAAGCTCCTAACGGTTGCTGCCGAACCACCACCCTGATACGGTATAGCTATGATGACAGTGACCGACATCGAACACGCCATTGAGAGCCTTCCAGCCCCCGAGGTATCCCAGCTGGCTCAGTGGATCGAAGATTACCAACTGATGCTCTCGGAATCCGCTGACGTCTTCCGTATGCTCGACGGAGAAGAAGGCGAGGATGAGCAATGGTCCGAACAACATTCAAGCGCGGTGGCGATGATTTTCCTGCAAGGCAGGGCTCACGCATGAAACTTGGACAAACCTGGGTGGGTCGCTATCTTCAGGTCATCTATGTCCCTGACGAGGATCCTGGTAGCCTGTTCGTGATTACGGCTTACGAATTGCAGGGCAAAGCCAAGGCTGCCTATCGCCGACGGCAACGGAGGAAATCTTGATGAGCAACAACTTCCCAAAAGGTTGGAACGAAAGACGTGTACGTGACGTTCTCGCGCATTACGAAAATCAAAACGAAGACGGGCAGTTTGCCGAAATAGAGGCAGCCCAGGAACTCGATGACACAATAATGGTGGCAATACCAGTGAAACTGGCCCAAGAAGTGCGGGCGTTAATCGCAAACAATGAGCAAACACGCTAACGATAAAGACACTAAAGTCAAGGGAAAAACGGGGACCGACCACAAGTCGAGGGCCAGGTCTTTCCTTTTGTCTTATGTGTTTGCGCAACAAAAGCAACAAAACGAAGAAGGCAGAAGAGATTATAAGCAATTCCAATATTATTTTGAGTACGCCAAAGTAGTGCCAATTGATGAAGAAACGATCATTGAAGCTTCAATTATCAGATCAACACATCAATTGTCGTACTGGGATAGTTTGGTTGTGGTATCTGCGATTTCTAGTAAATGCACTATCTTATACTCGGAGGATATGCAACATAATCAGATTGTTCAAGGTGTTAAAATAGTAAGTCCGTTTAAACACGGCGACTCGCCGTCCACTACCTGTTAGCCCTCTATAAAAGGTCTCACAATGGAAGTTAAATTAAGCAAGCAACAAAAAGTCACCGTAAAGGGTGCGGAGGATATTTATCCGATCATGCGTCAGATTTTCCGCAGAGAGAATAAAATCGGTCAAGGTCAGGAACACTTCTGGATGGTGGGTTTGAATCAAGCGAACAAGATCCTCTATATCGAGTTGGTCGCGCTGGGGTTCTACCAACATGGCGAACATCAACCCCGGAGAAGCCCTCCGCATGGCGATCTACAAGCTGGCCGTTCAGGTGATTATGGTCCATAATCACCCCGGTGGAAATGTGACGCCTTCGATCGAAGATCAGGACCTCACCGATCATTTTATTCAGGCTGGAAAGTTCCTCAAGGTCGAAGTGATCGATCATCTCATCATCAGCGACGAAACTTACTATAGTTTTGTCGATTCGGGGATCTTCAAGAAACTTCAGGCAAGCGAACGATGGATTTTGCCTTATAAAGTCAAGAAGAGGATTAGGAAGGAAAAAGAAAAGAAAGGCAAAGAAGAAGGATCAAGAGAAAAAGAGATTGAAATAGCAAAGGCGTTGAAGCAAAGAGAGATCAGTATGACGATCATTGCTGAAATTTCAGGGATTTCAATCGAGGAAATTAAAAAACTATAAGGCCGAAATCAAGAAAAGGGGCCAGGCTCAATTGATGGGTCGTTGTTTATAGCTCATTCGCCTGACATTCGGCTGCAAGCGACCCAATGCTGCGGTTCGGCTCCTCAGCAACCTTCAAGCTCAGTGCCACGCGGCATTGGGTGCCTGAGCCAAGCCATTATGTGCTGAAGGCATCGAGCTTGAATTCACCCTGAGATTAGTGGTATATGTGATACCATTATGAGAGTGGTTATTGACACAAATGTAATCGTATCAGCTTTGAAGTCGAGTAAAGGTGCTTCCTATGCCCTCATATCTGAACTCCCATCAAAGCAATTTCAGCCTGTTCTGTCAGTACCATTGTATATCGAATACCAGGATGTACTAACAAGATCAGAAAACATGAGTGGTTGTAGTAGCAGAGATGAATTACTCAGTTTTTTAAGATACTTGTGTAGCATATGCCATAGACAGGACATTTTCTTCTTATGGAGACCATGGTTGAAAGATCCGAAGGATGACATGGTTTTGGAATTGGCAGTGGCATCAAATTCAAAATATATAATCACACATAATGTCAGTGATTTTAAAGAGATAGAAGGGTTCTCGATAAAAACAATAATGCCCCGAGAATTCATAGAAGTTTTAAAAGGTATGTATTGATATGAGTACTTTGACACTAAGACTTCCAAAGTCATTACATGAAAATATTAAGAATTTGGCTAAAGATGAAGGGATATCAATAAACCAATTTCTAGTATTAGCTGCAGCCGAAAAGATGTCTGCTCTATTAACGAAAGATTATCTGGAAAATGAAGCGAAAAAGGGGCAGAGAAAAGATTTTGAAAAGGTTTTAAAGGCTGTACCCGACATAGAGCCAGATGAATACGATAAGCTATAATCAACCACTATGGACTGAAAGTCCATAGTCTGGAGGACTAACGTCCTCATCCGTGGACAAGCCACGGACTGAACGTGAAGGGACTTAAAGTCCATAGTTTCAACGATGATGCGCTTCGCGCACTAAAGTTATTGACGCAATGAAAAGCACATAACAAGGCATATCTAGCCGACCGCTTTAGTCGCTAGTGCTCCTAAAGCGTCGGCTGATTTGCGGCGTTAAGCGCAAAAATATGACGTGGTAACTTTGTCATTTTTCAAGGGAGAAATCAGCCCATGGCGATCAAGACTATCGAGGGCGCGCTGCGCGCCAACAATGCCCGTTTCTGCCTGGTGGTTTCCCGCTTCAACAGCTTTGTGGTGGAGAATCTGCTCACGGGTGCGATCGATACCCTGAAGCGTCACGGTGCCGAAGACTCGGATCTGACCATCGTCCGCGTCCCCGGGGCCTTCGAGATGCCGGTAACCATCGAACGCATTGCCGCCAAGGGCGGGTACGACGCAATCATCGCCGTCGGCGCCGTGATCCGTGGCGGTACGCCCCATTTCGACTATATGGCCGGCGAGTCCGTCAAGGGGATAGCGCAGGTAAGCCTGAAGCATGGGATCCCTGTCGCATTCGGTGTGCTTACCGTGGATACCATCGAGCAGGCCATCGAGCGCGCTGGCACCAAGGCCGGCAACAAAGGGGCGGATGCGGCCGTGTCCGCAATCGAGATGGTGGATCTACTGCGCCAGCTGGACTGAGATGGGCGGACGCCGCAGCCAGGCGCGCCGCTATGCCGTGCTGGCTCTCTACCAGTGGCAGCTCACCGGGCAAGACCCGGTGGAGATCGGACGCCACTTCCTCAGTGACCCGGCGTGGGTAGAGGAGATCGCCGCAGCCCTCGATGATTCGGAGAATACGTCGGACTCCGGTGTCAAATCAGGACAGACCTACGACCCGGAGCTGTTCCGGCAGCTCCTCTATGGGGTTCCCGCGCGCCGGAAGGAACTGGACGCACGCCTGCAACCAGCCCTCGACCGCCCCATCGAACGGGTGGACCCCGTGGAGTGCGCCATTCTCCGCGCTGGCACCTACGAGCTCCTCTACAGTCCCTCCGTGCCCTATCGGGTAGCCATCAACGAGGCAGTCGACCTGGCGAAGCTGTTCGGGGCCGAGCAGGGCCATCGCTATGTCAATGGCGTCCTCGACCGAGTCGCCCGCGACATGCGCGGTAGAGAGACAGATAAGGATGCACCGACCGATTAGTACATAGTTTCGGTCGATATTGCGAATGCATGGGGGATGTTCGCATCAAGCTCAAGCGACTCTACCTGCAATATCGAGAGAAATGAGGTACTAGGTAGTGTTGACATTTAATGAGGAGTAAACCCCAACCTCCGGGCCTGTCTCCTAATGGTACAGGATTAATCTTGTCCTACTAGCGGTTGGCACGACGATTATGTCAACACGACCTAGGCCCAACCATCCACCGCAGCGATCGGTCGCTGCGGGTAGTGGATAGGCACAGTGTCCGAATTCGAGCTGATTCAGCACCACTTCTCCCATATCGGCGGCCAACGAGCGGACGTGGCCCTAGGCGTCGGCGATGATTGTGCCCTCCTGCGGGTCCCCCAGGGCTATGAGCTTGCCGCCAGCATCGACACCCTGGTAGCGGGCGTCCACTTCTTCCCTGACTGTGATCCGGAAGGACTCGGCCACAAGTCGCTGGCCGTGGGGTTGAGCGACCTGGCCGCCATGGGTGCCGAGCCCGCCTGGGCGACCCTGGCCCTCACGCTCCCGGACGCCGACGCGGCCTGGCTGGATGCCTTCAGCTTCGGGTTTGCCCGGCTTGCGGGGAGATACGGGGTCGCCCTGGTCGGCGGCGACCTGACCCGTGGCCCACTGACCATCACGGTGCAGGTCCAGGGCCTGGTCCCGACCGCAACCGCGATACTCCGTCGCGGCGCGCGGCCCTGTGATCTGGTTTGTGTCAGCGGGACCCTGGGGGACGCCGGCCTCGCCCTGCGCTTGCTCAATGCCGGGGAGTCGGTATCCGAATTTCTGCGCGGACGCCTGGAGCGGCCGACCCCACGGGTCGAGTTGGGCCTGGCCTTGCGGGGAACCGCCACGGCCATGATCGACCTGTCCGACGGCCTGGCGGCGGACCTCGGACATATCCTGGCGGCGAGCGGCGTCGGTGCCGAGCTCCGTCTCCCGGACCTTCCCCTCTCCCGAGCGGTCCGCGAGCGGTTGGCGGCGGACCCGGATTGGGGGTTACCCCTGGCATCGGGGGACGACTATGAGATCTGCTTCTGCGTCCCCGAGCGGAAACGCACACGGATCACGGCCCTGGCGGAACGGTTCGGTATTCGGATCCAGGCCGTTGGCCGAGTGCAAGCGGAGACAGGGCTGCGATGCCTGCTGGAGGATGGATCGATCTGGGAGTTGATCCGAGATCAGGGGCAATCGGGCTACGACCATTTTCCAGATGCGAGCTGAGGGGATGCGCGCTAAGGGTCAGGTCTTGTCGAGCCATGTGTGGTGGCGTCGGCCCCATCACTGGCTGGCCTATGGCTTGGGTGCTGGACTCTTCCCCTGGGCGCCCGGGACAGTTGGGACCCTTGCCGCCATTCCCCTCTATCTGCTGTTGCGACCTCTGCCCCTCACCGGGTATCTGGCCGTGCTCCTATTGATGTTCCTCATCGGGGTCTGGGCCTGCGGCAAGACGGCCCGGGAGCTGCACGCATCAGACCCCTCCAGCATCGTCTGGGACGAAATGCTGGGGTTCTTGCTGGCCATGACCGCAGCACCGCCGGGATGGCCGTGGCTCCTGGCGGGATTCGTCCTGTTTCGTGGCTTCGACATCCTCAAGCCCTGGCCCATCGGCGCACTGGACAAACAGCTATCGGGTGGGCTCGGGATCATGCTCGACGACATTACCGCCGGGGCCATGACCTGCCTGCTGCTGCAAGCGGCGATGCGGGTCTTATGAACCCTATTTGAACCACAGAGACGCAGAGGGCGCAGAGAAAACGATAAACCCACCTGCCAGTAATCCTTCAGCCCCACCGCGTCATTCCGGCAGGGATTGCCGAAATCCCAAGTGCCATCCTATAGGCGCCATAAACGACAAAAACAATAGGGGTTTGAACAATTACGCGCATGGAATGCGTTCGCCGAAGGCAAGGACGTAACCATTATTATCCCGGATGTAAAATTCGCGCACGCCGTACCAGGTGTCTGCCAATGCTTTTTCTATCCGGTAGTGGTTGATATATAAGTGGAATATTAGCCAACAGATGGCAACAGTTCGGTATTATAGCGGTGCAGGAAGAGTCTTAAACAAATCTCATGCATACGACTGCATCATAATTCATCCACTTCCAACACGGGTGTCTGCTCGATATCAACGGGTTTCAGCGTGGTTTCAAGGGGTGGCAGCTGTTCCGCTTTTTTTTAACCATGCACTCAACGTATGTCGACAGACCCCATGAGTACGTTCGATCCCGCGCATGCTGGATCGTTCTTGATAAGCTTTTATAATAAGTTCTTGTTCTTCCTCCGTATAGCGCTCTCGGGGTTCAAGTACGCCGTAAGCCCCACAGGTTTTACAGTGATATTGTGGATTACCATACCCATTCGTGCCGTTCTTGACAATTTCTTTGCTGTAACATTTACGGCAAGTATGTACTTTCGTTTCAGTAATCATCGTTGAAAATCCTTTGGTTGAATTAGCACTGAAAATAGTCGTTCAAACCCTACGGCGTCATTCTGAATGAGGATTGCTGGAGTTCAGTACCAAGTAAACAGTCGCTCACACTCCGGGCGGGGATGTGTTGCCCCCCGGCTGCGACGAGATGAACTAAGAGGCTGTCTAAAAACCCGAGCACCTGCCATCCGCTTGAACCTAAAGATTTCTCGCTGCGCTCGAAATGACAAGGATGCGCGTTGGGTCATCCCGAAGTGCAGCGAGGGATCGTTATGACTCTTTCTTAACATTTAAAATCAATGGGTTAGTTTTTAGACAGCCTCTAAGCGATCTCACCGATCCCGCCCCGGATGCCTCGCCATTCCAGGACCGACGAGAGACCGGATTTTCCGCCCAGGATCTCGGAAAACGGATAGCTGAGGCCGGTTCCGTGGAGGAACCGCAGGGCATCCTTCAGGTTGCTCTTGCCGGAGGCATTGGTACCGACTAGGACCGTCAAGATGCCGAAGTCTACCGTTGCTTCGCGGAAGCTCTTGAAGTTGGTAAGCTCGAGTTTTTTCAGCATAGTAAATAGACTCAGGCGATTCGAACACTGGCTCCGACCTTATACTTAACATTTGCAGTAACCGTTCAGTCCCCGCCTCGTCATTCCGGCAGGGATTGCCGGAATCCGGTGCCATGGATGGCAAAAGTAGCAGGGGGCTGAACGATTGCAATTTGCAGTATTTGTCCAGGAACAAACTGTTCGACTTGCATCGAGTCCCCATCAGGCGATACGTTTTGCGAGTTTGACGTGTTGCGTTCGACGCACCAAGGTTCGCTGATCGTCTGCTTGGGTCATGCCGGCGTCTTAACGCAACCTACACCCGACGCGAGGTCCGCGCAGACAGGCCGTGCCGAGGGTAATGTGGGTGTAGGTTGGGTTAGGCGCGCTGCCCGATCCTGAAGCACAGCCAAGGGCCGGACGCGCCGTAACCCAACACGTCAGATCCCATAACCAACGCCAAATAACCCAGGATTGCGCCTGGACAGGCACGGCGTCGAACGCAGCGTAACGCGACACAACTGAAATGTAGAGAGTGGAACTACTCACCCGGTTATAAAGATGCAAAACGATTATGATCCGCACCGGATAGAGGCTGCGGCGCAGGCCTACTGGGAAGAGCATCGGTCCTTTACGGCGGTGGAAGATCCGGCGCAGGAGAAATTCTATTGCCTGTCGATGTTCCCTTATCCCTCCGGGCGCCTCCACATGGGGCATGTGCGCAACTACACCATCGGGGATGTGATCGCCCGTTACCAGCGGATGTTGGGCAAGAATGTGCTACAACCCATGGGGTGGGATGCTTTCGGGTTGCCGGCGGAGAACGCCGCCATCAGGCAGGGGATTCCGCCGTCCCAATGGACCCGATCCAACGTGGCGTACATGAAGACCCAGCTCAAACGGTTGGGCTTCGGCTATGACTGGAACCGGGAGCTGGCGACCTGCGACCCGGACTACTACCGCTGGGAACAGTGGTTGTTCACGCGCCTGGTGGAGAAGGGGTTGGCCTATCAGGCCAAGGCGACGGTGAACTGGGACCCGGTGGACCGGACGGTGCTTGCCAACGAACAGGTGATCGACGGCAAGGGTTGGCGTTCCGGGGTGCCGGTGGAGAAGCGGGAGGTCCGGCAATGGTTCGTGCGTATCACGGACTATGCCCAGGAGCTGCTGGATGGGCTCGCCGGGCTCGCCGGCTGGCCGGAGCAGGTGCGCGCCATGCAGCGCAACTGGATCGGGCGCTCGGAGGGCGTGTACATGGAATTCGGCATCCAGGGCGAGGACGAGCCGCTGGGGATCTATACCACCCGCCCGGACACCCTCATGGGCGTCACCTACATGGCCGTAGCCGCCGAGCACCCGCTGGCGCGGCGGGCTGCCCAGGACGCCCCGGCGCTGGCGGCCTTCATCGAGGAATGCCGCCGGGGGGGCATCTCCGAGGCCGAGCTCGAGACCATGGAAAAGAAGGGCCACCCCCTCGGCATCGATGCCATCCATCTGATCACCGCTGAGCCGGTGCCCATCTTCGCCGCCAACTTCGTGCTCATGGGCTACGGCACGGGGGCCGTGATGTCGGTGCCGGCCCACGACGAACGCGATTTTCACTTCGCCCACAAGTATGGGCTTCCGATCAAGCCGGTGATCGTACCGCCCACCTGGAAAGATTTGGACATCGGCGTGACTGCACACGACGGGGGACCGATCGACCGCCCGGGGACCGTTCCCGGACTCGAGGCGCCTGACCGCGAGCCGTTGGTCTGGCGGACCTGGGAGGATCGCTTCGAGCAACCAGGCGTTCTGTACGATTCCGGCCCCTTCACCGGTCTGACCAGCGCGGAGGCCTTCGACGCAATCGCGGACTGGCTGGCACAGCGGGGCAAGGGCGAGAAACGGGTCAACTTCCGGCTGCGCGACTGGGGCGTCTCCCGCCAACGCTACTGGGGGTGCCCGATCCCCGTGGTTCACACCCCGGACGGCGATGTACGTCCCGAGACCGAGCTCCCGGTACGCTTGCCTGAGAATCTGGTCGTGGACGGCTCCGGCTCGCCCCTCAAGCGGCTGTCCGCATTCTCGGCGCTCGCCGCCGGCGAGTCCCGAGAGACGGATACCTTTGACACCTTCTTCGAGTCCTCCTGGTACTATGCCCGCTATTGCTCCAGCGACTGCGCCACGGCCATGCTGGACGAGCGCGCCCGCTACTGGCTGCCGGTGGATCAGTATGTGGGTGGCATCGAGCACGCGGTGTTGCATCTGCTCTATGCCCGCTTCTTCCACAAGCTGATGCGCGATGAGGGCCTCGTGGATTGCGACGAGCCCTTTGTAAATCTGCTCACCCAGGGCATGGTGGTGGCGGAGACCTACTATCGTGAGGACGCCGCGGGCCGCAGGCACTGGTTCAACCCGGCGGACGTGGAAGTGGAGCGGGACGAGAAGGGCCGCTTGGTAGCGGCACGGCTCAAGGACGACGGGAGGCCCGTCACCTACGGCGGCCTCGAGAAGATGTCCAAATCCAGGAACAACGGCGTGGACCCCCAGGTCCTAGTCGATCGGTATGGGGCGGACACGGTGCGGCTCTTTACCATGTTCACCTCACCCCCGGACCAGACCCTGGAGTGGAACGAGGAGGGCGTGGAAGGTGCCGCGCGCTTCCTGAAACGACTCTGGTCCCTGGCGACCACCAAGGCCACTGCGCTGGCCGACGCACGGATGCCCGATGCCTTGGATGCGAAGAGCACGACAGCACGGCGGGAGATCCATGCCGCGCTGAAAAAGGCCCGCTTCGACTACCAGCGCCAACAGTTCAATACCGTGGTCTCCGGTTGTATGACCATGGTCAATGCCCTGTACCGGCTGGATGCCTCGCCTGCCGGTGTGGCGGCGCTGCGGGAGGGGTTGGGCATCGTGCTGCGGCTCCTGGGCCCCATCGCCCCCCATATCACCCACCAGCTATGGCGGGAGCTGGGCTATGGCGAAGACATCCTGGATGCGACGTGGCCGGTGGTGGACGAGACGGCCCTGTGGCAGGACACCATCGAATACGTCGTCCAGGTCAATGGTAAGGTGCGGGGCAAGATCCAGGTCGCCGCGGATGCGGGACGGGAGACCGTCGAGCAGGCCGCTCTCGCCAACGAGAATGTCCGCAAGTTTGTCGGCGCGGCCCAGGTACGCAAGGTCATCCTGGTGCCTCGCAAGCTGGTCAATGTGGTGGCACGCTGAATTTTTTATGCTCAAACCCGTAGGGTGCGGAGCAAGAACCGCTTTGCGTTGATTCGCGTTCATTGCTTCAATAACTTTAGTGCGCGAAGCGCATCATCGTTGAAACTATGGACGTTAAGTCCCTTCACGTTCAGTCCGTGGCTTGTCCACGGATGAGGACTTTAG
>Ga0056121_1000413_pt1 | contig 10220 bp, 9 predicted proteins | sample WorMetHEROISLAND_FD_83872 | JGI IMG/M metagenome (GOLD analysis project Ga0056121, IMG submission 83872) | Marine gutless worms symbiont microbial communities from Max Planck institute for Marine Microbiology, Germany - Olavius sp. 1 HERON ISLAND ...
CGTGGCGTTGGCGTGCAGTTTCACTTGCATGATGCGAGGTGCTCCCTGATGAAGGAGATACCTCTGAGTACGCCTGCGCCGTCGAAACAATCCCGCGTGACCACACACTTTCGCCGGGGTTTCCTGCCTCGGCATAGGTGAAACGCCGGCGGCTGCCGGCGTCCACATGCGCAGGATGCGCCCGCTATTCCGCCGCGCTGGCCGCCTCGAACAGGCCGCCGACGTAGAAGCCGCGCCGTTTCAGACTGGCGACGAACTCGTCGGCGAAGCTCGGCGCCACCGAGTCGGTAACCCGCGCATCGGCAAGGAGCGCGTCACGCCATGCGGCAACCAGCGGGAAGCCGTCGAGCAGGCCGGTCTGCGCCACCGCCTCGACCATGGTGAAGCGCTGCAGGAACGGCGCATAGGCCGCGTCCACCAGGCAGATCTCCAGCCCGTTGAAGAACGGGCCGTCGTTGCCGCGCTCGACGCCGATCGCCTCCTCCAGCTTCGCCAGTACCTTGGGCGCTTCGGCCAGGCCAGCCTCAAGATCGTCACGGCTCTTGGTGTAATAGACGCCGCTCAGACCCTTGGCGAAGTCGGGCACGAAGTCGGTCCAGGCCCGGTTGCGGGCCCGCTTCACCGGGTCCTCCGGGTGCAGGCGCGGCGGCACCACCTCGTCGAGGAACTCGGCGATGGCGTTGGATTCGAACAGCGGCTGCCCGTCCACGTTGAGCACGGGCACCTTGCCGTGGGGGGAGATCTCCAGGAACCAGTCTGGCTTGTTGCGGAGATCGATATATGTCACCTCGAAGTCGACGGCCTTCGCACGCATCACGATCACGGCGCGCTGGACCCAGGGTCAGGTGACGGAGCTGATCAGGTGATATTTCTCTGTCATGGCTGTCTCGGTCGTTGCCGGCGGTCGGGCCGCCGTCAGCACTGTGGCATGTCGGCCGCGGCGACGGAAGGGCGCGACGGCGTGACCGCAAGGCCGCCAAGCCGATAAGATCGCGCAAAGCCATCAAGCGAACGAGAGCAGGAATGATCCCCACCGAAGAGCAACGCCTGATCCGGGAAACCGCCCGCGCCTTCGCCCGCGACCGCATCACACCCTTCGCCGCCGAGTGGGAGGAGACCGCGACCTTCCCGCGCGAGCTGTTCCGCGAGATGGGCGCGCTCGGCCTGATGGCGATGCCGGTGCCCGAGGAATGGGGCGGTGCCGGCACTGACTACGTCACCTACGCCATGGCCCTGGAGGAGATTTCCTACGGCGACGGCGCCGTCGGCATCGTCATGAGCGGGCACAACTCGGTCGGCTGCATGCCGCTGGTCGACTACGGCACGCAAGCGCAGAAGGAGCGCTGGCTGCCGGGCATGGCCAAGGGCGAGATCCTCACCGCCTTCGCCCTCACCGAGCCGGCCGGCGGCTCGGACGCCGGGGCGCTGAAGACCCGCGCCGTGCGCGATGGCGATGACTGGATCGTCGACGGCGCCAAGACGTTCATCACCACCGGGCAGAACGCCGACGTCACCCTGTTGTTCGCGGTCACCGATCCGGCCGCCGGCAAGCGCGGCATCTCCGCCTTCCTCGCCCCGACCGACACGCCGGGCTACGAGGTCGTGCGGGTGGAGAAGAAGACCGGGCAGAACGCCTCGGACACCTGCCAGCTCGCCTTCGACAACATGCGGCTGCCGGCCGAGGCCATGCTGGGGACGGAGGGCCAGGGCTACCGCATCGCCCTGGGCAACCTGGAGGGCGGGCGCATCGGCATCGCCGCCCAGGCCGTCGGCATGGCCCAGGCCGCGCTCGACGCCGCACTGGCCTATGCCAAAGAGCGCGAGGCTTTCGGCCAGACCATCATCGGCCACCAGGCGGTCGCCTTCCGCCTGGCCGACATGGCGACCAAGCTGGAGGCCGCGCGCCAGCTCACCTGGCATGCCGCCGCCCTGCGCAGCGCCGGTCAGCCCTGCATCAAGGAAGCCTCGATGGCGAAGATGTTCGCCACCGACATCGGCGAGGAGGTTTGCTCGGACGCGATCCAGACCTTCGGCGGCTACGGTTACCTGAAGGACTTCCCGGTCGAGCGCTACTGGCGCGGCGTGCGCGGGGCCCGCATCTACGAGGGCACCAACGACATCCAGCGCCTGGTCATCGCCCGCGAACTGGCGGCGGCGTCGTAGCGCGGGCGGGTCTGAGGCCCGCCCCTACAATTCGCACAACGGTTGCTAGGGGGCGGGTCTCAGACCCGCCCGCCGGGCCGCCTCACCCCACGCCGGCCACCACGAACTGCGGCAGGATGAACAGGTAGCTGCCGTCGGCGATCGCCTGCTCAACCTCGGCCTCGATGGCGGCGATCTCCGCCTCGTCCATCTGCCCGAACTGGCGGGCATAGTCGGCCATGTTGCGCACGATCGGCGCCCGCCGGCCGCTCAGGTCCGGGCTGGCATAGACCGCGACGGTGACGTCAGTGAAACCGGCGCGGGCAAACAGGCCCGGCAGCAGGCGGCCGATATGCGGCGTGCGGTAGGCAAAACGCGCCGCCTCGAACAGCCGGGCCGTGCGCTCGGGCCCGACCGGCTCGAGCGCCAGCATGCGCCAGTCGCTGTCGATCACCACCGCCCGGCCGCCGGGCCGGGTCAGACGCTTCAGCTCGGCCACGGTCGCCGCCGGATCGGCGACGTATTCCAGCACGCTCTTGGAGATCACCCGGTCGAACTGCGCGTCGGCGAAAGGCAGCGGGCCATCGCCGCCTTCCAACGCTTCGATCGAACCGCCCAGGCCCTCGGTCGCTGCCCGGGCGCTGGTGCGGGCGACGAAGTCGGGATTGATGTCGACGGCGCTGACCGTGCCGTCGGGCGCCACGCGGCGGGCGATCTCGACGCTCAGGTGACCCGGCCCGCAGCCGAAGTCGAGCACCCGCTGGCCCGCCGCCAGCCCGGCCGGCTCCAGCAGCGGCGCCATCTCCGGCCGCCAGCGGAACATCTCCTCATAGGCAGCCATGCGTTCGTCCGAGACCTCGACCCAGTGGTCGCGGTGATAGCTGTTCCTGTCGCTCAATGCTCTCGCCCCCGTGCCAGCGCCCGGCGTTTAGCGTACCATGCGCCGGCAATCACCCCAGCGCGCCGCGGCAGAACGGCGCCCGCCCGAGCAGGAGACGCTGAAGATGCATCTGGACGCGACCACCGACGACCTGGCCTTCCGCAACGAGGTCCGGGCCTTCCTGGACGACGAGCTCAGCGAGGAGATGCGCGAGGCGACGCGGCTCACGAGCGGCGTGTTCGCCGAGTTCGAGATCGGCCAGCGCTGGCACAAGGCGCTGTACGAGCGCGGCTGGATCGCCCCGGGCTGGCCGACCGAGCACGGCGGCACCGGCTGGAGCGCCATGCAGCGCTACGTTTACGACACCGAGGCCAACCTGGCCGGCGCGCCGCGGCTGTTCTCCATGGGCCTGCGCATGGTCGGTCCGGTAATCATGAAGTTCGGCAGCGACGAGCAGAAAGCCCACTACCTGCCGCGCATCCTGGCGGGCGAGGACGTCTGGTGCCAGGGCTATTCCGAGCCGGGCTCGGGCTCCGATCTGGCCTCGCTGCAGTGCCGCGCCGTCGCCGACGGCGACGACTATGTCGTCAACGGCACCAAGATCTGGACCACCGGCGCCCACTACGCCAACCGCATGTTCTGCCTGGTGCGGACCTCGACCGAGGGCAAGCCGCAGGAAGGCATCAGCTTCGTCCTGATCGACATGGACACGCCGGGGATCACCGTCGAGCCGATCATCACCATCGCCGGCGACCACGAGGTCAACCAGGTGTTCCTCGACGACGTGCGAGTACCGCAGGCCAACCGCATCGGCGACGAGAACGACGGCTGGACCGTGGCCAAATACCTGCTCGAGTTCGAGCGCGGCGGCAGCACCTACGGCTCGAACCTGGCTGCCGGCCTCCTGCGCCTCAGAGCCATTGCCGAGGCCGAGCCGGCCGGCGGCGGCGGCCGCCTGCTCGACGACCCGGATTTCTCCGCCCGCCTGGCCGAGGCGGAGGTCAAGCAGCAGGCGGTCGAGGTCACCGAGCAGCGGATCATGTCGGAGATCATCGCCCGCGGGCAGCCGGGGCCAGCCTCGTCGATCATGAAGGTGCTGGGTTCGGAGACCAACCAGCTGATCAGCGAGCTCGCCGTCGAGGCGGTGCAGCACTACGCCGCCCCCGACCAGCCGGAAGCGCGCGTGCCGGGCGCCAACGTCGAGCCGATCGGCCCCGATTACGCCGTGCCGGTGATGCCCAAGTACCTGAACTGGCGGGCGGCGACGATCTACGCCGGCTCCAACGAGATCCAGCGCAACATCATGGCCAAGCTGGTGCTCGGCCTGTAGGGCCGGGCGCGCCAGAAACAGTGGCGGTTCGACGCTACACCCCCTCTCCCCTCAGGGGAGAGGGCCGGGGTGAGGGGGAAACACCGACCGCAGGGGCATGCCACGGCCCGCTCACCCTCACCCGACCGGCCGCCGCTGACGCGCCGGCGGCCCACCCTCTCCCCTCAAGGGAGAGGGGATCTTGCCGCAGATCGCAATGACGTCGTCCGACAGCACGGCGCCGCTGCGCCCGGGTCTCGCGCTGGTGTTGCTGCTGGCGGTACTGGCGTCGCTGGGCCAGTTCGCCACCAGCATCTACACCCCGTCGATCCCGGACCTGACCCGGACCTTTACCACCAGCATGGCGCTGGTGCAGCTGACGTTGACGGTGTTCCTCGCCGCCTTCGCCACCTCGCAGCTGTTCTTCGGCCCGCTGGCCGACCGCTATGGCCGGCGCGTCGTGCTCTTTGGCGGCATCGTTCTGTTCATCGCCGGCAGCATCGGTTGCGCCCTGGCGACGAGCATCGACGCGCTGCTTGGCTGGCGCGTGCTGCAGGCGGTCGGCGCCGGCGCCAGCACGGTCAGCGGCCGCGCCGTCGTGCGCGACTGCTTCGACGGTGCGGAGCTGGCCCGGGTGATGGCGGTGATCAGCATCGCCTTTGCCGTCGTCCCCGGCCTGACGCCCCTGCTCGGCGGCTTCCTGCACGACACCTTCGGCTGGTCGGCAACCTTCTGGACCTCGGCGTTGCTCGCCGTCGCCGCCCTGGCCGCCGCGCTGGCGGTGCTGCCGGAGACCAACCGGCAGCCGACCGCCAGCCTGGCGTTCGGCAACGCCCTGGCGGGCTATGCCCAGGTGCTGCGTTCACCCAGCTTCGTCTCCTACGCCGGCGCCGGCGCCTGCACCCTGGGCGGGATCTTCGCCTTCCTGGCGGGATCGCCGGCAGTGTTCATCGACCGCCTGGGGGTCAGTGCGACCGGCTACGGGCTCTATCCGCCGATCGCCATCAGCGGCTTCATTGTCGGCGGGCTGTTCGCCCGACGCGCCGCGGGCCGGATCGCAGCCGCGCGTCTGGCCGCTTTGAGTCTCGCCATCCTTTCGCTGGGCGCCGGGGCCATGCTCGCGTTCGCTCTGGCCGACTGGTTCACCATCCTCACCATCAACCTTTCGGTGATCACCTTCTCCACCGGCATGGGCATCCTGATGCCGGTGTGCATGGCCGAGTCCCTGCGCCCGTTCCCCGAACGTGCCGGCACGGCCGCGGCAATGGCCGGATTCCTGCAGATGAGCGGGGCGGCGCTCGGCACCATCCTCGTGGGCCTGTACGACGTCCCGCTGGGCCAAGCGGCCTTTCCGGCAGCGATGGTCACCATGATGCTGATGGCGCTTGCCGCCTTTGCCCTGCCGGCCCGCGCCCGCCGCCGCGAGGCCCTGCCGACCACGGTGGGTTGAGCCGGGCTTTCGTTTTCTGGCCCAATCGAACCGGCAGCAGGCATCGTCTTTGTCGCCCCTGGGTCCCCGCCTTCGCGGGGACGACGAACCGAAGCAAACCCACAACCGTCATCCCCGCGAACGCGGGGATCCAGGGCGGTCCGGCACGACCGGCAGCCACCAGCCGAGCTTTTCCAAGCTGTCCGTCGCACGGCAGCGCCAAACGCGTTACAACCGGCGCATGGAGATCCAGCTCTACCTCGCCTTCGTCGCCGCCACGGTGCTGCTGATCGTCTTTCCCGGTCCCAACGTGGCGCTGATCGTCGCCAGCGGCCTGCAGGGCCACCGGCGCACCGCGCTGATGACGGTGGCCGGCGTGAACCTGGGCCTCGCCGGCCAGCTCGCCCTGGCGGTGTTCGGCATGAGCTCGCTGATGCTGGTGCTGGCGGACTGGTTCGAGTGGCTGCGCTGGGCCGGCGTCGTCTACCTGGTCTGGCTCGGCGTGCAGCAGTGGCGCCAGCGTCCGGCGACGCCGTCAGCGGCGGCCACCGGCGCGACCGCCGCGCCGCCGGCAAGCAGCCGCGCCGCCTTCGCCCGCGGCTTCGCCGTCTCCATGCTGAACCCGAAGACGCTGCTGTTCCACGCCGCCTTCCTGCCGCAGTTCGTCGACCCGGCGGCGGCGCCGTTGGCGCAGCTTGCCCTGCTGGGCGTTACCTTCCTGGTGATTGCCGCCCTGCTCGACGGCGCCTATGCCGTTGCCGCCAGCCGGGCGGCGCGGGCGATGGCGCAGGCCGGCTGGCTGCGCTGGGCCAACCGGCTTACCGGCGGCCTGCTGATCGGCGCGGGGATCGGGTTGGCGCTGGCGCGGCGCGGTTGAGCCGCGAGGCCGCGACGGTCAGCTCCTTTTCCAGCATCACCACGGTCTTGGCGCCATCCTCCAGCTCCTGCCGGCCGACGGTGCGGAAACCCAGGCGGCGGTGGAAGCGCAGCGAGCCCGGGTTCGGCGGATCCTGATTGACCTCGCACAAGAGCACCGGCCGGCTGCCCGCCAGCGCCGCGATCAGCCCCTCGTACAGCGCCTCCCCGACGCCGCGGCCGCGGGCGCTGGGCGCCACCGCAACCCGGTCGACGTAGGCGAAGCTCGGGTAGCGCTGGCTGAACCAGTGGTAGTTGAGGCTGTCGTAGTCGGCGCCTTCGGCCAGGCAGATCATGAAGCCGGCGATCTCGCCGGCGTCCTCGGCCACCAGGCCGGCCGCGGCGATCTCCAGGAGCCGGCGCAGTTCGGCCGCCGGCAGGCTGTTCATCGCCGGTACCGCCGCCTCGTTGATCGCCGCCACGGCATTGAGGTCGTCGGGATGCCACGTGCGGATCTGCATGTCGTCCTCGCCCGCCGCACCCGGCCAGGCGGCCCGGGTGCGGTCCCTGAACTGCACAATCGGCCCTCGTACCAGAAATACGGCACGGCGGTTAACAACCGCTAGCGCAAGGGCGAAAAAGAAAGGGGCGCCGGAGCGCCCCTTTCCCGATTATGCCTTACGGCACAACAGCTTAGGCGCCATCGCGGCCGATAATCGCGACCGAGGACACATTCTGGTGCGGGGCCCCGCCCAGGTTGTGGGTCATGCCGAAGGTCGGGTCCTTGAGCTGGCGCTCACCGGCCCGGCCCAGGAGCTGGCTGTACATTTCGTACATCATGCGCAGGCCCGAGGCGCCGATCGGATGGCCGAAGCATTTCAGGCCGCCGTCGATCTGGCAGGGCACCTGGCCGTCGGCGTTGTAGAAGCCGTCGAGCACGTCCTTCCAGGCCTCGCCCTCGCGCGAGATGTAGAGGTCCTCCATGGTCACCAGTTCGGTGATCGAGAAGCAGTCGTGGCACTCGAACATGGAGATCTGCTCGCGCGGCTTGTCGATGCCGGCTTCCTTGTAGGCTCGCTCGGCCGCCTTACGGGTGGTCAGGAAGTAGCTGCCGTCCCACGAGTTGTGGCCGCTCTCCTGGCCGTTGGAGACGGCCAGCTGCAGCGCCTTCACGGTGATCAGGTCGGACTTGCCCAGGCTGCGGGCGATTTCCGGCGTGGTCACGATCGCCGCCGCGGAGCCGTCGGAGACGCCGCAGCAGTCGAACAGGCCGAGCGGGGCGGCCACCATCGGCGCGTTCAGCACCGTGTCCAGCGGCACTTCCTTGCGCAGGTGGGCCTTGGGGTTCTTGGCGCCGTTGGCGTGGCTCTTCACCGAGATGGTGCCGATCGCTTTCTTCAGCGTCTCCGCGTCGACGTCATGCTTGGTGGCGTAGGCGGTGGCGAGCTGGGCGAAGCTGCCCGGCGCCGAGGCGTTGGCCAGCCACATGTCGTTCAGCGGGCCGCGGCCGCGCTGCGGCAGGCCGCCATAGCCGGTGTCTTTCAGCTTTTCGACGCCGACCGCCAGGGCGATGTCGGCCGCGCCCGAGGCGACGGCATAGACCGCGCCGCGGAAGGCCTCGGTGCCGCTGGCGCAGAAGTTCTCGACCCGGGTCACCGGGATGTTCGGCAGCCTGAGCGCCACCGACAGCGGCACGCCCGATTTGCCGACGTGGACTTCCTCGATCGCGGTCGAGAACCAGGCGGCATCGATCTGCGTGGTCTCGATGCCCGCGTCCTCGATACATTCCTGGTAGGCCTCGACGATCAGGTCCTCGGCGTCGCAGTCCCAGCGCTCGCCGAACTTGGAACAGCCCATACCAAGGATCGCTACCTTGTCCTTGATGCCTGATGCCATTTGTTCTTCCTCCTTTGCGCCCTAGAAGGCCGGCGCCGCTTTCCAAAAGTACTTGTTGAAACCGCGTTTATCGTCGTGCGCCTTAATGCGGAACACCATCCGCAGGTCGTCCCCGACCGCCACCTCACCGACGTCCACGTCGGTCAAGTCTGCCATAAGACGCCCCCCTTCCTCAAATACGATCATGCCGAAGTGCTGGGGCGGATCGACCGCGTAGGTCAGGTTGTCCGCGGTCCAGGACTGGATCTTCGCCGGCATGTCGGCCATGGGGAAGTCTTCCTGGGTGTCGAAGGCGCCGCAGTTCGGGTTCACGCAGACGCGCGCCTTGGGGAACTGCACCGTGCCGCACTTGGAACACTTGCCGCCGGTGAAGCCGATGATCATTTCCTTGTTGCGGTAGAGCGTCGTCAACGCCGTCTGCTTGTCGACCTCCGAGCGGATGCCGCCTTCCTGCTCGACCAGGTTATTGAAGGCCATGAACTTGTTGTAGTTGGTTTCCTCCTTGCGGCGCTTGAGGAAACCCTTGATGCCGTGCCGGTCCGACAACGCCTTCAGCGCCTCGGTGGCGCGGAACAGCAGCACGTCGCAGCCCTGGCCCCAGCCGACCACCATGATGGTCTGGCCCGGCTCGGCTTCCTGCAGGCAGTCGACCAGCATCACCAGGCTGTGCGCGCAGCCGGCCTCGCCCAGGTTGGCGTGCAGGTTGTCGCGCGCCGCCTCGGGGTTCAGTCCGGCCCGCTTGGCCATCATGCCCTGGACGTTGCGAATCGTCGCCGGCATGGCGAAGTGGTCGACCTGGTCGGCGCTCACGCCGGCGTCTTCCAGCGCCGCCGCGATCACCGGCGGGACGATCTTGGCGTAGCCCTCGTCGCGGATCCAGCGCTCTTCCCAGTTGTAGTCGAAGTCCTCGTTCTGGCCGCGGTAATGGTCGACGAAGTCGACCGCCACCTGGTGCCCGCCGAGGAACTCGGCCACCACGCCGTCGCCCTCGCCTAGCAGCAGCGCCGCCGCGGCGTCGCCAAACATCAGCTCGTTGGCGCTGGCGGTCTTCGAGCGGCGGTGTTCGGCCGCGGCATAGAGCACGCTGCCGCCGCCCTTGGCCACCTGCAGGGCGTTCATCAGCCCCGAGGTGCCGGCGCGCTGCGAGGAGGCGATGTCCATCGTCATTTTGTCCTGGCCCAGGTTCAGCGCCGTGGCCAGCACGCCGGCATTCTGCCGGTCGACGAACGGCAGCGTGGTCGAGGCCAGAAACACCGCCTTGATGTCGTCGGGCTTGTCCGTGCCGAGGCAGTCCCGGGCCGCCTCGACGGCCATGGTCAGGGCGTCCTCGTCCCAGTTGCACATGGCGCGCTCGCCCTTGGCGTAGCCCCTGATACCCGGATTGAACCAGGAATTGGCTTCGACAATGGCGCTGCGCTGAAGCCGCCGGCGGGGCACATAGCCGCCGAATGCCTTGATGCCGATCATCCGTCCTACCTGTCGCTGTTGGTTGTTTGTTCTGACGCCAGCGGCGTCGTGGCCCCAAACTAGCAAAGCCCCCCGGACGGTCAAGGGAGGGGCGGTTACGGGCCGCGCCGCCGGATATGCCTGAAACCCCGGCGCAAGTGTGTGGTCACGCGGGATTGTTTCGACGGCGCAGGCGTACTCAGAGGTATCTCCTTCATCAGGGAGCACCTCGCATCATGCAAGTGAAACTGCACGCCAACGCC
>Ga0056121_1000414_pt1 | contig 10162 bp, 6 predicted proteins | sample WorMetHEROISLAND_FD_83872 | JGI IMG/M metagenome (GOLD analysis project Ga0056121, IMG submission 83872) | Marine gutless worms symbiont microbial communities from Max Planck institute for Marine Microbiology, Germany - Olavius sp. 1 HERON ISLAND ...
ATCGGCTTGGGGGCGATGGGCCGGCCCATGGCCAGCAACCTGGCCCGCGCCGGCTTCGACATGATTGTCTACGACCTGCAGCCCGAGGCCGTCGCCGCCCTGGTCGAGCTGGGCGCGCGCGCCGCGGACAGCGTTGCCGCGGTGGCGCGCGAGGCCGACGTCATCGTCACCATGCTGCCGGACGGACCCGACGTCGAGGCGGTCGTGCTGGGCGCCGACGGCGTGCGCGCGCATGCGGCTGCCGACACCCTGGTGATGGACATGAGCACCATCGACCCGCGCACCACCGACCGCATCGCCCAGGCGCTGGTGGAGAACGGTCTGGCCTTCGTCGATGCCCCGGTCGGCCGGCTGGTCAGCCACGCCGAACGCGGCGAGTCGCTGTTCATGGTCGGTGCCTCGGACAACGACTTCGGTCGGGTGCGGCCGCTGCTGGAGGCGATGGGCAGCACCGTGCACCTGTGCGGTGCCGCCGGCAGCGGCATCCGCACCAAGCTGGTCAACAACTTCGTCGCCATCGCCTGCTGCCAGATCGACGCCGAGGCGCTGACCCTGGCCGCCAGCCTCGGCCTGGACACCGCCAAGACGCTCGACGTGATCAATGGCACCACCGCGACCAACGGCCACCTGAAGGAAGCGGCGTGGCCATCCAAGGTGCTGGCCGGCGACACCGACCCGGGCTTCCGCATCCGCCTGGCGCACAAGGACCTGTCGCTGGCGGTGGAGGCGGCCCGCCTGGCCGGCGTGCCGGTGTTCGCCGGCGTCGCCATCCGCGAGGCGCTGGGCCAGGCCTGCCGCACCGGCGACTTCGCCGAGCGCGACTTCTCCGCCCTGCTCGACGTGGTCTGCGCCCAGGCCGGGGTGGCGCCGCCGCGCCTCGGCTGAGGTGAGCGCCGCTGCCGCCGCCCATCGGCGCGGTTTGCTTGCGGTTGCGGGGGAATCGCGTTACATCCCGGCGGGCGCGGCAGCCGACGGCGCCGCCGCATTCCCGCACCCGTTCAGCCTTGCGGTTCCGGCCAAGGCAGCAGCGCGCATTCCGGAGAGACTAGATGGCACGCAAGAAGATCGCACTCATCGGCGGTGGCAATATCGGCGGCACGCTCGCCCATCTTGCCGGCCTGAAGGAACTTGGCGACGTGGTGATGTTCGACATCGTCGACGGTCTGCCGCAGGGCAAGACGCTCGATCTTGTGCAGTCCTCGCCCGTCGAGGGGTTCGACGCGAAGTTGCGCGGCACCAACAGCTACCGCGAGATCCGCGGCGCCGACGTGGTCATCGTCACCGCCGGCGTGCCGCGCAAGCCGGGCATGAGCCGCGACGACCTGCTCGGCATCAACATGAAGGTGATGGGGCAGGTCGGCGAGGGGATCCGCAAGTACGCCCCCAACGCCTTCGTCATCTGCATCACCAACCCGCTCGACGCCATGGTCTGGGTGCTGCGCCAGGTCACCGGATTCAAGCACAACCGCGTGGTCGGCATGGCCGGCGTGCTCGACAGCGCCCGCTTCCGCTACTTCCTGGCCGAGGAGTTCGACGTCTCGGTCGAGGACGTCACCGCCTTCGTGCTCGGCGGCCATGGCGACACCATGGTGCCGCTGGTGCGCTACTCGGCGGTTGCCGGCATCACCCTGCCGGACCTGGTGAAGATGGGCTGGACCACCAAGGAGCGGCTCAACGAGATCGTCCAGCGCACCCGCGACGGCGGCGCCGAGATCGTTGGCCTGCTGAAGACCGGCTCGGCCTACTACGCGCCGGCGTCCGCCGCCATCGCCATGGCCGAGAGCTATCTGAAGGACAAGAAGCGGGTGTTGCCGTGCGCCGCCTACCTGAACGGTGAATACGGCGTTAAGGACCTCTACGTCGGCGTGCCGGTGGTGATCGGTGCCGGCGGCGTCGAGCGGGTGGTCGAGATCTCCATGAACGCGACCGAGAACCGCGCTTTTCAGCGCTCGGTCGGCGCGGTCAAGGGGCTGGTCGATGCCTGCCGCAAGATCGACCCGAGCCTGGGCAAGGGAGCGCGGAAAACGGCGGCCAAGGGCAAGCGGACCAAGGCCAGGAAGAAATAGCGCGCAGGCGGACGAAACCGATCATGGCTGTGGATAACTGCGTCTTAAGCCGCCGCCGCGACGATGCGGACGACGGCTTGGCGCACGAGCGCCGCGGCCGGGCCTAGCTAGGGATATTCCATGAACATTCACGAGCATCAGGCGAAACAGATCCTGGCGCGCTACGGCGTCGCCGTGCCCGACGGCGGGGTCGCGTTTTCCGTCGACGAAGCGGTCAAGGCGGCCGAGGCGCTGCCCGGCCCGGTCTGGGTGGTGAAGGCGCAGATCCATGCCGGCGGGCGCGGCAAGGGCGGCGGCGTCAAGCTGGCCAAGTCGCTCGACGAGGTGAAGAGCCTGGCCGGCGAGATCCTCGGCATGACCCTGGTCACGCACCAGACCGGCCCGGCCGGCAAGGAGGTACAGCGGCTCTACATCGAGGACGGCTGCGACATCGCCCGCGAACTGTACCTGAGCGCGATCACCGACCGCGGTTCCTCGCGTATCGCCATCATGGCCTCGACCGAGGGCGGCATGGACATCGAGGAGGTCGCGGCCAAGACCCCGGAGAAGATCCATACCGTCTCCATCGATCCGGTCACCGGGCTGAAGCCCTTCCATGCCCGCCAGCTCGCCTTCGCCCTGGGCCTCGAAGGCAAGCAGGTCAACTCGGCGGTGAAGCTGATCAGCGCTCTCTACCAGGCCTTCGTCGACACCGACGCCAGCCTGGTCGAGATCAACCCGCTGGTCGTGACCGGCGGCGGCGAGGTGATGGCGCTCGACGCCAAGATGAACTTCGACGACAACGCGCTCTATCGCCATGCCGATATCGCCGAGATGCGCGATCCCAGCGAGGAGGATCCGGCCGAGCTCGAGGCGGCGAAGTGGGACCTCAACTACATCAAGCTCGACGGCAACATCGGCTGCATGGTCAACGGCGCCGGCCTGGCGATGGCGACCATGGACATTATCAAGCTGCGCGGCGGCGAGCCGGCCAACTTCCTCGACGTCGGCGGCGGCGCGACCAAGGAACGGGTCACCCAGGCGTTCAAGATCATCCTCTCCGACCCCTCGGTCGAAGGCATCCTGGTCAACATCTTCGGCGGCATCATGCGCTGCGACGTGATCGCCGAGGGCGTGGTCGCGGCCGCGCGCGAGCTGGAGCTGACCAAGCCGCTGGTGGTGCGGCTCGAGGGCACCAACGTGGAGCTGGGCAAGAAGATCATGGCCGAGTCGGGGCTGAAGATCATCGCCGCCGACGATCTCGGCGATGCCGCGGTCAAGGTGGTGGCGGCAGTGAAGGAGGCGGCGTGATGGCGGTCCTGGTCGACAAGAACACCAAGGTCATCTGCCAGGGCTTCACCGGCAACCAGGGGACCTTCCACTCCGAGCAGGCGATCGCCTACGGCACGCAGATGGTCGGCGGGGTCTCGCCGGGCAAGGGCGGCAGCGAGCATCTCGGCCTGCCGGTGTTCGACACCGTCGCCGAGGCGGTCGAGCAGACCGGGGCGACGGCCTCGGTGATCTACGTGCCGCCGCCGTTTGCGGCCGACGCGATCCTCGAGGCGATCGACGCCGAGGTCGAGCTCGCTGTCTGCATCACCGAGGGCATCCCTGTGCTCGACATGATCACCGTCAAGCGGGCCCTGCAGGTCTCCGGCAAGACCCGGCTGATCGGCCCCAACTGCCCCGGCGTGATTACCCCCGACGAGTGCAAGATCGGCATCATGCCCGGGCACATCCACGCCCGCGGCAAGATCGGCGTGGTGTCGCGCTCGGGCACGCTGACCTACGAGGCGGTGGCGCAGACCACGGCCGCCGGCCTGGGCCAGTCGACCTGCATCGGCATCGGCGGCGACCCGGTCAACGGCACCAACTTCATCGACTGCCTGGAGATGTTCCTCGGCGACGACGAGACCGAGGGCATGATCATGATCGGCGAGATCGGCGGCACCGCCGAGGAGGACGCGGCCGAGTTTCTCAAGCAGTCGAAGGTGAAGAAGCCGACCGTCGGCTTCATCGCCGGCGTCACCGCCCCGCCGGGGCGGCGCATGGGCCATGCCGGGGCAATCATTTCCGGCGGCAAGGGCTCGGCCGGCGACAAGATGGAAGCGATGCGCGCGGCCGGCATTGTCGTCGCAGATTCGCCCGCCGATCTGGGCACGACCATGTTAAGAGTTATGAAAGGATAGCGCGAAAGTATGCGCTAGGGTCTCGTTACAACCAGAGGAGGCGGCGGCAGAATGCCGTCGTCGTGCGCATGTCGACGGCAGAATTCGAGGCTTCGTCGTTTCTCTCGGGCACCAACAGTGCCTTCATCGAGCAGCTCTATCAGCGCTATCTGGCCAGCCCCAACTCGGTCGACGCGAGCTGGCAGCAGTTCTTCGCCACCCTGGGCGACGAGGCCGAGGCGGTCATCGCCGATGCCCGCGGCGCGCCCTGGGCGCCGCGCACGGCGCTGGAGCCCCGGCACGAAACCACCTTCGACGACCACGAGGGCGAGCTGTTCCTGACCACGGCGCAGCGGGCGCCACAGGCGGTCGGCGCCGCCTCTGCCGCGCACGTGCGCCAGGCGACACTGGACAGCATCCGCGCGCTGATGCTGATCCGCAATTACCGCGTGCGCGGCCACCTGCACGCCAAGCTGGACCCGCTCGGCCTGCAGCAGCAGCAGTCGCACATCGAGCTCGATCCCCGGACCTTCGGCTTCTCCGACGCCGACATGGACCGGCCGATGTTCATCAACTACGTGCTCGGCCTGGAAACCGCGACCCTGCGCGAGATCCTCGACATCCTCAACCGCACCTACTGCTCGACCATCGGCGTCGAGTTCATGCACATCATGGGGCCGGAGGAAAAGGCCTGGATCCAGGAGCGGATCGAGGGCCGGCGCAAGGAAGTCAGCTTCACCGAGTTCGAGAAGCGGCAGATCCTGCGCCAGCTGGTCGAGGCCGAGGGCTTCGAACGCTTCCTGCACCTGAAGTACATCGGCACCAAGCGTTTCGGCATCGACGGCGGCGAGTCGCTGATGCCGCTGCTGAACGCCACCATCGTCCGGGCGGCGCAGATCGGCGTGCGCGAGGTTTCGCTGGGCATGCCGCACCGCGGCCGCCTGAACGTGCTGGCCAACCTGATGCGCAAGCCGTTCGCGCAGATCTTCGCCGAGTTCCAGGGCAATCCGGCGCATCCCGAGGACGTGCAGGGTTCCGGCGACGTGAAGTACCACCTGGGCACCTCGGCCGACCGCGAGCTGGGCGGCCACATGGTGCACCTGTCGCTGGCGGCCAACCCCTCGCACCTGGAGGCGGTCGACCCGGTGGTGCTGGGCAAGGCGCGGGCCAAGCAGGATCAGCAGGGCGACCACGACCGCTCACAGGTGATGGGTCTGCTGATGCATGGCGATGCCGCCTTCGCCGGCCAGGGCCTGGTCGCGGAGTGCTTCACCCTGTCCGACCTGGACGGCTACACCACCGGCGGCACGGTGCACGTCATCGTCAACAACCAGATCGGCTTCACCACCAATCCGTCGCTGTCGCGCTCTTCGCCCTATCCTTCCGATGTGGGCAAGATCGTGCAGACGCCGATCCTGCACGTGAACGGCGACGACCCCGAGGCGGTCTGCCACGTCGCCAAGATCGCCACCGAGTTCCGCCAGCAGTTCAAGCGCGACGTCGTCGTCGACATGTTCTGCTATCGCCGGCACGGTCACAACGAGAGCGACGAGCCGGCCTTCACCCAGCCGCTGATGTACAAGGCGATCGCCCACCACCCGACGGCACGGCAGATCTATGCCGGCAAGCTGGTCGAGGACGGGGTGATCACCGAGGAGGAGGCCGACAACATGGTCTCCGACTTCCAGGCCCGCCTCGAGCACGACTTCGAGGCCGCGACCGGCTTCAAGCCGAACAAGGCGGACTGGCTGGAAGGGCGCTGGCAGGGCCTGGAGCGCGCCCGCGGCGACGCCCGGCGCGGCGAGACCAGCGTCAGCCTGGACCTGTTGAAGCGGATCGGCGAGAAGCTGACCGAGGTGCCGGAGGACTTCAACCTGCACCGCACGATCCGCCGCCAGCTCGAGAACAAGCGGCAGGCCATCGAGCGCGGCGAGGGGATCGACTGGGCCACGGCCGAAGCCCTGGCCTTCGGTTCGCTGCTGTTCGAGGGCTTCCCGGTGCGCCTGTCGGGACAGGATTCGGCCCGCGGCACCTTCTCGCAACGCCATGCCCAGTTCATCGACCAGGTCGACGAGCACATCTACGAGCCGCTCAACAACCTGGATCCCAAGCAGGCCGGCTTCGAGGTCATCAACTCGGCCCTGTCGGAAGCGGCGGTGCTGGGCTACGAGTACGGCTACAGCCTGGCCGAGCCGCGCGCCCTGGTGATGTGGGAGGCCCAGTTCGGCGACTTCGCCAACGGCGCCCAGCTGATCATCGACCAGTTCATCAGTTCGGGCGAGACCAAGTGGCTGCGGATGTGCGGTCTGGTGATGCTGCTGCCGCACGGCTTCGAAGGCCAGGGACCGGAGCACTCCTCGGCCCGGCTGGAGCGCTACCTGCAGCTCTGCGCCGAGGACAACATCCAGGTCGCCAACTGCACCACGCCGGCCAACTACTTCCACATCCTGCGCCGGCAGCTGCACCGCAAGTTCCGCAAGCCGCTGGTGCTGATGACGCCGAAGTCGCTGCTGCGGCACAAGCGGGCGGTCAGCCGGATGACCGACATGGGCCCGGGCTCGACCTTCCACCGGGTGCTGTTCGACGACGCCGACACCGGCGACAGCGCCGCGCTGCAGCCCGACGACAAGATCCGCCGGGTGGTGCTGTGTTCCGGCAAGGTTTACTACGACCTGCTGGAGGCGCGCGAGAAGTCGGTCAAGTCGAGCGTCTACCTGATGCGCCTGGAACAGCTCTACCCGTTCCCCAAGACGCCGCTGCGCAAGGAACTGGCGCGCTTCCCCAACGCCGACATCTACTGGTGCCAGGAAGAGCCGCAGAACATGGGCGCCTGGTGGTTCGCCATGCCGCGGATCGAGCAGGTGCTGGAGAAGATGGGCCACAAGTTCACCCGGGTGAAGTACGCCGGCCGCGCCGAGAGCGCCGCGACGGCGACCGGTTCCGCCGCCATCCACAAGAAAGAGCAGGAGGCGCTGGTCGCTGCGGCCCTCGGCCTGTGACCGCGCGCCTGCGAACCGCGAGATAGTGCGATGATCGATATCGAAGTTCCGGCGCTGGGTGAATCGATCGCCGAGGCGACCGTCGCCCGCTGGATGAAGCAGCCGGGCGAGGCGGTGGCCCGCGACGAGCCGCTGGTGGAGCTGGAGACCGACAAGGTCGCTGTCGAGGTGCCCGCGCCGGCAGCCGGCGTGCTTGCCGAAACGCTGGTCGCCGAGGGCGATACCGTGAGAATCGGCAGCGTGCTCGGCCGCATCGACGAGAGCGGCGCCGCTGTTGCGGCCAGCCCCGCGCCGGCGCGCGAACCGGCGATGGCGGAAGCCGCGCCCGCGGCGGCCGCGCCGGCCCCGGCACCCGCGCCGCCGCCGGCCGCGCCGGCCGCGGCAACGGCCGCGGTGCCACAGTCACCGGCGGTGCGCCGGCTGATCGAGCAGTACAGCCTGGACGCCGCCGCGATCCCGCCCAGCGGCAAGGACGGCCGGCTGACCAAGCAGGACGTGCTCGGCTACATCGAGAACGGCGGCCCGGCCGCGCCTGCCGCCGCCCCGGCGCCGCCGCCTGCCGCCGCGCCGGCCGCTGCCGCGCCGGCCGCTGCCGCGGCCCCGGCCGAAGTGCCGCTGGCCGCGCCGTCGGCCCCCGCTGCGCCGCCGCAGGCCCGCACGCAGGGCGCGCGCGAAGAGGTCGTGCGCATGACCCGGCTGCGCAAGACCATCGCCCAGCGCCTGAAGGACGCGCAGAACACCGCGGCGATGCTGACGACATTCAACGAGGTCGACATGTCGGCGGTGATGGCGGCGCGCAAGCACTACCGCGACGTGTTCGAGAAGAAGCACGGCGTACGCCTGGGCTTCATGTCGTTCTTCGTCCGTGCCTGCATCCAGGCGCTGAAGGAGATCCCGGCAGTCAACGCCGAGATCGACGGCGACAACCTGATCTACAAGAACTACTACAACATCGGCGTCGCCGTCGGCACGCCGCAGGGACTGGTGGTGCCGGTGCTGCGCGATGCCGATTTCATGTCGTTCGCCGAGATCGAGCAGACGATCAACGACTACGGCCGGCGCGCGCGCGACGGCAAGCTGTCGATCGAGGAGATGCAGGGCGGCACCTTCACCATCTCCAACGGCGGCGTCTACGGCTCGCTGCTGTCGACGCCGATCCTCAACCCGCCGCAGTCCGGCATCCTGGGCATGCACAAGATCCAGGAACGGCCGATGGTGGTCGGCGGCGAGGTCAAGGTCTGCCCGATGATGTACCTGGCCATGAGCTACGACCATCGCATCATCGACGGCCGCGAAGCCGTCACCTTCCTGGTGCGGGTGAAGGAAACCCTGGAGGAGCCGGACCGGCTGCTGCTCGAGATCTGACGGCATCTCCCATGGGGGGCGGAGACAAGCGCAATGAGTGAGGACAAGTTCGACGTCGTCTTCATCGGTGGCGGCCCGGGCGGCTACGCCGGTGCCATCAAGGCGGCCCAGCTCGGCCTGCGCACGGCCTGCGTGGAGAGCCGCGGCAGCCTGGGCGGCACCTGCCTGAACATCGGCTGCATCCCCTCCAAGGCCCTGCTGCAATCCTCCCACCTGTACGAGGAAGCGCAGCACGACCTGGCCGCGCACGGCATCGCCACCGGCAAGCTCGGGCTCGACCTGAAGACGATGATGGCGCGCAAGGACGAGGTCGTCGGCCAGCTCACCAAAGGCATCGAGATGCTGTTCCGCAAGAACAAGGTGGAGTACATCGTCGGTACCGGCCGCATCGCCTCGCCGGCCAGTGTCGCGGTGGCGCTCGCCGACGGCGGCGAACGCACGCTCGAAACCGACAACATCGTCATCGCCACCGGCTCCGAGGTGATGCCGGTGAACGGCGTGGAGATCGACGAGAAGCGCATCGTCTCCTCCACCGGCGCGCTGGCGCTGGCCAGGGTGCCCAAGCACCTGGCGGTGATCGGCGGCGGCTACATCGGCCTGGAGCTGGGCTCGGTCTGGCGCCGGCTGGGCGCCGAGGTCACGGTGGTCGAGTTCCTCGACCGCGTCACTCCGGGCATGGACGGCGAACTGTCGAAGCAGCTGCAGCGCTCGCTGAAGAAGCAGGGCATGGCATTCCGCCTGTCGACCAAGGTGACGGCGGCCAGGAAGACCCGCTCGGGCGTCGAACTGACGCTGGAGCCGGCCGCCGGCGGCGAGGCCGAGACCCTGGCCGCCGACGTGGTGCTGGTGTCGATCGGCCGGCGCCCCTACACCGACGGCCTCGGCCTGGAGGACGTCGGGGTGAAGACCGACAACCGCGGCTTCGTGCCGGTGGACGGCGATTATCAGACCGAGGTCGCCGGCATCTTCGCGATCGGCGATGTGCTGCCGGACCGGCCGATGCTGGCGCACAAGGCCGAGGACGAGGGCGTGGTCGTGGCCGAGAAGATCGCCGGCCATGCGGCGGCGGTGAACTACGACGCCATCCCCGGCGTGGTCTACACCTGGCCCGAGGCGGCCGCCGTCGGCCGCACCGAGGAGCAGCTCAAGGAGGACGGGATCGACTACCGCGTCGGCAAGTTCCCGTTCATGGCCAACAGCCGCGCCCGCGCCAACGCCGACACCGAAGGTTTCGTGAAGATCCTGGCCGATGCCGCCAGCGACCGCATCCTCGGCGCCCACATCGTCGGCCCCGACGCCGGCACCATGATCGCCGAGCTGGTGCTGGCGATGGAGTTCTCGGCCAGCGCCGAGGACGTGGCCCTGACCTGCCACGCCCACCCGACCCTCAACGAAGCGGTCAAGGAAGCCGCCCTGCTGGCCTCGGGCGGCAAGGCGATCAACATCTGAGTTCGCGGCGCGACGGGCGGGTCTGAGACCCGCCCCTTATATGAGGCTTTGTGTCAAGGCTCGGCTTCGTTTTGTGTTGTTGTGTTGGTTTTCATCTGATCCGACGGCGAGCCCGATGATGCGTGGCCTGATCTGC
>Ga0056121_1000415_pt1 | contig 10160 bp, 8 predicted proteins | sample WorMetHEROISLAND_FD_83872 | JGI IMG/M metagenome (GOLD analysis project Ga0056121, IMG submission 83872) | Marine gutless worms symbiont microbial communities from Max Planck institute for Marine Microbiology, Germany - Olavius sp. 1 HERON ISLAND ...
GCCGGGCCCGGCTATTCGTCGACACCATGGAAGGCGGCTTGAACGAGGCCGGCGACATCGTCATGCCGCTCAAGGCCGGGGTGATCGGCAGGGACGACATCTGCGGCGACCTGTTCGCGCTGTCGCGTGGCGACTGTCTCGGCCGCACCCAGGACGACCAGATCACCCTGTTCAAGTCGGTCGGCACGGCGCTGGAGGACCTGGCGGCGGCGCAACTGGTGATGAAACGCGTCTGATCCCTCGCCGGACGGTCCTTTGCGTCTGTCGTCCGCGCCCGTTGCTGCTATAACCGCGCCATGTCCATGCAACCGACAAACCCGGTGTTCTGCGCCGTCGACACCGCCGACCTCGGCCATGCTGAGGCGCTGGTCCGGGCGATCGCCCCGATCGTCGGCGGCATCAAGCTGGGCAAGGAGTTCTTCGCCGCCTTCGGTCCCGAGGGCGTGCGCCGGATCGACGCCATCGCCGGCCTGCCGCTGTTCCTCGACGTGAAGTACCACGACATCCCAAACACCGTGGCCGGGGCGATCCGGGCGCTGTGCCGGCTCGACCCGTACATCGTCAACGTCCATGTCGCCGGCGGCCCGCAGATGATGCGCGCGGCGGCCGAAGCGGCGGCGTCGGCCGCCGCGGGCCCGGACCGGCCGCTGGTGATCGGCGTGACCGTCCTGACCAGCCTGGACGACGACGACCTCGCCGCGGTGGGCATGACCGGGCCGGTGGCCGAACGGGCCGTGGCCATGGCCCGGCTGGGCCGCGACTGCGGCCTCGACGGCGTGGTCTGCTCGGCGGCCGAAGTCACCGCGATCCGGGCCGCCTGCGGGCCCGATTTCCAGCTCGTCGTGCCCGGCATCCGTCCCGCCGGCAGCGCCGTGGGCGACCAGAAGCGGGTCCTGACACCGGGCGAGGCCCGTGCCTTGGGCGCCGACGTCCTCGTCGTCGGCCGGCCGATCACCGCGGCAGAGGATCCCGCGGCTGCGGCGCGTGCCGTGGTCGCCGAACTCGATGCCGGTTGAAACCAAGATCTGCGGCCTGACCGACGCCGCCGCGGTCGATGCCGCGGTCGCCGGCGGTGCCGCCTATACCGGCTTCATGTTCTTCCCGCCGTCGCCGCGCTACCTGGCGCCCACGCAAGCGGCAGCGCTGGCCGATCTGGTGCCGGCGGAGGTGCGCAAGGTCGGCGTGTTCGTTGAGCCGGACGACGACACCATCGCTGGCGTGCTGGCGACGGTCTCGCTCGACCTGCTGCAATTGCACGGCCACGAGACGCCCGCCCGCGTCGGCGCGGTACGCGAGCGCTTCGGCGTGGCGGTGATGAAGGTGGTCTCCGTTGCCGGTGCCGACGACATCGCCGTCGGCGCGTCCTACGAGGACGTTGCCGACATGCTGATGTTCGATTCCAAGCCGCCAAAGGACGCGACGCGGCCCGGTGGCAACGCCCTGCGCTTCGACTGGGAGCTGCTCAGCGGGCGGCAATGGCGGCGGCCCTGGCTGCTGGCCGGCGGGCTGACGGCGGACAACGTGGGCGAGGCAGTGGCGGTCAGCGGCGCCCCCGGCGTCGATGTCTCCTCGGCGGTGGAAAGCGCGCCCGGGCGCAAGGACCCGGCGCTGATCAAAGCTTTCCTTGACGCCGTCAGGGCCCTCTGACATAGCTTCGGGCCGTTATGCCCAAGCCGAACTCCTATCGCGCGGGGCCTGATCCATCCGGCCATTTTGGCATCTTCGGCGGCCGTTTCGTGGCCGAGACGCTGATGCCGCTGATCCTCGAGCTGGAGCAGGCCTACGTCCAGGCCAAGCAAGACCCCGCCTTTCAGGCGGAGTTGGACGAACGCCTGCGCACCTACGCCGGGCGGCCCAGCCCGCTGTATTTCGCCGAGCGCCTGACCGAGCATTTCGGCGGCGCCAAGATCTACTTCAAGCGCGACGAGCTCAATCACACCGGCAGCCACAAGATCAACAACTGCCTGGGTCAGATCCTGCTCGCCCGGCGCATGGGCAAGTCCCGCATTATCGCCGAGACCGGCGCCGGCCAGCACGGTGTCGCCACGGCCACGGTGGCAGCCCTGTTCGGCCTGCCGTGCACGGTCTACATGGGTGCCACCGACATCGAGCGGCAGCAGCCCAATGTCTTCCGCATGCGCCTGCTGGGGGCCGAGGTGAAGTCCGTGACCTCGGGCTCGTGCACCCTGAAAGACGCCATGAACGAGGCGTTGCGCGACTGGGTGACCAACGTCGAGGACACCTTCTACATCATCGGCACGGTGGCCGGGCCGCACCCCTATCCCGAACTGGTGCGCGACTTCCAGTCGGTGATCGGCAACGAGCTGCGCGAGCAGATGCAGGCCGCGGAAGGCCGCCTGCCGGACACCCTGGTCGCCTGCATTGGCGGCGGCTCCAACGCCATGGGGTTGTTTCATCCCTTCCTCGACGACGAGGATGTCGAGCTGATCGGCGTCGAGGCGGCCGGACACGGCATTGCCAGCGGCGAGCACGCCGCCTCGATCACCGGCGGCCGGCCGGGCGTGCTGCACGGCAACCGCACCTTCCTGCTGCAGGACGACGACGGCCAGATCGTCGAGGCGCACTCGATCTCGGCCGGCCTCGACTACCCGGGCATCGGCCCGGAGCATGCCTGGCTGCACGACATCGGCCGGGTCAAGTACGTCAGTGCCACCGACGAGGAGGCGCTCGCGGCCTTCCAGCTCTGCAGCCGGCTGGAAGGCATCATCCCGGCGCTGGAGCCGGCCCATGCCCTGGCCCAGGTCGCCAAGCTGGCGCCGGATCTGCCGTCCGACCACCTGCTGGTGATGAACATGTGCGGGCGCGGCGACAAGGACATCTTCACCGTGGCCGACGCGCTGGGGGTGGAGATATGAGCGCCGGCGTGGCCCGTATCGAGCGCCGGTTCGCCGCCCTGAAGGCCGAGGGCCGGGCCGCGCTGGTCACCTACGTGATGTCTGGCGATCCCGACCTGGAAACCTCCGCACGCATCTTCGAAGGCCTGCCGGCGGCCGGGGCCGACGTGATCGAGCTGGGCATGGCCTTCACCGACCCGATGGCCGACGGGCCGTCGATCCAGGCCGCCGGGCTACGGGCGCTGATGGCCGGCGTCACCTTGCGGCGGACGCTGGAGATGGTGCGGCGGTTCCGCGAACGGGACCAGGACACGCCGGTGATCCTGATGGGCTACTACAACCCCATCTACAGCCACGGCGTCGACGCCTTCATCGCCGATGCCCTGGCCGCCGGCATCGATGGCCTGATCATCGTCGACCTGCCGCCGGAGGAAGACGACGAGCTCTGCCTGCCGGCGCTGAAGGCCGGCCTCAGCTTCATCCGCCTGGCCACGCCGACCACCGACGACGCCCGCCTGCCGGCGGTGCTCGCGAACACCTCGGGCTTCGTCTACTACGTCTCCTATACCGGCATCACCGGCGCGCGAACGGCCGAGGCGGCGGCAGTGCGCGGCTCGGTTGAGCGCATCCAGCGCCACACGCGGCTGCCGGTCGCGGTGGGCTTCGGCATCCGCACGCCGGAGCGGGCGGCGGAGATCGCCCGCGTCGCCGATGGCGTGGTCGTCGGCACTGCTTTGGTCGAGGCGGCGCGCGACAGCCTGGACGACGACGATGCGGCGACCGCCGGCACCGTCGAGGCCGTGCTCGGCCTGGTGCGCGACCTGGCGGCAGGGGTGCGCGGCGCCCGCGCGGCGGCCTGAGGCGACGATGGACTCGCCGGTGAACTGGCTCACCAACTTTGTCCGCCCGCGCATCCGCGCCCTGGTGCGCAAGCGCGAGGTGCCCGACAGCCTGTGGATCAACTGCCCCAACTGCAACCAGATGCTCCACCACAAGGAGATCCGCGAGCGCCAGTTCGTCTGCCCGCACTGCGAGCACCATATGCGGATCGGCCCCGAGGACCGCTTCCCCCAGCTGTTCGACGACGGCGCCTTTACCGAGATCGAGCTGGGCGACGTGGTCGCCGATCCGCTGAAGTTCCGCGACGAGAAGCGCTATACCGAGCGGCTCAAGGAAGCCCGGGGGAAGACCGAGCAGAAGGACGCAGTGGCGGTCGCGCACGGTCGCCTGGGCGGACAGCAGAGCGTGATCGCGGTGCAGAACTTCGCCTTCATGGGCGGCTCGCTCGGTATGGGGGCCGGCGAGGCGATCGTCGCCGCGGCCCGCCTGGCGGTGCTGCAGGAGGCACCGCTGATCATCTTTTCCGCCGCCGGCGGCGCCCGCATGCAGGAAGGCATCCTGTCGCTGATGCAGTTGCCGCGGACCACGGTGGCAATCCAGCTGGTGCGCGAAGCGGGCCTGCCTTTCATCTCGGTGATGACCGACCCGACCACCGGCGGTGTCACCGCGAGCTACGCCATGCTCGGCGATATCGCCATTGCCGAGCCGGGGGCGCTGATCGGCTTCGCCGGACCACGGGTGATCGAGAACACCATCCGCGAGCGCCTGCCGGAAGGCTTCCAACGGGCGGAATACCTGCTTGAGCACGGCATGCTCGACATGGTCGTGCCCCGCCACGAGATGCGCGACACCCTGATCAAGCTGGTCGGCACGCTGATGCACGCCCAGCCGCCCGCCGACGTCGTCGCGCTGCCGCAGCCCGACCTGGAAATCCCGCCGACCGAAGACGGCGCCAATGAACCTGGCGCTACCACCTGAGGCGCTGGCCTCGCCGGAAAGCCAGGAGATTCTGGCCCGGCTGACGCGGCTGCACCCCAAGCGCATGGACCTGTCGCTGGGCCGGCTCGAGCGGCTGCTCGACCGCCTGGGCCATCCCGAGCGACAGCTCCCCCCGGTGGTGCACATAGCCGGCACCAACGGCAAGGGCTCGACCATCGCCTACATGCGCGCGGCGCTGGAGGCGGCCGGCTACCGGGTGCATGTCTACATTTCGCCGCATCTGCTGCGCTTCAACGAACGAATCCGCCTGGCCGGCCGGCAGATCGGGGATGGCGAGCTGCACGCCGTGCTGCAGGCCTGCGAGCGGGCCAACGGCGAAGAGCCGATCACCTTCTTCGAGATCACCACCGCCGCCGCGTTCCTCGCCTTCGCGCAGCACCCGGCCGACATCGCCCTGCTGGAAACCGGCCTGGGCGGCCGGCTGGATGCCACCAACGTGGTCGAGCGGCCGCTCGTGACCGCGATCACGCCGGTGTCGTACGACCACCAGCAGTTCCTCGGCGAGAGCCTGACGGAGATCGCCGGCGAGAAGGCCGGGATCCTGAAACCCGGCGTGCCGGCGGTGATCGGCCCGCAAGAGCCCGAGGCGCTGGCGGCGATCGAGCGCCGGGCGCGGGCCCTGAGGGTGTCACTGTCGCTGGCCGGGCGCGACTGGACGGTGCATCGCACCGACGGCGGCCTGCAGTTCGGCGGGCACGGAGCAGCTGCGAACCTGCCGCTGCCGCGGCTTGCGGGGCTGCATCAGGCGGAGAATGCCGGCCTGGCATTGGCCTGTCTGCAGCAGCTGGACGGTTTCGCGCTTCCACAGTCGGCATTGGCCGCGGGTCTGCAGCGGGCCGACTGGCCCGGGCGGTTGCAGCACCTGGCCGACGGGCAGTTGCAGACGCTGTTGCCGGCGGGCAGCGACGTCTGGCTCGACGGCGGCCACAACCCGGCCGCCGGCGACGTGTTGGCGGACAGCCTGCGCACCTGGCAGGGGCGCGATCCGCGGCCGCTCTATCTGGTGTTCGGCATGCTCAACAGCAAGGACCCGCGGGCCTTCCTGGCGCCGTTCGCGGACAAGGCACCGCAGGGCCTGTTCACCGTGCCGGTGCCCGACGAACCCGCCAGCCTGAGCGCCGCCGAGGCCGCCGCCGGCGCCGAAGCCGCCGGCCTGGCGGCGCGGCCGGTGGCCGACGTGCCGGCGGCGCTGAAGGCGATCGCCGACATGCACGCCGGCGGACCGGCGCCGCGGGTGCTGATCTGCGGCTCGCTCTACCTCGCCGGCCACGTCCTGGCGCTCGACGGTACGGTGCCGGCCTGAGGCGGTCGACGCTGTTTCGTCAGGCGTGCTGCGCGCCGCGTCAGTTGAGACGGTGCGGCTGCCTGAGCAGATGTTGGCGATACTCGCCCGGGGTCACGCCCGCCCAGCGCCGGAAGGCGCGGTGGAAGTGCGGGACGTCAGAATAGCCAAGATCGTAGGCGATATCTCTGATCGGCATGGTCGGGTCGGAAAGTCGACGTTGTGCTGCTTTATGCCGGGTCTGGGCGACGAGCTTCGTGTAGGTCAGTTGGTCCTTCGCGAGCCACCGCTTCAGGGTACTGACACTGACCCCAGCGAAATCCGCGACATCCTCAATCCTGAGGGCGCCCTCGCTGAGGTGTGAATCTACCACGTGTCGCAGCGAGTCGATGAAACCTTCGGGCGGCGGGTGGTGGCGCAGCGCTTGGTACCATGCGGGCCCAGGCTTTGGGCCGGCGCGCTGCACCGACAGGCAGAGCTCGTTCCGTGAAAAGCCGATGGCCGTGTATGGCTGCCCGCAATGGATGGTGGCGTCGCCGCAGAGTGCCGAACTTGCGACATGCTTCGCGTCTGGGACATGCAATTTGATGCCTCGGGGTCGCCACCCCGAGCCGAGCCCAAGTCGCACGACTTGCGTCATCTTTACTAGCAGGTATTGCTCCATATGCCGTGAATCGATCTCTCCGCCCGGCGGTTCGCGGCGACAGAACCAGACTTTGTCCCCTTCGATCGTCAGCCAGAGTTGTAGCGCCGGGCTGTGGAACTTGATCAGCCGGCAAACGGTGGTGAGTGCGTCGTACAATGTGACAGCATTGGCGACCGCCCTGCCGATCGTGTGGAGGTTGCCTATCTCGTCCTGTTCGGCAACCCAGAAGCCGTAGAGGTCGTCGCCCGTGGCGCGCGCCGCCGAGCTCATGGCAGACACCGCGGCTCGCATAGGGATCCAGTCGTCCGGTGCGCCGTAGAGCCATCTTGACAGACTGTGCGGTTGCAAGATCCGTGACGCGCTGAAGCCAAGTGGTTCCAGCGGTTCGACATAATCCAGCAACTGCCGTCGCCGGCTGAGGGAAATCGGTTTCATCGGGTCCCGAGACCGTCCTGCCGCGCGTCTGTCTTTGCCATCCTACCGTGCGTTGCGGCCGGGTGCTCGATCGCGTCTGCGGTTCGCCGCCCATGGCCTTTCTCGACGGCATTCTGCCGGCGAAGAGAAGAAATGGCCCGATATGGCAATTCAGTTAAGCCGAAATGGCAAGACAGTTGGCCTGAAATGGCAACCATCAGCTCCTTTCGGCGTGATCTCGTAGCTCGGCGGCCCTCTACCTCAGGCCGCCATGCCCACTCAGTTTGGGGAGAGAGAAGTGGCGAAACGCAATACAGCCGGACGTCGCCGCGTAGCGGTCGTGCGCACCGGATTGGCACTGGCGTCGGCGATGGTCGTCGTCCTGGCGATACCGACGCAGGCCCTGGCGGATGACTTTCAGCGGTCGCCCGTGGAATACCGCAAGACGACGCTGCAGGACGAATACTTCAAGTGGATGCCAAACGGCATCTATATCGGCAGGCAAGGCAGCAACAGAGACAACCTGCTCATCGCCTCCGTTGTTACCAATGAGCTTCGTTTAGTCGATCCGGACAGCGGTCGGATCCTCAAGCGCTGGGGCCCCGAACAGGGGATGAGGGGCGTCGACGACATGGTGGAGGGGCCGGACGGCACCATCTACCACGTCAACGCCGACGGGACAGGTCTCGGGGTGATCAGGCCGAACGGCGACATCAGCGTCATCGCCGAGGATGTGACGCAGGACCGATGGACGAATGCGGTTGCCATCTCCAAGGACGGCGAGACCCTGTTCTTCACCCAAGCCATCGGCGCCGACGCCATCTTCACGCTCGATCTGACCGATCCGCGCGCCACGGCAGTGAAGCATGGCGAAAACCTGGGCTGGCACAACAGCAGCGACTTCGGCAAAGACGGCATGGTCTATGGCGGCAACAACCTGTACGGCGGCATCATGCGGTTCGACCCGAAAACCGGGAAGGACGAGATCGTCTTCACTGAGGGTATGGAGTTCGTGTCGTCCGCCGAGATCAATGACGCGACCGGCATGATCTACGCGACCGAGTTCTATCTGGGACACGTCTCGAAGATCGATCTGGCCAAAGGGACGCGGCGCATTATCGCAACGCTTCCGTCCTTCCTGGACAACGTTGCCGTCGAGGACAAGCCGAATCCGAGGATCTTTGCCGTGTCTTATGCCTACGACGCGGTGTACGAGACCTTCGAGAACGGCGATCCGCCGCGCCTTATCTCGCAGGGCGACGGCTCAATTCCCGAGGGGATAGCTGTCATCAGGAGCGATTCCGGTGAGCGCCTGTTCATCCGCGACCGCTTCCGCTTGATGGAGTACAACCCGGCAACCGGTCGCTACAAGTCGCTGGCGCAGTCCAACTTCGAAATGTTCACCGAAGACCGCCCCGGCATCTATGATCTCGACCGCGTCACCTGGCACGATTCGGTCAAGGATCAAGCAAGCCTCCACTGGACGCGTTCGTTGCACGCTGTGGGTGACGACAAGCTCATCACCGCCGGGTCGATCGCCGACCACCTCCCGGGTCGGGTGGTCATTTTCGACCTCAAGACCAACCTGCCCATCCGTGTCGAGAAGGGCTTCAAGCCGACCACCTCTGACGCGATCGTGGTGGGTGACGACATCTATGTTGCCAACGGCAACAGCGTGACCCGGGTCACGCCGGACGGAACCAAGGGTGACGTCTTCACGGGCAAGTCGCCGATCGCCTTCGCCCAGTCCGACACCGGTGCGTGGATGACCGATTACGAGGACGGCAAGCTCTATCAGGTCGCCGCCGAAGACCGCTGGCTGGACACGCCTCGCGAGATCCTTTCAGGCCTGAACGGACCTCAGGGCATCGCGGTAGCCAATGACGGCAGCTTGCTCCTGGTAGAGGAGAAGTTCGGCGAGCAGGGCCAAGGCCGGCTGCTCAAGGTCGATCCCTCTACCGGCAACGCAACCGTCATTTACGACAACCTCAACATCACGTTCTCGTCGCAATTGATGAAGCCCATCGCCCAGGTCGCCCAGACATCTGACGGCACGATCTACCTGTCGGAGCCAGGCGCCCTGAGCTTCAGCCTGCTGCAGCCGCGGAATTGACGGCCGGCGTCGGACGAGAAGCAGCTTGTCACGGAGCCCCGCCAGAGGACCGGAGCTTACCTTCCCCGCGGTGGTGGGGCCCAACAATCTTGAGCGCAAGGAGTAGTCCCGATGAACCAGGCCTCGCCTCGCAGCAATGGCTTAGTGGTCGCGGCTCTGTTGTTGTCCGCAATTGTCGGCAGCCTCGTTCTGTCGACACCCGCACGCGCGGATGACGCGCCGATCGCGGCCCGGTTTCACCACGTCCATCTGAATGTCGCCGATCCGGCAAAAACGATCGACTACTACAAGAAGTTCTTCGGCGCCGTGCCGATCAAGTTTCGTGGCGTGTCCGACGCTCTGCTGACCGACCGCTCCTATTTCCTGTTCAACACCGTCAGCCAACCGCCGCCGGCCAATGCCAAGACCTCGCTCTGGCATCTCGGCTGGGGCGGCGTCGATGGCCACAGCGAGTACCAGTGGCGCACCGACCAGGGGATCACCTGGGACACCCGCATCACCACGTTCGGCGATGAGTGGGCCCATTTCATGTATGCCCAGGGCCCCGATGGCGAATTGCTGGAAATCTGGACCGGCACACCGCACCACCGCTACAACCACGTGCACCTGCTGGCCACCGACCCGAACGTCACCCGCAACTGGTACATCGATCACCTCGGCGCCAGGGGCAAGCGGCAGCACCTGCCGGATCCCGGCCCGCCGCCGGCCGACATGACCTTCCGCAGCCCGCCCAAAGAACAGTTCACCCAGGTCTGGAACACCGTGGCGATCGTCGACGGCGTGATCTTCAACATCTTCGCCAACCCGACGGCGCCGGTGTTCTGGTGGCGCGGCGACCTGATCCCAGAGTTCGAGACCACCGACGGGCACGTGGTCGACCACATCGGTTTCTCCTATCCCGACATCGATCCCGTCTACCAGCGCATGAAGGCCGACGGCGTGGAGATCGTCAGGGAGATCGCTTGGGACGATGAATTCAACCTGAGAAGCTTCTACGTCCGCGCGCCCGAC
>Ga0056121_1000416_pt1 | contig 10155 bp, 10 predicted proteins | sample WorMetHEROISLAND_FD_83872 | JGI IMG/M metagenome (GOLD analysis project Ga0056121, IMG submission 83872) | Marine gutless worms symbiont microbial communities from Max Planck institute for Marine Microbiology, Germany - Olavius sp. 1 HERON ISLAND ...
CTGGAGGACTAAAGTCCTCATCCGTGGACAAGCCACGGACTGAACGTGAAGGGACTTAACGTCCATAGTTTCAACGATGATGCGCTTCGCGCACTAAAGTTATTGAAGTAATGAAAATATAAAACCCGAGCAGAGGCAGATCGACATTGAGCAGCGGCAGGCGGGCGCCGGTCTCTTCCAGGAGCTGCTCGTCGGTGGTCGAAAAAACGATGACCGCTACATAGAAGACGAACAGAGAAAGGTGACATAGAGCCCGTGCACATGGCGTGCGGACTCGTCCGCCGCGGTGCGCAGGACCGCGATCTCGGCGAGGACATCCGTTTCTTCGAGCGATCGGCGATTTTTGTCCCAGCTACGAGCCATCCTGTCCTGATCTCCAGGAGTTTGGTACGAACCCCATAGTATAGCTGTCCACTTAAGGATTGGAAAAGACTCCGCTGGCCCCTGGCCAGGGCGAGCGCGTATAAATCTTCCTGAAAACATGATGTTGCCGGATCGGTTTTCCCCGCGCTGGAACGCTTCCCAGTCTCGTAGGCGCGGGCTTGCCCGCGCTTTGGCTTGCCCGCGCTTTCCTGAGGTTCGACCGACCGGCTTGGTTGCCTTCCAGCCCAGCGCCGGCAAGCCGGCGCCTACCGGTCATGGTGAACCACCGCAGGTGCGGCTGACGACTGGAAGCTGGCAGCAACCTGTTAATCGACAACAAATTTATACGCGCTCGCCCTAGTACCCGGTTTCGACTGATATTGCAAATTTCTCGGAGGAGGCGCACATCAAGCTTAAGGGATTATGCCCGCAATATCAGTCGAAATGATGTACTAGGGGATGTTCTCAATTAGGGGTAACACGATGATTTTACTCGATAGACTAAGATTGCCCGGGTCATCCGGCGGATGTCGTGGTCCATTTCTAATATCAGCAAAACCATCGAGTTAAGTTCAACCCTGGAGCTTACCTCACGGATTCAGGTTGTTGATTGAGAACACCCCCTAGGCCCCTGGCTGTCTTGTCCTTTCGGTCCTGTCCTTTACGCAGATTACGCAGACTACGCGGATTTTCGCAGCTGCTCGGATTCCAGGTTTTACCGGTGCTTGGCGTATCCGATGTTCCGCAGCGCCATCTCGATCTCGTTCAGGATCTCGGGGTCGTCGATCGTCGCCGGCATCTTGTAGTCTTGGCCATCGGCGATGCGTTTCATGGTACCGCGCAGGACCTTGCCGGAGCGGGTCTTGGGTAGACGTGCCACCACCGTCACCTGTTTGAAGGCGGCCACCGGGCCGATCTTCGCGCGCACCAGATCGACCAGTTCCTGGAGGAGCCCCGCGACCTCCCGGTGCACGCCTTCCTTGAGCACCACCATACCCACCGGCAGCTCGCCCTTGAGGGCGTCCGCCGCACCGATGACGGCACACTCGGCCACGTCCGCATGGGAGGCCAGGACCTCCTCGATGGCGCCGGTGGAGAGCCGATGTCCGGCCACGTTGATGATGTCGTCGGTGCGACTCATGATGAACAGATAGCCGTCCTCGTCCTTCAGGCCCGCGTCGCCGGTCAGGTAATAGCCGGGCTGGGCGCTCAGATAGGCGTTGCGGTAGCGGTCGTCGTTCTGCCACAGGGTGGTCAGACAGCCGGGGGGCAGGGGCAGCTTGATCATGATGCGCCCGAACCGGCCTGGCCCCTGTTGCGTCCCCTCCTCGTCCAGGATCCTCACGTCATAGCCGGGTACGGCCTTGGTGGGCGATCCGGGTTTGACCGGCAGCTGCTCGATGCCGAGGAAGTTGGCGGCGATAGCCCAGGCGGTCTCGGTCTGCCACCAATGGTCGATCACCGGGACGCCGAGGAGCCGCTCGGCCCAGGTGAGGGTATCCGGATCGCAGCGTTCGCCGGCCAGGAACAGGGCCCGATAGCCGCTCATGTCGTAGTTCCCGAGGAACTCCCCGCGCGAGTCCACCCGCTTGATGGCCCGCAGCGCCGTCGGGGCGGTGAACATGACCGCGACCTGGTGCTCGCTGATCACGCGCCAGAAGGCGCCGGCGTCCGGGGTCCCCACCGGCTTGCCCTCGTAGACCAGGGTGGTGCACCCGTAGAGCAGAGGCGCATAGACGATGTAGGAATGGCCCACGACCCAGCCCACGTCCGAGGCGGCCCAGAAGACCTCTCCCGGCGTCATGCCGTAGATGTGCTGCATGCTCCAGTGCATAGCCACCGCGTGCCCGCCGTTGTCGTGCACCACACCCTTGGGGGTGCCGGTGGTTCCGGAGGTATAGAGGATATAGAGGGGATCAGTGGCCGCCACCGGCACGCAAGGGTGGGGCCGGGCGCCGGCCATGGCCTCGGCCCAGTCCAGGTCCCGGCCCGCGACCAGGGTGCCGGGTCCCTGCTCGCGCTGCAGCAGGACGCAATGTTCCGGCTGGTGATTGGACAGGGCGATGGCTTGATCCACCAAGGGCTTGTAAGGCACCACCCGGCCCGGCTCGATACCGCAGGAGCCGGCCACGATGACCTTGGGTTTCGCATCCTCGATGCGGGTAGCGAGCTCCCCGGACGAGAAGCCGCCGAAGACGACGGAGTGGATCGCCCCCAGGCGCGCGCAGGCAAGCATAGCAATGGGCGCCTCGGGTACCATGGGCATGTAGATGATGACCCGATCCCCCTTGGTTACCCCCAGCCCGGCCAGGACTCCGGCGAACCGGGCGACCTCATCCCGCAACGCCCGGTAGCTGTAGGTGCGTTTGGTGCCCGTGACCGGACTGTCGTAGATCAGGGCCGCCTGCTCGCCCCGTCCCGCCTCCAGGTGGCGGTCCAATGCATTGTAGCAGGTATTGAGCTCCCCACCTACGAACCAGCGATAGAACGGCGGGGTGGTGTCGTCGAGCACGCGACCCCAGGGCTTCTCCCAGTGGATCGACCGCGCCGCCTCGCTCCAGAACCCCTCCGGATCGGCAAGTGAGCGTGAATAGACCTCGGCGTAGGACATGGTGACCTCCTCCACTCGGTTTATACCCTGTGCCGCGAAACCCTGTATACGGAGGCTATAGTTCCCCGGAAAGATCGAATATGCAAGCCTGATCCGGCGGGCCGGGGGAAAACTACGAATCGCACAAAAAGGTTGGAATCCTTTCGGCAGCACCGCGTCATCCCGGCAGGGAATGCCGGAATCCAGGGCCAGGGATGGCAACCACAGCGGGGCTCTGAACCATTATCCCCTTGGATTGGGACGTGCCCCGTTTTGCGACGCGTCAGGGCTTTGTTACCATTCGCCGGGTTTATGGATTTTTCCTTACCTCCCAAGATGCTTCAGATCTACAACAGCCGGACCAGACAGAAAGAGGAGTTCGTACCCATCGAGCCCGGTCGGGTACGCATGTATGTGTGCGGCATGACCGTCTACGACCTGTGCCATCTGGGTCATGCCCGGGTCATGGTGGTCTTCGACGTGGTCTACCGTTATCTGCGCGCGCGCGGGTATGCGGTCGAGTATGTCCGCAATATCACCGATATCGACGACAAGATCATCGACCGGGCCAACGAGCGGGGGGAATCCTGCGGCGCGCTCACGGAGCGTTTCATCACCGCCATGCATGAGGATGCGGACGCCTTGGGCATCCTGCCTCCGACTCAGGAGCCCAGGGCCACCGCCCACATGGAAGAGATTCTAGCCATGATCCGGGTCCTGGTGGACAAGGGCCATGCCTATGTGGCCGCTAACGGCGATGTCTACTATGCGGTGGCCAGCTTCGACGGCTACGGCAGGCTCTCGGGCAAGGACCCGCGGGAGCTACGCGCGGGTGCCCGGGTCGAGGTGGGAGAGGCCAAGCGCGATCCGCTGGACTTCGCCCTGTGGAAGGCATCCAAGCCGGGAGAGCCGGCCTGGGACTCCCCCTGGGGCGCGGGCCGGCCCGGCTGGCACATCGAGTGCTCGGCCATGTCCACAGCCTGCCTCGGCAACCACTTTGACATCCACGGTGGCGGCGCGGACTTGCAGTTTCCCCACCATGAGAACGAGATCGCCCAGTCCGAGGGCGCCACCGGCGAGCCCTTCGTCAATTGCTGGATGCACAACGGCTTCGTGCGCGTAAACGAGGAGAAGATGTCCAAATCCCTGGGCAACTTCTTTACGGTGCGCGAGATCCTGTCCCGCTACCGTCCCGAGGAGGTACGTTACTTTATCCTCACCAGCCATTACCGCAGCCCGCTCAACTATGACGACGAGCACCTGGACCATGCCCGCGGCGCACTCACCCGCTTCTATACGGCGCTGCGGAGCCTGCCGGCGGCAAATCCCGCCGGCGGCGAGGACTTCCGCAAGCGTTTCCACGCCGCCATGGACGACGATTTCAACACCCCGGAGGCCCTGGCAATACTGTTCGACCTGGCGCGGGAGATCAACCGGGTGCGGACCAAGGACATGCGAGCAGCCGACGAGCGGTCGGCCGCGGCCTTGGGCGCGGAACTCAAGGCCCTAGGCGGGGTTTTGGGGATCCTCCAGGATGACCCGGAGGTCTATCTGCGTGGGGAGAATTTCAACGCAGGTCTGACCGATGCACAGATCCAGGCGCTGATCGACCGGCGCGTCGCGGCCCGCAAGGCGAAGGACTGGGCCACGGCCGATCGCATCCGCGACGAGCTCCAGGCCGCCGGTATCTTGCTGGAGGATGGAGCAGCTGGGACGACCTGGCGGCGGGGTTGATTCCGCATTAAAATCAATGGCTTAGTTTTTAGACAGCCTCTAAGGCCCCACCGGATCGGATGTCTCGGAGGTTATCCCGATCATGGTCGCGAACCGGCGCCATAGCCAGCCGCCGTAACGATGGAGCTCAGGCGCATACATCGCGGAGATGTTTCCATCCAGATAGAGGGCATTGGGGCACTGGAGTCGGCCCTTGAACAGGGTGCCGAAAGTGTGGAAATTCACCGGCTCGCCGGAGATGGCGAAGACCACGCGACCCTTCCGGTCGACACCCACCCCATTGCGGATGTATTTGCTGTGGTAACCCTCGATGAAGCGGGGATGCAGGCGTCCGTTGATTACCAACATAGGCCCTGACTGGATGGCGTTGATAACCCGGCTCTGGGATTGGTAATCCTTGGTCGCGACGACACGCGCGCCTTCCTCGGTGATGTAGAAGACACCGTTGGGCAATAGAAAGAAGTTTCCCCCGCCCTCCCCTCGCGTGGGCTGGTAGTAGCGCTTTCCATTCTCGATGTACAAACCGAGTGGCGTGAACTGCTCCGAATAGATCCCGCCATTGACCGCGAAGACCAACTTTCGACCCGCGGTCGCCAAGGCACGGCGCAGGGCGTGGATGCTACCGTAGGGCTTACCGTCCTTGCGTTTCCAGAAGAACTCTAGTCGCTGTTCTTCTCCGCTGTCTAACCGGTAGACATCGAACCCGGTCCCCTGATGGAAAACCTCGGTGGCGGTAGCACCGAAGGTCGGGGTTGCAACTACGGACATGAGTACCAAAAGACAGCGAAACATCAACTATCAACATGATACCTAGAGCTGAGGGCATGGATCGCATCTACCAGCGCAGCGACCCGGTCGGGATCTACGTCCGGGTGGATTCCGTGGCCCAGGTTGAAGACATGGCCGGGGCCTTGGCCATAGCTGGCGAGCACCCGGCCGACCTCTTCTCGGATGCGTTCCGGCGCGGCATAGAGGATGCTGGGGTCCAGATTGCCCTGTAGGGCCACCCGGTCCCCGACCAGTTGCCGGGCCTCGGCCAGATCCAGGGTCCAGTCCACCCCCAGGGCATCGCAGCCGCTCTCCGCCATCCGATCCAGCCAGTGGCCGCCACCCTTGGTAAAGAGGATGACCGGGACCCGCCGCCCCTCTGCTTCGCGGGTGAGCCCGGCGATGATGCGGGTCATGTAAGCGAGCGAGAACTCCCGGTAAGCACGCGGGGTCAGGACTCCCCCCCAGGTGTCGAAGATCATCAGGGCCTGGGCACCGCGCGCCACCTGGGCATTGAGATAGGCGGTAACCGCCTCGGAGAGCTTGGCCAGCAAGGCGTGCATCAGCTCGGGACGCTCAAACAGCATGGCCTTGGAGCGGGCAAAACCCTTGGTGCCGCCGCCTTCCACCATATAGACAGCCAGGGTCCAAGGGCTGCCCGAGAAGCCGATCAGGGGTACCCGGCCATCCAGCTCACGCCGGACCATGCCCACCGCGTCCATCACATAGCCCAATTCGTCCTCCATATCGGGGACCGCCAAGCGTTGCACAGCGGTGGCATCACGAATCGGGCGCTCGAAAGCGGGACCCTCCCCCTCGTTGAAGTAGAGCCCGAGCCCCATGGCGTCCGGGATCGTCAAGATGTCGGAGAACAGGATGGCCGCATCCAAGGGAAACCGCTCCAGGGGCTGCAGGGTCACCTCGCAGGCCAGCTCCGGGTTCCGGCACAGCGCCAAAAAGCTACCGGCACGGGCGCGGGTGGCTCGATACTCGGGTAGATAACGCCCCGCCTGACGCATGATCCACACCGGCGTGTAATCCACACGTCGGCGCAGCAGGGCGCGTAGCAAGGTATCCTTCTTGAGTTCCGTCACCAGGCGTATTCCGGAGGCGAGTCGCGGTAAGTTGTTGGTCTTCGCGTTGCAGGATATTATAGTGGATTGTTCCCGGCACATGCCGACTCGCCGGGGATCACCGCACCAGGTCTGCTTATGGCTCGATACAATAGGACCAACCGACAACTGTGTAAGTGAGGACCTGATGGGTGGCAAGGCCTGCTGGTACCCGTCGCGGACGTTGGCTACATTATGTTGAATAAAAAAAATCTATAATCCGGCGGGACTCGACAAGGATCTTGCATTGGGACCTACCGCCCCCAAATCTGCTCTAGCGCATGCAGCGCGACGGACAATCCGGCTGCGAGGGGGAGCAAGCCGTTTGCAGTTCGGTCCGGCCTCGGTATGCTTATAATTGTAGGATTCGACGCTGGGCCATTTCCGTTATGATCAGGGGCAGCAAAGTCGAAAGCCCGCTTCCGATTGCGTATATTGAACCCCCCCGTGGAAGAGGTTTTTCAAGACCCTTATACAGACACCAGGTTGCTTCAACCGGAGGAGTGAGAAAACCAATGGCTAACACCGACTACACCATCGTACGCGGCTCCGCACATGCAGTCGCCACGAACAAGGTGTTGAAGAACACCTATATGCTGCTTTCCGCCACCCTGGTCTTCAGCGCCCTGATGGCGGGCCTGTCCATCATGCTGGCGGTTCCGACCTGGATATACCTGGTCTCGGTCATCGGTGCCATGGTGCTCGGTATATTCGTGTTGCCGCGGACCGCCAATGCCAGCACCGGCATCGGCATGATCTTTCTGATCACCGGCCTGCTCGGATTCGGGCTCGGCGCCATCCTGACCATGTATCTTTCTCTGCCCAAGGGACCGCAGATCATCGGCACGGCCTTCGCCGGGACGGGCCTGATCTTTCTGGGTCTTTCCGGCTATGCCCTGACCAGCAAGCGGAACTTCAGCTTCATGGGCGGTTTTCTGTTCGCCGGCATCATGGTCGTCTTCATCGTCGCCATCGCCAACCTCTTTCTGGCCCTGCCCGCCCTGTCGCTGGCCATCTCCGGTGCCATCATCCTGCTCATGAGCGGTTTTATCCTCTTTAATACCAGCCGCATCATCAATGGTGGCGAGACCAACTACATCATGGCTACCTACGGGTTGTATCTGAATATCTTCAACATCTTCATCAGTCTGCTCCAGATTCTCGGCATCATGGGCGACGAATGACGGACTGCTCCACAACCTGTGATCGACCCCGGCCCCGGTGCCGGGGTTTTTCGTTCCCGAACCGGAGGTGAACCGATGGATCTGTTCCTCAAGATCATCGCGGCCGCAGCCATGGGCATGATGGTCTTCTACGCCTGGCGGGCCTACCAGCACTGGCAGGAACAGGGAACCAAGGCCCAGAAGGGAGACTGGCAGGCAGTGCTGCTGCCCCTGACCCTGGTGGTGGGGCTCGTCGTCCTGCTGATTGCAATGGTGCGGTGATAGTGGCTAAATCCTAAGTGATAAAGTCTGCCAACCTCTCCTCGTCATTCCGGCAGGGAGTGCCGGAATCCAGGTGCCAGGGATGGCAAAAACAAGGGGGAGCTCGAAAAATTCAGTTTTTCAGCACGCTTTATGAGCAGATGATGAAATCCTGACGGTTTATACCAAAAGCGAGACGCATACGGAGGTAAATTATGGGACGTATCATAGCATCACTAACGATTTCCAACCTCGAAGATAAAGAAAAAAAGATTCGAATCGATGCGCTTGTGGACACGGGTGCTTCACATCTCGAACTACCCGTTGCATGGAGAGAAAGGCTTGGCGATCTCGAAGAGATTCGAACCGTCGAACTGGAGACCGCGATTCAGAAAACGGAAACGGGAAGCGTATGTGGTCCGGTCAGAATGCAAATAGAAGGATTCAAACCTATATTCACGGAAATTATATTTATAAAAATGGAACCGGAAAACGGTGAATATGAACCATTGTTAGGCTATATCCCATTGGAGCAATCACAAGCTGCGGTGGATATGTTAGGGCACCGTCTCGTCTATGTTAAACGACTGGATCTGAAAAATATCGGCTGACAAACCTGCGTAGGTCGGGGTGAGGAACGAACTCCAACATCCTCTGACATCTTGTCACCCACCGTCGGGTGGTGGTCGCAAGTGGCAGGTGGGGGCCGTCCCTGGCCTGTTCCGCCCTACGTGGGCTACGCCCTATGATGGGACCCCTTCGGGAGCATTTGCGGAGGGTTGAGGCCATTCATGAGCAGGATCTCGACGCTCGTCTCGGAGCAGTTCAAATCGATGCGGTTCGCTGTGCTCACCACACCCTACGCGGACAGTTCCCTATTTCTCCTCTATCGGTAGCCCGAGTCCGCAAAGCTCAGGTGTAGAACCATTGCCCCAGTCGGGTCGTTCTCGTCGTAGGTGGCGGATAACTCGTTCAGCGGCAACGAATCACCTATCCGCATCGGCAGATCCTGGAGAAAACCTTGTCGTTGCTCGGGGCTCTCGGCCTCAACCTCTGCGCGGCAGATGGTGGAGCGGCAATCCAGCGAAAGCACGGCGGATTGAGGGAAATTGCTTTGATCAATGGCGCGCAGAATGACGCCTGTTGTGGATTTGGACCAACCCGCTTCTACCAACTCGTCCTCGAAGCGCCTCGCGATGTCGGTTGCGTCGTGGCCATCGTGGGCTGTTATGGCCTCCTGCACCTCGGAATTGTTAAAGAACTGGTCGTCCAGGTTTTTGTGATTGGCGTCGCTGGCGGTTGGCAGTGGCTCCGGACGCTGTTCGAGCCGTTTGCTGAGTGACGCAACCTCTCGCTCCAATTGGGATATCTGCTTGGTCAGCATCGAGATCTTGGCTTCCATTGCCTGTTCCATGGAATTGCCCCGAGGATTCCGGACGGCGACCTCGGCCAAGGGAGCGGTTGCATTCGCAGGGGCCTGGGTGACAACACTTGCCGCCTGTTTGTCATCGTCGGTGAGCGCCACCGTCAGAAGGCCCACGACCGATGCGGCGGCAATTCCGGTCAGAGAGAGTGCGATACGTTTGTTCATATGTCTGCCTCGATGTCGACTCTTGAGCCATGGCCCCTGGTAGAGCAGGGCCCGACAGAGGACGCGATGCGACCGCCACGCCGATTGAAGCTGGTGGGACGATCGCACTTTTCCGTCGTGGACGTGAGCGTAGTTCGAAGCCGCGTCAGACTCGGTGAGCTGGTCGATGTTAGCGGAAGCACATCACCCAGAACTCAACGTCGGGTTGGCAGGAGTTGCCTCTGAAATACCAGTACGAGCCACTGCGGTAGACGACGCCGTACTCGCCGCGGCCTTCAAACTTTCCCTTCACGCCGTTGAGCGTGCAGACACGATCCCAGGTTGGGCCTAGATAGTCGTGACGGTACTCACAACCACCGTAACGGTCCAGATCGAACCACCGGTCCAACACAACAGTGGGGGCCGCCGAGACTATAGTGGTCATGCCGGTGCAGACGAGCGCCATTGCGGGATCAACCACTATGGACTGAAAGTCCATAGTCTGGAGGACTAAAGTCCTCATCCGTGGACAAGCCACGGACTGAACGTGAAGGGACTTAACGTCCATAGTTTCAACGATGATGCGCTTCGCGC
>Ga0056121_1000417_pt1 | contig 10117 bp, 9 predicted proteins | sample WorMetHEROISLAND_FD_83872 | JGI IMG/M metagenome (GOLD analysis project Ga0056121, IMG submission 83872) | Marine gutless worms symbiont microbial communities from Max Planck institute for Marine Microbiology, Germany - Olavius sp. 1 HERON ISLAND ...
AAGCCCATTGACGATCCGTAATTACAAAACGCTCCGTCGTCATCTAAACCTCCTTCGAAAGGTAGCTTGAATCACAAATCTCGACGGTTGGGAATCCTGAATCTCAACAGACCCTAGAACGGCTGCGTGCCCCCCTCAAACAACAGGCCGATTGGGGCTGGCGTCGATATGCGGACGGCCCGGTGGACATCCATGTGGTGCCCGGCGGTCACCACACCATGATGAGTAAGCCTCATGTCCGGGTATTGGCGGAAAAGTTGAGCATGTGTTTAAACCAAAGCGAGTCAGAGCGTCAGGGCGAGCGCGCATAACTCGCTTTCAGCGGTGTGGGATGAACGCAGGATGCGGTGAGCGTCCGCCTGCGTACAGGAACCTGTTTGCCGTCCTAGGGATCTGTCCTGCCGCAGACAGGCACGCAACACACGCAGGCGCGAACCGCATCCTACGTCCGTCCGACGGGTTTGGCGATACTCCCTCCACCGGTAGGGAGCCGGACCCGCCTGCGCCTGCGCGTATGGCGGGCCGCCGCTTTTCCCAGCTCATCGCATCATCGATGCGGTTCGCGTCCCCTCGCGGTGCTATCCTGAGTAAGACCTACCGCGCTCACCGCATCCCACGCGCTTAATCCGATCCGGAACGGACGGAGGAAGGCTCGCCACACCTGTTAATATGGAACCACAGGGACGCGGAGGACACAGAGATTGCCCTTCTCTGCGTCCTCTGTGTCTCTGTGGTTAGATCGAAAGGATCTGTTCGTGTCCGTTCGTGTTTTTCGTGGATCCTGGTTGGGCGTCGGGTCAGGTTACGCCGTGTCTCCCAAATCACGCTAGGCTATTAAATCAATCGGGTTTGACCTCATTGATTTACCAACCCATAGCAAGAGGTGTTTTAAGCATGTCGGCAAAACCAATTTCCATCCTGCTCGGAGCCGTCTGGTGGGTATGCTCGACCCTGACCTGGGCCGGAACGCCGGCTCCGGACGGTGCCCGCGTCTATATCATCTCGCCCACTGACGGGGCGGTCGTCACCAGCCCGGTGAAGGTCCGTTTCGGACTATCGGGCATGGGTGTGGCACCGGCCGGGACGGATAACAAGCACACGGGCCACCATCATCTGCTGATCGATGTGGACAAGCTGCCACCCCTGGATCGACCGCTGCCGAGTGACGCTCAGCACAGGCATTTCGGTGGCGGACAGACAGAGACCGAGCTCGAGCTGGCGCCTGGGAGGCACACCCTGCAGCTCCTGTTGGGCGACGGGAATCACATCCCCCATGAGCCCGCTCTGCTATCGAAGAAGATCACCATTGAAGTGAAGTGAGGAATCAATGGGTAGTTGTCAGATATCAGAGGGCAGCTGTCAGGGGCGGTTTCTTCCTGTCCCCTGACAACTGCCCCCTCGCATAGCGCCCACTCCCACCATCCGTCGTCCCGGCTGGGATGCCGGGACCCAGTCGTCCAGGAACGGCGAACGACACATTACCCGTCGCTGGGCAGGGGTGAGCCGTGAGCCATGCGGGTTACCACCGCTTGCCATCCCTGGCACTGGATTCCGGCATCCCAGCCGGAATGATAAGTGGGTTTGCCGCTCTCCACTCGAGAATTAGGGGAACCCGTTTTTGAAAACAAAGGTCCGCACCGCAGACCCTATGGTCAATCAAATGGTTAGCGTAGGGTCCGCTGTGCGGGCCTGGTAAATGTCAACAGGCCCTAGAACAGACCTTCCATCATTATTCACACCTCTTACAGAACATTTGTAAATTAGGAATCAGATATTGCCCGAGAGACCGGCTCTTGGGATACGCCCAAGTCTTTTGTTGGCGGCCAACAGGCGTTCCGCCGACCAATAGTTTCACACTTCTCATTGTACTCCCGATCCGGGTTATGAAAACTTTCCAGGGCCGTCAGTCACCCCGCACCTGCGCCATGACCTCGTCGGCAAAGTTCTCTTGTTTCTTCTCGATTCCCTCGCCGACTTCGATGCGGGCAAAGCGCACGACCTTTGCCCCCGCCTGGGCGAGCAGTTTATGCACGGTCAGGTCGGGGTCCTTGACGAAGGACTGACCGAGCAGGGTCACTTCTTCCAGGTATTTGCGTACTCGTCCTTCGACGATCTTCTCCAGGATTTTTTCGGGCTTGCCGCTTTCTAGGGCCTGGGCGCGGAAGATCTCCGTCTCTTTCTCCAGGGTAGCGGCAGGCACCTCGTCGGCACTCACGCAGAGGGGGTTGGTCGCGGCGACGTGCATGGCGATGTCCTTACCGAGCGTCGGATTGCCACCTTCGAGCTCCACCAGGACCCCGATGCGCACCCCATGGCGGTAACTGTAGAGCTCGCCTTTGACATCGGCAAAGCGAACCAGCCTCCGCAGCCGGATATTTTCCCCGATCTTGGCCACCAGATCCGCGCGGGCCTGGGCGATGCTGGTATCCCCGCCTTCCTCCAAGGATTTGGCCTCCAGGACCTCGACATCCGCTGCACCGCTCCCTAGGGCATGCGCCGCGACCCGCTCGGCGAAGTCGATAAAGCCTCCATCCTTGGCCACGAAGTCGGTCTCGCAGTTGACCTCGACCATGACCCCCGCCTTGGCATCCCCGGCGACGGCGATGACCACCACACCATCGGCAGCGATCCTGCCTGCTTTCTTGGCGGCCTTGGCCTGTCCGGACTTGCGCATCGCCTCGATGGCGGTCTCGATATCGCCGTCGGATTCGACCAGCGCCTGCTTGCACTCCATCATGCCGGCACCGGTGCGTTCTCTAAGCTCCTTAACCAACGCGGCTGTAATCGCCATGCTTGCTGACCCTCTCTGGATGGGCAATGGAGCCACGAATGAACACGAAATTCGTGTTCATTGGTGTTCATTGCTTCAATAACTTTAGTGCGCGAAGCGCATCATCGTTGAAACTATGGACTTTGAGTCCTTTCACTTTCAGTCCGTGGCTTGTCCACGGATGAGGACTTTAGTCCTCCAGACTATGGACTTTCAGTCCATAGTGGTTGATCGTGGTTTAGGGCACCTTGAAAAATAGGCATTTTCACCAATCAAGCAACTCTAAGCCATTGATTGTTGATGTGTACTGTAGACAAAAACCGTATTTTTCAAAGTGCCCTTTAGTTTGTTCAGATCTTCACCGGCCTGGTCTTCAGGTCTCTGCCGGCTCGGTAGTCTCGGAGGCGACCGGCTTATCGTCCAGCTCGATGAATTCGCCTTCGCGTCCGGCTGCTACCGCAGCGGCGGTAGAGCGTCCATCCAACACCGCGGTAGCTGTACCCTCGATGTAGAGACGCACGGCACGGATGGCATCGTCGTTACCGGGAATGACATAGTCCACGAAGCTCGGATCATTGTTCGTATCGACTACCCCGACCACCGGAATCCCGAGCTTGTTGGCTTCGCTGACGGCGATCTTCTCGTAGCCCACATCCACGACGAACAGGGCATCGGGCAGCTTTTCCATCTGCTTGATCCCACCTAGGCCCCGCTCCAGTTTCGCCTGCTCGCGACTTAGGTCCAGGGCCTCCCGTTTACTGAAGCGCTCGATGCTGCCGTCTTGGAACATCGCATCCAGCTCCTTGAGGCGTCTAATGCGCTCGCGGATCGTCTTGAAGTTCGTCAGCATACCGCCGAGCCAGCGGTGGTTGACGAAGGGCATGCCGCAGCGTACCGCCTGCTCGCGGATAGCGTCCCGCGCCGCTCGCTTGGTGCCGACGAACAGGACCTTACCGCTGTTGGCCACCAGGGACCCGAGATAATTCATCGCCTCCTGATACAGGGGCAGGGCCTTTTCGAGGTTGATGATGTGGATCTTATTGCGCTGGCCGAAGATGTAGGCCCCCATCTTGGGGTTCCAGTAGCGGGTTTGGTGCCCGAAGTGCACCCCCGCCTCCAGCATGTCGCGCATGGAAACTTCGTTCATTTATGCAAGACCTCGTCAAGGTTTGGGTTTGGCCTCCACGCATCCCAGCGGACAACCCGTCTCCGGGCACCCGGCCCACTGTGTCGATACGTGTGTGGTGTTAGCAATCCTGAATTGTTTGGCATTGTCCGGCCCGAGAACGGACCAAGAAATAAAGCGAAAAACGACCGTTTTTCGCTCCCGTGGATTGCCCCCAAGTACTCGCTGCGGCGACGGGCAATCTGTTTGCCGAACCTCAATTGGTTTTATAACATGTCGGCTAGGTTCGAGCAATTCTCCTGGGTGCCCTTGTCTTCTCTCAGATCCCCACGGACCCCCGCAGCGACGGCCTCCCGTGGCAAGGGCGTCTCCATCAAGACCGCCGAGGAAATCGCCCGGATGCGCGTTGCCGGCCGCTTGGCGGCCCAGGTCCTGGAGATGATCGGCGGGTACGTCCGTCCGGGCATCACTACCGGCGAGCTCGACCGCATCTGTCACGACTTTATCGTCGATGAGCAAGGGGCCATTCCAGCCCCGCTGAACTACAAAGGGTTCCCCAAGTCCATCTGCACCTCGGTCAACCATCAAGTATGCCACGGTATTCCGGGCAACAAGCGGTTGAAGAAGGGAGATATCCTCAATATCGACATCACCGTCATCAAGGACGGGTACCATGGCGATACCAGTAAGATGTTCTTCGTCGGCGAACCCTCCATCCTGGCGCGACGCTTGGCCAAGACGACCCAAGAGGCCATGTGTACCGGCATCGCCCAGGTCAAGCCGGGTGCCAACCTGGGCGATATCGGCCATGCTATACAGCAGTTTGCCGAGGGGAAACGCTACTCAGTGGTACAGGAGTATTGTGGTCACGGCATCGGCCGCAACTTCCATGAGGAGCCGCAGGTATTGCACTATGGTAAGCCCGGTGAGGGGATAATCCTGGTGCCCGGCATGTGTTTTACCGTAGAACCCATGGTCAACGCAGGTAAGCGCCATATCAAGCTGCTGCCCGATGGCTGGACCGTAGTCACCAAGGACCGTAGCCTATCCGCCCAGTGGGAACACACGGTGCTAGTAACCCAGGACGGTCACGAGATCCTGACCCTACGCAGTGAAGAACGTGAGCAAGCGTTTACTCCATGAGCGACTCCCAGCAGCAATTCGGTCACTGGCCTGAAGCCCAGGCCAAGCTGCGGCACCTCCTGCATACCCGGGACGATCCCGTCGCTGCCTTTCGCCACATCCTGGAGGAGGGCACCGAGCACCTGTTCGCGCGCTATGACCAAGGCGCAGCGGTCGACACCCTGATCCTTGCGCGCAGCCGGCTGGTGGACATGTTGCTGCTAGAGGCCTGGCAACGCCACTTACCGGTGGGAGCGGGAGCGGCACTAGTGGCGGTGGGGGGCTATGGACGCCAGGAGCTCCATCCGGGTTCCGACGTGGACATCATGGTTCTACTGGAGGACTCCGAGAAAGAGCGTCTAAGCCACGCCGGTGCGAAACTGATCACCTTCTTCTTCGACATCGGGCTGAAGCCGGGGTACAGCATTCGGACGGTCGAAGATTGCGTGCAGATAGCCGGCACCGACGTTACCGTGATGACTAACCTCATCGAGGCCCGCTTGGTCACCGGCTCACCGGATCTGTTCGGGCGCATGCGGGCCGCCACGGCCCACGACCGGATCTGGCCGAGCGAGGGCTTCTTTGCCGCCAAGATCGACGAGCAGAAGGTACGTTGGCATAAGTTCGGCGGCACCGCCTACAATTTGGAGCCCAATATCAAGGAGAATCCGGGCGGGCTGCGGGACATCCAGATGATCGGCTGGGTGGCCAAACGCCACTTCGATGCCGCAAATCTGCACGACCTAGTTACCCACGGCTTTCTCGCCGAAGGTGAGCACCGGACCCTGGCGGACGGTCAATCCCTGTTATGGCGCATCCGCTTTGCGCTCCATCGCCTCACCGGGCGCAGTGAAGACCGACTGCTATTCGACTATCAACGCACCCTGGCCGCGGAGTTCGGCTTCACGGACGAGGACCAAAACCTGGCGGTCGAGCAGTTCATGCGGGGTTACTACCGGACGGTCATGGAGCTCAATCGCCTCAACGAGATGCTGCTCCAGCTGTTCCGGGAGGCCATCCTATTTCATGACCGGCTGGAGCCGCCGGTCGCGATCAACGAACGTTTCCAATCTCGCAGCGGTTTTCTCGAAGTGACCGCAGACGACGTCTTCCGGCGCGATCCCGTGGCCCTCATCGAGGTCTTCAATATCCTGCAGACCCATTCGGGGATCAAAGGCATCCGGGCCAGCACCATCCGTCTCATCCGCGAGCACCGCCATCTCATCGACGCCAAAGTGCGGGAGAACCCGTGCGCCCGCCACCTGTTCATCGCCATCATGCGCTACCCAGGGATCACCTATGCGATGCAGCGGATGAACGAATACGGCGTGCTCGCTGCCTACCTCCCGACCTTTGCCGATATCGTCGGGTGCATGCAGTACGACCTCTTCCACGTCTATACCGTAGACGAGCATAGCCTCCGGGTCATGCGCAACCTAAGGTCCTTCATGGTTCCGGGAGATGCCCCGGGACATCCCCTGTGCACCGCTATCGCACGCACCATCCCCAGGTTCGAGCTCCTGTGCCTCGCCGGCCTGTTTCACGACATCGCCAAGGGCCGCGGCGGCGACCACTCCCACCTGGGGGCCCGTGACGCCTGGGACTTCTGCCGCGCCCACAGCCTATCCGATTACGACAGCCACCTGGTGGCCTGGCTGGTCGAGAACCACCTGATGATGTCGATGACGGCCCAGCACCAGGACATCAGCGACCCGGAGGTCATCCAAGCATTCGCCGCTCAAGTGGGGGATTCGAACCGCCTGGATCATCTCTATCTGCTGACCGTGGCCGACATCCAGGGTACCAATCCGGAACGCTGGAACTCATGGAAAGATACACTGCTGCAGGAGCTCTACCAGAGTACGCGGAGCGCCCTGGAGCGCGGGTTGGACAACCCCCAGGCCCAGGACGACCTGATCCAACAGAAGCAGACCGAAACCCTGCGCCTCCTGTCCGGGCACGGCCTCACCGGCGAGGCTTGCAAGGCCCTCTGGATCAAGTTCAGCCTCGACTATTTCCTGCGCAACTCCCCGGACGAGCTGGCCTGGCAGACCAGGACCATACTGCAAACCCCCGCGCGGGCCTTGCCCCTGGTCGCCATCCGACCGCTGACCCACCGGGGTGGCACCGAGATCCTCATCTATACCTGGGACCGGAAGCACCTTTTCGCGCGTGCCACCGCATGGCTGGACCGCTGGGGACTGAGCATCATGGACGCGCGCATCATGACCACGGACGACCAGATGGCGCTGCACACCTACTATGTGCTGGAAACGGAGGGCTCCTCCCCGGTCCTCGACGACACCCAGGTACAGGAGATTCAGAAGGCCCTGGAGCAGGAACTGTCGGAACCGGAGACACCGAACCTACAGGTCGCGCGCCCCGTGCCCCGCCAGCTCCGCCATTTTCCGACCGAAACCCGGCTGCGTTTCTCCGCGGACGAACGCAACCACAGAACCGTCATGCACCTGATCACCCTCGACCGACCGGGTCTCCTCGCCGCAGTCGGGGCCGCCTTCGACACCTGCGGCATCCTGCTGCAAAACGCCAAGATCGCCACCATCGGTGCCCAGGCGGACGACATCTTCTTCATCGCCACCGCCGAGGGTGCCCCCATTACCGAGCCGAGTACCTTGAATTGCCTGCGCAGAGAGATCTGTAGCCGCTTGGAACACACAGCTGGCGGCTGAGAGGCTGTTTAGCTTACGACTTATTCTACTGCGGAATCAAGGAGAGCGGTCAGATTTCCCGCTCGATCTCGTTATATAGACATCGTAGTCGTGATCGCAGTCGTGATCGTGATCGACCACGATGACGATCACGACCACGATCTCGTAAGGCGGGATGCGGCCATCCCTGGCCCGTCCCGCCCTACCGGGCTGATTGCAGAACAGTCTCGAATTTTTTGGCCTGTTCTTCGGGAAACTCGCCGTTGAGCTGTAACAGCCAGGGACCGTGCTGGAAGACCCAGGAAAAGAACACCGCGTTCGTCTTTCCCATCTCGATGTAATAGTCCGCAAGCGCGGCTTGCTCGGCCTGGTCGTCACACCGGAACAAGCGCCCATTTCGGTCCGCATCGAGCCTGAACCGCTGGCCGACGCAAACGAATGGTCCCATACCATAATCTTTGGGACCCATCTTAACGGGCTCCGCAACAGGGAGAGACGCGGCCTGAAAGGCGGCGAGGATGTCCACGTGTTCTGCCGCCGTAGCGAGAGAGCAACCAAGGGACAACACACCGGCAAAAATGATTCTCAACATAATTTGAATTCTCGTGTCGTGTGTGGGTATCAGCCGCCCGGACAGATCTTCTCGCAGGGCACGCCGTCCCGGTCTCGATCCAGCCGCCGCACACCGCAGTTGGTCGATAGTGCCGCGCCTCCTTTCCTTTTCGCATCGCCATCATTTCGTCCGCACCGCTGGAGCCGTCCAGAAAGAGCGCGTGCAGAAATAATTTGTCTCCACTTCCGATACAGGGTCAAGCGGTGGGTCAACGCGGCATTTACTATCCGCCTCAATCGAGCGAAAAATCCGCCTCGATCCCTCGATCCCTCGATCCCTCGATCCCTCGATCCCTCGCTACGAACGCGTAAGCTAAACAGGCTCTGAAATCCACAAATCCCGAAGATCCCCGTAACCGAGTCGAATTTTGAAGGAAATTTGATCTGTGGCAGGGCATTCGGTTAGTAATTCGGTATATGCTGAATTTTTTTAAGTTCAGCCTACCCGTACCTTGTCTCAATACAAAACAAAGCCACACGGTGAGAGGGATCCGAATGTCCCGACGCTCGACAAGACTGCTTGCCATCCTGTGCATCGGACTGTTCGCGGTCTCTCCCCTTACGGCGCAGACGCCGCTACCCCCTCCAACCGATGGTATGCCCGCTGCGGAGCCCGAGCCGGTTCGCCGGTGGCTCGACGAGGTTCGCGCGCAACGGCAAATCCGACAGGAACGGCGCCGCGCCGCACAGGAGGTCCGGCGTCGGATCGACCCCTGGGGCGCGGCCCGGCAGGAGAGACAAGAACAGGAAACCCAACGCCGTCACGACGCCTTCCTGGAGCACATAGAGCGTGACCGCGAGGCCTTCCGCAACCAAGGCCCTTGGCAACTCCGGCAAGGTCCCTGGCAGGAAGAGGCCTCCGGGTTTTCCGCACCACCGTCACAGCCTCCAGCCGATGCCGCCGCGGGGGCATCCGGGCAGACGCCACCACGGACGCCGACCTATCCCCTGCCGGGTTGGGATAACCGCTGGTATTATCGAGGGTTCTAAAATTAATGGGGTCAGACTCAATTGATTTTCAGGAGGGATCTTTTTCGTGTGCGTTTGTGCTTTTCGTGGTTCTCGGTAGGCGGTCTTATAATCTTAACCAACGGCCGCGTCGAAAACGCCAGCCGCTCGGTGTCTGTAAGTCAAATCCTCCAGGCAACGCCAAGCCATTCAGGATCGCTCAAAGCGGGGTCCGCGCAGGCTGGCAGCACGGAGGTAGCAACACGCCGAATCATCCGGGACCGCTCACCGACCCATGACCAAGCTCTTCATCTCCCACAGCACCCAGGACGACGAGCTGGTGCGCGCCTTCCAACAGGCGCTGGAAGCACTCGCACAGCCGGTCTGGATCGACTCACGCCAGCTGCGCGGCGGCGATCTGCTCTGGTCCACCATCGAGCAGGCCACCGCATAGGCCGCGGCCTATGCCGTCCTGGTCAGCCCGGCTGCATTCCAGCCCTCCTGGGTCGGCAAGGAGCCGCGGCATGCCCTCAAGATTCAGGAACAACGGGGCAAGGAGAACTTTCCGGTCATCCCGATCTGTCTCGACAACACCCCACTCGGCGCCTTCGAGCCCTACTTCGATGAGGAACCGCTTTGTGTCCCGGTGAGCAGCGCCGGCGGCATCGAGCAGGCCCTGCACCCCATCCTGGTCGCCCCGGTCGCCCTGGGTAAGCGTCTACCGGCCGATCTGCCCGCTGCTCCGCAGCTCTAGGGTCTGTTGAGATTCATCGTGAGTTGATGACTGCGGCGCAGGCATAGATCATGGCCTCGAAGCTTTCATCGGTTTTGTCGCTGCGCATGGCGATACGCTTGGACTCTTTGAGTTTG
>Ga0056121_1000418_pt1 | contig 10081 bp, 12 predicted proteins | sample WorMetHEROISLAND_FD_83872 | JGI IMG/M metagenome (GOLD analysis project Ga0056121, IMG submission 83872) | Marine gutless worms symbiont microbial communities from Max Planck institute for Marine Microbiology, Germany - Olavius sp. 1 HERON ISLAND ...
AAGCCACGGACTGAACGTGAAGGGACTTAACGTCCATAGTTTCAACGATGATGCGCTTCGCGCACTAAAGTTATTGAAGCAATGAAACCTGACTTTTAGTCATCGTGGACTGACTTTTAGTCTGAGGCGTTCAGTCGGCTTTAGCCAAAACAATGACTTTCAGTCGCACCCCAGACTATGGACTTTCGGTCCATAGTGGTTGATGAGGACACCCCCTAGCTAACTTATCGACACCAGATAGGTGGCATTGCGGTCACCATGCACTCAGGCCAAGGCCGCACGCAGCTCACGCAGGGCAGGGAGATCCAATCCTCGGCGTTCAGCCTCGGCTAGGGCGCGCACGAGCCGCGCCGGGGCGCTACGGCCCATACACCCATGCGATGGATCACCCTCGAATGCCTCGACCAGCACAGCGAATAGGGCATCTCGATCGAAACGTCGTCCGGTAAGGACCTCCTGCAAGCTGATCACATCATTACCGATACGGCGGGCAAAATCCCGGTGATAGGCTCAGAGCTCGCTGACGTTGCCGCCGACGCGTAGACCGGCGATATTGATGGTGAGGATATAGAGGTTCTTAGCTACCAGCCCGAATAGCAGCTCGTCCGGTTCGATAAGTATCCGCGTAGGAATGTCAAGGGTCGCCAAGGCCGCCGCAAGCAAGTCGCTCCGGGGACCGAAGACCGGGGAGGGAATGATGACCCTGGGGTCCGCGCCGGGCTTTTTCTCGATCCAAACGGAAATCACCGTAGGTGCGGGAATCCCTTTCCAGTGATCGGGCAAGAGCTCGTTCTGGACAATCCGAGGCGGCCACGCCAGGTACCGGGAAGGGTCTTGAGTAGCGGCGGTAGATCGCCCTCCGCTACGGCGACCAAGACCAGCTTAGGTTCCGGAAGCGCCTCGGCGGCAGTGGCCACAGGGGTAGCGTGTGTCACCGGGTAGACGGGGTGCCCCAGGCGCAGGAAGCCGCAGGCAAAGGCACCACCCAGCTCGCCGATACCGATGATTATGATAGGTGATTTCATGCAGGTGTGACCGGTTGCCAGAAGGTCTCACTGCCGCTGTCCCGCCTGGCCAATACCCGGGCGAGGACAAAGAGCAGGTCGGATAGCCGGTTGATGTAGCGCAGGGTTTGCGGGTTTAGATGCGCTTGGCGATCCAGGGCTACCAGACGGCGCTCGGTACGCCGGCACAGGGTCCGTGCCAGGTGGCAGAAGGTGGCCGCGCTCCCCCCGCCCGGCAGAATAAACTCCCGCAACGGTGGAAGATCGGCGTTGTAACCATCGAGGGCCGCTTCCAGATAGGCCACGTCTTCGGGTCTGGTGCGCTCTGCTCCGGGCGTGGCAAGCTCCGCTCCCAGATCGAAGAGCCGGTTTTGGACATGCGCCAGCTGCGGCGGTGGGTCCGGTTCCGCCTGGACTATGATCAGCCCGATGACACTGTTCAGCTCGTCCAGACACCCTAGTATCTCGATGCGTGGGTGGTCTTTCAGTACCCGGCTGCCGTCGGCCAGTCCGGTGCTGCCGTCGTCACCGGTGCGCGTATAGATCTTGGTCAAACGATTGCCCATGCTGCCTCACGCGGAAGGTAAACCGGACCGGAGTGCCGGACCGGCGGCCTGGATTAACTCCAGTTATCAGTTATCAGGGGACAGGATGCAGAGAAAAGCATTAGGGACTGTTGACATTTAACTCTAATCGACTGTTTTTCATGTGTTAAATAGTGCAACACTAATGTCAACACGCCCTAGTACGCAGTTTCGACTGATATTGCAAATTTCTCGGAGGAGGCACACATCAAGCTTAAGTGATTATGCCCGCAATATCAGTCGAAATGGTGTACTAGGATAGATAGGTCCGCTAACCGGCCTGCCCTCTGGCGACTGGCACCCCCATCCGGGAGGTGACTCCGGTGGTCCGTTTGCGGCCGGGCCTAGGGGGTGTTCTCAATTAGGGGTAACACGATGATTTTACTTGATAGACCAAGATTGCCCGGGTTATCCGACGGATGTCATGGCCAATTTCTAGGGGCTGGTGACATTTATCTGAGCGAGGCCGATTGTAAGACATTTTTCGTGCTGACCACGCGCGGCGAGGAGGAATAGCCAGCCTATTTTGACGAGCCGCAACGCCGTCAGCGCGGAAAAGGACCGCAATCGGACCGTGAACGATGAATGTCAACAGCCCCTAATATCAGCAAAACCATCGCGTTAAGTTCAACCCTGGCGTTGACCTCACGGATTCAGGTTGTTGATTGAGAATACCCCCTAGTCTTGAGGAGTCGGGGTCACCGGAGCCGGAGCGACGGGAGCTGTCTCGGAAGCAGGGACCAGGGTGGTCGGAGTGATTGGAGCAGCTGGAGCTGGGGTAACCGTCGCCTGGGCGGTTGCTGTAACAGGTGTCGGGGTTGTTGCCTCAGGCGCGGAAGTGGTTCCCGCAACCTGGTCGGGGGCCTTTTCAGCCGACGCGGTTTCCGGCGCGGAGGTGGGTATCTCGGGGGGCGTGGTCATTCTAGGATAAGGGGACCCGAATGGACGGCCGTAGTGATGCGGGCGGGTGCGGCGGTTGGCCTGGAGCTCCCGGCGACGCTCGGCTATTTCCTTGGTCATTTTGTCGCGACGGGCCTTGGACTTCTTTATAACCTGGGAGCGATAGGCCTCCAATTCCGCATACCGGTCCCGCATAAAGCTCGGGATCGGTGGTTGTGGCATCTCCAATGAGAAGGGCTCGGGCATTGCGAGCATGCTTGGCGGTTCGGGCATCGCAGGCATGGTTGGATATTCGGGCATTCCCATATCGTTCCAAGGACTGGCAGCACCCCACGGGTCTATGATCCCCAGGGGGATTCCCAGGGGATCCAAGGTACCGGGGAAGCCCATGGTCATGGGATCGACGCCTTGCGTCTGTATGCGTTTCGCCATCTCAGCTCGTTGGGCAGCCATTATCTGCTCCCTGGCCTTTGTCTGTTGCTGCGCCATGGCCTGCTGCTGCTCTTGGGTCATACAGGGCCCCCACCAGGCGCCTGCAGATAGGGATGTGGCGGTGAGCACGACGGCGGAGGTGAGGGTTGCGATCTTTTTCATTTTGAACCTACCTTGAACGCGACGGGTTAAACCAAATAATGGGAAGCATTTTGACTTTCCTGTAACGATACACGACATTAAGTATATAAGGAAATTCTGATTTTTCAATTGAAAATGACTAATGATGCGTTAGGGATTATAGGTGAAGACAAAGGGCATTGCCTGTCAGTCTTAGAGGGTGTACGAAAAGGATGGACCATCATTATTGGATATTGCAACCAATTGAAAATAAAGGAAACGTGAAGTTGCGATATTCCGTTTCCACACCACAATGGCCCACGGAGAGACTTTTCGTACACCCTCTTAAAGATGCGGTTCGCGGTCGGGGTTGGCGTAGCATCACCGATGCGGTTCGCGCCCCCTCGTGGTGTCATCCTGTAAGACCTACCGCGCTCACCGCATCCTACGTCCATCCTACGGCTTGGCCCGACCTACCCTTTTATTCGATGACCTTCGGGACCAGGTACAGGCCCACTTCGGTCGCTGGTGCGATGCGCTGAAATAGATCCCGCTGATCGGGCTCGGTAGGCTCATCCGGTCGCAGGCGTTGCACCCTATCCAGGGGGTGGGCCAGGGGCGTAACCTGGTCGGTATCCACCGCGTTCATCTGCTCCACGAGATCCAGGATCTTGGACAAATCAACGGCATAGCCTTCCTTCTCCGCCTCGGAAACAGCGAGCCGCGCGAGCTGGGCGATCTTCTCGACGTCGGTACGATCAAGCGACATTGGAACCTTCCGAAAAGTGATGCAGGCCCGCGGCGCAGCAGAACCCCGCCGGCCATACGGGGCGGACACAGGATCTGAGTAGTTTTTGAAAAATAACACATTGTATGCATGACGCCCACGCATAGCTGGAAACCCAACCTTGCCCATTTGGTGTTGTATTGCTAGATTACTCAAGTTTGCAAGCTTGGTCGCTACGGTTAGCCGCCGGTATGGCGAAGTCGGAACCCTGATTTCGGCTTCGCTTGTTGAAAAATCCTATGCAGGGATTTTTTTTTAAGACCTCCTGCAAGTAAAAATGGATCGGGGTCTGTGTCCCCGTACTATGTAATCCGGTCGGCTTAGCGTCTGACCGTCGGACCGTTGGGAAATCCAACGCGATTCCCGTTTTTTCTCCCAAGGTAACTGCCTGATGTTTCTCCGACGCATTCGAGGAATGTTTTCCAACGATCTATCGATTGATCTGGGAACCGCCAACACGCTTATCTATACCCGTGGCCAGGGGATCGTGCTCAACGAGCCGTCGGTGGTGGCGATCCGCCAGGGGCCGAGAGGAACCAAATCGGTTGTAGCGGTCGGCAATGAGGCCAAGCAGATGCTGGGCCGTACCCCGCAGAATATCACTGCCATCAGGCCCTTGAAGGATGGTGTCATCGCCGACTTTACGGTCACGGAGAAGATGCTGCAATACTTCATCCACAAGGTCCACGAGAGCCGGATCATCCGGCCCAGCCCGTGGGTGCTGATCTGTGTCCCCTGCGGCTCCACTCAGGTGGAGCGTCGGGCCATCAAGGAGTCCGCCGCCGGTGCCGGTGCCCGCGAGGTCTTCCTGATCGAAGAGCCGATGGCCGCGGCCATCGGTGCGGGACTGTCCGTGGACGAGGCGCGCGGCTCCATGGTGCTGGATATCGGGGGCGGCACCTCGGAGGTGGCAATCACTTCACTCAACGGTATCGTCTATTCGAATTCGGTGCGCATCGGTGGCGACTGCTTCGACGACGCCATCATCGCTTATGTGCGCCGCAACTACGGTGCCCTGATCGGCGAGGTCACTGCCGAGCGTACCAAGCACAAGATCGGCTCCGCATACCCCGGCGGCGAGGTGCGGGAAGTCGAGGTCATGGGCCGCAATCTGGCCGAGGGGGTCCCCCGCAGTCTCACCTTGAACAGCAACGAGATCCTGGAGGCCTTGCAGGAACCCTTGGCGGGTATCATCGGGACGGTAAAAACGGCCCTGGAGCAGATTCCTCCGGAGCTGGGTGCCGACGTTGCCGCGCGGGGCATCGTGGTTACCGGCGGCGGTGCCTTGCTCGCCGACATCGATCGCCTGTTGGAGGAAGAGACGGGGCTCCCGGTGCTGATCGCCGATGACCCCCTGACCTGCGTCGCCCGCGGCGGCGGGTTCGCTCTGGAGACAGCCAACGAGCGCAGTCTGGATCTGTTCGCTATGACGGAGTAGGCGACCGGATCTCGACCCGGTACGCAGTCGGTATGAATTTTCCTCGGCCCTGATCGCTCCGCGCTGGGAGTCGACCATCAACTCCCTGTTCGTACATGGCCCTTCGCCTTCCTTCCGTATCCTGCTGGCGACGGTGCTCGCCATCGGGTTGATCGTGGTGGATCATCGCTACCAATATCTGGATCCGCTGCGTTCCACGCTTTCCGTTATTGTCTATCCGGTGCATTACGTGGCCGGCCTTTCGAGCAGCCTGGCCCGGAAAGTACAGAACCACCTCGCCCAGAAAGAAGAACTGCGCCGTCGCAACCGGTCCTTGTACCGGGACAATCTGGAGCTCAAGGTGCGGCTGCAACGCTCCGAGGCGCTGGAGGCGGAGAACATACGCCTGAGAGATCTGCTGGGAGCTGCGTTGAGGATGGGCGATCGCGTGCTCATCGCCGAGCTCATGGCGGTCGATCTGGATCCCTATCGACAGCAGGTCATGATCGACCGGGGTGCTGCTTCCGGGGTCTTCGTCGGTCAACCCGTCCTCGACGCCAACGCCGTCATGGGCCAGGTGACGCGGGTCGACCCTTTGTCCGCGACCGTCCTCTTGATTACCGACGCCAGCCACGGGCTGCCGGTGCAGATCAATCGCAATGGGTTGCGTACCGTGGCCCGGGGTACGGGATTCATCAACCGCCTGGAGTTGTCCCACTTGCCGAAGAACGCCGATGTGCGGGCTGGGGACCTGGTGGTGACATCGGGGTTGGGTGGTCATTTCCCGCCCGGCTATCCGGTGGCACAGGTCGCCGAGGTGCGCCAAGGGTCCGGCGAGCCGTTCGCCACCGTCATCGCCGAACCCGGCGCGCGCCTGGACCGTAGCCGTGAGGTTCTGTTGGTCTGGCCCCCGGACCCAGATACCGGCGACAAGGTCCGGAGAGCGCCGTGAGTGAGTCCCCACGCAATGGGACCGGCGTGATCCTGGCTACCCTTGGCACGGCCCTGGTCCTGGCCATTCTGCCCCTGCCCCAATGGGCCGATGAGTTCCGTCCCCAGTGGGTGGTACTGACGTTGATCTATTGGGCCCTGGCCCTGCCGACCCGGGTGGGAATATTCTGGGCCTGGGGAGCGGGCCTGGTGTTGGACATCACTACGGGAACCGTGCTCGGCCAACATGCGCTGAGTCTGTCCGTACCCGTTTATCTCGTGCTGGAGCTGCATCGGCGAATCCGCGTATTTTCCCTCCCTCAGCAAGCCGTGTTCGTGTGGGTGCTGCTGCTGGTGGAACGCCTGCTTTCCCTCTGGATCCGTGGGGCCACCGGTCAACCCACACCGACCCTCGCATACTGGATACCGACCTTCGTCGGCATGCTGCTGTGGCCTTGGGTATCCATCCTGCTGCGGAACTTAAGCCGGCGTTTCGCCATAACCTGAGACGGCGTATCCGGGACGATGATGGAACCGATCCTCAAGGACCACTCCGGGGAGAGCCGGCGCTTTACCCAGCGCGTTGTCATTGCCGGCGTTCTGGTGCTGGCGGCTATGCTCATCGTGATCGCAAGGCTGGTCCAGCTGCAGATCGGAAACTATACGCATCTATCTACCCTGTCCCGCTACAATCAGGTCAAACTCGAGCCCCTTTCCCCCACGCGGGGACTGATTTACGACGCCAATGGAATCCTGCTGGCGGACAATTACTCCTCCCGCTCTCTGGAAATCATCCCCGAAGAGATTCAGGACCTGGACGCTACCGTCGCCGAGATCGGAAAATTCATCGACATCGGGGAAACGGATCTGAAACGTTTCGCGCGCATGCGTAAACAGCGGCGCCGTTTCGAGGAGATTCCCATTCGTACCAACCTGACTCAGAAAGAGGTCGCCCGGTTTGCCGTCAAGGGTCACCACTTTCCGGGGGTCGCCGTCCACGCCCGGCTGTTGCGCACCTACCCGCTGGGCGAACACACGGCCCATGTGTTAAGCTATGTTGGTAGGATCAACGAGCAGGAACTCAAGCGTATCAATGCCTCCAACTACGCCGGGACCAATCACATCGGCAAGGGGGGGGGTGGAAAAGGCCCACGAAGACCTGCTGCACGGAACCGTGGGATATCAACAGGTAGAGGTAAACGCCGAGGGCCGGGTCCTGCAGGTGTTGGAACGGCACCACCCGGAAGCAGGGCAGCACTTGCAGCTCTACTTGGACTCCCGATTGCAGCAGGACGCATACGCCGCCTTGGGCCACCACCGCGGCGCGGTGGTGGCAGTTGATCCGCGCACCGGTGGGGTCCTGGCCTTGGTCAGTCGCCCCAGCTTTGATCCCAATCTCTTCGTGGACGGCATCAGCTCGGCGGACTACCAGACCCTGCGCGACTCGCCCGACAAGCCCCTGTTCAACCGGGCTGTCCGCGGCCAGTATCCGCCGGGATCCACGATCAAGCCATTTATCGGCCTTGGTGGACTGGAGACCGGAACCGGAGGTCTGACCGATGCCAAGTGGTGTCCCGGCTATTATCGGCTTCCCGGATACCGCCACAAGTATCGATGCTGGAATCGCTGGGGGCACGGAACCGTGACCTTGCAGAAAGCGATCGTCCAGTCCTGCGATGTCTACTTTTATAAGCTGGCCCATGGCATGGGGATCGACAGGCTGCACGATTTTCTGGCCGGGTTCGGTTTCGGTGCACGCACCGGCATCGATGTCGCCGGCGAGCTCGGCGGTTTGCTACCGTCCAGGGAATGGAAAATGAGCGCACGCAATCAGCCCTGGTTTATCGGGGAAACGCTGCTGGTGGGTATCGGGCAAGGTCCTTTTTTGGCTACGCCGCTACAGCTTGCTGTCGCGACGGCGGCGGTGGCGGCCCGCGGTCAACTCATACGGCCACGTGTCGTCCGTGCCACCGGGGCGCCGGGCTCGGCGGTGGAACGCGAATTCCCGGCGCAGGTCCGACAGCTTCCGGTCTCGTCCCGCCACCTCGACGGCATGATCGCATCCATGGTAGAGGTCGTGAGGAACAGACGCGGCACGGCCAGACGCATCCGCACCAACGCCTACGGCATTGCGGGCAAGACGGGCACCGTTCAGGTCTTCAGTATCAAGCAGAAGGAACGTTATCGCGAATCCGAGGTCGCCAAACACATACGCGACCATGCCCTATTCGTGGCCTTCGCGCCGGTGGAGGACCCACGCATCGCCGTGGCGGTTATCGTAGAAAACGGTGGTCACGGGGGCGCAGTGGCGGCACCGGTCGCTCGGCGGGTCATGGATAGTTATCTGCTGCGCATACCACTCCTCGCCGCGCCAGGGGAAATTGCGGATGGACAATAGCGCCTATTCCGTGGGCATCGACGGTATTCCGAGAAAAGTTCGGGCCCTGCTTCCCGCCCGGATGCACTTGGACTTGCCCCTGCTGGTCGCCCTACTGCTCTTGTGCGGCTATGGACTACTAGTGCTCTTCAGCGCCACCGATCAGGACCTGAACAAGCTCTATCGACAGCTGATCCGACTTGGGATCGCCTTCGCGGTTATGCTCGTCGTCGCCCAGATACCACCCTTGAAACTGCAACGCTGGTCGCTGCCCCTGTTCGGCATCGGACTGGCGATTCTGGTGGGTGTCCTGGTGATGGGAGAAGTCGGCAAGGGTGCCAGGCGCTGGCTGGACTTAGGAGTCGTGCGCTTCCAACCCTCCGAAGTGCTCAAGGTCGCGGTTCCCATGATGCTCGCCTGGTACCTCGCCGAGCGACCCTTGCCCCCCACTGGACCCCGGATCTTGTGGACGCTTGTGCTGACCGCCGTTCCGGTGCTCCTGATTGCCCACCAACCGGACCTCGGCACGGCGTTGCTGGTGGCCAGTGCCGGCATGATGGTGCTCTTCCTGGCGGAACTTAAGTGGCGACTGATCGCCTTGCTGGGGGTAGGCACGGCGGCCCTTGCTCCCCTGCTCTGGTATTCCATGTACCCTTACCAGCAGCAGCGGGTATTCAGCTTCCTCAACCCGGAGGGCGACCCCTTGGGCTCCGGCTATCACATTATCCAAGCCAAGATCGCTATCGGCTCCGGCGGTCTCTACGGTAAGGGTTGGCTCAACGGAACCCAATCCCGTCTGGAGTTTCTGCCCGAGCGTTCAACGGACTTCGTCTTTGCGGTCCTCGGCGAGGAGTTCGGGCTGACCGGTATCCTAGCGATACTGGCAATCTACCTGTTCATCATCGCGCGCGGACTCTATATCGCCACCCAGGCCCAGGATACCTATGGGCGGTTGCTCAGCGGCGGGCTCACCCTGATTTTCTTCGTCTATCTGTTCGTCAACACCGGCATGGTCACCGGACTCTTACCGATCGTCGGCATACCCCTGCCCCTGGTGAGCTACGGAGGCACGTCCCTGGTCACCATCATGGCCGGTTTCGGCATCCTGATGTCCATCCACACGCACAGAAAATTGCTTCCTTCCTAGAAGGTTTCGTACTATTGACAGAAATCGTCTTAGCAATCCTGAATGGTTTGGCGTTGTCTGGAAGGAAAAGATCCTTACCTAGCGTCGGGACAAGTTTGACTACCGATAACATTGAGCCACCAGTATCCCCACGGAAAAGTTATCCGCAAATAAACGCAAATGGCCGCAAATAAATGTAAAGATGGATCGAGAACCGTCGATGAGGGCAAATCGACTTCAACCGATTTGCGTTAATTCGCGTTCATTGCTTCAATAACTTTGTGCGCGAAGCGCATCATCGTTGAAACTATGGACGTTAAGTCCCTTCACGTTCAGTCCGTGGCTTGTCCACGGATGAGGACTTTAGTCCTCCAGACTATGGACTTTCAGTCCATAGTGGTTGA
>Ga0056121_1000420_pt1 | contig 9987 bp, 10 predicted proteins | sample WorMetHEROISLAND_FD_83872 | JGI IMG/M metagenome (GOLD analysis project Ga0056121, IMG submission 83872) | Marine gutless worms symbiont microbial communities from Max Planck institute for Marine Microbiology, Germany - Olavius sp. 1 HERON ISLAND ...
GCCGGCGCGCCGGCCTCCAGCATGTTCTTGATCAGGTAGATGCGGCCGCGCGGGCTGTCGAGTTCGTCGCCGAGCAGCACATAGGTCGGGCAGGTCGCGGTGCAGAACCCGCAATGCACGCACTTGCGCAGGATCTGCTCCGCTTCGGCGACGTCAGCGTCGGCCAGTTGGGCGAGCGAGAAGTTGGTCTGCATCAGGCGCCGGCCTCCGGCGGATACATCCGCCCGGGATTGAGCAGGCCGAGCGGATCGAAAGCCTGGCGCACGCGCGCGCTCAATGCCGCCAGCGGCGCCGGCTGCGGCTGGAACACCGGCACCCGCCGCCGCACCGCCTCGCCGGCACGGACCAGGGTGGCGTGGCCGCCATCCCGCACGGCAGCCCGGATCGTGCCGGCCGCCGCATCGGCGTCCTCGGGCACGGCAAGCCAGATCAGGCCGCCGGCCCAGTCCAGGAGAACTTCGTCCGTCAGCGCCGCCGGCAGCCGGCTCAGCACCGTCGGCGCCGCCGTCGGCGCCACCGACAGGCGCCACAGGGCGCGGTCGCGCGCCGGCAACAGCGCCACCACGTCGCGCACCTCACGCCAGAACAGGCCGGAGTTCATCGAATGCAGCTCCTCCACCGCCCCGGCCCGCGCCAGCATGGTCTTCAGCGCCGCACAGCGATGCGCCACCGACGGTGCCGGGCCTTCGATGCGTACCGCGGTGACCGACGCCCCGGCGTCGGCGACGTAGCCCAGGTCGCTGCGCGCCGCCGCCGGCTGCGGCAGGTGGGCCAGACCGGCGACCTCGTGCGGGCTGCCGGCAGCGTCCGCCATCGCCCGGATCGCCGCATCCAGGGTGAGACCATAGACCAGCACCGTGCGTGTCTTCTCCGGCGCCGGCAGCACCTTGACGGTGATCTCCGTCAGCGCCGCCAGGGTGCCGAAGCTGCCGGTGAGCAGCTTGGGCAGGTCGTAGCCGGTGACGTTCTTGACCACCCGGCCGCCGGACTTGAAGGCTTCGCCGCGGCCCGACACCCCTTTCACGCCGAGCACATGGTCGCGCGCCGCGCCGGCCTTGAGACGGCGCGGGCCGGCGAGGTTGCAAGCGACCACGCCGCCCAGCGTCTGCACCCCGGCCGCACCGCCGAACAGCGGTCCCAGATCCGGCGGCTCGAAGGCCAGGGCCTGGCGGTGCTGACCCAGCAGCCCCTCGATCTCCGCCATCGGCGTGCCGGGGCCGGCGGTCAGCACCAGCTCGTCGGGCTCGTACAGGCTGATGCCCTGCAGCGCCGTCAGGTCGAGCCGGTGCCCGACATCGAGCGGCCGGCCGAAGCCGCGCTTGCCGCCGGCGCCGCACAGCTCCAGCGCGGTCTCGTTGCCGACCGCCCATTCCAGCGCCGCCAGCACCTGGCCGTCATCGGCCGGCTTCAGCACCGTGACCATCGCGGCTCAGAACCGCGGGATGTCGGGAAACGGCAGCTTGCCGCCGGAGACGTGCATGGCGCCGAGCTCGGCACAGCGATGCAGCACCGGGAACACCTTGCCCGGGTTGAGCCGGCCGTCGGGGTCGAAGGCGCACTTGACCCGCTGCTGCTGGTTCAGGTCGGCGTCGGTGAACACCTCGGCCATCAGGTCGCGCTTCTCCACGCCGACCCCGTGCTCGCCGGTGAGCACGCCGCCGACCTCGACGCACAGGCGCAGGATGTCGGCGCCGAACGCCTCCGCCGCCTCCAGCTCGCCGGCGTTGGCGTCGTAGAGGATCAGCGGGTGCAGGTTGCCGTCACCGGCGTGAAAGACGTTGGCGACGCGCAGGCCGTAGTGGCGCGACAGCTCGGCCATGCGGCGCAGCACCTCCGGCAGGCGATGGCGCGGGATCGTCCCGTCCATGCACAGGTAATCCGGACTGATGCGGCCGACCGCCGGAAACGCCGCCTTGCGGCCGGCCCAGAACTGCAGGCGCTCCTCTTCCGAGGCCGACACCCGCACGCCGGTCGCGCCGCATTCGCGGGCCAGCGTTTCGACCCGCTCGAGCAAATAGTCGACCTCGACCTTGGGGCCGTCGAGCTCGACGATCAGCAGCGCCTCGACGTCGAGCGGATAACCGGCCTGGCAGAACTCCTCGGCCGCGTGGATCGCGTAGCGGTCCATCATCTCCATGCCGCCTGGGATGATGCCGGCACCGATCACCTTGGCGACACAGTCACCGGCCGCCTCGCTGGAGGGAAAGCCGATCAGCGCCGCCCGCGCCGTCTCCGGCTTCTGCAGGATGCGCACGGTGACCTCGGTGATCACCCCCAGCAGGCCTTCCGAACCGGTCATCAGACCGAGCAGGTCGTAACCGTCGGCGTCGAGGTGCTTGCCGCCCAGCCGCACCACCTCGCCGTTGAGCAGCACCATCTCCAGGCCGAGCACGTTGTTGGTGGTCAGCCCGTACTTCAGGCAATGCACGCCGCCGGAGTTCTCGGCCACGTTGCCGCCGATGGTGCAGGCGATCTGGCTCGAGGGATCGGGGGCGTAGTAGAAGCCCATGTGCTCGACCGCCTGGCTGATGCCCAGGTTGGTGACGCCGGGCTGCACCCGCACGGCGCGGTTGTCGTAGTCGATCTCGAGGACGCGGTTGAACTTGCCGAGGCCGAGGATGATGCCGTCGGCGAGCGGCAGGGCACCGCCGGACAACGAGGTGCCGGCGCCGCGCGGCACCACGTTGACGCCTTCGGCATGACACAACTGCAGCACGGCGGCGACCTGGGCCGTGGTCTCCGGCAGCACCACCGTCAGCGGCAGCTGGCGGTAGGCGGTCAGGGCGTCGCTCTCATAGGCCCGCATTGCCGCCTCGTCGACGATCACGCCCTCGCCCGGCACCAGCCGCTGCAGGGCGGCGATCAGCTCGCGCCGGCGCGCCAGCACGCTGGCGTCGGGTTGCGGCATCTGCAGCGCCATCCATCCCTCCCCTCGGCGGCAGAAACCGGCCCGTTCGTCCGCACGCCGCCACCGTCATGCGGGCGGGAGTCTAGCAGACAAAGAAAAACCGCGCCGGAACGGCGCGGTCGTCGCGGTGGGCAATGGCGCCGCGTCGGCGGCGCGAGCGCTCAGCCCTGGCGGGCCTTGAACCGCCGGTTCGTCTTGTTGATCACGTAGACGCGTCCCTTGCGCCGCACGACACGGCAGTCGCGGTGACGTTTCTTCAACGTTTTCAACGAATTGACGACCTTCATGACCTGTCCGTCCTGTCTCTTACGCGGCCCGGGAGCCGAAGCGCGCGGACCATACTCACCGCCCCACCCCGTGTCAACCTGTCGCCCCCCGTGCGCCCGGCAAAGCATTGCCAACACAAGGTCGACTGGCGATAAAGGGCAAACGCAATCATTTCCGCCGGATGAAGAGTATGGAAGCCGACCTGGAGCGGGCCCGCGGCCTGCAGCAACAAGGCGACGTCGACCGCGCCGCCGCGATCTATCAGCAGATCCTGGCCGAACAGCCGGACCATCCCGAAGCGCGACACCTGCTCGCCGTCGCCGACATCCAGCGCCAGGACCCGGTCAGCGCCATCGACCGCCTCGAGGCGCTGGTCGCCGACGTGCCGGGCGACGCGCGCTACCAGAACAACCTGGGCAATGCCTACCTGCAGATCGGCGACCAGGCCGCCGCCGTCGCCGCCTTCGACAAGGCTGCCGAGCTGGCGCCGGAGAACGTTGACTTCCGCGCCAACGCCGCCACGGCACATGTGGCGCTGGGCGAGGGGGATCGCGCCGAACGGGACTTCAAGGCAGCCCTGGAGCTCGAGCCGGACCATTTCCACTCGTTGCACAACCTGGGGAGCCTGCTCGCCAAACGTGGCCGCCCGACCGAAGCGTTGTCCTATCTCGAACGGGCCGCGGCGCATCCGGCTTGCCTGGACGAGACCAGGGTCAGCCTGGCAACCGTCTACGAACGGCTCAACCGGCTGAACGATGCCGAGCGGGCGATGGCGCAGGTCGGTGAGACGGAGCGTCCTCCGGCGGTCATGATGCGCGCCCGGCTGCGCCGCCGGCGCGGCGACGCCGCCGGCGCGCTGGCCCTTCTCGACGGCCTGCCCCGGGGCGCGTCGGGTTTCGCCGATGCCGGGGCCCAGGGCGAGTGGCTGCACGAGGTCGGCCTCAATGCCGACCTCACCGGCGACTACGAGCGGGCCTTCGACTGCCTGACGCAGGCCAAAGCCCGCTGGCGGCAAGACGACGAAGGACGCGACGGCCAGGCCTACATCGACAATGTGCGCGCCTGCCGTAAGCAGCGCTGGCAAGTAGGCCCCGGCGCGACGGAGAGCGGCGGGCCACCCATCGCCTTCTTCGTCGGCTTTCCCCGCTCCGGGACGACGCTGCTTGAGGTCATCCTGGATGCGCATCCGCGCATCCATGCCACCGGCGAGGACGATTTCCTGGATGGCGTCGTCGAGCAGACGCTGGCGGCCGGCGGTGCGGTGAAGGACACCGCCGTGGCCTCGGTCCAGAACGCCTACTTCGACGCCTTCGCCGCCCGCTTCGGTGCGGTGCCGGCCGGAACGACGGTGCTCGACAAGATGCCGCTCAACCTAGTCCACGTGCGAATGATCGACGCCTTTTTCCCGCAGGCGCGGCTGCTGCTGGCGCTGCGCGACCCACGGGACGTCGTCCTGAGCTGCCTGATGCAGTACTTCACGCGCAATCCGGCAATGCGCTGCTTCGATACCCTCGACGAGGCGGTGACGCTGTACGAAGAGGTCATGGGCCTGTGGCTGGAAGCCCGCGACGAGCTGTCGGTACCCTGGCTCGAATACCGCTATGAGGACCTGCTGGCGGACCAGGAGGGCGTGATCGGCCAAGTGCTCGACTTCCTCGGCCTGCCCTGGGATGCCGCCATCGAGCAGTATCGCGACAAGGCGGCGCAGCAGGAGATCAGTACGCCCAGCTACCGCGACGTCGTCGAACCGCTGCATCAGCGCGGTGTCGGCCGCTGGCGAAACTATCGCGCCGAACTGGCGCCGGTGCTGCCGCGCCTGGAACCATTCGTCCGCGCCTTCGGCTACGCCAGCGACGACGGCTGACCCGCCGGGACCGGGTGCTGCGGCAATGAGCGCAAACCGGCACGCCGAGCTGGTCGATACCATCACCAAGCTGGGGCCGCACCATGCCGGCCGCGTGGTGATCGGCGGCTCGCACGGCGGTGTCTACGCCGGCTACTGCGCCGCCAAGGGCGGCGTGCGCGCGGTGATCCTGAACGACGCCGGTATCGGCAAGGACAACGCCGGGATCGGCAGCCTGGACTACCTCGACCGGCTGGGCATGCCGGCGGCGACTGTCGATCATCGCAGCGCCTGCATCGCCAACGCCGGCGACATGGCCCGGCATGGCCGCATCAGCCACGTCAACGCCGCCGCCGCGGCGCTTGGCTGCAACGCCGGGCAAGCGACGGCGGACTGTGCCCGCCTGCTGGCGGACGCGCCGATGTGGCATGGCGACGTCCCCGCCTATGCCGAGGCCCGGTTCGAGATCGCCGCCGGCGCGGGCAACGGCGACGTGATCGGCTGCGATTCCGCATCGCTGCTGCTGCCCGAAGACGCCGGCCGGATCGTCATCACCGGTTCGCACGGCGGCCTGCTGGGCGGCCGGCCGGACGGCGCCATCGCCCCGGATGTCCGCGCCATTACCTTCAACGATGCCGGCATCGGCAAGGACGACGCCGGCATCGCCCGGTTGTCCGACCTCGACCGCCGCGGCATTGCCGCCGCCACGGTCGCCGCCGACAGTGCCCGCATCGGCGATGCCCGCTCCTGCTACGACGACGGCCGCCTCAGCGCCGTCAATGCCGCCGCGGCAGCGGTGGGTTGCGCCGTCGGCACAAGCGTCGGAGAATTCGTGCTGCAGTGCACCACCGGATGAACGTGAGGAGGTGCTGCCATGCGCCTTGACGACCGGCAACTCGACGCTTTCGACCGTGACGGCTTCATTTTCGTGCCCGAAATGTTCTCGGCGCGCGAGGTGGCGCTGCTGCGCACGGAGATCGACCGCTTCATGGTCCTGGAGCGCGACGAGATCCTGCGCGACGACAGCGGCGAACTGCGCGCCGCGCTGGCGATGGAGCGCTACAGCGAGCCGTTCGCCCGACTGGTCCGCCATCCCCGCCTGCTGGAACCGGCACAGCAGGTGCTGGACGGGGCGGTCTATGCGCACCAGTACAAGATCGTCGCCAAGGATCCGTTCGGCAGGCTCGATTTCCCCTGGCACCAGGACTTCGCCTCCTGGCATGCCTACGACGGCATGCCCGAGCCCAGGGCGATGAACTATGCCGTCTTCCTGGACCCGGTCAGCGAGTTCAACGGCCCGATCACCTTCATTCCCGGCTCGCATCGAGAAGGCAGGATCGCGGGCGGAGATGCCCCGCTGCCGGGCGGCAAGTCGCCGCTCTACACCCTGGACCGGCAGACGGTGGCGCGCCTGGCGGCCGACGGCGGCATGGTTGCACCGAAGGGACCGGCCGGCTCGGCGGTGTTCTTTCACGGCTGCCTGGCGCATGCCTCGGGCCCCAACATCAGCCCGTCGACACGCTACATCGTCTATCTGACCGCCAATCGCGTCGACAACCAGATCCGCCGGCCGACCCGTCCGGACTACTATGCCAATCAGGACTTTACCCCGCTGCAGCCGCTGGCCGACGACTGCCTGCTGGCGCTGGCGGACGCCCATGCCGCTGCCTGAACGCCGGGCGCGATCCAGGTCGGCATGGCAGACTTGCAGCAATGGCGTTGCCGTCGCTGCAGATTGCACTACATTCACGTCAGGGACTGCCGTGGCTGCGCGGAATCTCTGTGCGCAGGTGCGGTTTGTCGCCCTCGGTTTGTCAGGCCCGATCTCCCGTCGGTGTGCATCGAACCGTGGACTGGAATGACGAAACGGGGCGTGTCCTGCCCAGGCATCGCCCCAACTGCTGTTGTGAGAGGAGCAGGCCATGACTACCGGCACCGTGAAATGGTTCAACCCGACGAAGGGCTACGGCTTCATCGCCCCGGATGAAGGCGGCAAGGATGTGTTCGTGCATATTTCAGCGTTGCGCGCCGCGGGCATCGAGACGCTGAACGAAGGCGATCGCGTGAACTTCGAGATTGAGCCGGGCCGGGACGGGCGCAGCGCCGCCACCAACGTCGTCCCAGCGTCTTAGGCCTGCGCCGGGCTCGCCCCGCCCGCCCCGAGTGGCGAGCCCGCGCCTCGGCGCGCGCAGGCTCTGCGCTGCGCCGACGACACATCCGAACTGCGGCTGACGCCACGTCGCGACGCGGGTCGCGGCGACAGTACTCGTTTGTCTCGGATGTCGACCCGTTCCTGGTCTTGCCGGCGATGCCACGGCGAGGCGGCGCGGTCGTGGCAGAAGCCACCGACGTCGCGCGGCCTGCCGGAGCAGGCTACCCTCTGCCGGAGCAGGCTACCCGCAGCGCGAAGCGCGTTGGGTGGTGGGCGCGCCTGGAATTGAACCAGGGACCTCCGCCATGTCAAGACGGCGCTCTAACCATCTGAGCTACGCGCCCGCACCGGCTGCCGCGGCTTGCCGCGGCGGCGTGCGAGCCGATATATGTGAAACCGCCGACCCGCGCAAGTCCGCCGTCGCCGCGCGGGGCGGCACTGTCATGCGAACGCCAATGCTGCTGGCAATCGACCCCAAGAACTGCCTGCGCCACGCGCCCGGCGCCGGCCGAACTCCCACCGTTCGAGGAAAGTGACCAGCAATGCAGACGACCTCCCTCCCGCCCAAGTTCTGCACCCGTCTCGCCGCAGCCGCGGCGCTCGTCGTCGGCTTCTGCGCCGGACCCGCCGCGGCCCAGCTCGTCGATCCGGTCAACGATCTCAAGCCGGCATCGCCGCAGCCCGCGGCAAGCGACCTGAACAACGGCCTCGCGGTCGAGTACATTTCCGTCAAGACCCGCCACGTCGACGGCGTCGAGGCCGCCGGCAAGGGCCGTCCCGGCACGCCGCTGGAGATGCTGGACTGGAACACCGGCGCCGGCGAGGTGCTGACCAGCGGCGAAGACGATCTCGTCGGCGCCCGCATCACCGGCTACATCAACTTCGCCGAAGCCGGCACCTACCTGGTGACGATGCAGTCGAACGACGGCATCCGCCTGCTGATCGGCGGCAGGAAGATCATCGAGGACCCCGACGTGCACCGCGACCGCTGGTCGGAGATCGTGCCGCTGGAGATCAGCGAACCCGGCTGGTATCCGCTCTACCTGATCTACTTCGAGCGCAAGGGCACTTCGACCCTGGAGATGCACTGGCAGCCGCCCGGCGCCGAAGATTTCGAGTTCGTCCCGCCCGAAGCCTTCGCGCACGCCAAGACCGGCTGAGCGTTACGCCCGCGGGGCAGCCTCAGGCGGCCAGGGTGCGGTCGATCTCGTCGACCAGGTCGCGCAGGTGAAACGGCTTGGACAGCACCTTGGCTTCCGACTGCGTCTGGTTGCGGTTGTGCAGGGCGACGGCAGCGAAGCCGGTGATGAACATGATGCGGATGTTCGGGTCGATGGAGACGGCGCGGCGCGCTCGAGCGCGCGCGCCAGGAAGTGGCGCATCGAGTCGTCGTCTTCTGCCAGCAGAATCTTGGCCATCGTGCCCCGATCCGTACGTCCCCCGCCACCGGCCCGGTAGCGCGTAGCACTTAGTAGCGCGGCAATCCTGAGAATTCCGTTAATCTACGTTAACGACAAAGCCGCGCCGTCTACAACTCCCGGGCGAACCCGGGCGCTGCCCCATCGGCCGGCATGGTAGCCCGCATTTCTCGCCACGGCCACGGTCTCAGCGCCGCCGTCGGGCCGACGCGCGGACGCCAACGCCGAAGCCGTGGCCAGGGTGCGAAATACCGGCTAGATTCGTCGGCGCCGGGCGGCACTGCCGCAGCCGGCGACGAAGCGGTGCGACGGCAACCTTCCGGCAACGATACGGGGGACGGCGGACATGGCAGGCAGGGCTCGCGGGACAAGACAGGCGCCACCGCCGTATTCGATCGTCGCCCCCGAACGCCAGCTCGCCCCCGTGATCTATTCCTCGCCGCACAGCGGCGACTTCTATCCGCCCGATCTGGTCGAGGCCAGCGGCCTCGCCACCGCGGCCCTGCGCAAATCGGAGGACAGCTTCGTCGACGAGCTGTTCGTCGCCGCGCCGGAGCATGGCTCGCCCTTGCTGCGAGCCCGCTATGCCCGGGTCTACCTCGACGCCAACCGCGAGCCGTGGGAGCTCGACCCGGGCATGTTCGAGGACGAGCTGCCCAGCCACGTCAACACCACCTCGCTGCGCGTTGCCGGCGGCCTGGGCACCATCGCCCGGGTGGTCGCCGACGGCCAGGCGGTCTATCGCCGGCGCCTGCGCTTCGCCGAGGCCGAGAGCCGGGTGTTCGGGATCTACTATCCCTATCACCAGGCGCTCAGCGACCTGATCGCCGCGACCCGGCGGACCTTCGGCTACTGCCTGCTGATCGACTGTCATTCGATGCCGTCGAGCGGCGGACCGATGGACCGCGACGAGGGCCGCCGCCGCGCCGACGTGGTGCTCGGCGACCGTTTCGGCACCACCTGCGCGCCGGAGCTGACCGACTGCGTGCACCGGCAGCTGGCCGACGAAGGGCTGGTGGTGATGCGCAACAATCCCTATGCCGGCGGCTTCACCACCTACAACTACGGCCGTCCGGGCGGCGGCGTGCACGCCCTGCAGATCGAGCTCAACCGGGCGCTCTACATGGACGAGGGACGGCTGGCGCACGGCCCGGGCTTCGCCGAGATGCAGGCGGTGATGGCGCGGCTGATCGAGGCGATCCGCCGGCTGGCGCCCGAGTTCTTCGAAAACCTGGACGCCGCCGCGGAGTAATCCGCCGCCGCCGGCCGCGCCGATGGCTGGCATGCAACTTGCGTTAACCAAACCCGGAACTCACCCCGGGTCTGGATCAAGCCCATGTTCACGTGTCACCTGCCGGGCCGCGCCGGCCTCGCCTTGCTGGCGGCGATCGCCGCCAGC
>Ga0056121_1000421_pt1 | contig 9986 bp, 12 predicted proteins | sample WorMetHEROISLAND_FD_83872 | JGI IMG/M metagenome (GOLD analysis project Ga0056121, IMG submission 83872) | Marine gutless worms symbiont microbial communities from Max Planck institute for Marine Microbiology, Germany - Olavius sp. 1 HERON ISLAND ...
AGATCAGGCCACGCATCATCGGGCTCTCCGTCGGATCAGATGAAAACCAACACAACAACACAAAAACGGAGCCGAGCCTTGACACAAAGCCTCATATAAGGGGCGGGTCTCAGACCCGCCCGCCTATAGCCCCAAGGCGCTGAGGTCCAACCGCCCGTCCTCCACCGGCGGGCACCAGAAGTAGCTGCCCGACAGCGGCCGGCTGAAGCGGAACAGGCCGTCGGTGATGCCGTCCTCCTCGCCGACCATGCGCCGCATCTGCGCCTCGAAGGCGTCGGGCGACTTGCCGAAGGCGACGAACATCAGGCCGCAGCCGCTGCTGTCGGCCCAGGGCATGGAGCGGCGCAGGACGAAGGCCTCCGGATCGAAGCTCTCCTGGGCGGTGCGCTTGACGTGCGCCGAAGCGGGCGCGTCGTCCAGCTCCTCGTTGTCCGACAGGCGGCGGCCGATGATGTGGTCGCGCTCGCCCTGCGGCAGGTCCTCGAAGTGATCGAGATCATGCTCCCACAGCTGCACGGCGGCAAAGCTGGCGCCGTCCTGGCCGGCCCCGCGGCCCTGCACGATGGCCGCCGCGACCGCGGCATCGCCTTCCGGGTTCTCGGTGCCGTCCTCGTAGCCGGTCAGGTCGCGGCCGCCGGCATAGCGGAAGCCATCGGTCATCTGGTCGACGCGGAAACCGGTCGCCAGCGCCGCCTGCAGGCGCCGGCCGGTGTGCAACAGATCGCCGTGATCGTCGCCGCGCAGCCACAGCCACAGGTCGGCCTGGCTCGACGGCACGCTGCAGCCGGGGCCGTTCAGAGCCGGGAACGGCCGCAGGCCGTCGATTTTCGCCCCCAGCAGGGTGGCCACCGCCGGGCCGAGACCGACCACGGCCGTGTCGTCCAGTTCCTGCCCCTGCAGCGCGGACAGCGCGTCGCGCGGATCGGCGTCCGGCAGCAGGGCGAACTCGAGATAGCGGCCGAGCGGCGGCACGGGCGGCAGGATGCCGGGCTGGGAAGGGAGCATGGGCGGGACCTCGGGTCGTAACGTCGGATGTCGGCTGGGGGCGCGGGTCGGCGTCAGGTTATGGGCAGCATGACATGGTCCTCGAACGCCTGGCGTCCGGCCAGGCGGTCGTACCAGGCCTTCAGCGCGGGCAGTTCGGGGCGCTCGAGGTCGAGGCCGAACCAGCGATAGCACATGGCGCCAACCGGGATGTCGCCGATCGTCAGATGGTTGGCGGCGACATAGTCGCGGCCGTCCAAGTGGCGGTCGAGTACGGTGAATATGCGTGCCGTCTCCTCGGCCGAGGCGGCGATGGCCTCGGCGTCGCGTTCGCCCGGCGGCGTGCGCACCAGGCCCCAGAAGGCGTTGTGTATCGCCGGCTGCAGGAAGGACAGCTTCCAGTCCATCCACTTCTCGGCCTCTGCCCGGACCTCGAGATCGTCGGGGTAGAGCTCGTCGCGGCTGTGTTTGGCTGACAGATAGCGGACGATGGCGTGGCTTTCCCACAGGATGAAGCCGTTGTCGTCGAGCACCGGGACCCGGCCCATCGGGTTCAGCTTGCGATACCACTCCTCGTCGACCTTGCCGAAGGCGCCGCCGGCGTCGACGCGCTCATGCGCCAGGCCGAGCTCGCCGATCGCCCACATCACCTTCTGCACGTTGACCGAGTTGTTGCGGCCGTAGATCTTCAGCATCTCTCACTCCCTGCCCGCGGGTTGCGCCGCGCCACCGTCAGTTGCCGGTGAACTTGGGCGCCCGGCGCTCCAGGAACGCATCGACCGCTTCGCGATGATCGTCGGTGGAAAAGGTGATCCATTCGTAGGCGAGCGACGTGTCCATGATCGCATGCGCCAGCTGCTTGAGGCCAATGTTGCACGACACCTTGGTCCACTTGATCGCCGCCGTGGCGCCGTTGGCCAGCTTTTCGGCGAAGCCGTAGACCACGTCGTCGAGCTCTTCCGCGGATACCACGTGATTGACCAGGCCGATGCGCTCTGCCTCGGCCGCGCTCAGCGGGTCGCCGGTCATCAGGTACTCCTTGGCCCGGGCGTAGCCCACCAGCTGCGGCCAGATCACCGCGCCGCCGTCGCCGGCGACGATGCCGGCCTTCACGTGGGGATCGCCGATGCGGGCGTCCGCCGACATGAAGATGACGTCGCACAACAGGGCAATCGTCGCGCCCAGGCCCATGGCGTGGCCGTTGACCCGGGCAATGATCGGCTTTTCCAGGTCGAGCAGCGAGAACACGATCTTCTTGGCGTCGACCAGCGAGACGAAATCGCCGCCGCGGTCCACCGCCTGGCGCATCTCGCGCAGATCGCCGCCGGCCGAGAAGGCCTTGCCGGCACCGGTCAGGACGATGACGTCGGCCTCGTCGTCCTTTTGCGCATCCAGGAAGATCGTCGCCAGCTCGTCGTGCAGGTCGCGGTTGATCGCGTTCAGCTCGTCGGGCCGGTTCAGCGTCAGGGTCAGGATGCGGCCGCGCCGCTCGGCCTGGATGAACCGGTAGTTCTCGTATGTCATGGCCGCCTTCCTCGAGGTAATCCCTTGACGGGCTATCCGTTGTTGCCTACAGCCGGCACCCGATGCCGGCGGGTCGCCGCCGGCGTCGCCTACCTTCGCGGCTGCACCCGGCACCCATTATGAACGATCGCGCCGCCTGGCGGCTGTCCTTTTACTTCGCGGCCCTGTTTGCCGTGTTCGGCGTGCAGCTGCCGTTCTGGCCGGTCTACCTGCAGGAGGCCAAGGGGCTCACGGCGGCCGAGATCGGTCTGGTGCTGTCGGCCGGACTGTGGATCAAGGTGCTGATCAATCCCCTGGTCGGCCAATGGGCCGATGCCCGCGGCGAGGCGCGGCAGCCGATGATGCTGCTGTGCCTGCTGGCGCTGGTGGCGCTGACCGGCTTCGTGTTCGCCGAAGGGTTCTGGCTTCTCCTGGTTCTGGCGCTGGTGGCGGCGGTCGGCCTCACCGCGATCATGCCGTTGGGCGAGGCCATCGCCCTCGACGTCGTCTACCGCCGCGGTCTCGACTACGGCCGCATCCGCCTGTGGGGCTCGATCAGCTTCATCGGCGTTGCCATCGTCGTCGGCCCGCTGATCGCCCGCGACGGCCCGGACGTGATCCTGCTGACGACCCTGCTGTTGATGCTGGTCACCCTGGTCGCCTGCTGGCTGCTGCCCAACTCGCCGCCGCCCAGGGTCGAACCGGGGCAGGCGCCCATGCGGCGTCTGCTGCTGAACCCGCGGTTCATGCTGTTCCTGGCCGCGGTGTCGCTGTCGCAGTCGAGCCACGGCGTGCTGTACGGCTTCGGCTCGGTGCATTGGCGCGCCAACGGCGTGTCCGAATGGATGATCGGCGCGTTGTGGTCGGAAGGGGTGATCGCCGAGATCGTGCTGTTCATCGTCGGCGGCTGGCTGCTCGGCCGGGTCGGCGTCACCGGCCTGATCATTCTCGGCGCGGCGGCGGGCACGATCCGCTGGCTGGCCTACGGCAGCAGCACCGACGTCAGCGTGCTGGTGGTCATGCAGCTGCTGCACGGCCTCAGCTTCGGCGCCAACCACCTGGGCGCCATGCATTTCATCGCCCGTGCGGTGCCCGGGGCCTGGTCCAATACCGCGCAAAGCCTTTATGCGGCGATTTCCGGCGGACTCGCCCTGGGCCTGGCCATCGCCGCCGGCGGGATCCTCTACGAATGGCTGGGCGGCGCCGCCTTCTACGTCGCCGCCGGCCAGTCGGCGCTCGGTCTGCTGCTGGCCGTGTGGCTGTGGCGCAAGTGGGACGGCGGCCTGATCTCGCGGTGAATGGGTCTAGGTTGCGACCGGTGCGATTTGCAGACGGAGGCGGGCAATGGCCGTAGCGACCACATGATTCTTGTTGGCCAGTACGACTCCCCCTTCGTGCGTCGCGTGGCGGTCGCCCTCCACCACTACGGCCTGCGTTTCGAACGCCGCGTCCTGTCCGTGTTCAAGGACTTCGATGCCATGCTCGACGTGAACCCGTTGGGCAAAGTCCCATCGCTTGTCTTGGACGATGGCGAAGTGCTGTTCGACAGCCGAGCGATCATCGACTACCTCGATGGCAGTGCCACCGCCGACAAGCGCCTGGCCCCTGTCGAAGAACCACATCGTCGGCGCGTGCTCAAAATCGAGGTTGTCGGGATCGGTCTTGCGGAAAAGGTGTACGAGCGGGGACTGGAGTACTCCCGCCGCGCGCCTGGCACTAGCGATCCTGCCTGGCGGGCGCGGCTGGAGCGGCAGATCGTGTCCGCAACGAACTGGCTGGAGACGCAGGCGCCAGCGCCGTGGTTCCACGGGCCTGCCTTCTCACGCGCAGATCTCGCCGTCGCTGTGGCAATGCAGTACTTGGCACGTGTCGTGCCGGAGCTCGACCGTGCCGATACGCTTCCAAATCTGCATGCGCATCGCGCTCGGTGCGAGACGCTCGAAGCGTTCGCTGCAGTGCGGGACGCAAGAAACGAAGCGCTGGCCAGTGGTTGGCGGCCTGAATCTGGCGTGCCGTAGCGTTGTTTAGCGCTTCAGGCGACGATGTCGGAGATCTGCACCGTCGGCTGCACGTCGGTGAAGTTGGGGATGTCGCCGAAGATCTCCGCGCCATGCTCGGCGACGGCGCTTTGGAACGCCTCGGCCGACTCGAACTCGACCACCGCCATGACCTGGTAAGGCGGCGCCGAGCCCGGCTCGCCGCCGGAGACGCCCTTGACGATGCGGGCGCCGTTCAGGCCCATCCCGCCCCATTTCTCGGCCACCAGCGCCAGGTGCGAGTTCAGGTAGTAGTCCATGTCGAACTTCGAACCGTCCTGGTTCGGGTACATCACGGTAACGAGGATCATTGCCGGCCTCCGTTATGCAAAGCTCTGCGGCAGCGGAATTGTCGCCGCTGCAGGGCCGGGACAAAACACACGATTGCGTGCGCCGACCTGCGGCCCGGCGTTACGGCGTCAGCACCACACGGCCGACGATGTTGCCGTGGGCCAGGTCCTGCAGGGTCTGGTTGGCCTCGGCCAGCGGCCGCGTCGCCACCGGCAGCGGCTTGACCTTGCCGGCCACCACCAGATCCATCAGCTCCTTCATCTCCTGCGGGGTGCCGACGTAGGAACCCTGCAGGGTCAGGCCCTTGAGCGGCAGCAGCGGCACCGACAGGTTGAGCGCGCCGCCGAACAGGCCGACCACCACGAGGTGGCCGTTGGCGCCCAGGGCGGAGATGCCGAAGCCGGCCGACTTGTCGGAGCCGACGAAATCGACCGCGGCCGGGGCACCGCCACCGGTCAGCTGCATGATCTGCTTGCGGGCGCCGTCGTCGGTCGGGTTCACCGTATGCGCGGCGCCGGCCTCCTTGGCCGCGGCCAGCTTCTTGTCGTCGATGTCGGCGACGATGATCTCGGTGTCCATCATCGCCTGGGCGATCAACAGGCCCGCGAGGCCGACGCCGCCGGCGCCGATCACCAGCAGGTGGCGGCCCTCGGCCTTCGCCTGCACCTTCTTCAGGGCGCCATAGGCGGTGATGCCGGAGCAGGCGTAGGTCGCCGCCAGTTCCAGCGGGACATCGCCATAGGCATAGAGGTAACGGCAGTCGGGCACCATGACGTGGGTGGCATAGCCGCCGTTGACGTGAACCCCCAGGTTGCGCGGACGCGGGCAGGACGGTTCCAGGCCGGACTCGCAGGCAGGGCACTCGCCGCAGCCGATCCAGGGATAGACCACGGCGGCGTCGCCGACCTGGCAGCCGCTGGCGCTGTCGCCGACCGCCTCGACCACGCCGACGATCTCATGCCCCAGGGTGAAGGGCAGGGTGTGGCCGCGGGCGACCGAGGCCTGCTGGCCGCCGCCCATGTCGAAAAAGCCTTCCCACAGGTGCACGTCGGAGTGGCAAACGCCGCAGCCGGTGATCCGCACCAGCACTTCGGCCCCCTGCGGTGCGGGCGTGCCGTCGTCCATTTCCTGCAGCGGCTGGCCGTAGTCGGCGATGCGGAAGCTCTTCATGGCGGTTCTCTCCTGTTGACGTCGGGCCGCACTGTGGCACATGCCGCGGTCCGGCCCAAGGGCTGACAAATCGGCCTACTGGGTGCCTTCCGAGCCTGCCGGCAGCAGTTTGAAGCTGCCCTGGCCGGTGGCGATCAGCGTGCCGTCCGCGGTCTCGATGCGGCCGTCGCAGAACACCGTGTTGCGCCCGCCGCCGACCTCCCGGCCGTGGCAGATCAGCCGGCCCGGCGGCGCGGCGCCGACGAAGTTGATGGTCATCGACAGGGTGATGGAGAAGCGCCGCTCGGCCGGGTCGGGGTGGGCCCCGGCGGCCATCGCCAGCAGCAGGTCCATCAGCCCGGCCAGCATGCCGCCGTGCACCACGCCCTGCGCGTTCAGGTCCTGCGGCCGCGCGGTGAAGGCGAAACGGGCACTGCCGCGGCCGCGCTCGAGCATCTCCACGCCGAGGGAGCGGGCGAAGGCGTTGCCGCGGCCGAAGGCCGAGGCGGGATCGGATGGGCTGGCAGCGTCGTTCACGTTGGCCTCCTGTTCGGGCGGGCTGCTAGCATGCCTGGCGCCCGGCGGGCGTTTATAGCCGACGACGCCGGCCTTGCCATGCCCCCCGACCCGGATTGCCACGGAGGTCCGCCCGATGCCCTATGAAACCCTTGCCGTCAGCCGGGACGGGTCCGTTGCCGTGGTGACCATCGACCGGCCGAAGGCGCTGAATGCGCTCAACCGGCAGGTGTTCGCCGATCTGGCCGCCTGCCTGGCGGACCTCGAAGGGGACGACGCGGTCAGGGTCATCGTCCTGCGGGGCGCCGGCGACCGGGCCTTCGTCGCCGGTGCCGACATCAAGGAGATGGTCGACATGAGCGCCGCCGGGGCGGTGGCCCGCTCGTGGCAGGGGATGCAGCTCTACGACCGGATCCGCCACCAGCCCCAGCCGGTGATCGCCTCGGTCCAGGGTTATGCCCTGGGCGGCGGCATGCTGCTGGCGATGGCCTGCGATATTCGCATCGCCGCCGACAACGCCGAGTTCGGCTATCCCGAAATCCGCCTGGGCATCTTCCCCGGGACCGGCGGCACGGTGCTGATCGATCGCCTGATCGGACCCGGCACGGCGCGGGCGATCTGCCTGACGGGCGAGCATTTCTCCGCCGAACGGGCCTATCAGCTCGGCATCGTCACGCATCTGGTGCCGGCGGCAGAGCTTGCCGGCGAAACCGAACGCCTGGCGGCCCTGGTTGCCGGCTACAGCCCGGTGGCGCTGCGCGAGCTCAAGGGCGTGCTGAACGCATCCATGGAAGCCGATTTCGAAACCGCCCGACGCACCGAGCTCGACGCCTATGGCCGCACGTTTGCCAGCGCCGACCGGGTCGAGGGCATGCGCGCCTTCATCGACAAGCGCCCGCCACGGTTCCAGGGCCGCTGAGACCCCGAGGCGGCGGGACGGGCGGGTCTCAGACCCGCCCGTTGGTCGCATCCTTGGCGACGTCCGCGTCGGCCGGTTTCTTCTTCTCTTTGGGCTTGGGCGGATTGAGGATCAGCGACACCTTGCTGGCAAAGCCGGCGTCGTCGTCCTTGGCCAGCAGCGGGGCCGCCTCGGCCACGGCATCGAGCAGCGGCTCGAGCCAGCGCTGGTCGGTCTTGGCGAAGTCCGACAGCACGTGCTTGTGCACCCGGTCCTTGTGGCCGGGATGGCCGATGCCCAGGCGTACGCGGCGGAAATCCTTGCCGAGATGCTGGGCCAGGCTGCGCAGGCCGTTGTGGCCGGCCAGTCCGCCGCCGCGCTTGACGCGGATCTTGCCGGCGGCCAGATCGAGCTCGTCGTGGAACACCACCACGTCGTCGGGCGAGAGCTTGTAGAAGCGCATCGCCTCGGCCACGGAGCGGCCGGATTCGTTCATGAAGGTCTGCGGTTTCAGCGCCAGGACCTTGGTGTGGTCCAGCAGGCCTTCGGCGGCGAGGCCCTGGAAGCGGCGGCGTTCGCTGGAAAAGCGATGGCGCCGGACGATCTCGTCCAGCGCCATGAAGCCGATGTTGTGCCGGTGGCCGGCGCTGCGTTCGCCGGGATTGCCGAGGCCGACGAACAGCTGCAAGGCGGCCTACTCCTCGGTATCTTCTCCGGCCTCGCCTTCGCTCGGCGCGGCCTCCGCCGGTGCCGCGGCACCCTCGATGCCTTCCTCCTCGGCCGCCGCTGCCGCTTCTTCTTCCTCGGTCGGCGTCACCGTCGGCGCGGCGATGGTGGCGATGGTGAAGTCGCGGTCGGTGATGGTCGGCGTCACCCCCTCGGGCAGCTTCACCGCGCTGATGTGCACGGAGTCGCCGATATCCAGCCCGGCCAGGTCGGCCTCGATGTTCTCCGGGATCGCGTCGGCCCGGCAACGCACCTCGACGTCGTGGCGGACCACGTTGAGCACGCCGCCGCGGCGCAGGCCGTCGCAGTCATCCTCGTTGAGGAACAGCACCGGCACCTCGATGACGATCTCGGCATCGGCGGCGACCCGCAGGAAATCCACGTGGATCGGCACGTCGGTGACGACGTTGTACTGCACGTCGCGCGGCAGCACCCGCTGCGCCTTGCCGTCGGTCTTGAGCTCGTAAAGGGTGTTGAAGAACACGCCCGTGGCGAGCAGGCGGTCGAGCTCCTTGCGGGTCACGGAAACCGGCTGCGGCTCGCGCTCGCCGCCGTAGACGATGCCCGGTACCAGGCCGGACCGGCGTGCGGCCCGGGCGGCGCCTTTGCCGATGCCGTCCCGGATTTCCACCGAAATGACGTTCTCTTCGCTCATCGTCTTGGCTCTCCGAAATCTCGTCGTCCGGTCCGGTCGCGGCGCAACGGGGCACCCCATTGCCGCCTTGCCGGGCCCAAAGGCCCCGGCCACGCAGACCACACCGGCGGAGGCGCCGATATACGCGGAACCGGGGCAAAACTCAAACCCTTTTCGGCCCGGGCCGGGCCCCGCCTGGAGGTGGTGCCCGGCTCAGTCGAACAGGCTGGAAACCGAGGTTTCCTCGCTGATCCGGCGGATCGCCTCGCCCATCAGGGGGGCGATGGAGATCGTGCGGACATTGCGGGCGTGGCGCATGGCCTCGGTGGCGGCGATGGAGTCGGTGACCACCAGGTTGTTCAGGGCCGAGGCGGTGACCCGGGCGACGGCACCGCCGCTGAGCACACCGTGGCTGACGTAGGCGTAGACTTCCTTGGCGCCGTTCTCGACCAGGGCGTCGGCGGCGTTGCACAACGTGCCGGCACTGTCGACGATGTCGTCGACCAGGACGCAGGTCCGGTCCGTGACGTCGCCGATGATGTTCATGACCTCGGAATGCCCGGCCCGCTCGCGCCGCTTGTCGACGATCGCCAGGTCGGCGTTCAGCCGCTTGGCGAGGGCGCGGGCGCGCACGACACCGCCGACATCCGGCGATACCAGCATCAGATCGGCGCCATCGAAGCGTTGGGCAATGTCACGGGTGAAAACGGGTCCGGCGAACAGGTTGTCGGTCGGGATGTCGAAAAAGCCCTGGATCTGCCCGGCATGCAGGTCCAGCGTCAGCACCCGGTGGACGCCGGCGGTGGCGATCAGGTTGGCCACCAGCTTGGCCGAGATCGGCGTCCGCGAGCCCGACTTGCGGTCCTGCCGGGCATAGCCGAAGTAGGGGATGACCGCGGTGATGCGGCGCGCCGAAGCCCGGCGCAGGGCGTCGATGCAGACCAGCAGTTCCAGCAGGTTGTCGTTGGCGGGCGACGAGGTCGACTGGATCACGAATACGTCCTCGCCGCGGACGTTCTCGTGGATCTCGACGAAGACCTCCATGTCCGAGAACCGGCGCACGTCGGCGCGGGTGAGGGGAGTCTCCAGGTAGGCGGCAATCGCCTCTGCAAGCGGGCGGTTGCTGTTCCCGGCGAGAAGCTTCATCTACGCGTTTCCGTCTCGGGCCGCCGCTCGCGGCTTCTTGCGCGCCTTTCTTTCAAGCCGCGCCGGCAGAGTCAAGGCGAAGCGATGACACGCGCCGGCGGCG
>Ga0056121_1000422_pt1 | contig 9964 bp, 8 predicted proteins | sample WorMetHEROISLAND_FD_83872 | JGI IMG/M metagenome (GOLD analysis project Ga0056121, IMG submission 83872) | Marine gutless worms symbiont microbial communities from Max Planck institute for Marine Microbiology, Germany - Olavius sp. 1 HERON ISLAND ...
CATAGTCTGGAGGACTAAAGTCCTCATCCGTGGACAAGCCACGGACTGAACGTGAAGGGACTTAACGTCCATAGTTTCAACGATGATGCGCTTCGCGCACTAAAGTTATTGAAGCAATGAAGGGACTTAAAGTCCATAGCTTCAACTATGATGTGCTTCGCGTACTAAAGTTATTGAAGCAATGAAACGGCGATTTCCGGGTCCACAAGATGAGCAAGAAGTCGCTCTCATCCGCCGTTTCTTGGCCACGCAGCGGCGGCGGTTCCTCCGGCACGAATGGGAGGCCAGCCATCAGTCGTGGGCGCGAGGAGGGTTTGGTGGCGCAAGCTGCAATCGGGCGGGACAGACGTGCAGTCGGCGCTGTGCTGGTATCAGCACTACTATCGTCCAGGATCCAAGGAGTGGTGGCCTGCGATCGTGATCGATGCGCTATGCCGGGCGGCTGGATTAGAATAGCTCGTAGGACCGTAGGGCGGGAAAGCGCTGTTGCCGCGAGGCAACGGCGCGCATCCCGCCGGAACAGAACAGGTAAGGATCTTTTCCCTCCGGACAACGCCAGATATTCAGGATTGCACTGCTCGCGATCGGCGGCGTCCACACCCTACAATCTGCCATCTACGACGTCAGCCGGGAACACATGCTTGACGTCGAAGAACATGGCGCCTGGGCGGCCAAGGGCCCGCAGCCGTTCGATCCCCATCGCCTTGAATTGGCGGTGGGCCACGGCCAGGATGATGGCGTCGTAGCTCCCCGGCTGCGGGTCCTCGATCGGCGTTATACCGTAGTCCTCCTTGGCCACGCGGTGATTCACCCAGGGGTCGTGGACATCCGCGGCAATGCCATACTCGTCCAGCTCCCTGAGGATGTCGACCACGCGGGTGTTACGCAGATCCGGGCAATTTTCCTTGAATGCCAGGCCGAGTATCAGCACCCGACTGCCCTTCGTCACCAGGTTGCGCCGGGTCATGAGCTTGATGACCCGGCCGGCGACAAAGGCGCCCATGCGGTCGTTGAGACGGCGGCCGGCCAAGATGATCTCCGGTTGGTAGCCGACGGCCTGGGCCTTGTAGGTGAGATAGTAGGGATCGACGCCGATGCAGTGTCCGCCTACCAGGCCCGGTCGAAAGGGCAGGAAGTTCCACTTGCTGCCCGCCGCTTCCAGCACTTCCTGGGTATCGATCCCTAAGCGATTGAAGATGAGGGCGAGCTCGTTGACAAGCGCGATATTGACGTCGCGCTGGGTGTTCTCGATGACCTTGGCCGCCTCGGCGACCCGGATACTACTGGCCTTGTGGGTGCCGGCGGGGATGATGCTGCGGTATAGGGCATCGACGAAGTCGGCCACCTCGGGGGTGGAGCCCGAGGTTACCTTCTTGATCGTGGTCAACCGGTGTTCTTTGTCGCCGGGGTTGATGCGCTCCGGGCTGTAGCCAACGAAGAAGTCCCAGTTGAAGGCGAGCTCGGATATCCGCTCCAGGATGGGAATGCAGATCTCCTCCGTGGCGCCGGGGTAGACCGTAGACTCGTAGATGACGATGTCGCCCGGTTTCAGTAGCACCCCCGCAGTATAGCTGGCCGATCTCAAAGAGCGCAGGTCCGGTTGTTTATGCACATTTATGGGGGTCGGGACCGTTACGATGAACAGATTACAGTCAGCCAGATCGCCGGCCTCGTCGGTGTAGGTCAACAGCTCGGCGGCCCGTAGCTCGGCCGGCTCCACTTCGAGCGAACTGTCCCGGCCTGCCCGCAGCTCGGCGATGCGGGTGGTATCTACATCGAAGCCCAAAGTCGGATAACGCTTGCCGAACGCGACGGCCAGCGGCAGTCCGACATAGCCGAGGCCCATGACCCCGATCCGGACCTGTTGAAGATCGAAATTAAAAGACATCGCAACCGTACCTTGGGCTGGGATGGTGTGCGCAATGGCGGTGCGTCCGGCCCGCATTGCTCACCAGAATAATCGTTCAGACCCTACCCCGTCATTCCGGCCGGGATTGCCGGAATCCAGTGCCAGGGATGGCAAAACCAGTGGGAGCCTGAACGGTTACTCACCTTCGCCTTTGCGGTTCAAGCTGTCCCGTGGTCAGGGGGTTCAGTTCACACCGGAGACCATCACCCGCCCCATCCCCGGGCCGAGCTCGAAATCGAAGGGCGTGGGCAGGTGTTCCACCGGCCATTCCGGAGAGACGTCTTGCAGTGGCGTCGCCGACTGTACGTGCCGGTAGAGGTCGTAGCAGTGGAAGTGCTGGCGGTTCCAGGGGTCTTTGTTGAGCGTCAGCAGGGCCTCGCTGTTGCCGCTGGTGGAGGCCTTCCAGAACATGAGTAGGTTGGAATTGGGGTGGTCGAGCTTCTGGGTCGGGCCTTCCTCCCGGAAGACGGGGTGGTCGCTTTTGATCCGGTTGACCCGGGTGATGAAGTCGGTCAGGTCCACCGCCGGCTCCTCCCAGTGCTCCGGCCGGGTGTCGACCACGTGCAGGCGGTTGCGGAATCCGTACTCGTAGCCGATCGGCATCATGACGCCGCTCGAAAACAGGGCGACGAACAGGTAACGCTGCTTGAGGGCTTCGACGTTGTTGCCCGACTCGCTGAACAGGCGCTCGGTATCGTGACTCTCCGGGAAGCCGATGGAAGGGGCGATCTGGCGGGTCAGCTCGTATTGCTCCAGGAGCCAGGGGCTCGAGAAGTCCCACCACTTGGCGCTGTTGAAGATACAGTCGAAGCCGGCGGAGGCGGTTTCCCTGGTCTCATGCGGTGAGCACCCGAGGGTCTCGGCCGCGAATACGAGATCCGGGTGCCGGCTCCGCGCGTCTTCGATGATCCGGTGCCAGAAGTCCCTGGGGATCTGGTACGCGGCATCGCAGCGAAAGCCGGTGAAACCGAGTTCCACCAGATAGAGGATGACCTCGCCCAGGTAGCGTCTCAGTCCTTTCAGGTCCGGAGAATGCCGGTGATCGAGCTGGGCCAGGTCCCCCCAGACGGTCTTGGTCCCGTCCTCTTCCAGACAGTAGGGGTTGACCACGCGGTCGCCCTCACGCACGCACCACTCCGGGTGCTCCTTGACGAGCGAGGAGTCCACCGCACAATGATTGATAACCAGATCGATCATCATGCGCAGGCCCAGGTCGCGGGCCTGGGCAATTATCTGCCTGACCTGGGTCTCCGGGAATTTGTCGGATTCGGGATCCAGGAGGTCTTGGTTGATCTTGAAGTAGTCGGCGATGGAGTAGAGGCTGCCGGAACGGCCCGGCTGCTGGATCGGGTTGACGAATACCCAATCGAAACCCATGGCGGCGGCGCGCTCCAGATGGGGCTTCCAGTCCCCGAAGGGACCGGCGAGGAGTGGGAACAGGTTATAGATTTTCATTGGGCAGCGGTCTCCAGCCAGGACTTTGTATCAACGATCACCATGCTTTATGGCCGCGGCGCGGTTTACCGCATCCGCTTGAATTTCTTATCCGGCTTTTCTTTTTCTCTTCAAACTCTGTGCGCTGCACGCCAGATTGACGAATAGCGGACATCAAGGTTTCGGTTCTTATTTCTTTATGATCGGGAACCGGAATGGTAATTGTATTTCCGGCGATTGATTTTTGCATGATAACATGACTTCCCTTTCTTCTTACCTCCTTGAATCCATGTTTCTGAAGGATTCTGCATACATCCTTCCCAGATAGGGTCTTGAGTTTACCCAACGGCAACCTCCACGTGGGTTATATAGACTTCATCGTGAAGACGCGAATTGATTTCTTCCGGCGCAGCCATTTCGAAGAACAATTCCAATGCTTCTTTCAAATTTGCCCGTGCCTCTCCTACGGTATCGCCTTGACTTGCCACATCTACTTCAGGGCAAAGAGCCACATATCCATCATTTTCTTTTTCAATGATGGCAGTTAGTTGTTTAAACATAATCTCTGCCTCTTACGGTTGATGATAGTGGTTGAATTCAAAGTGGCATGGTGCGCGACCGAGTGATTCGAGCCCCCACTGTTGTTGCCATCCCTGGCCCTGGATTCCGGCACTCCCTGCCGGAATGACGAGATCGGGGCTGGCAGATTTCACCGTTTAAAATCGAGCCACTACCTTTTTCGAAACTATCTTAATTGATAGCAGACGACCGATACTTGTCAATTGTGTTGTCGCGTCCTCCAAGCGGCTTCGTTTCTGATTTCAGCTTCAGCGGACAAGGACACTCAAATAAGCGTCGGCGGAGGCGCCGAACGACGCCCCTGATCGCGCAGATATTGGGCCTCCCGATCGAGCATCGCCAGCACCTGCGGTGCCACCGGCTCGAACCCAGGGGCGCGCAGCGCAATACTCAAGGCATAGGGAAGATTGAGAGCGCGATCATCGCCCAACCGCAACAGATAGGCCCGCTCGTAATCGGGAGGAACGCGCATCGACCAGTTCGCATCGTTCACCGTGCCGGGAATGTTGTACTGCTCCTCCAGACCGAGCAGGTCGGCGAAGAAGACCATGATGTTGCGGGCCCGACTGATCAACAGATCGGCGAACAGCGCATGCACCAACGCGCCGGCGTGCTCGGCGTGATCGGTCACCCAACGTTCCCGGTCCGTGTGCGCCGGGACCAATCGGTTTCCCAGGTCTTCGGCGCGGTCCCGGGCGCTGCCGTCCCTGACCCACTGCGTGGCCAGCTGCCAGATCGGCGGCGTGTCGTGATTTCCGAGCATGATCCAGTCGATGGGCTCGGCCCGCTCGCTGCGATAGACATCGGTGGGGTTGTGTGGATCTACCTTCTGCAGGACCCGAAACCGACCGAGGCCGAAGCGGTCCAGCACCCGCTTGAGGGGCAGCGGCAGGGTGCTGAGTACCTCGCACACCAGGTCGTAGCGGTGGCTGGTGGTGCCGTCGGGGCTGACCAGGCGGGAGAAGACCTGGGCATAGGCGTCCACCTGCTCCGGGGTGAGATATTCCACCCAGTGATCCGCATGCAGTGCACCTTCGGTATTGAGCTGGTGTTCCTCCACGTAGGAGAAGGCCCGCAAGGCCGGGTGATCCGGCAGATTCGGTGAGGAGAACAGCCGCGCCCCCTGCTGTACGGCCAGAAAGGGGTCTTTCCTGTCACTGCGGTACACCCAGGGACAAACCCACCCGTGGGGATGATCGATACGTACCCCGTCGTATTCGGAATAGACCTTTTCCAGCCGGTAGCGTACGAACGCGAGCACGGGCCCAGGGGAGCCGTCCTCGGCCCGGTATTGACCGGGGTCCAGCACGGCGAAGCCCCAGGGTTGGCCCATGGGATTGGTCCGGCTCGGGGGCGCCCCCATCCGGTAATTGGGCAGCAGCAACTCCTGGTGGGCCCAGACGTCCTGATCCGACAACCCGATTTGCAGGTCGGCGTATAGCTGCATCCCGAGCGATTTGCAGTGATCCCGCAGTCGCTGGTGCTGCCGATGCAGGAGCAGCTGGCCGAAGGTGTAACGCTCGACCGCCGCTCGGTGGTCTCCGAGAAGCCTGGCCTTTCTAGCGGTGCGGGCCGCTTCCGTCCCGACGGCCGGATTGAACAGGTCACGGTCGGGGTGAGAGGCGCCGGCGGGGGTCTTCCAATGGTGCCAGCTGTGTCGCCCATGGACCTCAAACAGCACCGAGTAGAGGGCGTCGGGCTCCAGCCATCGGGCGTGAGTGCGCCGGAAATCATTCAGCTGCCGTTCCAGCTCCGGGTAAGCCGAACGATCCTTGCGGAATCGCCTATAGGCACTATCGATGGCACGCTTTTGAGTCGCGTAGGCAAAGGCGTAATGGACCCGATCTCGGACCCCTGGGCGTGCCGCCAGCAGGGATGCGAGGTCGTCTGCTTCCAGCAGGCCTTCCCGTTGCAGAAGGGATAGGGCCAGGCTCAGCGGGTTGCGCGAGAAGAGCGTGCCGTCGTAGGGAGAAGGATTGTCCGCGGCCGTGAGCCCTTGGGGCCCCAGCTGGACGCCATTGAAGCCGAGCTTTGCCAGCTGTGCTAGAAAATCCGCGGCACCCCCGGCATAGGGTGTACCCCGGCCCGTATCTTCTTCGTAGCGAGCCGGGAAGCTGGCGTCGTGGATCTCCAGAAACAGCTTATCGACGCCACAGGCCCACAGACCTGGCGCTACACAGCCGGCGTAGGACTCGGAGCCGATCATTCAAGGACACCTTGAAGAATTCCTTCCATGGGATTTTCCGAAACGCTGCTCGAAAAGCCTGGTTTCCGAGCGCCTTCATTCAGACCTTTCCATAATTCTCGTCATGGGGTGGAAACGGCACACGGTGTGTTCAGGCCTTGACGTGATTATAGATCGCGAGGTAATGGTGGGCCGGATGGTTCCAGGAATAGTCATAGATCATGCCGTTGGAAAGCAGGCGCCGGAATTCTTTCGGGAATTCATACCAGAGTCCGATGGCACGGTCCATGGCCGATTCGACGGCGGGGAAATCCGTGTTGTCGAAGACGTAGCCGTTACGATATTCGAAAGGCATAGATGCGTGATCCCGATCGAATACGGTATCGGCGAGACCACCGACCGCTCTGACGATGGGGACGGTGCCGTAACGTAGCGCGATCAGCTGGGCGAGACCACAGGGCTCGAAGATGCTGGGCACGACCAGCATATCCGCGCCGGCGTAAATCAGATGGGCCAGCTGTTCGTTGAATCCGATCTCGATATGGATATCCGGGTTGTCATTGAGATGGTGCTTGAGACCCCAGAACTCATTGTTGACGCCCTGATCCGGACTCGAACCCAGGAGCACGAACTGGGCACCCCGCTGGAGGGCATAGAACATGGCATGACGGACTAAGTGCAGGCCCTTCTGGTAGTCCAACCGACCCACATAGGCAATCAGGGGTTTGTAGTCCTTGCGCAGCATCAGGCGCTCTCGCAGCACTTCCTTGTTCGCGTATTTCCCGTCTAGGTGCCAGACGTCATAGTGGTGGGGCAGAAAGCGATCGATCTCGGGATTCCACACTTCATAATCGACGCCGTTGAGTACGCCCCCGAACTTGCCCCCGTGGACGGAGAGTGTGTGACCGAGCCCTTTACCCTGGTCGGTATAGCGGGCCTCCCAGGCGTGCTTCGGGGAGACGGTGGTCACAAAGCTCGAATAGACGATACCGCCCTTCATCATGTTGATGGCCTTGGGGTTGTGATCGTCGCCCAGGCGGTCACGATGAAAATAATAGTCCGGTCGATGCAGGCCGGTCCCGGATAACACCGGGTCCCCATGGACCCCTTGATGCTGAAAGTTGTGGATGGTGTACACGACGCGCTGATCGTGCATACCCATACGGTGATAGATTTCCCACAGCAGGAGCGGCACCAGGCCGGTTTGCCAGTCGTGGCAGTGAATAATGGTTGGACGCTTGCCCGATTTGAGCAAAAACTCGATGGCGGCCTTGCTGAAAAAGGCAAACCGCAGGGCGTCGTCGTGCGATCCGTAGAAGGAACCGCGATTGAAGTAATTCTCGTGTGAGTGGGGTTCGATGAAGTAACACCGGCACCCGTGGACCATGCCGAAATAGACCGTGCAGTGGATACCGCCCCCGCCCCAAGGCACCCAGAGATCATGGTAGGTAGCGTCTAGCCCCCAGATTTCGCCATACCAGAGACAATCGTACTTCGGGAGTATGATCTCCACATCATTGCCGCGAATCTCGAGCTCGCGGCTCAAACCGAAAACAACATCAGCTAACCCGCCCACTTTGGCGACGGGTGCGAGTTCGGACGAGATATGAACGATATACATAAGGATGGCCTAGTGAGACTCCAGCTGCGTTTGGAGCGGTTAAAAGACTCCTCGATCCCTGAAATATCCCCACAGATCTCTCTGCCTCCCACGCTCCAGCGTGGGAACGAGCCAAAAGGACATCCCAGCAGCCAATGCGCACTATAACTCGTTGTTTCAGGCTGTAACAAGTGGGGATACATCAGCCTCGATCCCGCGTCTCCCGCATCCTATGGGGAAGCCGTTTTCTCCCGATTCCGCAGGCACCAAATATCCTATTATGGTTACGCAACCGAGTGCCGTCTACCGATAACTGTACCCGACTCGCTCCCAGGCTCCCGGTCTTTCCGGCGTGGGAGCCGGAGACCGGCGACAAATGCGGCTATTTCGGTGAAAATGTGAGGGATTTCAAACCAGCGTGAGGACCCCCGGATGGCAACGGAGCTCATCGAGCTGAGTGATGGCCTGTTGGTAGAGGTACAGGCAAACCCCGAGGACGAACCCAAGCAGATCGTGGCCGGTGCCGCACAGCGCGTCGACGGGGCCTTGGACGCGGCGCGTGGCCTGCTGCTCAAAGCGGTCGAGCCGGTCGCCACGGTGTGGGCCGAGATGAACCAGGCCCTCACCATCGAGCAGGTGGAAATCGAGCTCGGGCTCGGCTTCGAGGCCACGGGCAAGCTCTTCATCGCCCAGGGTACCGGCAAGTCGAATATCGGCTTCAAGCTGACCGTGCGCCCTAAACGGCAAGCCTGACCGGACCTCTGCTATGGATTGGTGGACCGATGTTGTCTTCCGCATCACCGGCCCGGACGACAAACATCCAGGCCAGGGTACCGGCTTCGTATTCGGCCGTGACGACGACGGGGCGATTCTGCTCGTTACCTGCTGGCACGTCGTCCGCGAGATTGGACGCAACAGCCTACACATCCGGGGTTTGCGGTGCGAAGTTGTCTCCGAAGAGGGCGACAACAGCCTGGATGTGGCCGTGCTGCGCGTCCCTGGTCTGTCATCTGGAGAACCGCTGACGCTGGCGTCCGTCGGCATACCCGGCATAGCCTTCAAGACCTTCGGCTATGAACCGACCGGCCGTCCGCTATCCGGGATCCTCGACGTCAAGACCTACCGTTCCCATGCCTCTCACCGGGATGTCCCCGCATGGGACTACTACCTGGACAAGGGTTCACCCGAACTCAAGAAGATCAAGGACGGCTACAGTAGTGCCCCGGTTTTCGATCCCAACGGGCGCAGGGTAGTTGCGGTCATCACCCACCGCCAAGGAACAGACAAGGGCTTTGCAATCGATATCGCCAACCTCCCGCGTGTCTACCCGCGGGCAGCTGACTTCATCGCCGATGTCCAGGCCGATTCGGACGGCGAGTATGCCACCGAGATCGACCACCCTTTGGTCAAGATGCTGGACCATACCAAGCGGCTTGCGGCCATCCGCGAGCTTCTGAAAGATGGCGGTAGCGACCGAGCAATCGTGTTAGTCGAAGCCTGCCCGGAGGATTGGCCCTCCTATCTTGCTGACCATGTCCACCTGGATCCTTGGCCGGATGGGGACGGCAACCCGCCCGAGGCGATAACGCTGGGTCTGAAACGTTTCGACAAACAGAGTTTCTGGGAGGCCCTGCTCGAAGCGGTGCCAAATGCCTCCAGGGTTTCGGACAAGGCGGCCAAGCAGATCGTGGTCCGCTGGATCAACGGCGCCAGCCTGCGGGTGCTCTATCTTCCAGTGGGGCTGGAACGTCACGGCCGCCATCTCCCGGAGATCATCCGCGGCGCCCAGACGACCCTTGATGACCTCAGCGATTTCGTACCCGACACCGCGTCCTGGTCATCATCGCCTGCCTACGCAACAAAGTCGACAAGGTGCCCTTCTGGTGGCGCTGGTATGCCCACTTCAAGCTGACGGGCCTGGAACGCTGCTACCGTCTGGATGCCATGGGTCCTCTGGACACGACCGACATCGATGACTGGCTCGCTAGGTTCCCGCACTTGCTGCGCGCGCACTACGACCGCAACCAACTCCGAGACGATCTGTTTGACCTGTTCGAATCCGGCTGCACCGTCCGCTACCAGCAGGTACGCCGCTGCCTCATCGATGGGCGTGGCTGTCTGAGAAATGGAAATGGGGTAATCAACCACTATGGACTGAAAGTCCATAGTCTGGAGGACTAAAGTCCTCATCCGTGGACAAGCCACGGACTGAACGTGAAGGGACTTAACGTCCATAGTTTCAACGATGATGCGCTTC
>Ga0056121_1000423_pt1 | contig 9959 bp, 8 predicted proteins | sample WorMetHEROISLAND_FD_83872 | JGI IMG/M metagenome (GOLD analysis project Ga0056121, IMG submission 83872) | Marine gutless worms symbiont microbial communities from Max Planck institute for Marine Microbiology, Germany - Olavius sp. 1 HERON ISLAND ...
ATCAGTTCATCACAAGCTTCGTCGACGCCTACAATCGAACCAGGCTCAGATGCCTCGACTACAAGGCGCCAATCGAGCTCCTCAGCAATCCCCCGGGACACAACACTTGCGCCGGGGTTTCGGCATTGGCTTTGCCTCAGGGTTCATCGGGCGCGTAGACGGCGCCGCTGGCGGTCATGTCGCGCACCGCGTTGTCGCCGTAGCCGAGCTCGGCGAGCAGCTCGGCGTTGTGCTCGCCCAGCCGCGGCGCGTGGCTGCGGATCGAAGCCGGCGAGGCGGAGAAGCCGACCGGCGGCCTGGTCAGCACCGTGTCGCCCTCGCTGGGATGCGCCATCTGTTGGAACATGGCGACGGCGGCCAGGTGCGGGTCGGCGAACACGTCTTCGAGCGACATCACCGGCATCGCCGGGATCTGCGCCTCCTCGCACAGGCGCATCCATTCCGCCGTGGTCTTGTCGGCCAGCAGTTCGGCCAGCACGGCATAGAGCTCGTGCACGTTGGCGGTGCGGCTGGACGGATCGGCGAAGCGCGCGTCGGCCTTGAGCTCCGGCCGGCCAGCCAGGTCGAAGAAGGTCGCCCACTGCTTGTCGGTGTAGGGCAGCACGGCAACGAAGCCGTCCTTGGAACGGTGCGGCCGCCGGTTCGGCGTGGTGAGCCGGGAATAGCCCAGCGGCCCGGTCGGCGGCACCAGGGCGTGGCCGAACAGGTGCTCGACCATCAGGAACGAGACCATGGTCTCGAACATCGGCACCTCGACGAACTGACCCTCGCCGGTGCGCTCGCGGTGCAGCAGGGCGGCGGTCACCGCCTGGCTCATCATCAGCCCGGTCAGCTTGTCGACCAACACGGTCGGGGCGTAGCGCGGGTCGCCGTCGGCATCGCGGTTGAGGTCGGCGACCCCGGCGGCGGCCTGGATCAGGTCGTCGTAGGCCGGCTTGTCGGCATAGGGGCCGTCGGACGAGAAGCCGTAGCAGCCGCAATAGACGATGTCGGGCCTGATCGCGGCGACGTCCTCGTAGGCAAAACCCAGGCGGGCGATCGCCTGCGGGCGCATGTTGTGCACCAGGACGTCGGCGCTGGCGATCAGCTTTGTCAGCACCTCCTTCGCCGCCGCCTGCTTGAGGTCCAGGCACAGCGAGCGCTTGTTGCGGTTCATGTTCAGGAACGCCCCGCCCATGCCGGGATGGCGCCCTTCGCCGGCGTGGCGGAAGATGTCGCCGCCGGGCGGCGCCTCGACCTTGATCACGTCGGCGCCGAGGTCGCCCAGCAGCTGCGCGCCGTAGGGGCCCAGCACGATGGTGGTGATGTCGATCACCCGATAGCCGGCGAGCGGCCCGGTCATGGGCTTTGCCTCCGTTCCCGCGTCGTCTGCGCGTGCGCCGCTCAATAGGAGCGCGGCAGGCCGAGCACGTGCTGGCCGATGTAGTTCAGCACCATCTCGCGGCTGACCGGGGCAATGCGGGAGATGAAGCTCTCCCGGAGATAGCGTTCGACGTGATACTCCTTGGCATAGCCCATGCCGCCATGCGTCATCACCGCGCGCTCGCAGGCGGTGAAGCAGGCCTCGGCGGCCAGATACTTGGCGGCATTGGCCTCGGCGCCGCAGGGCTGGCCGGCGTCGTACAGCGTCGCCGCCTTCCAGACGATGGCGTCGGCCGCCTCCAGGTGCGCCCAGGCGTCGGCCAGCGGATGCTGGATCGCTTGGTTCTGACCGATCTGCCGGCCGAACACCTCGCGCTCGTTGGCATAGTCGACGGCCTTGGCCAGGGCGGCGCGGCCCAGGCCGACCGCTTCGGCGCCGATCATGATCCGCTCCGGGTTGATGCCGTCGAGGATGTAATAGAAGCCGCGGCCTTCCTCGCCGATGCGGTCTTCCTCGGGCACCGGCAGGCCGTCGATGAAGACGGCGTTGGAGTCGACGGCCTTTCGGCCCATCTTCTCGATCTCCCGCACCTCGCAGTGGTCGCGGTCGAGATCGGTGTAGAACAGGGTGATGCCGTCGGTCGGCTTGCGGCAGTCCGCGCGCGCCGTGGTGCGGGCCAGCAGCATGACCTTGTTGGCGCTCTGCGCCGTCGAGGTCCAGATCTTGCGGCCGTTGACGATGTAGCGGTTGCCGTCCTTCTCCGCCTTGGTCTCGATGCTGGTGGTGTCCAGTCCCGCGTTGGGCTCGGTGACGCCGAAGCAGGTCCGGTCCTCGCCGCGGATCAGCGGCGGCAGCATGCGGCTCTTCTGTTCCTCGGTGCCGTGGACGACGATCGGGTGCGGGCCGAACAGGTTGATGTGCACCGCCGAGGCGCCCGAGTAGCCGGCGCCGGACCGGGCGATGGTCTGCATCATCAGCGACGCCTCGGTCACGCCCAGGCCGGAGCCGCCGTACTCCGGCGGCATGGCGATGCCGAGCCAGCCGCCGTCGGCCAGGTCCTTGACGAAGTCCTCGGGAAAGCCGCCTTCGCGGTCGCGGGCCAGCCAGTAGTCGTCGTCGTAGCGCAGGCAGAGCTTGGCGATGGTGTCGCGGATCGCCAGCTGATCGTCACTGAAGCTGAGGTCCATGGTCTTGCGATGTCCCCTGATGGCGCCTGTTCTGATTGATTGGCGGCCACCTTAGCCGATTGCGCGCGGGGGACATAGGCGGGGCGGCGGCCGGCCCGAGACCGGCCCCTACCAGCCGACGTGCGAGCTCTGGGGGCGGGTCTGAGACCCGCCCGCGGCACTACAACAGCCCGGCCGCGCGCAGGCCGGCGAGCGTTTCCCCGGCGCTCTCCGGCCGGTCGGCGGCGAGGATGCGGATCTGCTCGGCCAGGTGCGCCGGCGTCATCGCCGGGTTGGCGCGCTGCGCCCGGGCCATGGCCTCGCGCGCCGCGTCGACGCGGCCGAGCCGGCCCAGGGCATCGGCCAGGGTCAGCCAGGCGCCGGCATAGGCCGGCTGGGCCTCGACGCTGCGCTCGGCATAGTCGGCGGCCTCGGCGTTGCGGCCTTCGCGCATGCAGGCGACGGCCTTGAAATAGAGCCAGTAGGACTGCATCGGATGGTTCGGGGCGGCGGCCATGATGCGGTCGAGGATGGCGTGGCCCTCGCGCAGCTCGTCGTCGCTGCCGCCGTAGGCCAGGGTGCGGCCGAGCCGCCCCCAGCACTGGAAGTCGAAGGGTGCGATCTGCACCGCCCGGCGCAGCATCCTGACCGCCTTGTCGTGCTCGCCGCAGTTGGAGAACACGTTGCCCAGGGCGCGCAGCACCATCGGGTCGTCGGGCGACAGGTCGGCGGCGCGCTCGACCGCCGCCACCGCCTCCGCCCGCTCGGCCGCGCTGTCGGCGGCGAAGCCGTTCAGCACCCGCTGCATCAGCGTCGAGGCCAGGCAGGCATGCGCCCCGGCGTAGCCGGGATCGAGGGCGACGGCTTCGCGGGCCAGGCGCAGGGCCTCGTCGGCGGCGGTGCGGTTGACCGGCAGGTTCAGCGAGCGGGCCTTCTGCACCAGGCCCCAGGCATCCAGGTTGTCGGTCGGCCGCCGCCGCGCCCGGCGCCACTCCGCGCGCAGATACTCGCCGCCGAAGGCGATGACGATGGCCTCGGCGATCTCTTCCTGCACGGCGAAGATGTCGGCCAGCTCGCGTTCGTAGGTGCGCGACCAGAGCTGGGTGAAGTCGGCCGCCTCGGACAGTTCGGCGGTGACGCGGATACGGTCTCCGGCGTGGCGCACGCTGCCGGTCAGCACGTAGCGGATCTGCAGGTCGTCGACCAGGGCGCGGGCTTCGCTCTCGCGCCCGCGGTAGGCCGCCATGGCCTGGCGCGAGACCACCCGCAGGTCAGGCATGCGGGCGAGCATGGCGACGATCTCCGCGGCGATGCCATCGGCCAGGTAGGCGTCGGCCGGATCCGGCGACAGGCTGGAGAACGGGAACACGGCGATCGAGCCGCGCGCCTCCTCGGGCCGCGGCGGCCGTGCCGCGGACGCCGGCACGGTCGCTTCGGCCGGGGCTTGACCGCCGTCGGCACCGCGGATGCGGAAGGCGTGCACCGGCTCGGCGATGTTCTTCACCTTGATCGGTCCCAGGTTCTCGAAGCCCAGCGGCAGGCGGTTGCCGAGCTGCTCGACCACGGCCCGGCTGGCGCAGATCCCGCCCGGCTCGGCAACGGCTTCCAGGCGGGCGGCGACGTTGACGCCGTCGCCGTAGATTTCATCGCCTTCGACGATCACCTCGGCCAGATTGATGCCGATGCGGAAGGCCATGCGCGCCGCCGCCGGCACGTCGGCGTTGTGCGCGGCGATCTGCGCCTGGACCTCGGTGGCGCAGCTCACGGCGGCGACGACGCTGGAAAACTCTACCAGCAGGCTGTCGCCGGCGGTGCCGACCAGGCGGCCCTGGTGGCGGGCGATCGCCGGATCGATGCGCTGCTCGCGGTGGCCCTTCAACGCCGCCAGGGTGCCGGCTTCGTCGCGGCCCATCAGCGCGGAATAGTTCGCCACGTCGGCGAACAGCACCGTTGCCAGTCTGCGTATGACCTTGTCTGCGACCATGGCGTCTGCGATCCGGCCCTGTCGGCCGGCCTGTCGATCCTGACGTGGCGGGCGATCCCTGACATGGCAGCGCCCGGTTCGCCGCGGCCGGTACACCATGGGGATAACGTCGCCATGATAGCACGGCGCAACGGGCAACGTCGGCTATCCGTGGCCTCGCAGCGTCCTGATATTTGCTGCCCTTTTGCCACGACGTTGACAGCAGATCGTTGTCGTCGATAATTTGTCCGGACAAATTAAGGAGAGGCGCATGGCGGACCGCAGGGAGCGCACGCGGCGGAACTTCATCTTCGTGCCGGGCCTCAGGCCCGACCGCTTTCCCAAAGCGCTGGCGGTGGCGCCGGACATGGTCACCGTCGACCTGGAGGATGCGGTACTGCCGCGCGACAAGGGCAAGGCGCGCGAGCTGACACTGCCCCTGTTCGCCGCCCATGCCGACGACGATGCGGTAGAGAAGGTGGTGCGGGTCAACAGCCCGCGCAGCCCGGACGGCCTGCGCGACCTGCTGGCGATCGTCGAGCTGGCGGTGCCGCCCGACGGCATCATGCTGCCCAAGGTGGAGAGCGCCGAGGAGGTGCGCATCGTCGACCAGGTCCTGGCGGCGGCGGCACGCCCGGTCGCCCTGCACGTGATCATCGAGAGCAATGCCGGCCTGGACGCGGCGCAGTCGATCGGCGCCGCCTCGCCGCGGCTGCGCTCGCTGTTGTTCGGCGCCGTCGACATGTCGGCCGAGCTCGGCTGCGCCCTCGATTTCACCTCGCTGCACTATCCGCGCAGCCGGGTGGTGCATGCCGCCGCGCGCAGCGGCCTCGATGCCATCGACGTGCCCTACCTGGACCTGGAAGACCTGGACGGCCTGCGCCGGGAATGCGAGCTGGTGCGGGCCCTGGGCTTCACCGGCAAGGCGGCGATCCACCCGACCCAGCTGCCGGTGATCAACGAGGTCTTCACGCCGTCGTCGGCGGAAATCGCCCAGGCGCGTAAGATTATCGAGGCGTTCGAGAATGCGCCCGACGGCCTGCCGGTGGTCGACGGGAAACTGGTTGAGGAACCGGTCGCGCGGCGCATGCGCCGGGTGCTGGCGATCGCCGAGGCCGCCGGCGCGGCGTAAACAACACGACAGGAGATATTGCAGTCATGGGTGGTACGTCCGTGCAGGTCGGCGAGAAGCGCTACCGGGAGTCCTTCGGCCGCTACTTCGAGGACTTCGAGGTCGGCGACATCTACGAGCATCGTCCGGGGCGGACGATCTCGGAGGCCGACAACACCTGGTTTACCCTGCTGACCATGAACCAGCATCCGCTGCACTTCGACCACGCCTACGCCAGCCACAGCGAGTTCGGCCGGCCGATCGTCAACAGTGCCCTGACGCTGTCCATCGTTGCCGGCATGAGCGTCTCCGACGTCAGCCAGAAGGCGATCGCCAACCTGGGCTGGACCGACATCGTCATGCCGGCGCCGGTGTTCCACGGCGATACCATCTATGCCGAGTCGGAAGTGCTGGAGAAACGGGAATCGAAATCGCGCCCGACTCAGGGCATCGTCTCCGTCGAAACCCGCGCCCACAAGCAGGATGGCACTGAAGTGATGCGCTACAAGCGCACGGTGCTGGTGCCCCGGCGGGGCCACGGGGTCGACGACAAGCTGTTGCAGGCCGGGGAATAATCGCCGGCGCGCGGGGCCGCTGCTGCCCCGCGCGGAGGCGCCGACACCGGCGGCGAAACCGCCAAAGCCAAGGAGAAGCCCATGGTTGCGATGCTCAACCGCGCCGGCGAGGACTTCAACACCGACGACGAGGTGCAGATCCTCGACGCCATCGACAAGTGGCTCGAACGTGACGTGCGCGAGCAGGTGATGCCGCTCGAGCACGCCGACGAATACCCGCACGAGCTGGTCGAGCAGATGAAGGCGCTCGGCCTGTTCGGGGCGACGATCTCCCAGGAGTACGGCGGCCTCGGCTTGCCGGCGTCGACCTACGCCAAGATCGTCACGCGGATTTCCGAAGTGTGGATGTCGCTGACCGGGATCTTCAACTCGCACCTGATCATGGCCGCGGCGGTCGAGCGGTTCGGCACCGAAGAGCAGAAGCGCAGCTACCTGCCGCGCTTCGCCACCGGCGAGCTGCGCGGCGGCCTCGCCCTGACCGAGCCCAACGCCGGCACCGACCTGCAGGCGATCCGCATGCGCGCGGTGCGCGACGGTGACGACTACGTCATCAACGGCACCAAGACCTGGATCTCCAACGGCATCGAGGGCAGCTGCTTCGCCCTGCTGACCAAGACCGACCCCGACGCCGAGCCCCGCCACCGCGGCATGACCATGTTCATCGCCGAAAAGGGGCCGGGCTTCACCGTCAGCCGCAAACTGGAGAAGCTGGGCTACAAGGGTATCGATTCCGCCGAGCTGATCTTCGAGGACTACCGCATCGGTGCCGACAAGCTGATCGGCGGCGAGGAGGGCCGCGGCTTCCATCATGCCGTCGGCGGGCTGGAGCTGGGCCGGATCAACGTCGCCGCCCGCGGCGTCGGCATCGCCAATGCCGCCCTGAACGAAGCGGTGGCCTATTCCCAGGTGCGCGAGACCATGGGCAAGCCGATCTGCCAGCACCAGGCGATCCAGCTCAAGCTCGGCGACATGGCGACCCGCTGCCAGGCGGCGCGGCTGCTGGTGGAGTCGGCGGCGTCGGCCTACGACAAGGGCGAGCGCTGCGACATGGAGGCGGGCATGGCCAAGCTGTTCGCCTCCGAGGCGGCGCTGGAGAACGCCACCGAGTGCATGCGCATCCACGGCGGCTACGGCTACTCCAAGGAGTTCCACGTCGAGCGCTACTTCCGCGACGCGCCGCTGATGTGTATCGGCGAGGGCACCAACGAGATGCAGCGCATCATCATCGCCCGCCAGCTGATCCAGAGGAACCCGGTGTGAGCCTGCCGCTCAGCGGCCTGCGCATCGTCGCCGTCGAGCAGTATGGCGCGGGGCCGTACGGCACCGGCCACTTCGCCGACATGGGCGCCGACGTGATCAAGGTCGAACAGCGCAGCGCCGGCGGCGACATGTCGCGCGCCGTCGGTCCCTACTTCCTGGGCGAGGACGACTCCCAGTTCTACCAGACCTTCAACCGCAACAAGCGTTCGCTGTCGCTCGACCTCAAGCAGCCGGCCGGCCAGGCGGTGCTGCACCGGCTCGCCGCCAGCGCGGACGGCCTGGCCGGCAACCTGCGCGGCGACCAGCCCGACAAGCTCGGCCTGACGTATGAGCACCTGAAGGCGCACAACCCGAAGATCGTCTGCGCCCACCTGTCGGCCTACGGCCGCGACGGCGAGCGGGCCGGCTGGCCGGGCTACGACTACCTGATGCAGGCCGAGGCCGGTTTTCTGTCGCTGACCGGCGAGCCCGGCGGCCCGCCGGCCCGGTTCGGCCTGTCGATGGTCGATTTCATGACCGGCATGACCATGGCCTTCGCCCTGCTCGCCGGCATCACCGCGGCGCGGACGAGCGGCCAGGGCCGCGATGTCGACGTCTCGCTCTTTGACGTCGCCATGCACCAGCTCAGCTACCCGGCGACCTGGTACCTGAACGACGGCCTGAAGACCGGCCGGGTGCCGCGGTCGGGCCACCCCTACATCGTGCCCTCGCAGCTCTACCGCACCGCCGACGGTTGGATCCTGCTGATGTGCCAGACGCAGAAGTTCTGGCAGATCCTCTGCGACCGGGTCGGCCGGCCGGAGTTGGCGGACGACCCGCGCTTCGTCGGCTATGCCGAGCGCCACGACAACCGCGACGCCCTCACCGAAGAGCTCGATGCCGCGCTGTCCGCCCGCACCACCGCCGACTGGCTCGAGGTGTTCGGCGGCGCCATCCCCTGCGCCCCGGTTAACGACCTGGCCCAGGCGCTCGACAACCCCTATTTCCGCGACCGCGGCGGCGTGCAGACCGTGCGCCACCCCGACCGCGCCGACCTGAAGCTGCTGAACAGCCCGATCCGCCTGGGCGAGCCGGTGCCCGACCGGCCGGCGCCGAAGCTGGGGCAGGACAGCGAGGCGGTGCTCGAGGAGCTGGGCTACAGTGCCGCCGAGATCGCCTGTCTCAAGGACAACGGCGTGGTGTAGCGCGGCGGCAGAGGAGACGACGAAGATGAAGCTTGAAGGGATCCGGGTCCTCGACCTGTCGCTGTTTCTGCCCGGGCCGCTGCTGACGCAGATGATGGCCGACCACGGCGCCGAGGTGATCAAGCTGGAGCCGATCAACGGCGGCGAGCCGAACCGCGAGATCGGCGCCATGCGCGACGGTGTCTCGGTGTTCTTCGCCAACACCCATCGCGGCAAGAAGTCGATCAAGCTCAACCTCAAGAGCGACGAGGGCCGCGAGATCGCCCTGCAGCTTGCCGAGCAGTGCGACGTCATGATCGAGGCGTTCCGGCCCGGCGTGGTCAGGCGCCTGGGCGTCGACTACGACGCCGTGCGCGCGCGCCATCCCGGCATCGTCTATTGCTCGATCTCCGCCTTCGGCCAGACCGGGCCATATGTGAAGAAGCCGGCGCACGACATGGCGACGGAAGCCTATGCCGGCATCCTCTCGGTCAACCTGGGCTTCGACGACAAGCCGGCGATCCCCGGCCTGGCCACGGCCGACATGCTGTCGAGCATGATGGGCCTGTCGGGCGTGCTGATGGCGCTGCTGCGACGCCAGCAGACGGGCGAAGGCGACTACATCGACCTGGCGATGATGGATTCGCTGCTCGCCGCCATGCCCAACAACATGGGCCCGGTGTTCGCCGAGAAGCGCCCGCCGGTGCCCAAGCACGAACGCTCCTGGGGCGGCAATGCCATGTACCGCATCTACGAGACCAACGACGACAAGTACATCGTCCTGGGCGGGGCGGAGATGCACTTCGCCGAAGCGATCCTGACAAAGCTCGGCCGCCCGGACCTGATCGAGCTGTGCCAGCCGCCGCCCGGGCCCAACCAGGACCCGGTGAAGGAGTTCCTGGCCGAGACCTTCCGCGCCCGGCCCCAGGCCTACTGGATCGACTGGTTCGCCGACATCGACGCCGCCTTCGCCCCGGTCAACGATCTGCGCCAGGCGGCCGACGATCCGCAGGTGCGGGCGCGCGAGATGATCGTTGAGGATGACCGCGGCTGGGAGCACATCGGCATCCCGATCAAGTTCACGCAGGAGCCGGGCCGGCTCGACTTCGACCTGCCGGCGCTGGGGGCCGACAGCGAGGCGCTGATCCGCGGCCTGGGCTACGACGACGCGGCCATCGCCGCCCTGCGCGAAAAGGGCGTTTTCTGAGCCTGGCCGGACTGTTTGGGCGGGTCTCAGACCCGCCCCTTATATGAGGCTTTGTGTCAAGGCTCGGCTTCGTTTTGTGTTGTTGTGTTGGTTTTCATCTGATCCGACGGCGAGCCCGATGATGCGTGGCCTGATCTGCCACCACCTTATA
>Ga0056121_1000424_pt1 | contig 9943 bp, 9 predicted proteins | sample WorMetHEROISLAND_FD_83872 | JGI IMG/M metagenome (GOLD analysis project Ga0056121, IMG submission 83872) | Marine gutless worms symbiont microbial communities from Max Planck institute for Marine Microbiology, Germany - Olavius sp. 1 HERON ISLAND ...
ATACAGCTAGTTACAAGGTCCTGGAAGCAGCAAAAATGTTATATGTCTGCTGAATAAATTTCATCATATCCAGATGGCGGATAGCCTGAAACTCCGTATTCGGAAGATCACATCGACTGGGATGGTAAGCACTGTTTCCGAATTCGGGACGCAAATTTTGCAAATAGCGCTGGCACATCGGCACAGTCTAACTCTCCGAGAATTCTAGCCGTAGACCTAAACGGCGATATCTATGAGGCGGAAGGAGCGAGCAGCGCATCTAAAGAGATAGAGCGCGGGTCGCCATAGAAGCTAATCAGATTCGGCAGCCCTTGAGGCTTTCCATGCGGATGAGCAAACTGTAGAGGGTATTGTTGAGACCGCGCCTGTTTGAGCGGCTGCTATGCCGGTTTGTTTTTCCAGCATTGCGATTGGAAAATTTGCCCTAAAAAAGAGGGAGCTTGCAAACTACAAAAAACTATGCGTCAAAGTCGATAGTTTATTGGCAGGACGAAAAAAACATGCATCCTAATTTTGAACTTGGCTCTCTACTAGGATTTTGGCAGATTTAAGCTTATCCTTGCTCCGCCAAGCGTCTGCGAGCTTCCGGCTCTTATGCTGCCGCCATGGAGTTTGGTAATCTCACGGCAAATCGAAAGTCCAAGGCCGACGCCGCCGGAATTCCTGTTCCGGGATTTGTCGGTTCGGAAGTAGCGTTCGAATATCCTTTCCCTATCCTCTATCGCGATACCCGGCCCATCGTCCTCCACATGCAGTTCGAAGGAGTCTTCCGCTGCCTGCAGGGAAAACAGCACCCGCGATTCGGCATAGCGGAGGGCATTGGATAGAAGATTCACAAGCACTCTGTGCATTTTCTCCCTATCGGCAGAAATTTCCGAATAATCGTCGGGGAAGTTGGATTCTACTGCCAAGCCAAGCTGCCGGATGCTTGGTTCGGAGGCTTCTATAACTTCGCGAATTAAAGCCTTTAGATTGAATAACTCTCTTTCCAGCGTCGATTCAGGAGATTCAAGTTCAGATAGAATCCTTAGCTCATCGACAAGCGCGGACAAGCGCTTCGATTCGATAGATAAGGCCGACAGACCATCAGCATCCAGGGGATACACTCCCTCTTCCATCATCTCGATACGAGCTTGAATAAGACCGATTGGAGTACGAAGCTCATGTGCTGAATTGGCGATGAGTTGGCGGCGTTGAATAGCGGCGTGCTCCAGCGATACAGCCATACTGTTGAAACCGCTCGCAAGGTCTCCCAATTCATCCCTCCTGTTGTTGAGCACCCTGACTCTCAGGTTTCCCCCTTCTACTTCTCTGGCAGCCTGGTTCAATACTCCTATCGATTTAATTATGTTCTCGGTGATGATGAGGCCAAGAGCCATTGCAAAGATAAAAATCAGAAGCGCTACGAGCCATGAGACAACGCTCGCTCTCTGCAGCACCAGGAACTCGGGCGGATGCTGGGCGCCTGGGATCATTCGCCCCATGTAGAGATAGCCAACCACGCTATTATTATCATCGTACACGGGAACTCTCTTTGGATTGTCAGGTGCGATCTTTTTAAGGCCATAATTGGCGCCGTCATACAGCACCCTTCCCGAAAGATCGGTAATTACAATATGGGAACTGATCCAGTCCCTCACAATTGGCAATTCCCTTCCCTTCATTCCCATCTTACCATCCATATGTGGCGGCATGGAATGGCCCATCCCATGCTCGATGATTTCTCCAGCCTCGACTGTCCACTCTCCAAGTTCCTTTGAAAACCATTCGGCGCGCATGAAATCCTGCTCGAACGCAAAGTTGTCATAGCGGGTGCGAGTGAGGTGGTTGCCCATTCCCACCGCCGCTGATAGGGCAAGCATCACCACCACCGCAAAAGAACCGAGTATTTTTGCCCTGAGTGAGATTCTCATGCATTATCTCCCGTTGTTTCATCCTGGAGTCGATAGCCTATTCCCCGCACCGTCTGAATGAATCCGGGCTGCCCTCCCGCCACGACTATCGATTTACGAATGTTCTTGATATGCACATCAATCGTGCGCTCATAGCCATCCCATGCCTGATTTTGAAAGAATTCCATTATTTCGGCACGCGAAAAAACCCTTCCGGGATTCCGCATGAAACCATGGAGTATATCAAATTGAACAGTGGTTAAATCCAGGGCACAGCCGGAAAAACTCACGCGGCGGCGTCTTGTATCCAACTCCAGATTCAGAATCCGCAGGCTGTTTTGTTCATTTGTTTCCGCTGCAGCTCGGCGCATAACGGAGCGAATTCGAGCCGCCATCTCCCTCAAACTGAAGGGCTTGGTGATATAGTCGTCCGCGCCGAGTTCCAGTCCAATTAACTTGTCGGATTCCTCGGCCATTGCGGTTATAAAAATCACCGGCGTGTGTGAGTCTGCTCTGATTCGCCGTATTACTTCCAGTCCATCAAGCCCGGGGATCATTATATCAAGCAGCACAAAGTCTACGCTATTTTCGCGGAATGAATCCAGGGCATCAAGTCCATTCCGGGCGCTGATCGTCTGCCAACCAAGCGACTCCAGATAGTCACAGAGTATCTTGTTCAGTCCTTCTTCGTCTTCAACAATCAGAATGGTCATTTCGAGCCTTAAAACCAAACAGTTTCGGGTTCCCCTGCCTCCCCGCGGCGCGCGCGCCGCGGGGCTTCTCAGTTGATTTTGGGGATGCTATCTATTCTTCGGGATAATCCCATCCGGGCATATCCCAGGGACCATAAGCGCCATATCCGCCTCTATAGCAGCCGGGCTTACCCCAGGGGCCATAAGCGCCATATCCATATCCGCCGCTATAGCCGGGCCTACCCCAGGGACCATGTTCACCCCATCCATATCCCCAATGATGACCGCCACGATACCTTCCTTTCCCTCCTTTCCAGGGAGCACTATATTCTCTCCCTTTTTCCCAGAAACCAGACCCCTCATCAAACCACGCCATATCAATCTCTTCCCCGTTCACCTCGGCAGAAACAATCATCAGGTGCACAGGAGAAAAAGGTGATTTGAAAGCCTCGATTGTCAATGCCGCGCCCTCGTCCGGCGGCAGGTTGTCTCCGTCAATCATATCCGGAAGCATAAGGTAGTAAAGTTTTCCCTCGTCGGTGAGAATTGCCGGATACGCATCTTCTTCCATCCTAAATGTTCCGGTATAAACCTGGGTTTCGGGCATCTCCATCACAAAGCCCTTCGCTCCCCACTTATCAGGGTAAGGCCCTTCATTTTGGTCCTCACCGGAAGCAAACGCGGCCACGCTCAGGCAGAACGCCAGAGCCACTACAACAACAGTTTTCATCTGAAAACCTCCTCAAAGTATTTATCACTGATAGGAATATAGCCTTCGAATATAAACGAATTATAAATCAAATATATTTTTTTGTACTTAAATTTCGATGCCCCCGCATACTTGCGCGCCTCGCTCAAGGTACATTTGGATGACAGAGCACAGATCAAACTGCTAAAATGAACTATGGGAGCCAATAGCTACCTTCGCGTTGCCTGCGCCATTCCAACCGTGAAGCCGGCGGATCCGGCGCACAACGCCAAATCCATTATCCAAAGTTATGTCAGCTGCCGCAGCGCAGGCGCAAATCTGATGCTGTTCCCGGAGCTCTCCCTAAGCGGCTACACCTGCGCGGACTTATTCTTCCAGTCCCGTCTTCTGGAGGAGGTGGAGGTTCAGACTCTAGACATAATAAGGGAGTGCAGCGAGGGGATAATCGTTTTCGGCCTACCCATTCCCTGGCAGGACCGACTGTTCAACAGCGCCCTGATTGCCCAGGGCGGCAAAATCCTGGGCATCGTACCTAAAACCTATGTGCCTGATTCACAGGAATACTACGAAAACCGCTGGTTTGCATCGTCCGGCGAAATCGGGGAAGATCGCGTGGAGATAGGGGGGGAGGCTGTGCCCTTTGGCGCCAATCTTTGCTTCACCAGCGATGAAAACCTTAGTCTCGCGGTGGAAATCTGTGAGGACCTCTGGGCTCCCATTCCGCCATCCTCTAAACATGCCATTGCAGGAGCCCAAATTCTGCTGAACCTCTCCGCGTCCAATGAGCTAGTCGCCAAAGCTGACTACAGGCGCGAACTCGTAAGGAATCAGTCCGCCAGATGCCTTGCCGCCTACATTTACTGCTCGGCGGGTCCTGGCGAATCCAGCGGCGATACTCTCTTTGGGGGTCATGCCCTAATCGCGGAAAACGGCCGAATCCTTGCCGAAAATCAGCGCTTTCCGGTGGGCGCCGATCACTTAATCGCGGATATTGATGTGGAGCTGCTCAACCACGAGCGCAGAATCTCGCGCAGCTTTGGTCTCGCCGCAAAGAGAGAACTCGAAGAATTCAGCCACAGCAGGATAGAGATCAAACCCCCGATGATGAACGAGTTCAGAACAATTCTCAGGGAGGTTTCCCCCAGGCCCTTCGTGCCATTCAACGAGGCAGAGCGAAATCTGCGCTGCAGGGAGATATTTTCCATCCAGGCCGCGGCGCTGGCAACGCGTATGGAGCACTGCGGTATAAAGAGGGCCGTGCTGGGCCTATCCGGCGGCCTGGACTCCACACTCGCCCTGCTGGTGGCAATTAGCGCCCTGGACAGACTTTTACTGCCCCGCGACGGGATTCACGCCATAACCATGCCCGGTTTCGGCACCACAAAGAGAACTCTTGGAAACGTAAAAAAACTATGCGCGGCCTTCGGTATCAAGCTGGAAATAATCGACATCCGGGCATCTTGCAGGCTGCAAATGGAAGAGCTCGGCCACAGCGGGCAGGCCGGTGATACCGCCTTTGAAAACATTCAGGCCCGACATCGCACCGCCCTTCTTATGAACAAGGCCAATATGTTGGGCGCATTGGTTATCGGAACTGGTGATCTCTCCGAACTGGCCCTGGGCTGGTGCACCTTCAGCGGAGACCATATTTCAAACTACTCGGTTAATTCCGGGGTTCCCAAAACACTTGTTCAATATCTAATCAGATGGTCTGCCGAAGGTTATTCCCAGAATGAGATTCGCGATACACTGCTGGACATATTGGATACTCCAATTAGCCCCGAGCTTCTGCCTCCGGATTCAAAGGGGGATATAAGTCAGAAAACCCAGGATGAAATTGGGCCCTACGATCTACATGATTTCTTCCTGTACTACGCAATCCGCTATGGCTTTGGGCCGAGCAAGGTATGTGCCCTTGCCGCGAAGGCCTTCGGAACCGCCTATGAATCTCGAATAATCAGAAAGTGGCTGCGAGTTTTTTATGTACGCTTCTTCTCTCAACAATTCAAACGCTCATGTCTGCCTGATGGCCCCAAGGTTGGAACAATCGCGCTGTCCCCGCGTGCCGACTGGCGAATGCCCTCTGACGCCCAGGCAGATGCTTGGCTAAAAGAACTAGACTCACTACCAGGAGGCTAAGGCAGGAGGAAGACTGCCTGCCAGGAAAATCAGGTTGAGGCTGATCCGATTTAGTGGAAAGTCTTTCATGGGAGCTTGCGTCCTTTCCTCCATTTTATCTTCTTCGAACTTCTCTGGGGGAAAGACCTTATAACAAGTGTCTACTAAACTGAGGAGTATCAGATGGCGCCGCGCCGTGGGATGTTGGGGTGGGTATCCGAGCCGCTGCGAGCCTTGCCAACTTGCTGTCTTCCCCTACGCCATCTACCTGCCTTGTCGTCCTTTTTGTCGGAATCGGCTCTGCCTAGGGCCGCGTCGCGCTTGGAGGCCTCAGATGCCAATTCCTCACGCTCTGATGCCTCATCTTCTTCCAAGTGACACTTTTTGTACTTCTTTCCCGAACCGCAGGGGCAGATATCGTTTCTGCCGGTGTGTTTCAGGCGCCGTTTATAGTCATCCTTACCCATGTCACCATCCTAAAAAAACTCAAGGAAGAGTTAAAGGTTAAATTCGAGTTTATTATATCCCAAAGTCTCACCCAGTGCATGCGCAATGGCATGGGCCTCGGCTGCAAGGTTATGCATACTGCCCGTCAGCTTCTCGAGGGAGGTAACTCCGCCGTCGTGGATGCCGCATGGAACTATCCAATCGAAATGGGAGAGATTGGTGTTAACGTTGTAGGCAAAGCCGTGAAGTGTGACTTTCTTTTTGAGGGCGATGCCAATGGCGGTGATTTTGTCGCCGCCAACCCAGACACCGGTATGTTCCGGGCGTGTTTCCGCTTTGATGTCATGCGCATCGGCAAGATAGCGAATAAAGGAGGTTTCGATGTTTTTAACAAGGCCCCGCACCCGGTAACGATGCGCTTTGATTGATGCAATCAGATAACCAACCAACTGACCGGGTCCATGATAGGTAACCTCACCGCCTCTATCGCTGTTGACAACAGTCACGCCGTGGGTAAAGGGATTAATCAGGATGTTATGGGCCTGATTTTCGCGAAGTCCGGTGGTAATAACCGGAGGGTGCTCAAGGAGCCAGAGTGTATCCGGAATTTCGTTCGCCAGACGGCGCTTATGGAGTTCATACTGACGGGTTAGCGCCTCTTCGTAGGGAATCGGAGCAGTATCGTGCATCACTCGAAGTATCATAGGCATCCAGGCTCTATATTGGCAGCGTTGTCCAGGCCCCATCCAAGAACGCCCATAATTCGCTGTAGCCGACATCCCTGCAAAGGGCAATCGACTCTTCAAAGTGACAATCAATATCCCGCGGGCGATGAGCATCCGAATTAATCATAATCCTGATACCCTGTTTTTCCGCATCGGCCAATATCCATGGAGAGGGGTAGGGCAGATCCAAAGATATCCTGCACATCGCACCGGTGTTAAGCTCCATAATCTTGCCGCTCGCCGCAAGGGTTTCCAGGGCCACGGCAACATGGCGGCGATACCATCCAGCATTTTCCGAAAAGTACTTACCATTGCTGTTCCTCTTTTTTATCAGATCAAAGTGGGCCAGAACATCGAATCCTCCAAGCTGCGCCAGCTCAGCGATACGCGAAAAATAAGCCTCGCTGAGCAGTTCGAAAGAGCCCCGATAGACATTGTCGAGGAGCCATTCAATAGCATCATCGGAACTATCAACGCATGCGTAATCGGGATTTTGCTCCAGGGAGCAGGTGGAATGCACCGATGCAATCGCAAAATCCAAACCAAGCCCGCTCCATTTGGAATCTTCCGGAGACTGTGAACCGGGGATATAGTCAATTTCCAGGCCCTTGTAAATCTCAATCCTGCCCTCCCACTTCCTTCTCTGCATTTCGACCTCCGCAAGATACAAACCGAGACGCTCTTCGTCCAACGTCCAATCGTTTTTCACCGGAATTGGAGCGTGAGAACTGAACCCAAGCGCGGCAAAACCTCTTTCCAACCCAGCCCGAACATAGTCCTCAATGGAGCCCTCGCCATCGCAGAATTCACTATGAGTGTGGTAATTAGTACTGACAATGCCGTTTTTCAAACCAATACCTCCGGAAGATGCGCCCCATCGCTGGGAGCGGCAATGCAATCGTTTGAGGGAGCTTTCGCCTTGGTCTATCGATTAGCGCCCCGCCAAGCACCGCGGCCTTGATTCTTGAATCTTTTCCCATGACATTCGCCTCCGGCAAAGATATTCTAATCGGTCGGAGTGGGTAAATCAAATTTCGATTCATTCTGGTGCGATCCGATACCCGAAATACGATTGCTAGCCGCAGCAAGATTTCATGCCGTGTTTTCAGCAGGCTGGGGATTTCCCTCCGGCCATCATGGCTCATTCGGATAATGGGGCGCCTATTGTGAAGGATCTCAAGCTGGTAAGAATCAGGCATCTGCGCCTATACTGCTCGGCAGGAGATATCAATGGCCAAGAGATTAAGAAGCGCTGCAAGCAGAAGCGGGCGCCTAATGGCTGGCGCCCGGGCCTTATGGAGGGCAAATGGAATGACTGAATCCCAGATGTCCAAGCCGCTTATCGCCATAGCCAATTCATTCACTCAGTTTGTCCCCGGGCATGTACACCTGCATGGCGCTGGCCAGATGATGAAGAAGCAAATCGAGAAGGAGGGCTGTTTTGCCGCGGAGTTTAACACAATCGCGGTGGACGACGGTATCGCGATGGGGCATGGAGGGATGCTCTATTCCCTACCCTCAAGGGAAATAATCGCGGACAGCGTGGAGTACATGGTTAACGCCCACTGCGCCGATGCCCTGGTGTGTATTTCCAACTGCGACAAGATAACCCCCGGAATGCTAATGGCCGCTATGAGATTGAACATCCCGACAGTCTTTGTGTCCGGAGGGCCCATGGAGGCCGGCAGAATGGGCAGAAAGAAATTGGATCTCATTGATGCCATGGTGATGGCGGGCGATGAATCGGTGAGCGAAGAGGAATTGGCGGTGGTGGAAAATGCCGCCTGCCCCACCTGCGGCTCCTGCAGCGGAATGTTTACCGCCAATTCGATGAACTGCCTTGTGGAGGCCCTTGGACTGGGTTTGCCGGGCAATGGCACCATTTTGGCAACTCATTCCGATAGGGCTGAACTCTTTATCCGCGCGGCCAAGTTGATAGTGAGTCTCGCCGAGCGCCACTACCGCGAAGAGGATACTACTGTTCTTCCCCGCGGCATTGCAGGCAAGACGGCCTTCGAGAACGCCATGGCCCTTGACATCGCCATGGGAGGATCTACCAATACTATTCTTCACATACTGGCGATTGCAAGAAGCGGGGGGGTGGATTTCAGCCTGGGTGACATAGACAGGCTCAGCAGGAAAGTTCCGTGTCTTTGCAAGGTGAGCCCTAACTCGGCGGAGTATCACATTGAAGATGTTCACAGAGCTGGTGGAATTTTCGGCATACTGGGCGAGCTTAGTCGGGCGGCGCTCATAGATGAAACTGTCAACCGAATTGATGCGCCCAGCCTGGGAGCCGCACTGAGAGAGTGGGACATAGTCGAAAAAAGCTCATCCGAGGCCGCAAGGCTGCTCTATCGGGCTGCCCCCGGAGGCGGCCGCAGCGCCCTGATGGGGAGTCAGTCCGCCCGTTACGAGGAGCTGGATCTGAATAGAACCTCGGGCTGCATAAGAAACATGTCAAATGCCTATTCAAAGGATGGAGGCCTTGCGGTTTTGTTTGGCAATCTGGCAGAGGATGGAGCGGTGGTAAAGACCGCCGGTGTCGACGAGGCAAACCTTCGCTTCTCGGGCGCGGCAAGGGTGTTTGATTCCCAGGAAGCTGCCGTCAGAGCCATTCTGAATGGAGAAGTCACAGCTGGGGATGTAGTTGTAATTCGCTTCGAGGGGCCTAGGGGAGGGCCCGGCATGCAGGAAATGCTGTACCCCACCAGCTACTTGAAGTCGCGGGGTCTGGGCAGAGTCTGCGCACTGCTGACAGACGGGCGCTTCTCCGGCGGCACCTCCGGGCTCTCCGTCGGTCACATATCTCCTGAGGCGGCGGCTGGCGGCACAATCGCCCTGGTGCGGAGCGGCGATATAATCGATATAGATATTCCGGAGCGAAGTCTCAATCTCCGCCTGGACGCTGCCGAACTGGCCCGCCGTCAGCGGGAGGAATCGGCCAGGGGTGATGCTGCCTGGAAACCTCAGCGTGAAAGAGAAGTAAGCGACGCGCTAAGAGCCTATGCCTATATGGCCGCCAGCGCGGATAAGGGCGCAGTACGAATCGTGCCCGAATAGACGGTCGGATGTCCGGGCAGCCGGGCGGCACGGCATCCCCCCCCCCTTTTTTTTGAGTCCGCAAACAGGCTCAATTTTCAGACCTTGACCAAAGAAGATTAAGGTTTTTGTTCAATTATCCATGCTCAGGGCCGTTAATAGATTTACTGGCTTTTGGAGACGCAAATGATCGACCAGGCAGAGCTGCTTATGCGCAAGGGCGCCTTTGAAAAGGCCAAACTCCTCCTTTCAGAAATCATCCTAGAAGACCCGGAAAATCTTCGGGCAATATGCGATATCGGCATCGCCTACACGGAA
>Ga0056121_1000425_pt1 | contig 9936 bp, 8 predicted proteins | sample WorMetHEROISLAND_FD_83872 | JGI IMG/M metagenome (GOLD analysis project Ga0056121, IMG submission 83872) | Marine gutless worms symbiont microbial communities from Max Planck institute for Marine Microbiology, Germany - Olavius sp. 1 HERON ISLAND ...
GTGGCATCATCACCAACGGCGGTTGGGGCAACGTTCCGGATATCCATGAGGCATCTCCAGCTTCCTGGGTTTTGGACAACCGGAGCTTAATGCCCCAGCCGCCATGCCTGCATGGGATCTACACGGTACGTGCTGTGTCGTAGGGGCGGGTCTCAGACCCGCCCGTCAGTCGGCGCTCAGCGCCCTTCGCGGTACCAGGCGAGCAGGGTTATGCCCAGGAACGACAGCAGCACCACCACGCCCGGCAGCAGCGGGTACTGGGAGACGCCGGTGACGACATAGTCGCCGGCGGTCCGCAGGCCGAGCCAGCCGCGGCCGTTGGCATCCCGTCCCGGCCGGACCCGGCGCAAATCGGGCATCGCCTCGGTCAGCCAGAAGGTGCCGCCGCCAGTGTACTTGACCAACGGCGCCAGCGGCTCGGCCGAGGTGCGCATGTCGGCATACTCGAGCGGATTGATCTCGCCGACCGCGGCGACGGCGCGGCGGCGGCCGTCGTTGAGGCGGTAGAGGCCCGGTTCGTCGACGCTGATGGTGGCGGTCTCGCGGCCGCGCGCGTCGGCTTCGAGCTCGATCCGGACGGTCTTGCCCGACGGCTGCGTGATGCGCACCGGACCGCCGCCCGCCTCCAGGCTGCGGCGGGTGATCTCGATGCGGGCGCCGTCGACCCGGGCGCGCAGATCGTCCTCTTCCAGGTCGGGCTCCTTCATCAGCCAGTGGGCGATCCGCCGCAGCAGCTCCGCCTGCGGGCCGCCGCCCTCATAGCCGCGGGCCCAGAGCCAGGCATGGTCGGACAGCAGCTGGGCGACGCGGCCCTCGCCGACCCGGTCGAGGATCAGCAGCGGGTTGGCGCCGTGCCCGTGCATCAGGGTGTCGCCGCGGACGCGCTCGACCTCGATCAGCCGGAACCAGCGGCCCCAGGTCGGGGTCTCGCCCTCGTCGGGCAGGCCCGGCAGCTCGGCGGTGACCGGGTGGCGGTTGCCGCGCCCGGTGAGCATCGGCCGGTAGCCGGTCATCTGCACCGTGCCGGTGGGATGGCTCGGCAGGACCTCGCCCAGCGGCGTGCGATCGAGGCTGAGCGGCGTGGCGAAGGCCGGTCCCGCGGCGGTCAGCACCGCGCCGCCGTCCTGCACGTAGCGCACGACGTTGCGCAGGTAGGTGTCGGGCAGCACGCCGCGGCGGCGGTAGCGGTCGAAGATCACCAGGTCGAACTCGTGCAGCTTGGTCTGGAACAGCTCGCGCGTCGGAAAGGAGATCAGCGACAGCTCGCGGATCGGCGTGCCGTCCTGCTTCTGCGGCGGGCGCAGGATGGTGAAATGCACCAGGTCGACCGAAGGGTCGGACTTCAGGATGTTGCGCCAGGTGCGCTCGCCGGCGTGCGGTTCGCCGGAGACCAGCAGCACCCGCAGGCGTTCGCGCACGCCGTTGACCACCAGCACCGCCCGGTTGTTGCGCAGGGTGAGCTCTTCCGGCCCGGCCGGGGTCTCGATCTCGATCACCGTCGGCCCGGCATGCTCGAGCTTGAACGGCACCTCGAGCGGCCGGCCGATGACCACGGGATAGGGCCGCGGCGGGCCGTCGTCCTGGCGCACGGTGACGAAGCCGTTGCCGCCGCTGCCGCCCTGATCCTCGACCGACAGGGTCATCGCCAGTTCCTCGCCGACGATGCCGAAGCTGGGGGCGGCGTGCACCTTCAGCCGACGGTCCCGCTCGTCGCGCTCGCCGGTCAGCAGGACGTGGAACGGCGCCTCGAGCTCCGCCTTCGCCGGGTCGCCGGGGACGTCATGAATCTGCCCGTCGGTGAGGGCGATCACCCCGGCCAGGCGCTGGCGCGGCACGTCGGCCAGGGTCCGTTGCAAGGTCTCGAACAGGCGGGTGCCGTCGGCCAGGACGCCGTCGCCGGATCCGGGCGCGCCGGTGCGGGCGATCCTGAGTTCGATGCCGTCGTCGTCACCGAGTTGCCGGCGCAGCCGTTCGAGCGCCGCGTCGGTGCGCGTCGCGCGTTCGCCGATGCTCTGGCTGAGCGACCGGTCGACGACGACCACGGCGACGTCCTTCAGTGGCCGGCGCTGCTCCTCGACCAGCGAGGGATTGGCCAGGGCCAGCAGTCCGGCGGCGAAGGCCAGCAGCCGCCACCCGGCGCCGGCCCCTCGGCGCCACAGCAGCACGCCGACCAGAATCAGCGCCAGGACCGCCAGCGCCGCCAGCAATGGCAGCGGGATCAGCGGCGCGAACTCGATGCGGGCGATTGCGGTCATGGGTAAACGCTCATCTGCGCACCTACTGACCGAGCCGCTCAAGGATCGCCGGCACATGCACCTGGTCGGCCTTGTAGTTGCCGGTCAGGGTGTACATCACCAAATTGACGCCGAAGCGGTAGGCCATCTCGCGCTGCCGCTCGCCGCCGGGGATGACCGCGTGCAGCGGCCGGCCGCCGGCATCGACCGCCCAGGCCGCGGCCCAGTCGTTACCGCCGATGATCACCGGCGAGACGCCATCGTTGCCGCGGCCGCCGCGGCGTTCGACCCACACCGGTCCGTCGGCGTGGCGGCCGGGGAACGACTGCATCAGATAGAACGCCTTGGTCAGCACGTGGTCCTGGGGCACCGGCGCCAGCGGCGGGATGTCGAGACGGCGCAGCAGCCGGCGCAGGCGATCGGCCGCGCCGCTGGGGGCGATCATGCTTCGGGCCGGGCCGCGCGGGGCGACGCGGGCGTCGCGGGTATCGAACAGGATCGTGCCGCCGGTGCGCATGAAGGCGGTCAGCTTGGCAATCCCGGCATCCGACAGGGTCGGCTGGGTGGCCGTGATCGGCCAATAGAGCAGGGGAAAGAAGGCGAGTTCGTCGCGTTCCACGTTGACCGCCATCGGCTCGCCCGGCTCCACCGAGGTGCGCCGGATCAGCACCTCGCTCAGCCCGAACAGGCCGGCGCGACTGGTCGCGTCGAGCTCCCGGTCGCCGGTCGTGACATAGGCAAGTCGGGTCTGCGCCGTCGCTGCCTGGGCGAAGCTGTCGTCGATCTGGCCTTGGGCTCGCACCGGTTCGCCGCCGCCGCCCGCCAGCAAAATCGCCAGCACGCCGGCGGCAGCGCCGCGGCGCAGACGCGGGCTGATGAAACCGCGCAGGATCAGCATGGCGAGCAGGTCGAGCAGTGCCAGGACGACGGCAGCCGTCAGCAGGGCCGCCTTCAGCGCGGTTTCGCCGCTGACGGCATAGCCGGCAAGTTCGTGCGGCACCGGCAGTGCCGCCATCGTCGGCAGGCGTTCCCAGCCCTGGGCCAGGTTCAGGGCGCGGCGGCTCTGCTCGCTGCCGTAGAAGCCGGGGGGGCTGATCGGGCCTGCTGCCGCCTCGGCGATGCGATCGGCCGCCACCGGCTGTGCCCCCGGGGCGGGGTCGCCGAGGTGACCGTAGCCGTCGAGCAGCGACAGCGGCGGCAGCAGCCGGCGATCGCCCTCGGCAGCGACGCCGCGCGACAGCCCGACGAGGCGTTGCAGCATGTCGACGAACAGGCCGGACAGCGGCAGGTTGGACCAGTTGGCGTTGGCGGTGGTGTGGAACAGCACGATGTGGCCGCGGCCCTGCCGCGCGCCGGTGACCAGCGGCGTACCGTCGGCCAGCCGGGCCCAGGTGCGCTGGTCGAGCTCGAGCGAGGGCTGCGCCAGCACCTGCTGGCGGACCAGCACGTCGTCGGGCACGACCAGGCCGGCAAACGGGCTCGATTGCTGGAACGGCGCCAGCCGTGCCGGCTCCGACCAGGACAGGGCGCCGCCGAGCACGCGGCCGCCCTGGCGCAGGCGCACCGGCAGCAGATCGTCGGCGTTCTCCGCCAGATGCGGGCCGGCGAAACGCACCAGCAGGCCGCCGTCCTCGACCCAGGCCCGCAAGCGCTGGCGCTGGCCCTCCGGCAGGCGGCCGATGTCGGCCAGGATCAGCACCGCCAGCGGACGGTCGAGCAGGGCGTCGATGTCGCCCTGGCGGACCTCGGCGAACGGCCCCAGCGCGCGTTCCAGGTAGTAGAGCCCGGAGAGCAGCGGCTGCGCGCGTTCCTCGACCGCCGCGCCGGACGCGAGGCCGACCGGGCGGCGGCGCCAGCGCTCGTCCAGGAGGACGACGGCGCCGGCGGTGTCGGCCGCTTCGATGGCGATGCGCTCGGCTTCGTTGCGCGCCTCCGGCGGCAGCTCGAGGCGGACCACGGTCTTGAGCGCACCAGCCTGGAACTCGGCCGGCTCGCGCGCCAACAGGCGTCCACCCGGTGCCGTGGCGCGGACCCACACAACCTGCGGGGCCCGAGCGTCGGCCCGTAGCACGGTCATGGCGAACTCGGTGCCGCCATCGGGCGGCACCAGCGCCAGGGCGTCGGTCCCGGCGTCCGGCTGCAGCAGGGTCAGCGGGCCGAGAGCGGCCAGCGCCTCGGCCAGGCCGGCGGCGCTGCCGTCGTCGAGGCCGTCGGCCAGCCAGTAGCTCGTCGTCCCCTGCGGCAGGCCGCTCTCCCTGAGGGCACTGAGCGCCGCCGTCCGGTTGGTCGGCCATGGCATCGGCTGCAGCGTCAGGGCCAGCCGGCGGGCGCGGGCAGCCGGCAGCAGGCCGCTGGCCTCCAGGAAGCTGCCGTCGGCGGGCGGTGCCGTCGGCAGCAGCAACACCGGCCGGCCGTCGCGTTCGGCCCGGTCGAGCAGGTCGTCGAGCGCTTTCTGCCGCGCCGGCCAGGCCGCGGCCGAGGCCCAGCCGTTGTCGACCACCAGCGCCACCGGACCGTCGCCGACGAGGGCCTCGCGCGGGTTCAGCACGGGCTCCGACAGCGCCAGTACGGCCAGGGCCGCCAGCAGCATGCGCAGCAGGGTCAGCCACAGCGGCGTGCGCGCCGGCGTTTCCTCTTCGGTGCGCAGGCTGCGCAGGATCCGCACCGGCGGAAACACCACCCGGCGCGGCGACGGCGGGGTCACCCGCAGCAGCCACCAGATAACGGGCAGGCTGACCAGGCCCAGCAGCATCCAGGGCGCGGCAAACGCCAGTGTGCCCAGCGAGGGCATGGCCTAGCCGGTATCCCCGGCGACGGCGCCGTAGATCGCCAGCAGCGCGGCCTGCGGCGAGCGGTCGGTACGATGGAATGTCGCCGACCAGCCGATCTGCCGGGCCAACGTCTGCAACGTCTCGCGCCGCGCCGCCATGCGGCGGTGGTAGGCGTCGCGCAGGGTCTCGACCCGGCTGGCGAGATAGCGACCGTCGTCCTCCAGGCCGTCGAACTCGGTGCGGCCATGGAACGGCAGATCCTCTTCCGCCGGGTCCAGCACCTGCACGAGGTGGCCCTGCACGCCCTGCGCGGCATAGCGGCGCAGCCGCTCCTCGATATCGGGCATGGGCGAGAGGAAGTCGCCGAACAGCACCAGGTGGCAGAACCGCGGCAGGCGTTCGAGCGCCGGCAGGCTGTGTTCGGGCAACCGGGCGCCGACCCCGGTGAGGTGGGCGGCCAGCCGGTTCAGCGTCGCCCGGCCGCCGGTCGCTGCCCGGTCGGCGCCGAACAGGGCGACGTGCTCGCCGCCGCGGATCAGCAGGCTGGCCAGCGCCAGCAGCAACAGGTCGGCGCGGTCGCGCTTCAGCGGGACGGCCTTGCCCGAGGCGTAGCGCATGGACGGCGAACCGTCGCGCCACAGCCAGACGCTCTGCGCCGCTTCCCACTCGTGCTCGCGGACGTAGAGCTGGTCGCTGCGGGCCGAGCGGCGCCAGTCGACGCTGTGTGCCGAGTCCCCGGGCTGATACTGGCGGAACTGCCAGAAGGTCTCGCCGGTGCCGACCCGGCGGCGGCCGTGTCCGCCCTGGACCAGGGTCATCGCCACCCGGTCGGCGGCGGCGAGCAGGGGCGGCAGGCTGGCGGCAAGCTGTTCGGCCTGCTGGCGGACCGGCAGCGCCACCTGGTCGGCCATAACCAGTTCAGCCCAACGGCGAGGTGAGCTGTTCGATCACCTCGGCCAATGTGACGCCGTCGGCACGGGCGGCGAAGGTCAGCGCCATGCGATGACGCAGGACCGGTGCGGCCAGCGCGACGACATCGTCGATCGACGGCGACAGGCGGCCGTCGAGCAGGGCGCGGGCGCGCACCGCCAGCATCAGCGCCTGGCTGGCGCGCGGCCCCGGACCCCAGGCGACGCGTTCGCTGACCTCGGCGACGCTGCTGCTTTCCGGGCGGCCCTCGCGCACCACCCGCAGGATGGCGTCGACCACGCTGTCGCCGACCGGAATGCGGCGCACCAGGCGCTGCGCCGCCATCAGCTCGTCGGCGTTGATGACCCGACTGATCTCGGCTTCGCCTGTGCCCGTGGTGGCGATCAGCATGCGCCGTTCGGCCTCGAGGTCGGGATAGATCACGTCGGTCTGCAACAGGAAGCGGTCGAGCTGCGCCTCCGGCAGCGGGTAGGTGCCTTCCTGCTCGAGCGGGTTCTGCGTCGCCAGGACGTGGAACGGGCTGGGCAGGACGTGGCCGTGACCGGCGATGGTCACCGCCTTTTCCTGCATCGCCTGCAGCAGGGCCGACTGGGTGCGCGGACTGGCCCGGTTGATCTCATCGGCCATCAGCAGCTGGCAGAACACCGGTCCGGGCAGGAAGCGGAAGGTGCGCCGGCCCGCTTCGCCTTCTTCCAACACTTCCGAGCCGAGGATGTCGGCCGGCATCAGGTCGGGGGTGAACTGGACCCGCTTGTCCTCCAGGCCGAGCACCGTGCCCAGGGTCTCGACCAGCTTGGTCTTGGCCAGACCGGGGACGCCGATGAGCAGTGCATGGCCACCGGCCAGCAGGGTGATGAGGGTCTGCTCGACGACCTCTTCCTGGCCGAAGATGACCCGGCCAACCATATCCCGGACCTGGCCGATGCGGCGGCCCAGACTTTCGATTTCCTCGACCAGGCGGTCGTCTGCTTCGCTGACGGATGACATGTGCGACACTATATTGGATTCGACCTTGGGAGAGTCAGTTGAAGACGTAACGCTTGCGCGAGCCGTCGCCAGGCAAGCCTGACGCGTCTCGATGTCAATCTAGCGCGTGCAGCCGCCATGAACAGGACCAATCTGGAACCAGACGCGATCGCCGCCCGCCTGCCCAAGGGCGAGCGGCCGCCGGTGCATACCTGGAACCCCACGTACACGGCCGACATCGACATGCGCATCGGCCGCGACGGCACCTGGTACTACCAGGGCAGCGCGATCGGGCGACCGGCGATGGTGCGGCTGTTCTCGACCATCCTGCGCCACGACGCCGATGGTCGCTTCTACCTGGTCACGCCGGCGGAAAAGCTGGGCATCGTCGTCGACGATGCGCCGTTCGTGGCGGTGGAAATGACCGTGCACGGCCGTGGCGAGGCGCAGGTCCTGACCTTTCGCACCAATGTCGACGAGGAGATCATGGCCGGACCGGAGCATCCGATCCGTGTCGCCATCGACGCGGACAGCGGCGAGCCGGCGCCCTACGTGCTGATCCGCGACCGGCTGGAGGCGCTGATCGCGCGCCCGGTCTACTACGACCTGGCCGACCTGGCCGTGGAGCAACCCGGCGACGGGGCCGACGAGCTCGGCGTGTGGAGCGCCGGCCGCTTCTTTCCCCTGGGTCGCGCTTGAGTTCCCGTCGCGAGGCCGTCACGCGCGGGCGAATCACGGCCGCGCTGCGCCGCGAGGACGAGGCGCTGCTTGCCGGGCAGGGCCGCCCGCCGACCGGCGACCACGACCTGAACCCGTTCATGTATGACTGGATCGATACGGCGCAGGACCTCAAGGCGGCGGCGGTACTGGTGCCGATCGTCGAGCATGCCGACAGCTATACCGTGCTGCTGACCAAGCGGACCGATCATCTCAAGCATCATGCCGGCCAGGTGAGTTTTCCGGGCGGGCGCTGCGAGGCCGAGGACGATGGCGTTATCGACACCGCCCTGCGCGAGACCGAGGAAGAGATCGGCCTGGACCGCAGCTTCGTCGAGGTGGCCGGCTTTCTCGACGACTACCAGACCGGCACGGGATTTCACATCGCCCCCGTGGTCGGCTTCGTCCGGCCCGGTTTCGACCTCAATCCGGACAGCTTCGAGGTGGCGGAGGTGTTCGAGGTGCCGCTCGACTTCCTGTTCGATCCGGCCAACCACCAGACCCACAGCCGGGTCTGGAACGGGCGCGAGCGGCACTACCATGCCATGCCCTACAACGACTATTACATCTGGGGTGCGACCGCGGGCATGCTGATGAACCTGTACCGGCGGGTGCATGGCGACAGCGCGGCCAGTCCGGCGGCCGACTGACAGGGACACGGATATGCTGCAGAAGTTGATGTATCACGTCGTACCGGCACTGCTGCCGTTCGCGCTCTATGCCATTTATGCGTTCGCGGTGCGGCGCGGCAGGGTCGAGGCACAGGCGCGGGGCGGGGTGTTCGACGACGCCCCCTGGTACTGGCTGACGGTGAGCGCCCTGGTCGTGCTGATCGTCAGCCTGCTGGTGTTCTGGTTCGTCAACAACCAGGCGGCGGGGCCGGCAATCGGCATGGCGGTCTTCACCCGCCCGGCGGCGGCCTGACGGGGCAACACGGTGGAGCCGGCCGGACGGATCCCGCTGCAGGCGTGGATGCAGGCCGCGGAGACGGCTGCTGTCCTGGCCGCGCTGACCGAGACGGGGGCGACCGCACGGTTCGTCGGCGGCTGCGTGCGCGATGCCGTGGTCGGACGCGACGTCTACGACATCGATATCGCCGTCGACCGCACCCCGGACGACAACCTGGCGGCGCTGGCCGCCGCGGACATTCACACCATCCCGACCGGCCTGCGCCACGGCACGGTGATCGCCGTCGTCGCCAGCCGGCACTTCGAGATCACCTCGCTCAGGGTCGACGTCGAGACCTACGGCCGCCACGCCAAGGTCGCCTTCACCGACGACTGGGCCGGCGATGCCCAGCGCCGCGACTTCACCATGAATGCGTTGTTCGCCGATCCCGACGGCGCGCTCTACGACCCCGTGGGCGGACTTGCCGACCTGCAGGCGGGCAATGTCCGCTTCGTCGGTGCGCCGGCACAGCGGATCGCCGAGGATTACCTGCGGGTGCTCCGGTTCTTCCGCTTCCACGCCTGGTACGGCCGCACAGAGCCGGACGCCGCGGCGCTGGCCGCATGTGCCGGCGCGGCCGATCGCCTGGGCACGCTGTCGGGCGAACGGATCCGCAGCGAGATGCTGCGCCTGCTGATGGCCGATGCGCCGCTGGAAAGCCTGCGGCTGATGCAGGAGAGCGGGGTGCTGAGCCGGGTCCTGCCGGACGGCACCGATATCGGCGCCCTGGCCCGGCTGATCGCCGAGGATGCGGCGCCCGACCCGCTGCGACGGCTGGCGGCGCTGATGCAGGGTGGCGCCGACGCGGTGAGCCGGCTGGCCCGGCATTGGCACCTGTCGAACGCTCAGCGCGACCGCCTTATGGCGATGCGGGCACCGGCGCTCGACATCGCCGCGGCCGGCGATGCCGGCCGGCTGCGCGCCGCGGTCTATCGTCTGGGCACGGCGACCGCGGTCGACCTGGCGTTGCTGGCGGGACGTCCGAATCTGGCCGACAGCGCAAAGGGCATCGAAGTGCCGGCCTTTCCCCTGGCCGGCCGCGACGTATTGGCGCTGGCCGTCGAGCCCGGGCCGCGCGTCGGCGCGCTGTTGCGGGACGTCGAAGCCTGGTGGCTCGAGCGCGACTGTGCCCCGGGGCGCGGGGCGTTGCTGGCGGAGCTTGCGCGTCGCGTCAAAACCTGAAGCCGAGCGCGCGCAGCTCGGCGTCCAGCTTCGCAGCGTCGGTGAAAGCGATGGCGTGGAAGCCCAGGCGGCGCGCCGCCTCGACGTTGTTCGGCATATCGTCGATGAAGACGCAGCGCGCCGGCGACAGCCCGTAGCGCGCACAGGCGCGCTCGAAGATCTCCGCGTCGGGCTTGGCCACGCCCTCA
>Ga0056121_1000426_pt1 | contig 9936 bp, 9 predicted proteins | sample WorMetHEROISLAND_FD_83872 | JGI IMG/M metagenome (GOLD analysis project Ga0056121, IMG submission 83872) | Marine gutless worms symbiont microbial communities from Max Planck institute for Marine Microbiology, Germany - Olavius sp. 1 HERON ISLAND ...
AATGCACGCCTCATGATCTGGGAACAGTGTTAAAATTTAGAACAAATTCATCATATTATCCTCCTTGATTGAAAGTCTATCCTAGATTCTTCCAGACATCAAGCCCATAACTGCTAATTCCCTAAAAAAATCGGTAGTGGTTAAATTTTAAGTGTCATAGTTGTGCGAAGTAATGATATGAACTCCCACGGTTTTTGCCATCCCTGGCCCTGGATTCCGGCACTCCCTGCCGGAATGACGAAGGAGAGGCTGACAGACTTCACCGCTTAGAATTTATCCACTACCAAAAAATCCTGTAAATCCTGGGTAATCCTGTAAATCCTGTCTAATTTAGAGCTTCCCCGCAACGCCAAATCATTCAGGATCAGCCTCAATTATGCCGAAAACGCAGCCGGTAGCCGGCGGCGTCGTAGTCGGTGAAGAAGGCAGCCAGGAGGGGATGCTGAATCGGGTCTCCGGACGGGTCTGGCTTCAGATTGCGCTCCGCCACATAGGTCTGGTGCTCCGCCTCGTGTACCAATACCCGGTACTAAGGCTTGTCCTTGGGCGGACGCGAGCGCGCCACCTGATTGTACTAGGCATCGCTGCCCAGAAATATCGGGTCCACGTCCAGGACAACGCCCCGATAATTGAACAGCCGGTGGCGAATCACCTGCCCAATGTGGAACTTGGCTTGGAGCGACCTCACGGTTCGGTTCCTTGCGCGGTGGAGTAGTGGCTAAATTTTAAGTGGTAAAGTCTGCCAGCCCCTACCTTGTCATTCCGGCAGGGAGTGCCGGAATCCCAAGTACTATGGATTAGGCACCAGGGATGGCAAAAACAGTGGGGGTTCGAATCAGTAGGTCACACAACTATACCACTTTGAATTTAACTACTACCCTCGGTGGTTTCGACCATAGCGGCCACCACCTCGGTCCAGGCCCGCGCCGTGTGGTTGCGCTCATAGCCGCCGCCGCCCATGGCGAGGAGACGACCTTCGCAGATCTCATCGGCGATCCGGCACAGAGAAGTGGTCACCTGCCGGTGCACCGCCGTGCTCAGATGCAGGTGGGTGATGGGGTCGCCGGCCAAGGCATCCGCCCCGCACTGGAGCAGAATAAACTGGGGCCGGTAGTTTTCGATGAAGCGCTCGGCCGTGGACCACAAACTCAGGAATTGCCCGTCCTCGGCGAACGGGGGCAGGGGCACATTCAACTTGGTACTGCGGGCCGGGCCGGTTCCGGTCTCATCGGCATGGCCGGTGCCTGGATACAGGTAGCGCCCGTCCTCGTGGAAGTCAACCACGGTGAGCTCGGGGTCATCGTCAAAGGCGTAGAAGACTCCATCGCCGTGGTGGGCATCGATATCCACATAGGCGATGCGCTGGATACCGTACACTTGCCGCAGGGTCTCGATGGCGATACCGCAGTCGTTGAAGACACAGAAACCGGCCGCCCCGTCGCGCCGTGCATGGTGGAGCCCGGCGATGGGCACCATGGCGCGGGTCAGCTCCCCGACCAGGATCCGCGCCACCGCATCCAGAGTGCTCCCGACGACGAACAGGGCCGACTCGTAGATACCGACCACGGCCGGCGTATCGCCATAGTCCAGATAGCCCTGGCCCGTTGCGGACTGTCTCCGTACCTGCTCCAGGTAGGAATCGGTATGAAAGCGCAGCACGTCCTCGTCCCGCGCCTGGACCGGCGGCAGACTCCGAATCTTCGCCTTCAGACCCGACGTCGCGAGGGCGTCCCAGAAGGCGTCGTGGCGGTCCGGGCCGAAGGGGTGCCCATCGCCGAAGCCGTAGCGGGCGAGCTGCTCCCCGCCGTAAACACCGACCCGTCTCTCTGCCGTCGTATGGATAGTCATGGCGCTGGTGCGTCCTCCATCGAGAACCTGATTCTACTTCATCGCATTTCAGACCAACTCGTTGTTCTAATTAGGACAAGATTAACAGGATGTTCAAGATTAACAGGATTTTTTCTTGGTTGTATGAACGTTCGCCGCACAACTACACGTTTGCCAAAGTTAATCAGTAGTCTGATGTCGATTCCGGTTGCTACCGGATGTTCACGCACAACGGGTATAACCTACCAAACTGTATTTCCGCCATCCGGGGCATCGTATCCAAGGCATTCAACTCACTGATAACCGCTTCTTCTTTTCCCGGCAAGCACATTTACCAATAACGAAGAAATCTTGTTAATCTTGAAAATCCTGTTAATCCTGTACCATTGGAGGAAAGCACGAACCACCAGGAATTGCTCATACGCCGAATTCTTTTTGGATTTTATCTCACGGATTCAGGATAATTCTTAAGCCAATCCTTACATCTCGATGTACCGGGCAGGGCACACGGATAACCCGACAAAAGGATGTCGTTACCGATTGCTCCCTCTCCGCCTCCGCGGTTCGGAATATCTCCGCCCAGGGGCATTAAACAGATAAATCGTAATCGTTCAGCCCCCACCGCGTCATTCCGGTAAGTGTTGCCGGAATCCGGTGCTATGGATGGCAAAAGCAGTAGGGGTCTGAACGGTCACGATAAATCGGTCTGCTTCTCATCTAGGGGTTCTTCACTCTTCAGCGGCTGAACGCCGAGCAGGTGAATCCGGCGGCTGTCCGCCCGCAGCACGGTAAAGCGAAAACGGGAAACCTGGATCCGTTCGCCCCGCTTCGGCAAACGGCCGAACGCATTCACGACCAGCCCGCCGATGGTATCGAAGGCCGCGTCGGGAAAATCACTGCCGAAGTAGTCGTTGAATTCCTCGATGGTGGTGCGGGCCTTGGCCGTGTATTCGCGCGCGCTGCGTTTGAAGATCGGCGGATCCTCGTCGAAATCGTGTTCGTCCTCGATCTCGCCGACGATCTGTTCGAGCACATCCTCGATGGTCACCACTCCGGCCGCATTACCGTACTCGTCCACCACAACGGCCATGTGGTTGCGGCTGGTGCGAAATTCCTTGAGCAGCACATTGAGTCGCTTGCTCTCGGGTACGAATACCGCCGAGCGCAGCAGATCGCGGATGTTGAAGCTGCGCCGCTCCTGACCCTTTACGCATAACGGCAGCATGTCCTTGGCGAGCAACATACCCACGACTTCTCCCTTGTCGTCGCCGATGACGGGGAACCGGGAGTGGGCGGATTCGACCGCGACCCTGAGGATCTCCTCGAGGGGGTCGTCACGGCGCACACAGACCACGTCCGCCCGCGGGATCATGATGTCGCGCACCCGCTGGTCAGCGACCTGCAACACGCCTTCCATCATGCTCAGTGCCTCGGTGTCGAACAGGGCGCGGCTGCCGGCGTCCTTCAGTAATTCGACAAGCTGCTCCCTGTCCTGCGGCTCGCTGCCGATCAGCCGACCGAGCTGTTTCAGCCATACCCTTACCTGGGATCCGAGTCTTGCCCGAACGCTCGTCATAAAGTCCTACTGTTCCTCATAGGGTGCGGGGAATCCTAACCCTAAAAGGATATGCCTTTCCAGCCTCTCCATCGCGCTCCCCTCAGTGGGGTCCGAATGGCCATAACCGAGGAGGTGCAGCACCCCGTGCACCACCAGGTGGGCCCAACGGGCTTCGAGCGGTGTACCCTGCGCTCGGGCCTCACGGACCACCAGTGGGGCACAAATCACCAGATCCCCGATCAGATCACAGTCCACCATGCCTGGTAAGGGCTCATAGAGAAAGGAGAGCACGTTTGTCGCCCCGGGCTTGCCGCGGAAGCGCCGATTGAGATCGGCCCCCTCGGGCTCGTCCACCAGCCGGATGCTCAGCTGCGCGCCGGCGCGTCGTCCGGTCAGGGCCGCCCCGGCCCAGCGGTGGAACTGCTCGTAGCCGGGGAGGTCCGGCGCTGTGGATGCGTTCTGAATATCCAACGCTAAGGCGATTTCCGTCACATGACATACCCCGAAGTGGCGCCTAATCCGACAAAGACCCTTTCCAATCCACAGCGTATTATTGATTTATAAGGACGTGCGCTCGCCCTGCTGACGGAACAAAGTTGCTTGATCCAGGTCAAACGAATCTGCAAAATAGCGGCAGGCCTGAGTGGGGAGCCGACGATTGACTGTGTCTAAAGTGGTTTCATTCGAGGCGTTGCGGGTAGCCTGCAAGAATTGCAGCCTCGCCACGCTTTGCCTGCCGATGGGTCTGACGGCGGCCGATGTCGAACGGCTGGACGGTATTGTCAAACGCGCCCGCCCGTTGCACCGCGGCAATTATGTCTTTCGCAGCGGTGAGCGTTTTCACTCCCTGTATGTGGTCAAGACGGGATCGGTCAAGACCTATGCCCCGAGCCCCGAGGGTGGAGAACATGTGCTCGGGTTTCACCTCCCCGGCGAGATCATCGGCTTGGACGCCATTCAGAAAGAGGTACATGCCTGCTCGGCGAAGGTACTGGAGACCTCCGCGATCTGCGAGGTCCCCTTCTCTCACCTGGAGACGCTGAGCAGCACGATTCCTTCCCTGCAACACCAGCTGTATCGGTTGCTCAGTAAGGAAATCGGCTATGATGCGGAGATGCTGCTCCTGCTCGGCAAGAAGAGCGCCGAAGAACGCCTCGCCGCATTCCTCCTGAGCATATCGAAGCGCCTGCGCAAACGCGGCCTGAGCCCTACCGACTTTTACCTGAGTATGTCGCGCTACGAAATCGGTAACTACCTGGGGTTGGCGGTGGAAACCGTCAGCAGATTGTTCACCAGGTTCCAGGACGATGGCCTGTTGAAGGTCGATCGTAAACACATCAAGCTACGCGACCCGGCGGCCATGGAGGCCGTCTTTACCCGCGCCGCGGCGAACGACCGTCAGCAGCGCGTGAGGTAGTCCGCATGATGCCTATGTCGGCGGTGCTTGGATACTAGGGGCTGTTGACATTTATCTCTAACCGACTGTTTTCATGTGTTGAATAGTTGGCAGTTATCAGTTGGCAGAGGTCAAAATGTTGGAAAATAGCGGTTAGCAGACCTGTATATCCTGAGAGACTGTCTAATAACTAACTTATTGATTTTGCTCGTTTCTACGCTCCAGCGTGGGAACACCACCTTGGCCGCTCCAGCGGCCAGGCTTGGCGACGCTGGAGCGTTAAGATCCCTCCTCCACGCCGGAGCCTGGGACCCAGATGAAATCTGTAGTTTTTCTAACTAAAAATCAATAGGTTAGTTTTCAGTCAGCCTCTGATACTTTAATCTCCTGCATCCTGTCCCCTGATAACTGCTTCCTGCCCTGCGCCAATGTCAACACGACCTGGGCCTCAGGTCGGCCAGGTCTTAAGCCACAGGCATTCCCCGCCGCTCGCCGCGTCGATCGCAGCGAGCCGGGCCTGGTGGGCTGCCAGCTCCTCCGCGTCCGCCCGCGCCACCACCAGGGGCGGCCGGGGCGCCGTAAGCCGGTGTGGCCCGGCACCTACCCTACCCGTCCCCGACCCATCCCGAGTCCCAAGGGCCAGGCTGACTTGTCCTCCCGACATGGCGAGGTAAAGGTCGGCCAGGATCTCCGCGTCCAGCAAAGCGCCATGCAGGTCCCGCTGCGAATTATCCACCTCGTAGCGCTTGCACAGGGCGTCGAGACTGTTGCGCTGCCCAGGGTGTAAGGACCTGGCCATGACCAGGGTGTCCGTGATCCGACATAGCTTGTCGATGGGCTCCGCGTCCTCCCGCCACAGCCCCAGCTCATGGTTCAGAAAGCCGACATCGAAGGGCGCATTGTGGATGATGAGCTCGGCATCCCGAACGTATCCGATGAAATCCTCTGCGATGTCGGCAAAGCGCGGCTTATCGCGCAGGAACTCGTCCGTGATGCCGTGAACCTGCACGGCCCCCTGGTCGATTTCCCGGTCCGGACGCAAGTACTGATGAAAATTATTGCGGGTCAGACGGCGGTCGACGAGCTCGACGCAGCCGATCTCGATAATGCGGTGCCCTTCTGCCGGCTCCAGGCCCGTGGTTTCAGTATCCAATACAATCTGACGCATCTCAAGGCCCGTTCATAAGTGCCTAGGTCGTGTTGACATCCAGCGTCGTGTTGCGTTACGTCAGGTTCGACGCCGATGCCTTTCGGGCGCAATCCTGAGTTATTCGGTGTTGGTTGTGGGATCCGGCGTGTTGGGTTACGGCGCGTTCGGTCCTGTCACTATGCTTCAGGATCGGCCAGCGAGCCTAACCCAACCTACACTTAACGTGGGGCTCGTGCGTGTAGCACGGAGGTTAATATAGGTGTAGGTTGCGTTAAGACGCCGGCACGGACACCGAAGTCGATTGATAAGCTGTTATGCGACGACCGCAACACGTCAAATCCTCCAGATAACGCTAAATAATTCAGGATTGTTGAATGTTAACACTCCCTGGTACGGCGGTGTTGAAGTACCGACAATATCGGTTCAGCCCTTTCATGAGGGTCCTGCTCGTTCTATGTTATCGGTAGTTGAGGGCATCCGCACTAGATGCTTTTCAGGGTCCACACAGCGAACCTCAGGTTAGCCATCCGATCGGCTCTGGAGTCCGCTGTGCAGACATGTCGGGTGTTGTGGCCATTTTACACATAAAAAACAGTTAGTTAGGGTTAAATGTCAACAGGACCTAGCCTCACTCGGACGGGAGTCCAAGTATGACCGCCCCCCGTTCCGTTCCCGTCTCCCTTGGCGACATCCCCTGATACACTTGGGTATGCCGTGCCTTATGCCTCGAATCGGGAGGAGCCCATGAGCCCTGAACCGGATCGTCTTTGCTCCCTGCTACGCTCTGTCGCCGAAGCGGAGATCATGCCCCGCTTCCGACAGGCCGCCACTCATTCCAAGGCCGACGGCAGCCTGGTTACCGAGGCGGATCTGGCGGCACAGCAGCGGATCTGCGACGAGCTAGGCTGTATCTGGCCCGAGATACCGGTACTCGGAGAGGAGATGACCCCGGAGACGCAACAGCAGTTGATCGCTAATGCCGACGTCGGCGTATGGTGCCTGGACCCCCTGGACGGCACCAGCAATTACGCCTATGGGTTTCCCTACTTCTGTATCTCCCTCGCCTTGTTGCGGGGGGGCGAGCCGGTCCTGGGGTGCATCGTCGATCCGGTGCATAACGAGTGTTTCTGCGCCGAGCGTGGCGCCGGGGCCTTTTGCGACGGCGAGCCGTTGCGCCTGGCATCGGAACGGACCGAGCTGCGCGAGTGTCTGGCCATCGTCGACCTCAAGCGCCTGCCCAAGGAGGATCTGCCCAGCATGGGGGGACAGTCGCCTTTCTGTTCACAGCGCAATCTGGGGTCCATCGCCCTGGAGTGGTGCTGGCTGGCGGCCGGACGCATCCAGCTCTACCTCCACGGGGGACAAAAGCTGTGGGACTATGCCGCGGGCCGGCTGATTGCCTCCGAGGCGGGGGCCGTGTCGCGCCTCTTCGCCCGCAGCGGGGGGCCACCGGCCGCAGGCCTGTCGTTGGAGCCGCGCATGGCCATCGCGGCGGAGAACGCGGCCCTGTTCGAACGCCTGCTCGAATGGTGGTTGGGGCTGCCGCACGGGGATGGTTGAGCACGGCCGCCCGGAGACATCCGGCCGCTTTGATTTCGAATCCCTGGCCTCATGTTAGTTATCAGTTGGCAGTTATCGGTTGGCAGGGGTCAAGATGTTGGAAGATACCGGTTAGCGGACTTGTATATCCTGATACTGGTAGTGGTTAAATTTTAAGGGCACTTTGAAAAATACGGTTTTCGTCAACGGCACATCTGAATAATCAATGGGTTAGGATCTCTTGAGTGGTGAAAACACCTATTTTTCAAGGTGCCCTTAAGTGGCATGGTTGTGCAACCTAATGGTTCAACCCCCCCTGTTTTTGCCATCCCTGGTCCTGGATTCCGGCAATCCCTGCCGGAATGACGGGGTGGGGAGTGGTAGATTTCACCACTTAGAATTTACCCACCACCCTTTATCTCCTGCATCCTGCCCCCTGATAACTGATAACTGATAACTGATCGATCCAACCGCCATGAACAATGAGCTGACAGAATTCGACATGGAGCTCGGAAGCGGTATCGCTGCCTTCGAGTCCAGGCATTTCGCCGTTGCCGCCGGTCTGCTCTCCCCACTGGCAGAGGCGGGCAATCCCCAGGCCCAATACCGCATGGCCACCATGGCCCAGAATGGCCTGGGTATGCACCAGAACCACCCTCTGGCCTTTAAATACATGCAGGCTGCCGCCGAGGCGGGATTGGACATCGCCCAGCACGGGCTCGGCTTCATGTACATGGAGGGCGAGTGCACGGAACAGGATACGGCGCAGGCGGTGCACTGGTTCACGCAGGCCGCCGAGCAGGGCCTTGCGGGCTCTCGGACGACCCTGGCAATAATGTACGAAGAGGGCCGCGGCGTGGAAAAAGATCAGGCAACGGCCGACAAATGGCACCGAATGGCCGGCCTCGAGGGGCGTTGACGCGCAAGGGCAAGTGTGTGCGGGCGAGAAACCGCCAGGGCAGCGAGAGGCCGGCAGTAGAAATGTTCCGGTGCGTGTCGTTTAACCCATTTCCACAGCTTTCCCAGAGCAAGTGTTGGGAGACAGGTGTCGGGCACGGGCCATCCATCGATGCGGTTCGCCGCCGGGCGCGGGACGCGCCCGGTGGCTCACCAGCATCCTACGACTTTGATCAACCTCTCAATAGCCCATGCAAATCAATAAATTATCTCAACTACACTCGATGCGAAGCCCGCGCGGGCAGGCTGCCCGGGGGGACATGTGGGTGTAGGTTGCGTTAAGACGCCGGCATGACCTAAGCAGACGATCAGTGGGCCTTTAGGCGTCGAAACCCTCAATAGCGCAACATCTTCGGCAGCGCCTTGGCCTGGTCGACCCAGTCTTCTACCTGGTCGAGGGTAGGCGGACGCTGCGTGAGTTTCTTCCGGTCGTTGGTCTCCTTGAGCTTCACGTGCAGGTTATCCGGGCGGCGCGTAGCCAGCTCTTTGACGGTGTCCACACCCGCCGCTTCCAACAAATCCGAATAGACACCCGAGATCCCTTTTATCCGGGCGAGGTCGGCACGGTTACAGAGATCCAGGATGATCTTAACGTCACAGCCACAGAGGGCGGCAAGTTCTTTGCGCCCGGCGGGATCGGCGCCGGCCGCCACCAGCTTCTCGTTATCCGTAACACCCTTTCTCCTTGAGTGCGGAAAGGATGCTGTCGGTAGCGCCCTTGAGGTCTTTAATGGGGGTAGTCATGTCGATTCTCCGTCGGTGGTGGGGCAGTAGGGGCTGTTGACATTCATCGTTCACGGTCCGATTTGCGGCCCTTTTCCGCGCTGACGGCGTTGCGGCTCGCCAAAATAGGCCGGCTATTCTTCCTCGCCGCGCCTGGTCAGCACGAAAAACTTCTTATAATCGGCCTCGCTCAGATAAATGTCAACAACCCCTGGTCCCCGAGTTGGTAATGGTTAAATTTAAAGTGGCATGGTTGTGCGACCTAATGATGCGAACCCCCACTGTTTTTGCCATCCCTGGCACCTGGATTCCGGCCATCCCTGCCGGAATGACGAGGTAGGGGCTGGCAGACTTCACCACTTAAAATTTAGCCACTACCCCCGAGCCGTTGAGCCGTCTCCGGGATCTCATACCCACCACACACGGATGTCTTTGTCCCCGGAGGTTTATCTGGCACTGCGCTGTGCTCGGACGGGAATGATAAGTGATCCGGGGAGAACGAGAGCGGGATTTTCCGAAATCGCTTGAGGACGCCAGATTCACTGAAAGCTGACAGGACCTCCACGGAAAAGTTATCCGCAAATAAACGCAAATGGCCGCAAATCAAGGTAACTAGACTAAGAATCGTCGATGATGACGAGCCGATTCCGACGAATTGCGTTTATTTGCGTTCATTGCTTCAATAACTTTAGTGCGCGAAGCGCATCATCGTTGAAACTATGGACGTTAAGTCCCTTCACGTTCAGTCCGTGGCTTGTCCACGGATGAGGACTTTAGTCCTCCAGA
>Ga0056121_1000427_pt1 | contig 9928 bp, 9 predicted proteins | sample WorMetHEROISLAND_FD_83872 | JGI IMG/M metagenome (GOLD analysis project Ga0056121, IMG submission 83872) | Marine gutless worms symbiont microbial communities from Max Planck institute for Marine Microbiology, Germany - Olavius sp. 1 HERON ISLAND ...
AAAGCCCATTGACGATCCGTAATTACAAAACGCTCCGTCGTCATCTAAACCTCCTTCGAAAGGTAGCTTGAATCACAAATCTCGACGGTTGGGAATCCTGAATCTCAACAGACCCTAGTTTGTACTGCGAAATATGTTTGTGCAAATGCGATTTCGTCTTTTGACGGGTCCCCGTTTTGTGCGATCAGGTAGCAGGCATACCGGGTAAGCGCGACATCGGCGATTTCCCGTTGAACACCGGACCCGAAGGTAACCATTTTCGTGACATCAAGAAAATGGTCGTCAGCATCGTAACCTGCGGTTACACAAGATGTTTTCGCTTTCGAAACAACTTTGACAAAATTCTCCCACCTGGCGTAACCAAGAAGATCTTGCAGGTCGCGTGCCAACCAGAATTCCATGCCAGTTTCATCTTCTACTTTGACGATGTGCTCAAAATTGGAGTGCAATTTCGTGATTACTTCCTTTTTCATGGAGATTTCCTCAGAGGCTGTCTAAAAACTAACCATTGATTTCAAGTTGGTAGGTTGGGATGAGAGACGAACCCCAACAGCTTTAGCTTGACATGGCGATTTGTTGGGGTTCGCAAGCTCACCCCAACCTACGGGCTAATATACACGCATGTATTGGACGGATAACTACGAATCACACGAATCGACGCGAATGTTCCTATGGACACAAACAATCCAATTCGCGCGGATTCGCGTGATTCGTAGTTTGTGTATACATAGGATCAGGCCGTGTTGTAGAGCTCGATGACCGTTTCGCTGGGCCGGGAGCTGGTTTCCCTGACGCTGTTGCTACGGTTCTGCTCGAGCCGGTCGAGATAGCGAGCGGTGACGTCTCCGGTCACGTATTCGCCGTCGAATACCGAGGTGTCGAAGCGGTCCACATCGCTCTTGTTCTTCTTTTGGACCGCTTCGATCAGGTTGTCCAGGTCCTGAAAGATGAGACCATCCGCTCGGAGCAGGCGGCAGACCTCATCCTCGGAACGGCCATGGGCGATAAGCTCGCTCGCAGTGGGCATGTCGATGCCGTAAACATTGGGATAACGCACCGGTGGGGCCGCGGAGGCGAAATAGACTCGCTTGGCTCCCGCGTCCCGTGCCATCTGGATGATCTGTTGGGACGTGGTCCCGCGGACGATGGAGTCGTCCACCAGCAGCACGTTCTTGCGTCGGAACTCGAGGTCGATGGCGTTGAGCTTCTGGCGCACGGACTTCTTGCGCACCTTCTGCCCTGGCATGATGAAGGTGCGCCCGATGTAACGGTTCTTGATGAAACCTTCCGCGAAGTCGATGCCCAGCCCGTCGGCGACCTGGAGGGCTGCGGTACGGCTGGTCTCGGGTACCGGGATGACTACGTCGATGTCATGGTCCTTCCACTCGCGCTTGATCTTCGCGGCCAGCTTTTTCCCCATGCGCAGGCGTGCCCGGTGGACAGAGATGTTGTCGATGATGGAGTCCGGTCGCGCAAAATAGACGAACTCGAAGATGCAGGGCGAGAGCACCGGCTGTTCCGCGCATTGTTTCCTGTATAGTCGGCCGTCGGCGTGGATGAACACCGCCTCGCCCGGTGTGATGTCCGCGATGAGCTTGAAGCCCAGGGTGTCCAGGGCCACGCTCTCGGAGGCGATCATATACTCGATGCCCGCGTCGGTCTCGCGCTTGCCGTAGACCACAGGCCGGATGCCGTGGGGATCCCGGAAGCCGCAGATACCGAACCCCGGAATCATCAGGACCGTCGCATAGCCCCCGCGGCAGCGCCGATGGACCCCTGCCACGGCGTCGAAGATATCCCGTTCGTCGATCCGCAGCTTGCCCTGAAGCTGTAGCTCGTGGGCGAAGATGTTGAGCAGGACCTCCGAATCCGATTCGGTGTTCAGGTGGCGCAGATCCTCGGCGTAGAGATCACGCTTGAGTGTCTCGGCATTGATGAGATTACCGTTGTGCGCAAGCACGATCCCGTACGGGGAGTTAGTGTAGAAGGGTTGGGCCTCCGCGCAGCTCGCAAGGCCCGATGTGGGGTAGCGCACGTGCCCCAGGCCCATGTTGCCCCGCAGATAGAGCATGTGTTCGGTACGGAAGACATCCCGGACCAAGCCGCTGTCTTTGCGCAGATGGAGCTTCTCGCCTTCGCTGGTAACGATGCCGGCGGCGTCTTGTCCGCGGTGTTGCAGGACCAGCAAGGCGTCATAGAGGGATTGGTTGACCAGTCCCTGGCCGACGATGCCGACGATGCCGCACATGACGTACCTCTAGCGGATGCAAGCGACGGGTATTGAGACGGAAAATCTAGCGAGGCTTCGCCTCAGACCGCCGAGTGCCCAACTCGAGCTTCGTCGCGAAACCCCAATCGGACAGGATTACACAAGATTTACAGAATTCTTGTCGTTCCTGAATTTTCTACGCCCGATCACGCCCTGACCAAACCAGCAGGTCCCCTCCACAACAAAAAATCCTGTTAATCCTGTACTATTAGCTGGCGGGACTTGACATGTGCCAGGGGGTGTTCTCAATTAGTTGTAACACGATGATTTTACTCGATAGACTAAGATTGCCCGTGTCATCCGGCGGATATAGTGGCCAATTTCTAATAGCAGCAAAACCATCGAGTTAAATTCAACCCTGGAGTTGACCTCACGGATTCAGGTTGTTGATTGAGAACACCCCCTAGTACCCCATTTCACCTTATTTTTCGCTCTCAGAGCCTCCCAAACGCGTCACGGCAAGGCACCGCGCACAGGACTCCCTCTCGCCGCGCTGAGAACCAAAAATAAGGTGAAATGGGGTACTAGTACATCATTTCGACTGATATTGCGGGTATAATCCCTTAAGCTTGATATGTGCCTCCCCCGAGAAATTTGCAATATAAGTCGAAACCGGGTACTAGGTGTGACGGATAGATCCAACATCGCCCTCACCGATGGATCGCCGGGCTCGATGGGCCAGGCTCGACGTGCGCTACAGATCCTTCAACCGATCCGTCACCTGCGCCGGGAGCTGCTCGAGCTGCTCCAGGATGCGCTCGGCCAGGACCTGGAAGTGGCCGATAAGGGACGATTGCCGCCGCCAGTCGTCTTCCGGCACGGGCGTGAGCGATCCGAGGAACACCAGCATTGCGACCAGGATTGCCCCCCTGGCCGCACCGAATATTGCCCCCAGGATGCGATTCCCGATAATAAGTCCCTTCTTTTTCAACAGCCTGGAAAGCAGGTGGCTCACGATCGCCCCGAGGATCAACACCCCGAGGACCAGGATCAGGAAGGCGGCGATGGTCTGGAGATGGGGGCTCGTGATCCAGCGCGCGAGTTCGTCGGTAAGTTCCTCCTGGGGGTAGAGGCTCGCGATCCGGTCCCCGAGCGTACCGGCAAACTCCTTGTGGAAGGTCCAGGCGACAAGGAGTGCAACCAGCCAGATGACGAACGAGAGCATTTCTCGCAGGAATCCACGCACGACCCCGATGAGAGTGGACAGCAGAATGATTCCAATGATGGCGTAATCGACCCAGCCCATGCCTGTTTGCCCCTTAGAATCTGTCTAAAAACTAATCCATTGATTATATAAAGAATGATTGTCATCTGGCTCCCACGCTCCAGCGTCACCAAGCCTGGCCGCTGGAGCGGCCAAGGCGGGGTTCCCACGCTGGAGGGAACAAGTAAAATCAATAAATTAGTTCTTAGACAAGCTCTTAGGGGTAACGCTGAATCTGGCCCTTCAACCCTGTTTTCGTTCGGAGCGAGGCGGCCATCGACTCGATGCGTTCGCGGATCAATTCCGGCCCAATGCGGATCCGATACCACAGCTTCTGTTTCACCCGTGCTTCCTGGATATAGGCAGGAAATCCCTTGACGCGCAAATCCTGCACCAGCTTGTCGGCACGCGCGTACTCCCGCAGGCTGGCTACCTGGATAACCCAAGAAGAGGGGCCTGGGGACGACCGGGTCGGTGCCGAGGGTTGGGCAGGTACCGGTTTGGGCTTGGCCGCGGGCGACGTCTTCGGTCTCGGGGTCGCGGTTGCCTTGGGTGCCGGCTTGGGCGTGGCCGGAGGCGGCGTCTCCTCGACCGGGACCAGATCCGGCTCGGGTATGGACTCGGGTCCCCTGGTTGCAGGCGCCTCGAAGAACTCCGGTGGCGGGAGCTCCTGCGGCGGCGATGGATCCTCCGGCGTCGGGTCCTCATACTCCGGAAAGATGGACACGGAGGGCTCGGCCGGAGGATTCATCACAGAGGCATCGTAGCCCTGGTCGAAATCCGGCGGTGGGGGAATCGCCATTTCCTGTTCCGACACCGACTGTAAGGTCTCCTCCTCCACCAGGAGCATGGGGAGAAAGATCACCAGCAGCACGACGATGACCGCCGCGCCTATCAAACGTCGTTTTGCTCCTTCCTCCATAAGCCTTCCCGCAATAGCATTGCAACCGAGTGGAATATTACCGAGTGAAATGTTTAGGGGACCGGCACCGCCGGATGGCCAGCTAGAGATTATATCAGGATGCCGCTGCGCCGGGGGTGTACCGCAGGGCCGCCTCGACGGTGGTGAAGGACCCGAATGCCAGGATGCAGTCGCCGGCCCGGACCTTTCCCGCCGCGGTCCGGAGCGCCTCGGTAATGTCCCCGCATGCGTGCAGATTCCGATCCGCCACCAGGCCCTCCAGCTCCGTGCGCAGCTCGATAGCAAGCAAGGCTCGGGGGTCCGCGCTGTGCCCGAGGTACCAGGCATCGACCTGTCCGGCCAAGGGTTCGGCAATGGCTCTCACGTCCTTGTCCTGTAGGACCCCGAACACCGCATGCACACGACCTGGGCAATCGAAGGCGTGTAGGTTGGCCGCCAGCGTTGCGGCCGCTTGCCCATTGTGGGCCACATCCAGGAGCCAGGTCACCGCGCCCGGCACGATTTGGAAGCGCCCCGGCAGGCGTGCCCGCTGCAAGCCGAGACCCAGGTGAGGGATTGCCACCGGTAGACGCGGATTCAGGCCAGCTACCGTCATCAGGACGGTGGCAGCATTGTCGAGTTGGAAGATCCCATGCAGGGCAGGCACGGGCAGACCTGTCCGCACCGATTCGGGACCCGACCAGCGCCAGGTAGGACCCTCGTTCTCCCAATCGAAATCGCGTCCAAGAACGAACAGGTCGCAGCCGAGCGTTTCGGACCGCTCGAGCAATGCCCCCGAGGGTGCACGATGCCCTACGACGGCGGGCCGGTGGGGTCGGAGAATGCCGGCCTTCTCGGCGGCAATCCGGTCCAGGGTATCACCGAGCCATGCGGTGTGGTCCAGGCCGATGGTGGTCACTACCGCAACGTCCGGGTCGAGGATATTGACCGCGTCCAGCCGGCCGCCGAGACCCACCTCCAGGATCGCAACGTCCGGCTGGGCACGGACGAATAGGTCCAGGGCGGCCAGGGTGCCGAACTCGAAATAGGTCAGGGTTGCGGCCCCGCGCGCCCGATCGACGCGCTCACAGGCGGCGCACAGAGCCGCATCCCGGATTTCCTGCCCGTTCAGGCGGATACGCTCGTTGTAGCGCAACAGATGGGGGGAGGTATAACAGGCGGTGTGGTAGCCGGCGGCCCGGTAGATGGATTCGAGCATGGCGGCACAAGAGCCCTTGCCGTTGGTGCCGGCGATGGTGATGACGGGGAAAGCCACCGGGTCGGGTTGCAGCCGGGACCAGACCGCCGCGACACGCTCCAACCCGAGCTCGATAGCCTTCGGGTGCAGGGTCTCCTGCCAATGTAGCCAACCTTGCAGGCCGTCGAATCTCATTGACCCCGTTCCTTCATGCATGCGGGAATCCGCGGCCAGGCCGGCGCGGATTTTTTAATCTGCGGATTCTCACAGAGAATTTATACGCACTCACCCTGAATCGATCGTCGCATACGTGATTCCAGGCTGTTTATGGGATTATACTTACATTCTATGTGTCCACTTCCTTAAGTCGAAGAGGTTTCGAATGGATGCCGACACACTTCGTTTGCTCTTGATCGTCGCCGGTGGTCTGCTGCTGGGTGGACTTTATTATTGGGAGCGACGGCATTGGGAGCGACGGCGGGCCCGTTCCGATGAGGACGAGCCGGACGATGACAAGCACGAGCCCCGGCTCGACGCCTGGGCCGATGAAACGGACGACAAGGTCGACGACACGGCTACGGGTAGCGACGTTCGAGAGCAGCCCGAACCGCCATTGCCGCCGGACCAGCCGAATCAGCCGGAGCTCGAGTTGAAACCGCCGGCGGCATCGGATAGGCGAGGGCCGGTACGCCCCAAAAGCCCGGTGGTCCTGTCGCTCCATATCACCCCGAAAAAGGGGACCTTCGACGGCGAGGCCATCGTGCGGGCGGTCAATCGGTGCGGAGTCGAGCCTGGTGAGATGGAGATCTTCCACTGTTACGCCGCTGCCGAGTCTACCGAGCATCCGTTGTTCAGTGTGGCCAATATGGTCAAGCCCGGGACCTTTCCCTTCGGTGCCATGGACGAGTTCGAATCGCCTGGGCTAACCCTGTTCTCCCAGGTGGAGGGCGCCTCCGATGACCTGTCCCGATTGGAGGCGATGCTCACCACCGCACATTGCCTGGCCGACGAGATCAAAGGGGAGATCCGCGACGAGACCAGGGAGTTGCTCACGCCCGAGTCGGAGGAGCGTCTGCGGGATCGGGCCCATGAGCTGATGGCGTGGCGGCTGACTGATCCGGATCCCCAATGAGCGTCTCCAGCGCCGTGCGCTCCCGTACCGATGAGCTGCGGCGGGAGATCGAGCACCACAACTACCACTATTATGTCCTCGACGCGCCGCAGATCCCGGACACCGAGTATGATCGCCTGTTGCGTGCGCTCCAGGACCTGGAGGCCAGGTTCCCGGAGCTGGTAACTCCCGAGTCTCCGACCCAGCGGGTGGGCGGCGAGCCCCTGGCGGGCTTCGCCGAGGTCGAGCACCTGGTCCCCATGCTCTCCTTGGAGAACGCCTTCAACGAGGCCGAACTGCGGGCCTTCGACCGCCGGGTCCGTGAGCGGCTCAAGCCCGACCGGGTCCGCTACCTGGCCGAGCCCAAGCTGGACGGCTTAGCCATCAGTCTAACCTTCGAAGGGGGGCGATTGCGCCGGGCGGCCACTCGGGGTGACGGGCGTCGGGGCGAGGACGTAACGGCCCAGGTGCGTACCATCCGCTCCGTACCCCTACGGCTGGGGGGTTGGGGCTGGCCCGCATTCATGGAAGTGCGCGGCGAGGTCTTACTGCCCAAGACCGGCTTCGAGGCCATCAACGCCAAGGCCCGAGCGGAGGGCGGCAAGACCTTCGCCAATCCCCGCAACGCCGCCGCCGGCAGCCTGCGGCAGCTCGATCCCGGCATTACGGCCCAGCGGCCCCTGACCATGCTTTGTTACGGTGTAGGCGCGATCCAGGACAGCACCCCGGTGTCCACCCACAGCGAGCGTTTGGCATTGCTGAAAGGGTGGGGACTGCGTACCTCCCCGGAGCTGCGGGCGCTGGACGGCATCGAGGCCTGCATCGCCTATCACCGGGAGATCGAAACCAGGCGTGACGCCTTCGACTATGACATCGACGGCGTGGTGTTCAAGGTCGATTCCCTGGCCGATCAGGAAACCCTGGGCTTTGTCGCCCGCGCACCGCGCTGGGCGATTGCCTACAAGTTTCCCGCCCAGGAGGCACTCACCACTGTTAAGAAAGTGGTGTTCAATGTGGGCCGCACCGGCGCCGTTACCCCGATGGCTCGGTTGCGACCCGTCTTCGTAGGCGGCGCCACCGTCTCCAACGCGACCCTGCACAACCTGGACGAGGTCCGACGCAAGGACATTCGGGTCGGAGACACCGTGTACATCCGCCGCGCCGGGGACGTCATCCCGGAGGTGGTGCGGGTCCTGCCCGAACGTCGGCCACCAGGGACCGAGCCGGTCAAGCTCCCCCGGAACTGCCCGGACTGCGGCTCCCCGGTGGTGAAGCCCCAGGGAGAGGCCATTGCCCGTTGCACCGGCGGCCTCCACTGTCCGGCCCAGCGCAAGGAGACGCTCTGGCACTTCGCCTCGCGGCGGGCCTTGGACATCGAAGGGCTCGGGGAGGAGCTCATCGAGCAGCTGGTGGACAGGGATGTGCTCGCAGACCCCGCGGACATCTACACCCTGAAGGACAAGCGCGAGCGGCTCGTCGCTTTGGAGCGCATGGGTGAAAAATCGGTCGATAACCTGCTCGAAGCCATTGAAAAGAGTAAATCCAGAACCCTGGCCCGGTTTCTTTTCGCCCTGGGAATCCGGGAAGTCGGCGAGACCACCGCCCAAGCCCTCGTGGATATCCTCGGAGACTGGAAACAGCTGAGGAAGCTCCGGAGGGTCGAAGACCTGGTGCGGCAACAGGGGGTAAAGGGCGTCGGTCCCAAGACCGCCCAGGCCATCCGCGACTTTTTCGATCGCGACCCCGAGCCTACCTGCGAGAGCGGGCTTGCCGATTGGCTGGTGGCGCAGAAGATCCCCGGTGTCAGTGCCAAAGTGGCCGCGGCTCTGGCGGAGCGTTTCGGTGATCTCGGCGCACTCAGCCGGGCGGGGGTGGAAGATCTGGAAAACCGGCAAGAGAGCCGGGTGCCCGGTGTCGGGGTAGCGATCGCCGAGCAGATCATCGGTTTCTTCGCCGAGCGTCGCAACCGGGTCGTGATCCGGCGGTTGAAGAGGGCCGGTATTCCTTGGGAGACAGCTACGGTTTCCACCATAGAACCCGGCCAGTTGCCCCTGACCGGCAAGACGGTCGTGATCACCGGTACCCTGAGTCGGCCCCGCGACCGGATCAAATCGGCGTTGCAGGCGCGCGGCGCCAAAGTGACCAGCAGTGTTTCCAAGCAGACAGACTATCTGATCACCGGTGCGGACCCTGGGTCCAAACTGACCAAGGCGCAGGAGCTCGGGGTTACTGTGGTAGACGAGGAAGGACTCGCCAGCCTGTTGGATGAAGAATGAACGAGAAATCGCGAGATATACGGGAAAACTGGGTTGACCCGGACGATGCGCCGGAGCTGATGGACGAGTTCTTCGAACATGGTGAGTGGAAGATCGGGGACAGAATTGTTTCTCGAAGTGAAGGCGAAACTGAGGTGAAAAGAAAGCTGCGAGGGCGGCCACCGCAGGAGACAAGAAAAATACCGACATCAATTGGCTTATCACCCAAAGTGATCAGTCATTTCCGTGCTACCGGGAAGGGTTGGCAAACACGAATTGATGCGGCACTGATCGAGTGGATGCGTGAGCATGGCTGAATTCCACTAGCAATTCAGGATCGCGCCCGCGACACGTCCGGTCCCCCAAGCCGCGCCAAATAATTCAGGATTGCTATGATTGGCCGAGGCGCCGCGACAAATCGAGAACTCCGCAACCAAGGCCGCCTGGCCCGCAGAGACAAGCCATGTCGGAACTTACGCAAGAACAACAGATCCTCATTGCCATGCGCAAGATCTTGGCCGCGGTCATCAAGGACGTCACACCACCGCCGGGGATGAAGCATCCCCTCTCCGAGCAGACCATCACCGACATTCGCCAGTGCTTAGGGCTGATCTCCGCACGGGAAAAGGAACTCGCCGCTGCCCAGGGCCGCGTCAGCGAGCGCCCCTATTACGCCGACGAGCACCAGTCCGCGCAGGTAGTGCCCATCGCTGGGTTGGGTGAGAGCAAGAAGCAGAATTGAATTCGTTCTTGAACCGCAAAGGCGCAAAGGACACAAAGATTTTCTGTCGCGGCATCCCTTGCGGGTACCCAGGTTGGAGGTTGGGCAAAGGTGTACCTAGTATCCCATTTCACCCTATTTTTCGCTCTCAGCGAGGCGCGCGAGCGCAGGATAGCGAGTCCTCTTTCAAGCTCGCGCAACACTGCAGATGGCCGCTTCTCGCCGCGCCCGAAGGGAGCCCCCCAATGCGCCCAGGCAAGGTACAGCGC
>Ga0056121_1000428_pt1 | contig 9881 bp, 9 predicted proteins | sample WorMetHEROISLAND_FD_83872 | JGI IMG/M metagenome (GOLD analysis project Ga0056121, IMG submission 83872) | Marine gutless worms symbiont microbial communities from Max Planck institute for Marine Microbiology, Germany - Olavius sp. 1 HERON ISLAND ...
GTCTTCTGGGTCGCGACAACAGTTACATCGCACAACGATGCGCCTGTTGTCGCTCCTTGAAGACGAACGAATAGCCGACCCATCCTGGTCTATCATTTTCCGGCAATCGCCTTAATGGCATTGTCTTAGGGCCTGCGTGTGCAGTGACGGTTGGATCCGGGTCGGATTGAGCATGGGAACATGAACCGATATCCGTTGTGGAAAAATCTGCTGATTCTGGGGGTAGTCCTGGTCGGCATCCTGTTCGCCTTACCCAACCTCTTTTCTCAGAATCCCTCCATCGAGGTGACCGCGGCCCGGGGTGCCGAGGTGACGGACGCCGGTGTGGACGCGATCGAGGCCGCCCTGGAGAACGCAAGGGTCGAGTATCGGGCCATCGAGAGGCGCGAGGGGGGAAAGTTGCTGGTACGCTTCGCGACCTCCGGTGACCAGCTGCGGGGCCGGGAGGCCATTGAGGGGACCCTTTCGGGCCGCTACAACAGTGCCCTGACCTTGGCCCCGGATCTCCCCGGATTTCTCCGCACCCTGGGTATCCAGCCCATGTTCTTGGGACTGGACCTGCGCGGCGGCATTCATGTCCTGATCGACGTGGATATGGATGCGGCGGTCGACCAGGCCCTGGAGCGCTACACCGACGATATCCGCACCCTACTGCGCAAGCACAAGGTCCGTTATCTGACCGTGACCAGGGATCGGAGTCGGGTAAAGGTCAAGTTTCGCGATGCCCGGACCCGGGACCAGGCGGAGGCAGTGATCGAGAAGGAGTTTCGCGAGCTGGTCCTGGGGGTTGGGGATGACGGTAATGCCTTCTTTGTTTACGGGTCCTTGACGCCTACGGATGAGCTGGCGGTCAAGCGGTTCGCCCTGGAGCAGAACATCACCACCTTGCGCAATCGCGTCAACGCCTTGGGCGTGGCCGAGCCCATCATCCAGCGGCAGGGTGAACGGCGCATCCTGGTGCAGCTCCCCGGCGCCCGGGATCCGGGCCGGCTCAAGGAGATCCTGGGGGCGACGGCGACCTTGGAGTATCGCCTGGTGGATACCGGGCATAGCGTTCAGGACGCGGTGGACGGCCGGGTGCCCGTAACCAGCAAGCTCTACCAGGATCGGGACGGGCGGCCGGTCCTGCTGCTGCGGCGAGTGATCGTCACTGGAGACCAGATCACGGATGCCGCCGCCGGTTTCGACCAACGCAGTGGACAACCGGCGGTGTTCGTGAGCCTGGACGGGCAGGGCGCCCGCCGCATGCGCAAGGTAACCACCGAGAACGTGGGCAAGCCCATGGCGGTGGTCTTCATCGAGAACCGTACCCTGACCCGCCTGGTGGACGGGAAGCCGGTGAAGCGCAAGATACGCACGGAGGAGGTAATCAGCGTCGCCAATATTCTGGAGCCCTTCGGCCGTCGCTTCCAGACCACGGGCCTGGACAGCTCCAACGAGGCCCACAACCTGGCCCTGCTGTTGCGGGCCGGTGCCCTGGCCGCCCCCATCGAGATCGTCGAGGAACGCACCATCGGTCCCAGTCTGGGTCAGGACAACATCGATCAGGGCGTGAGGTCGGTGGTCATCGGCTTTATCCTGGTGGTGCTCTTCATGGCGGGTTACTACCGGATCTTCGGCCTGGTGGCGGATCTGGTGTTATTTGTCAATCTGGTGCTGATCGTCGCCGTGCTTTCCTTATTGCAAGCGACCCTGACCCTGCCGGGGATCGCCGGCATCGTGCTGACGGTGGGTATGGCGGTGGACGCCAATGTGCTCATCTTCGAGCGCATCCGCGAAGAGATCCGCAACGGCAGCTCGCCCCAGGCGAGCATCCATGCCGGTTACGAGAAGGCCCTGTCCACCATCGTGGACGCCAATATCACCACCCTGATCGCCGCAGTGGTGCTGTTCAGCTTCGGTACCGGACCCATCAAGGGCTTCGCGGTGACCCTGTTCATCGGGATCGTCACCTCCATGTTTACCGCTATCCTGGGCAGCCGCGCCCTGATCAACCTTATCTATGGCGGACGGTGCGTGGGCAGGCTGGCGATTTGAGGGGACCTTTCAACGGCCCAGACCCAGGATACCGGAAATCGACCTTCGCACGGTCCGCCAATGGTACAGGATTATCAAGATTTACAGGATTTCTTGTTGATTGGGCTCTTTATGGATTGCGGACTGCTCACGATGGCAGGACAACCGGACATTTTGGAGTACGGCGGCAACCCGAACCCAGTACCGAACGGAATCCTCGGTGGCCGACGTAACCACAGGGTTGCCGGGGTGCACCAGCTCGCCGCCGCTTTGGATTCGGCGACACCTGCGTTCCCAGCACAGGCGTCGCGGCCAGGGGAAAGCACCGTCGCCGCGGCGCGTGAGGAACCCGGCGTCCGGCTTACCGACAAACGTTGTTGGTATCCTCCATCACCGGGGTTCGATTCGGCCGCACCGCTTTGTTGGTGCACTCCGAAACAGTTAATTTTTGCACCCCCAACAAAAGAATTCTGTTAATCCTGAAAATCTTGTTAATCCTGTACCATCAGCGGTTGGCATCGGACAGATAAGAGAAACCGAAAGATGCAGATGCGCTTATTCAAGGATCTGAAGATCGACTTCATGGGCCGACGGCGGGAGGCGATGATCTTCTCCGCCATCCTCATCCTGATCGCCACCGTTGCGCTCACCATACGCGGGCTCAACTTCGGGCTCGACTTCACCGGCGGCACCCTGATCGAGGTGGGCTACGAGGATGCGGTGGAGCTCGAGTCCGTGCGTGCAGGCCTTGCGATCGGCGGGCTCCCGGATACCACGGTACAACACTTTGGGACCTCGCGGGACGTGCTGATCCGCATCGCCCCCGAGGCCGGAGAGGCAGCTGGATCCGATCTCAGTGACCGGGTCTTCAAGTCCTTGAGTGCCGCCGCCGAGGGTCGGGTCGAGCTGCGCCGGGTGGAATTCGTCGGCCCCCAGGTGGGTGACGAGCTCACCGAGGACGGCGGACTGGCCATGCTCTATGCCATTCTGGGGATCCTCATCTATGTGGCCCTGCGTTTCGAGTACCGGTTTGCCCTGGGCTCCGTCATCGCCCTGGTGCACGACGTACTCATCACCATCGGCCTGTTCGCCCTGTTCCAGATTCCATTCGATCTACCGGTGCTGGCGGCCGTGCTGGCGGTCATCGGCTACTCCCTGAACGATACCATCGTGGTCTTCGACCGCATTCGAGAGAACTTCCGCAAGATCCGCAAGGGCGATGCGATCTCCGTCATCAACACCTCTCTGAATCAGACCATCTCACGCACCCTGGTGACCTCCCTGACCACCTTGCTGGTGTTATCGGCCCTGTTCATCTTCGGCGGCGAGATCATTCACAGCTTCGCCCTGGCGCTGATCGTGGGCGTCGTCATCGGCACCTACTCGTCCATCTATGTCGCAAGCACCTCCGTCATCCTCATGGGTGTCAGCAAGGCCGACCTGATGCCGGTAAAGAAGGAAGGAGTGGAGTTGGATTCGATGCCTTAGCCCACATATCTCACCAAGACGGGTCAGCAGCAGTAACGCGCTGTTTGTCGCGGTAATGTAACTATCAGGTAAGTACCCCGAATCTTCCGCATCATATATAAGAAAAATCATGAAAAACATCCCTCACCAGGCAACTACCTTCATAACGAAGAAGAAGGCTATGCCAGAATATGCAGGTTAGCGGATGAAGAAGGAGTCGAGTGCATAGATTTGACACCGGTTTTTCGAGATCATGCCGGTAAGGGTGAAAAATTATATTATGATAAAGATCTCTATTGGAATCAACCACTATGGACTTTAAGTCCCTTCACTTTCAGTCCGTGGCTTGTCCACGGATGAGGACTTTAGTCCTCCAGACTATGGACTTTCAGTCCATAGTGGTTGATTATTATTCTCGGAATATCTCTTGCGATGTTAATAAGTTTCGAAATTATATTACGGGTAATCTTTTCAGAAAAGATCAGCAGACCCGTAACTGAACTCAACGAAGATTATCTGTTTTCCCTAATACCAAATATGACAAGAAGGTTTTTTCGATCAGAAGAAAATGGAGGCGACATTATACAGTGGAGAACAAATAAAGATTCATTGCTTCAATAACTTTAGTGCGCGAAGCGCATCATAGTTGAAACTATGGACTTTAGTCCTCCAGACTATGGACTTTCAGTCCATAGTGGTTGATGGAGGCCTGAATTACAAGACAACCCAAGATTTAGAATAATTGTCTATGGAGATTCTAACGTCCACGCGCACTTTTCAGAAAGAATGCATACATTTCCTGTGCAATTATCTCATTATTTGGATAAATATGGTGTATCGGATGTTGAAGTAATAAATGCGGGTGTTTCAGGTTTTGGCCCTGATTAGAACCTGATTAGATTTACCGAAGAGGCGGATATATATAGGCCTGACTTGGTCGTATTCCATGGCTTCGCAGATAATGACTTTGAGGATATTATCAGAAACCGTTTATTTAGCTTGGATGCCGATGGAAGCCTAATGAGAACCAATATAAAACTGTCGCCACCACATTCACAGGTTATATCTAGGCTGCTGACGGTGAAAGCCATACGTAAAATAATCAGATTGTTGGCGGAGTCCGATGACGAGTATATTGATCAACTGCGGAAACTCTGTGACACGGAATATTCGGCATATAAAAAAGAAGGGAAGGCTCCTCTTTTTAACCCTAGACCATTATGATATTGATGTTGCTTTGGACTCAGAGCGGGATTCTTCAAAAACAAAAATACGATTAATGGAGGATGTGCTGAAAGAAGCTAGCAACGTAGCACGTAAGAAAAACATAAAATTCCTGGTCTTAATTCAACCATCAGTAATAGATTTAACAGTAGATAATTTTCAAATTGGTTACAAATACTACAAAAATACCCTAACTATAAGAGAACAAATTTCACAGTTGCAGTGGAAAAAATATGTACTTTGAATGGTATTCATTCGATTAATCTGTTTAATGTGTTTCGCGAAAATATTGCGGAGGGTTTTTATTTCAAGGGAGGAAACAATCATTGGAATGACCGAGGTCAAAAACTGGCAGCTAAAGAAACCGCACTTTATTTAATCCATAATTCAATGGTCGAAAAAAATACTCAAGCGTCTAATCGGAAGTAGTCGTTCGGCCCCCCTTCACATCCTAATCTCGAAAACGAGAAATCAAAGAGTTACATCCACCTCGACCTGAAATTCGGAGAAAGGACTGGACGGTTATTTAAGATGAATATACTCGGAATTTTAGCTTATTATCACGACAGTGCAGCAGCATTGGTCGCGGATGGTGACATCCTGACCGCGGTACAGGAAGAGCGCTTTTCCAGGAAGAAACATGATGCGCGTTTTCCTATCAATACTGTCAAGTGCTGCCTAAAAGAAACAAGATCAGGTTGAGCGATGTCGATTTGGTCGTGTTTTATGATAAACCGCTGGTCAAATTTGAACGCCTGCTCGAAACCTATCTATCGTATGCACCGAAAGGGTTCCGCTCATTCTTAGCCGCAATGCCGATATGGTTGAAGGAAAAGCTCTTTCTGAAGACGACACTCAAAAGAGAATTGGCCGAACTCGGTGAGTGTGCCATTTCGGAGCTTCCCCAGCTCTTATTTGTGGAGCATCACCAATCACATGCCGCATCCACTTTTTTCCCCAGCCCTTATGAAAAGGCAAGCGTGCTGTGTCTGGACGGCGTGGGTGAATGGGCAACTACCTCGGTTTGGTTAGGCGACGGGAATCAATTGACACCCCACTGGGAAATCGATTTCCCCCATTCGCTGGGTCTCCTCTATTCCGTATTTACTTATTATACGGGGTTTAAGGTCAACTCGGGCGAATATACACTGATGGGTCTTGCGCCCTATGGCGAGCCGAAATACGTAGGGATCATTTATGACCACTTATTGGGTCTAAAGTAAGATGGTACTTTCCGATTGGATATGAGTTATTTCAATTATGCGACGGGTCTGACCATGACCAATGCAAAATTCCACAAACTATTCGGTGGTCCGCCACGCAAGCCGGAATCGGAACTTACCCAACGTGAGATGGATATCGCGCGTTCCATCCAGATTGTGACCGAAGAGGTCGTCCTGCGTTTGGCAAAGACGATTCAGAAAGAACAGGGCACCGAGTATTTGTGTATGGCCGGCGGTGTTGCATTGAACTGTGTTGCGAACGGTCGAATCTTGCGTGAAGCCCCCTTTCGAGATATATGAATTCAACCGGCTGAGGGTGATGCGGGCGGTGCATTGGGCGCGGCCTTGGCGGCCTGGTACGAATACAAAGCTATGCCGCGCAAACCGAATGGCGGTGATGCCATGCGGGGATCCTATCTAGGCACGGAATATACTGACGGAGCGATCAAATCTTATCTGGATTCTGTCGGCGCAAGGTACGAATACCTGGAAGACGGTTCACTCATGCCACGGCTCGTTGGAGTTTTAGAAGTTGGCAAGGTCGTCGGCTGGTTTCAAGGACGCATGGAATTCGGGCCGCGGGCCTTGGGTGGGCGTTCCATCATCGGTGACCCGCGCAACCGAAAAATGCAATCGATCATGAATCTGAAGATCAAATATCGGGAATCGTTTCGGCCTTTTGCACCAGCGGTACTGGCCGATCGTGCCGACGATTATTTCGAGATCGATAGAGAACAAAAAAGTCCCTACATGCTGATCGTTGCGCCGGTGAAATCGAAACATCGGATTCCTATGACCGAAGCGCAACAGAACTTATTCGGTATTGAAAAGCTGAATGTACCCTGTTCGAATCTGCCGGCCATTGCCCATGTGGACTACTCGGCCAGATTACAGACCATACATGAGGAGACCAATCCACGGTTTCACAAGCTGGTGACCGAATTTGACCAGCAAACTGGCTGCCCGGTGTTGGTGAATACCTCGTTCAATGTGCGTGGCGAACCGATCGTGGAAAGCCCGGAGGGTGCCTATCGGTGTTTTATGCGTACGGAAATGGACTATCTGGTATTAGAAAATTATTTATTGGAGAAAGCGGATCAGCCCGAATGGGAAAAGGACGATTCCTGGATGGGTGAATTCGGGTTGGATTGAACGTAATTATTCACCCCCCACTGTTTCTGCCATCCCTGGCACCTAATCCATGGCACTTGGGATTCCGGCACTCCCTGCTGGAATGACGGGGTGGAAACTGAACGATTACGATTGAACGTCATGTCTGCAATTGAACAGTTCGATCGAAAGGGGCTGAGAAAATTCGGCTTGGTAACAGGCGCCATCGTCCTGGCCCTGTTCGGATTCCTGCTGCCCTGGATGTTCGGTCATGGGTTACCCTATTGGCCCTGGTATATCGCAGGCGCACTTTGGATACCGGCATTACTGATGCCTGATTGGCTTAAACCCGTGTATACTGCTTGGATGTGGTTCGGCATGGTGTTGGGCTGGATAAATACGCGGATCATATTAGGTCTCTTATTCTATATCCTGTTTACTCCTACTAGTTTAATCTTGAAAGCATTGCGTGTCGATGCAATGCAGCGGAAGTTGGATGCAGGCATGAAGACGTATCGCGTGGAGACTAAAAGACAACCACCTGACCATATGGAAAGGCCATTCTGATGTTGGAATTATTGAGAGATCTATGGGCATTTATGAAGGTCAGAAATAAATTCTGGCTGGCACCCATCATCCTGACCTTATTGCTGTTAGGTACACTCGTCGTGTTATCCCAGGGTTCGACCGTCGCGCCCTTCGTTTACACACTATTCTAAGAAGCCGTCTGGTTAAAACGGATCCGAGTGTCGTGTTGCGGTATGCTGCGTTCGGTGCCGTGCCTGTCCGGGCGCGGTCCTGAAATATTTGGCGTTGGTTGTGGGGAGAGATCCTTCCTACGTCAGGACAAGTCTGACTTAACGCGAGGTCCGCGCAGGCAGGCCGTACGGGCGATAAATAAGCACGTATTGTCGAACATATGGGAAAAATTCGTAAAGCCGTATTCCCGGTAGCTGGATTGGGCACCCGGTTTCTTCCCGCAACCAAGGCCAGTCCGAAGGAGATGCTGCCGGTCGTGGATAAGCCGCTGATCCAGTACGCCGCCGAGGAGGCGGAGGACGCGGGTATCGACCAGTTGGTGTTTATCACCGGACGCAACAAGCGTTCTATCAAGGATCACTTCGATCGGGCCTATGAACTGGAGACGGAGCTCGATAGGGCGGGCAAGCAACGACTGCTCGAGGTCGTTCGGACCATACTACCGTCCAGGGTAAACTGCATCTATCTGCGCCAGGCCGAGGCCCTGGGTCTGGGCCACGCCGTCCTGTGCGCACAACCGGTGGTGGGGGGGGAAGCCTTCGTGGTGCTGCTCGCCGACGACCTCATCCGCGGGGACGGCCAGGGTGTGGTCGAGCAGATGACGGAGATATACGGGCGTTATGGCTGTAGCATTCTGAGTGTCATGGAGGTCCCGCAGGACGAGACCGACAGGTATGGTATCGTCGAGACGCGGCCTGGTCCGGATGGGGAACTCCGAGTTGTCTCCATCGTGGAGAAGCCCGCGTCGGCAGATGCCCCTTCCAATCTGGCTGTAGTGGGGCGCTACCTGTTGACGCCCGGAATCTTCGACCATCTGAGGCGGACCCGGCCCGGCGCCGGCGGGGAGATCCAGCTGACCGATGCCATTGCCGCCCTGCTCGTCGACGAGCCCGTGATCGCTTATCCCTTTCAGGGTAAGCGTTACGATTGCGGCAGCAAGCTGGGATACCTGGAGGCGGCGGTGGAATATGGCCTGGCGCACCCGGAGTTGGGGGCGAGCTTTGCCGACTACCTGAGGCGGGTGGTACGCTGAATGTCCTGTGCCTTTGGATAGCGAATAGATAGCGAAACAGGTTGAACCGCAGAGACGCTGAAAACACAGAGAAAACGATAAAGGGAAAACTACGAATCATGCGAATCCACACGAATCGATCCGCGAGAATTCAGGTGATTTGTAGTTTTTCTGGTAGTGCTCACATGTAGTGGTCGTGTAATTCTCCCAGCGGAGAAGAAGAGGTTCAGCAGGAAGTTCATCACTACACATTCGTTGGATTCGTTCCTCACCTTGACCTCGGCGCTCTTTGTGTCCTCTGCATTGCTGCGGTTCAAGATATGCACTTGCCGCCTTGCCACTGGCCCGATCAGGTCTCGAATGCCTGTTGGATGGCGTCGAAATCCAGAACCCCCAGGTAGGCCACCATGCCCTCTTTGTCCCTAAGGCCTTTTCCGTCGACCTTGATCAGGATCTTCTCGGCCACCAGCAGGCTGATCTCCCACTTGTCGCTGTCCTTGCCGTGTTTGATCACCCCCGGCTGTCCGGCGTAGGTGTAGCTTTTGGTATCGGGGTCCATCTGAATCAGCATCGGATTGGACAACATCATGCTCATCATCGGCATCAAGGGCGAGTCGGCCATGACGCTGATCTCCACCTCCGCACCGTCAGCGCGGGAATAACGCCGTGACAGATTGGTCCCCGCGAGCATGGTCGCCATGCCGGTGGATCGGACCTGGGGCGCGTCCGCCTGCCAGCCCTCCTGGGGCTCCGGCAGCAGCTTCAACAGGTCGCGGTTGATCTTCTCACGGATGCCGGTAACCGCGGACCGGATCGTTTGGATGGCTTTGCGCAGTGCTCCGGAATCGTACTCGGTGCGGGCGCGGTCGAGCTGATTGGTGATCTCGTCCCCTCCGACCGGTGTCGCGAAGGTCAGGAATGTTGCCGCGATCTGGGAAATCAACCATTATGGACTGAAAGTCCATAGTCTGGAGGACTAACGTCCTCATCCGTGGACAAGCCACGGACTGAACGTGAAGGGACTTAACGTCCATAGTTTCAACGATGATGCGCTTCGCGCACTAAAGTTA
>Ga0056121_1000429_pt1 | contig 9851 bp, 11 predicted proteins | sample WorMetHEROISLAND_FD_83872 | JGI IMG/M metagenome (GOLD analysis project Ga0056121, IMG submission 83872) | Marine gutless worms symbiont microbial communities from Max Planck institute for Marine Microbiology, Germany - Olavius sp. 1 HERON ISLAND ...
GGTATTGTTGGTTTCCGCACGCATTTAGGCCGTTTTTTTAACCTCTTTGCTATGACATTTTCGACAGGTATGTACTTTAGTCTCAATAACCATGTTGAAAACCCCTTTGATTGATTTTAGAGACGAGTTATTCTACTCTGGCATTTAAAAATTAACCACTACCTAAAAATAAACGCAAATCGGTTGCAAGAGATTACATGCCCTTTTCCGTCCGCAAATGATGCAGATCCCCACGGACTGTTTTGTTCTTATATCTGCGGATAGATCGAAACTACCGGCTCATTTTTCTCATACTCAATTTCCGCCTCGCCGGTTTCGCTTTTCGCTGCCAATGAACACGAATTGACACAAATCGGTCGCAATCGGCTCGCCATCAGCAACGATTCCTGATCCATTTGCGTTCATTGCTTCAATAACTTTAGTGCGCGAAGCGCATCATCGTTGAAACTATGGACGTTAAGTCCCTTCACTTTCAGTCCGTGGTTTGTCCACGGATGAGGACTTTAGTCCTCCAGACTATGGACTTTCAGTCCATAGTGGTTGATTGGCGGATAAATCTCCTGTAACGTGTGAAAAGCGGCCGGTTAGTGAGAACAGACGCCTACGGAAGTGCGCCGCATCCTGTGGAGACCGTATCAGGCGTCCTTCTTGGCAAAGAACTCCTTGGCCCGTTTGTCGATCTCTTTCGGCGTGAGGTCTTCTTTGTGGGTAGAGAGGAACCAAAGGTGTCCGAATGGGTCTTCGAGGGTACCATTGCGATCGCCGTAGAAGCGGTTTTCCAGCGGCTGGATGATCTTTGTCCCGGCCGCGACGGCTTGGGCAAAGACCGTGTCTACGTCTTCCACATACAAATGGAGACCCACCGGCGAGCCGCCCAGTGATCGGGGGCTCCGGAATGTCTCTTCTTCGCAGCGATCGGCCAGCATAATGGTCGAATCTCCGATTTTGATTTCCGCATGCCCGATCCCACCGCTCGGGGTGGGTATCCGGAACAGCTCGGTGGCGCCGAACGCCTGCTGATAAAAATCAATGGCCGCGCCCTCGATGCTCAGGTAAGGAGTGATACTCCGGTAGCTGTCCGGAATCGGTTTTACTGACATCTGTAATCTCCTGTTGCGGGGGATTTTGATAGTGATAATTTTTCAAATGGTAGAGCAGGTTTTTGCATGATGGGTAGTGGTTAAATTTCAAGTGATGAAGTCTGCTGGCCCCTCCCGCGTCGTTCCGGCAAGGAGTGCCGGAATCCAGTGCCAGGGATGGCAAAAACAGTGGGGGTTCGAATCATCAGGTCGCACAATCACGCCACTTTGAATTTAACCACTACCTACAGGGGATTCGTTTATGACTCACCCACGAACACCAATGGCTCTTGTAGCTCATATTTTGTCATATGTGATCCGCTAACGCCCTGGCCGTTCACGAGTGAGCCTCAGAGACTGTCTAAGAACTAACCTAATTGATTATAAAGATCTATCCTCTAAAGATAGCGCATAGGATGGAGTGAGCCGACGGGCAGGAACGCCGGCGGCGAACGGCACCCGCTGTCGATTGGAGGTAACCGCCAATGGTACAGGATTGACAGGATTTTCAGGATTATTTTTATTAACACAAGAACTTATAAAAAAATCCTGTTAATCCTGAAAATCCTGTCCGATTAGCGGCTGTCACCGAGCCCGCAGACTCTCTGTATCCTACGCAATCCGTTCCTGGTTTTTATACAGCCTCTCAAAGTACCCGATTCCCCTCGGCGATATTGACCAGCTCGGAAAACGCCAGCACCGCAGCACGCCGTCCTCCGGAGGGCCGCAGCCCGACTAGCAGGCCCGCATCGCGCACCTCGCGCAAGATTCTGCTTGCCGTCGATCTCGGGATATTCGAAGTAGCGACGAAATCCGAGGTCTTGAAGATCGGACGAGAGAAAAACCAGTCAAGGGCACGGACGGCATATTGCGAGTGGGTCTGTCTCATGATCCAGTCCTTGCGTTGGTTGTACAATTCCAGAATTTGCAGGGCACGGCTCTGATTCGTTTCCGCCTGGACGATCAAGGCGCGTAAAAAAATGCCACCCAGCCACTCCAGTCTCCATCACGTGACACGGTTAGAAGCTGTTCGTAGTAGCTATCCCGATGTTGCTCCAGATGCTCGCTGAGGTAGAAATTCGGCGACGAGAGCAATCCCTTCTCGAATAGAAACAAGGGTACGATGAGACGCCCCAGACGACCATTGCCGTCGAGGGCCGGGTGCAATGCCTCGAATTCGGCATGGATCAACGCGAGCTGTACCAAGCGATCCGGGGCCTCGTCATGCAGATAGCGTTCCCAGGTTGCCATGGCTTTCGATAGATCATGCGCCGGGCAGGGAATAAAACGGGCCTCTTCGATGGTGCAACCCTGAGGGCCGATCCAATTAGGGATTTTTCGATACTCGCCGGGCGACTTATGGCGTCCGCGCACCCCCTGCATCAAGACCCGGTGAGTATCCTTCAACAGGCGTTGGGACAGCGGAAGATCGGCCAGCCGTGCCGTGGCCTCCTGCAGGGCCGCTCGATAGTTCAGCACCTCGCGGATATCCGCTTTCTTCGGCGTACTCTCGTCCTCGTCTATTCCCTCCGCCTCGAACTCCAGCACCTCGCCGAGCGTCGCCTGGATTCCCTCGATGCGGCTTGAGAGCACCGCCTCCTGTGCCGTCAACGGAGAGAGCAGGACATCGGCGTTGGGAATGCCGTGCAGTACCCCTTCATAGCGGGCAATAGCGGCATTGGCCGGACCGATCAAGGGGATCAACCGGGACCAGTCCAACTCAGCCGGTGGGAAACTGCCTCGGTGATAGTCGACAGGGCTCACGCCACTACCCCCGCGGTATGCTCGTCGATTGTGAATCTCACGCAGGTTTCGTCCTGAGAGGTCGCCAATCCGCTCGCGGGCCGACTTGGCCGCATGGGCGGTCGCGGCCTGATGTATCCCCATATTATTGCAATGTTCGGATATCGAACTCGACCGGGAGTTTACCCTTGCCACCGCCAAGGGCGGATTCTTTCACAGTCTCCGGAACGTGGGGGCTAGATGATGCTGTGGGCGCTCCGATAGTCTGCTGTTATCTGGGCCTTCGAGCATGTCTCAACGCTTCTCGACGCTGGAGCGTGGGAGCCAGATGAGTGCAGCCGCAAAGGGTCAAAGGGCAAAGCACAAAGGGTCAGAGCGTCCTGGCGAGACGAATACCGACGAAGTAGTAGGCTTCATCCGCGGTGCTCCAGTTGCGGTAGGCGGAGCGCAGCCCCCTCGGGCCGCCGTACCAGCCGCCCCCGCGCACCACACGCCGGGTGCAGTCCTCACCCTTGGCCTCCAGCGAGGCGCTGCCGTCATTTGGCGCCCCCGTGTAGTCCTGGTGCCAACAGTCCTCCACCCACTCCCAGACGTTGCCCAAGATATCCGACAGGCCGAAGGGGTTACGCCGATAGCGGCCGGCAGGTGCGGTAAACTCCGCGCCATCGTCGCAATCCGCTACGGTCCAATCCGGGAAACGGGCCTTGGCGGTCCGATCCGCGCCATTGGAGTAGATGCAGGACGCGGCCGGATCGTCGCCCCAAAAGCGGCTGGTGATCGTGCCGGCACGGGCGGCATACTCCCATTCGGTCTCGGTGGGCAGGCGGTACGCGGCACCTGTGCGCAGGCTCAACCAGCGCGCATAGGCACGGGCGTCGTTGAAAGAGACGCAGACCACAGGATGATCATCAGACTGCGCAAGGCCGGGGTTGCGCCAGTTTGCGTCTTCCCGTTGCGAAAGTCCCGAACCATCCGCGTCCAGCGTGTAACAGCCGCCGCCACGCTCGGCATCGGTCCAGTAGCCGGTTTCCGCGACGAAGCGGCCGAACTCCCCGACCGTGGTCTCACAGCGGGCCAGCGCAAAGGGCCTGACCACGGCGACCGCATGTCGCGGTCCTTCATCATCCCAGCGGCCTTCCTCTCTCACGGGCGATCCCATCGTGAACCGGCCGGATTCGATCAGCACCATCTGCGGCCCTGCGCCGGGACGACTGACACAGGGCTCAGCCGGCAGGGTGTCGGGCGCAAAACCGCTGGTCTCCTCAGCGCCCTGGATCGGCAGCGCTAGGAAGAGTGTCAGGACCATACCGAGCAATGGATGCGTCCGGGACCTTCGGTGACGCCTACCAGCCCCGGACGCCGGCACTCCCGGCCCGACTCTTCGGCGTCCGCATTCCGTGCGGGGCGCCGGAGGACGGATCAGCCTCTGGCTCCCACGCTCCAGCGTGGGAGCAAACCCTTGACGCTCCAGCGTCACGAATGCTCACCATCGGGTCACCACCTCGATCAACCCCGCTTGCCGGGCGTAATTCCGTGCGCTGGAATAGCGCCAGTGTACCGGATCGTCCACGTAGCCCCGTGCAACCGGATTATTGTGAATGTACTCCAATTTCTGCCGCATCATCGCCTCCCCCTGGATCTGCTCCGGGTGAGAGCCCTCCTGCCACACTTGGTGCGCCCGATCCACTTTGTGGCGTGCCTTGTGGAACGCGAGCAGATCCAAAATCGGTGAATGGCGATCCTGCAATCGTTTCACGACCTGCCCTGCGGTGAAGGACTTGAAGCTGGCTATCGCCTGGCCCAGGTCCGGTCCGGCAGCAAGCAGGTGACAATGGTTCTTGAGGACGACGTAGCCATACAGGAGCAGGCGATCCTGGCTCTGCAGAAATCTCAACGAGTCGAGCAGGATCTGCACGTTCGCAGGCTGAGCAAACAGGGGCAGCCATTGAAGCACCGTGCAGGTGAAGAAATAGGGTGCGTTCGGGTCGTAAATTCGGTAACGATCTCGGCCCATGGTGATCCTCCTCATCTCTGGTCCTGTGTTACCTGGGTTTTCGAACATACCTTAACGCTTTTCGACGCTGGAGCGTCGGGGCTTGCTCCCACGCCGGAGCGTGGGAGCCAGGTGCGGGACAAAGTAAAAAGGATACAGGGTCAGAATATCCTGGCGAGACGAATACCGACGTCGTAGTAGGCTACATCCGCGGCGATCCAGCCGCAGTAGGCGGAGCGCAGCCTCCCCGGGTTGTTGATCCAGCCGCCCCCGCGCACCACACGCCCGGCGCAGTCCCCACCCCCGGATTCTCGCCAGGCGCTGCCGTCGGTCGGTGCGCCTGCGTAGCTGTCATGCCAACAGTCTTCCGCCCATTCGTAGACATTGCCTGCTACTTCGTGCAGGCCGAAGGGGTTGGCCGGCAGGCTCCCGACAGGGGCCGTCCGTCGCCGCCAGACACCGGTCCTGGCGCCGCAGTCGTTGTAGTCATAGTTACCGTCGTAGTTGGCCTGGTCGGTGTGGACGCATTTTCCGGTCCAAAAGGGGGTTCGGGTGCCGGCACGGGCGGCATATTCCCACTCGGCCTCGCTGGGCAGGCGGTAGCTGTGGCCGGTCTGCTTACTGAGCCACTCCGCATATTCTCGAGCATCCTGCCAACTGACATTGATCACCGGCCGGTCGCCACGGCCCCAACCCGCGTCGTCCGGCTTCTCGCGCCCGGTGGCCTCGGCAAAGCGATCATAGTCCACGAAGCGGACCTCCGTGCGGCCGATGGCGAAGGGCCGGACGGTTACCCGGTGCTGCGGGCCTTCATCGCTATCGCGTTCCGGTTCGTCGTTCGGTGAGCCCATCAGAAAAGGTACCGCCTGGAAGCGAAACCATCTCGGGACCGTCGCCGCCGATCTGTAAGGGATCGCGGAATGTCCGACTAAGCGACTCCGACACCTGTCCCGTCTCCCTTGCATCCGGTTCCTGCGGTTCCTGTGGTTGTTGCGCTTCCGGCAGCGACTCGGGCAGAGTTACCAGCTCGGTGATCTGCTCCGGCGTCAGGGGATTCACCAGCGAGTCCGTGAATTCACTACCGGTCGTGCCGAGGGTCCGGAGCAACACCCGTAGCTCTTTGAGGCCCGGCGATTGGGTAAGCTCAGTGACTTCGGGGGCCTGGCCCCAGGTGAGGTAGGCCAAACGCTGGGCGATAGAGGTGGCTGTGGGCTCGTCGGCGGAATCGCCCCATTGGATTTGGTTGACCAATGGTAGGGACTGGGCATCTTCCCTGGGCGGCTCCAATGCCGCCTCGATGATCGTTGTATCGAAACCATCGGCCGCCAGGGTCGCGGAAAGTGCCTGGGCAAGCGCGGCGGTCTCTTTTCGGTGCCGGATGGTGACCTTGTATTCGGCATGGGCGGTATTCTGCATAGCGAGCAGACGTGATTCTGTCGCTTCCCGGATCCACTGCTGCCAAGCGTATCCGACGAGCCTGGTACTCACAGCGGCCAGCGCCGCGGCGAACATTGCACGCACCAGCAGGGCCCGGCGCAGGGTCCCGCCCAGATAGGGGCGCAGCAGGCGTCTGGGCAAGACGAAATCGAGCAGCCGCGGGCGCCAACCGAACAGGACGCTGGCGAAGATGACGTCGTTGAGGGTACCGTGTTCAGCGGACAGGGCGCGCGACGCGGACAGCCAGCGGTCGAGCCGCCACCCCCTGTGCCGCAGCCAGTCCCGGAGCCTGGTCCAGATCCCGACGGCGCGCGGCAAGGCGACGGGCAACGTGGGGCGCCCGGTGCCGGTCTCCGACTCGGGAGACAACAGTTGGCGATAGAGCTGGCGGAGTCTGTGTTCATCGGCGCGGTCGAGACGCTCCAGCAGATCGGCGCGCAGCTAATCCGGCAGCCAACCGGCACGGCTCCAGGGCAGACGCGCGACCTTGAGCAGCCGGCGCTCGCGAGCCACGGTGCCAGAATCGGAATCGGGAAACAGGCTCAGATCCAGGAGGCGGGTCAGGCCCCAGTGGAGCTGGGGGTAGGCGGCCATCGCCGTGAGCAGCCAGATCCCGTCCGCTCCCAGGTAGTCGTCCAGCACGGACAGCAGCCTGGCCTGTTCCTCAGGCGCCGGCGCTACCGGCTGGGTCCAGCGCCGAGTGTCCTGGAGCAGACGCGGCAGGGATATAGTGAGGACCGGCAGTGCCAGGTCCGCCGCGGCGGGTGGCTGGCCGCTCAGCTGCAGGGCGAGGGCCCGAACGCCGGCACTGTCGAGCTCGGCGACGACGAAGCTGACCTCAGTCAGGGCGATTTGTCAACGCTCGGGCGAGCGCCGGGTGACCAGTAGTCCCCGCTCAGGCCAGCTGGCGAAGGCGGCGAGCCAGGGCAAGGCGGCGTCGGAGGAGGGGTTGATCAGGGCCGCGGGCTCGCCGATCAGGAGCAGCCGTGCCCCCGTGTGCCGACCGGCGACCGCGGCCAGGGGGAGCCAACAACCATCATGGCCGATCAGCCGCCGGGGGCTGTCGCGATAGTCGTAGCGGTAGAGGTCGAGCCCGGCCTCACGCAGCCGGTCCGTGAACTCGCCCGCCAGACCAGCCATATCTGGTCGCCGGCGTGGTGCTGCTCGACCAGGACCACCAGCTCCGGCACCCGGCGGTGCGCCTGGCGCACCGGTTGCAAGAGCCCGGCATGGCGTGCGGTGCGGTCGACCGTGGCCTCGACATCCAGATGCCGGGTCGGCACTGCCACCGGAGTGTGCAGGCGCTTGAGGGTCTGCTGCAAGTCCGAGGCAGCGAGCGGATCGTCGCTGTGGGCAGCCAGGCCGATATGGGTGAGCGGATCGTTCGGATCGCCCCGGCGGCGCTCCAGCACTGTCTTCCAGGTCAGCCAGCGGATGAGCAGCCATATCAGGACCAGGCCGCCCGGCAGGAGCAGGAACAGATCACCCAGGGTCTCCAGCCGGGCGCGGTGGGACGGGCTGCAGCGTCAGCCCCTTTGTCTCCGGTGGCGGCGGGGGTTGAATGTCCGCGGACGGAGGCGACGGGGGCTGCTTGTTCGAGGACGACGGTGAGGGTGGCGGCTGCGGTGGTGCGTCGGTGTCGGCGGTCGTCGCTGCGGCTTCTGTTTCCGATCCACGCAGATCCGGCTCCAGACCCGCGAGCCAGTGAGCGAAGCGCTCACCGAACTGTCGCTGCTCCTCCACGGAACGGCACAGCAGGGGCGCGATCAGATGCTCGAGGTCGGCACTCCGTTGCGGTAGGCGGCCCTGGGCATTGAGTGCCAGCAGCAGGTCGTAGACATTCTGCCAGAGGTCGGGGCCCACCGGCAGACCGGATCCGCGCAGCAATACCGCCAGCCGCGGCAGCGCGGTGATAACGCGCCAACAGGCCGGACGGGGACGGAGCCGGTGGGGCCTGATGCAGGGTCATAAGCCGTCTGTCAGAGGTTGTCTAGGAACTAACCGATTGATTTGCTCGTTCCCACGCTCCAGCGTGGGAACGCCACCTTGGCCGCTCCAGCAGCCAGGCGTAGTGACGCTGGAGCGTCAAGGACTCGGCTCCCACGCTGGAGCGTGGGAGCCAGCTGAAAGCCGATGTGACCTGGGGCATGGTCACGGCGTCCGTCAGCGCCTGGCGCGCCAGTCGGTCAACAGCTCGTCGGTCCGACTCTGGTCGCCGGGGGATTTCAGCAGCAGGCTTTCGATACTGGCCCGCAATCTGGCTGCGCCTGCGCCTTTCCCCCCGCCTCAAAGGAGGGTGTTGTAAAAGGCCCGGATCTTCGTCCTTCGACCCCCTCTCCCCAACCCCTCTCCCGGCTGGGAGAGGGGCTTTTGCGACATCCTCCAAAGCGGTCAGGGTATGCCACTGGCTGATCGGCAGATGCTGGGGCATGAGATAGTCGAGCCAGTCGAGGAGCTCCGCCAGGGTCGGGCGGCGCTCCAGGCCCGCCTGTTCCCACAGGAAACGGAAAAAGCCCACCGCATCCCGGATGCGGCGGGAGATCTCGTCCTGGCCTTGATAGCGGGCACCGAGACGGGCGGTGACAGTGGATTCCACAGTGACTTGATCCCCGGACGGCTCCCCTCGCGTCTCGGACAGATCCGCCTCGAACGGTGGGAACTGTTGGTGCAGGTAGACACAGCGGCGCATAAAGGGGTCCGGCAGGGATTTCTCGGAGTTGCTGGTAAAGACCACAATGGGCCGATAGCGGTTCTTTTCCGCCTCCAGACTCACGCGTACAGTGGGCCGCCCGGCGCCGCTCAGCTCCGGGATGTCGAACGGCATGTGCTCGATCTCGACCAGGATGTCGTTGGGCACGTCCCGCGGGGCCTTGTCGATCTCGTCGATCAGGACCACAGAGCGGCACTGCGCGCCGGGGTGATCGACGGCATAATCCGGCACCCCCAGCTTATCTGCCACATCCTTCGGCTTGGCCAACAGGATGGCGCGGCCCAGAGGCTCGAAGGTGATGAAGCGGCCGGGGTCGGTGCCGGGATCGCCTTCCTTCAGGGTGTTGGCGGCATGGAAACGCCCCAGCGTATCGAAGCGGTAGAAGAGGTCGCGCGACTCGGTATCGGATTTGACCGGGAAGCGCAGCACCTCGCCCAGGCCCAGCTCCCAGGCGATGCTGGCGGCCAGGCCGGATTTGCCCGAGCCCGGCTCGCCGGTCACCAGCAGCGGCATGCCCAGGGTCAGGGCGACCTCGACGGCCGCCGCCGTGCGGGTGGTGGCACGATAGTCCTCCGGGGCCCGCAGGGCGGTCGGGTCCACCGTGGGCAGTCTGTCCCCGGCCCTGGGATCGCGGTGGCCGCGGCCGGTGTAGAGGCGCAGTTCGCTCATGATTCGATCTCCTTCGCGGCGGTCGGGGTCGGTTTGGCGATCATTGCATTGTCAGACCCCGGTCATGGATATGGATTGCGGCGTGCCCGCTGCAACGCGCCTTCATTGCTTCAATAACTTTAGTGCGCGAAGCGCATCATCGTTGAAACTATGGACGTTAAGTCCCTTCACGTTCAGTCCGTGGCTTGTCCACGGATGAGGACTTTAGTCCTCCAGACTA
>Ga0056121_1000430_pt1 | contig 9850 bp, 9 predicted proteins | sample WorMetHEROISLAND_FD_83872 | JGI IMG/M metagenome (GOLD analysis project Ga0056121, IMG submission 83872) | Marine gutless worms symbiont microbial communities from Max Planck institute for Marine Microbiology, Germany - Olavius sp. 1 HERON ISLAND ...
CGCGAAGCGCATCATAGTTGAAACTATGGACTTTGAGTCCCTTCACGTTCAGTCCGTGGCTTGTCCACGGATGAGGACTTTAGTCCTCCAGACTATGGACTTTCAGTCCATAGTGGTTGATTGTTTCTCCTTAAGAGCAAGGATTGCACCACCAAGTGACGGTAACGACTACTGTCTCATATTTCAGATAAAGGTAAAACAAATAATTATGTGCGTTAACCTTGATTTTAGGTGAGGCTGTTGAAGACCCGATCGTGAAAAAGTTCACAATGTACCTCGATCCACTACCTGGGGACACCTCATGGGGCACATGACGGCACTCGACCCCTTAGGGGTTCCCCTGCGGGGCCTGACCCTGATCGAGGCCAGCGCCGGTACCGGCAAGACCTACGGCATCACGACCCTGTATCTGCGGTTGCTGTTGGAGCTGGGCCTGGAGGTGGATCGGATTCTGGTGGTCGCCTTCACCGAGGCCGCCACCGAGGAGCTGCGGGATCGGATCCGCAAGCGGTTGGTGCAGGCCCTGGACTGGTTCCGGGACGATGTAGCGGCTCGCGCGGAGGCAGGGGAGGGGGGAGATCCAGCAGGGGGAGCCGGACAGGATCCGGTCCTCGCCCAGCTCTTGTCGGGGCTCCCGGATCGGGATCGGGCCTGCACAGTGCTGACCGATGCCCTGACGCGCCTGGACGAGGCCGCGATCCGTACCGTCCACGGTTTCTGTCTGCGCACCCTGACGGACCAGGCCTTCGAGAGCGGCGCGGCCTTCGATGTCGAGTTCATCACCGACGAGACCCGGCTGCGGACCACCGCTGTCGCGGATTTCTGGCGCCGCCAGGTCGCGGGTGCAGACCCCAGGACCGCGCGCCGGGTGCGGGAGCACTGGAAGACCCCCCAGGACCTGCTCGCGGACCTGCAACCTACGCTGGCGCTCGACGAGTTGAGGCTGCTACCACAGGTGGACGCGGCGGACATCGAGGCTGGGTGCCGGGAGCTGGACGCGGTCTTTGCCCGGATGCAGGCCCAATGGCGCGCTGCCTCCGACCAGGTAGCGGACATCCTGGCGACCAGTCCCGCTCTCAATCGGCGCTCCTATAACAAGCAGGTGGTTGCCCGGGCCGTCCGGACCGCCGCGGTGCTGGCCGCGGCCACCGAGTCCCTGCCCGCCGGCTTGGAACGCCTGACCCCGTCCGGCTTGGCACGTGGGACCAAAGCGGGTCAACGGCCACCGGCCCATCCTTTCTCCGACCTGTGCGGTCGCCTGTCGGAGTTGTCGGCCCAGGTCCATACCGGCACCAGGGCTCTGTTCCTGACCGCTGCGCGGGCGTTCGTCCGCGATGCCCTAGAAAAGCGCAAACGGGCTGAGGGTCTGCTCTATTACGACGACCTGCTGCGCCGCCTCGACCAGGCCCTGGCCGGGGACGGATCGGAGGCCCTGGCCGCCAGCGTGCGTGCGCGCTATCCAGTGGCCCTGATCGACGAGTTCCAGGACACAGACCCCCAGCAATACCGCATCTTCCGTCGCCTCTACGGGGATCAACCCGACTGCGGCCTGTTCCTGATCGGTGATCCCAAACAGGCCATCTACGCCTTTCGCGGCGCCGACATCTTCACCTACATGCAGGCCCGAGACGACAGCGCGCGCGCTGGGCACCGCTATGGCCTCACCGTCAACCGGCGTTCCGGCTCGCGGCTGATCGAGGCCGTCAACTGCCTGTTCGCATCCGCCCAGGCGCCCTTCATCTACCAGGATTACATCGGCTTCGAGCCGGTCGCGCCCGGTCCCACGGCGGATGAGCGACCTTTGCGGATCCAGGGCGTCGAACCCGTCCCCCTGCAATTCTGGATGCTCCAAATCAACCAAGAGAATCAGACCCGCAAGACGCCGGTATCCATCCGCGCCGACGCGGTCCAGGCCTGCGCCGGATACATCGCCGACCTGTTGAACCGGGCGGACGCCGGCGCGGTGACCATCGGGGACAGCGCCCTGAAGCCGAGCGACATCGCCCTGCTGGGGTGCGTACCCACCGCGAGGGCGACCTGGTACAGCAGGCCCTGCGTGCCTGCGGCATCAGCAGCGTGAGCCTGAGCGAGGACAGTGTGTTCGCCACCGAGGACGCCGAGGACTGACCACCCTGTTGCAGGCCCTGGCAGCGCCCCATGACGCAGGCCGTGTGCGGGCCGCCCTGGCCACGACCCTGCTGGGACGCAATGCGGCGGACCTGGCGCAGCTCAGTGACGACGGGCCCGCCTGGGAGGAGCTGCTGACCTGCTTCCGGTCCTACCGAGACCGCTGGCAGCAACAAGGGATCATGGCAGCACTACAGGCCCTGCTCGCGGCGGAGCGGATACCCGCCCGGCTGCTGCGTCGGCCCGACGGCGAGCGTCGCCTGACCAACCTGCTGCAGCTGTTGGAACTCCTCCAGGTGGCCTCCGGCGAGCATCCCGGTCCGGACGGATTACTGCGTTGGCTCGGCGACCGGCGCGCGGAGCGGGCAGGGGATGCGGACCAACAGCTGCGCCTGGAGAGCGACGAAGGATTGGTCAAGGTGGTCACCCTGCACAAGAGCAAGGGCCTGGAGTATCCCCTGGTCTTCATCCCCTTCCCCTGGAGTGCTTTCAAGGGGTCCCGATGCAGCAGGTAGGCCAGGGCCGCATCCTGGATGCCGTTGACCTTGCCCCAGCAGAGTACACAGAGCCTGGCCGCCCGCGTCACCCCGACGTAGAACAGGCGCAGCCGCTCGGTCCGTTCCAGGCGTGCAGTGCCCCCAGGTCGCCCGAGCCCAGATCCAGACAGGCCCGCTTGTCCTCCGAGGCATGGAAGAACACCGGCGCCCTCCCCTGGGACCCAGAGAGTGAGCTTCCTACCAGCCGGATAGCGCGCCTGTCGGAGGCCGAGATCCGCGCGGATCTGGACGCCCTGGCCGCGCGGGCGCCGGATGCCATCGAGATCCGCGCGCTGCCCTTGCCCGGCGGCGGGCCTTGGCTCGGGGGCCGGATCGACCCTGCGCGCCTGACCCCCAGGGAATTTCGCTCCACCATCGCCGCCGGCTGGCGGGTCGCCAGCTATTCGGGCCTGGTGCGGGGAGACGAGAGCGAGCGCCCCGATTTCGACGCCGCCGCCGTGCTCCCGGTACCGGAGGCCGAACCGGGCGATCCGACCGATCCGGTGTTCGCCCTTCCCGCCGGCACCCAGGCCGGCCGTTTCCTGCACCAGCTGTTCCAGGACCTGGATTTCCCTCACGCCGCTGGCGAGGCCCTGACCCGGACCGTCTGCGACCTGCTGGACCGCTATGGGGGACTGGGCACGGGCCGCGCTGCGGATCGGGATTGGATACCCGTAGTGGAAGCGCTGGTAACCAACGTCCTGGAGACCTGGCTGGACCCGGCAGCATCCCTGCGTCTGCGTGACATCGCCGCTGCCGATCGGGTCCCGGAGCTGGAGTTCCACTTTCCCGTCGCAGGTCTGAGCCCCGAGTCCCTGAGTGCCGCCCTGGCGGTCTCCGAGGCCCATGCGGATGCCGCTGCGGGACTGGGTTTCGAGCCCATGCGCGGGCTCATGCACGGCTTTATCGACCTGGTGTTTCGCTACCAGGGACGCTTCTACATCGTCGACTACAAATCCAACCAGCTCGGTGACCGCCTCCCGGCCTATGGGCAGGATGGCCTGCGCGTCGCCGTTCGCCGCCACCGCTACCAGCTGCAATACCTGATTTATACTTTGGCCCTGCACCGGTTTCTCGGCTGGCGGCTACCCGGCTATGACTACCGGACCCATTGCGGCGGCGTTTATTACCTGTTCCTGCGCGGGATGCGCCCCCACACGGGCCCGCGTTACGGCGTCTGGTACGACCGACCCTCCTGTGATTTGATCGAGGCACTGGACCGGCTGTTCGGCGGTGGGCAGGACCCGTCCTGAATTCCGTCGGAGCGCTCGGAGCGCCGCCATCCTGGCGGCGGATTGGCTTGCCGACAGGATGCCAGCGCTCCCGACTTTGCCCAACCCACCGGACGCCTGTCTAAGAACTAACTTATTCCCTGCGCTGGAAGGCGTAGGCGCGGGCTTGCCCCGCACCTATCGCTGCCGCCCGGTCGGTCGACGGCGATAGGTGCGGGGCAAGCCCGCGCCTACCGTTTCGAGCAACGCCGAACAATGCCGGAACCCGTTTTAACCGACCGACTGCTCGAGCAAGCAGATCAGGCAAAACGCGCGGCCTGATGGCGCTGTCCCAGGGCCTCCTGCATGGTATTGATCAGGGAAAAGGCATCCTTGATGTGGCCGCGTTCCGGGGACGAGAGCTCATCCGGAGACAAATGATTGTCCGCCTTCCGGCCGGCGCGGATTTGGCGTGCCTGGTGCCGCATGCGCAGGGTGCCGATGAGCTCCAGGGCGTCGATCAGATTGGCGGCGCCGTCGCGACTCAAGGCCCGGACCTGCACCCCCGCCTGCAAGCGCTCGATGGTGTTGATCTGCCCGATTCTGGCAGACAGCGCATGCACCCGCGCCAGATCCACCACCGGCACCGTTCCGCGGTATTTGAGGTCAAAGGTATGGTCGTGCTCGCCGCCGTGGATGAGCACGAAGTTACGGAAAAAACCGAGCGGCGGGCGGTGCTTGAGGGCATTGGCGGCCATATGAGCGATGAAGATACGGTTGGCGCCGGAGTGTTCCAGCACATGCCGGTGCAGCGCCTCGAACAACCCCCCCGGATCCTGCACGGGGCGCAGATCGAAGAAGACATTGGCCAGCATGAGCGCCTGCGGCTCGGGGCGTTCGATCCAGTCCGTGAAATACCTGCGCCAGATACGCAGGGGTTGACGCCACTTCGGATTATGGGCCATCACATCGCCCGGACAATGGTCGTAACCGCAGGCGGCGAGCCCCGCGTTCACCCGCTCGGCCAGATTCGCGAAGTAGGCGTCATCCTCCGGCCCGGCCTGATCCTCAATCAGCAAGGCGTTGTCCTGGTCGGAGTGGGACGACTGCTCGCGGCGCGCCTGGGAGCCACCCGCCAGCCAGGCATAGGGCACCGGGGGCGGACCGAGCTCCGCCTCCGCCAGCTGCAACAGACGGGTGGTGAAGGCATCGGTCACGGCGCTGATCGCCTGGCCGACCTGATCCGCGGAGGCACCGCCGGTGACCAGGTTGACTTGCAGCTCCGGGACCTCGGCGCTGATCCGGACCAGGGTTGCGAGGTCCTGTGCCTCATGGATATCCCCCACCAGATAGACCGCATTGGCACTCTGGAAACGCACCAGATCGGAGTTGGACACCACCCCGATCACCCGGCCCGCGTCCAGCACCGGCAGATGGTGTACGTTGAGCCGGGTCATGGCGATCAGGACCTGGAACCCCAGGGTGTCCGCCGCGATGGTATGGGGGTTGTGCGTCATGATCTCACGCACCGGGGCTGTAGCGGGCAGGCCGGCGGCGATGCAGCGGCTGTGCAGGTCGCGATCCGTGACCATGCCAGCGAGACCCTCCCCCTCCATGAGCATCAGCGCCGAGGTGCGATGCTCGGTCATGATCCGCGCGGCGTCGCGGATACTGGTATCGGGCGTGGCGGCAACCAGGGGACGACTGAGCAGATCCGAGACGCGGACGGTCATCCCCCCGGTGCCGGTGGCTGCTCCTTCCTTGATCCGATGTAAGGCATTGCGCAGGCGTTCGGCGACCGTATGCTCGAAGTGGTTGGAAAAGGCCTGGTACTGCCCGCAGAGCCGATCCAGATCCGCGCAGGAGATCAGATAGACCAGGGTGTCCTCGGCGGCACTACCGGAAAAGCGGGGCTCAGGGTGGTCCTGCGGGCAGCAGCGCCAGGGGAACAGGTCGCCCTCGGCGAGCTTGCCGACCAACTCCCCGTGCGCGTCCCGCAGCTCGATGGCACCGCAGCGCACGATATACAGAGAGGATTGATCCGCGTCATCCGGCGGACAAGGCGTACCCCGGCGGAAGTAACGCACCGCAAGCCGTCCGGGCAGCTGTCCCAGCACCGCCTCGGGAAGCAGATCGAAGGGGTGGTGACCGGCGAGAAAATCGCGGATTTCGATGAATTCTACGTCCATCAATCAATGGGGTCAGACTCGATTGATGTGCACATCGATTTCTCGGATCAAGGACTCGATCTCCTCGACCCGAATATCTTCCTGTCGAGATTTGGCGTATATGGTAAGCAGATAAATCAATCCGTCCTTGGTTACCACATAGTAGAGAACCCGAAACCCACCCCGTTTTCCCCGTCGTTGATCCGAGGAGGGAACGCGGACTTTGAAAACGCTTCTTCCAAAGCCTTTGATGGCCGATCCGTCAAGGTGTCCAGATTCCAAGCGGTTAAGCAGCTCTTCCAGGTCTTGTTTGATCCGTGGGTAGGCTTTTTGCAGTTTTCGGACATCACGCTGGAACGCAGTCGATGCTTTGACGCTGTACATCTATGGCTTTATTTCTTCCAGAGAATTCAAGAACTCCCGCGCATCGGGCAATTCGATCTCGCCGCGCCGATGGGCCGCCACCTCCCGTAACGCTGCCTTGAGTGAATCGGTTAGGTCCTCGTTATCGTAAGGCGCTGCTTCCGTCTCCGCTGGTTCATCCACTATTAAACGAATCGAACGCGGATGGCTTGATGGCTCCGTTCCGGCCTTCTGTTGCACCCACTTCGCCAGCGCTGAAAAGCTGGAAAAGCTCAAATCGATCATCGGCATTTTTACCACTCCTGCGTTCGCCATGGCATCGAGGGTTAGCGAGGCTTCGCCTTAGAGGCTGTATAAAAACTAACCAAACTGTAGGGTGGGTTGTGCCCACCACATACAACGCCTGAGAGGTGGGCACAGCCCACCCTACGGGCACGATTCTATTAAAATCAATGGATTAGTTTTTAGACAGCCTCTTAAGCCCACGAGGCGTGAGTTTTTTGTACACAGTGCACGTACGCCGCGTCGAGGCTAGATCTAAGGATCCCCGAATGGAACCACGAATGGACATGAATCCTCATGCGTGTGAATTCGTGTTGCTCGTTCCCACGCTCCAGAGACTGTGAAAATATTCGCTTTTCCTGATAGCGGTGGGAACAATCAATGGGGTCGGCCAGACTCGATTGATTTATGATTTTGTGCTCACAGTTTCCCACACTTCGTCATTCCGGGGTATCTAGTACCCCATTTCACCTTATTTTCCGTTCTCAGCGCGGCGAGAAGCGATCAGATGCTAGGCGCGCGAGCGCAGGAATAGCGAGCCCTCTTTCGATCTCGCGCAACACCGCAGGTGGCCGCTTCTCGCCTCGCCCGAAGGGAGCCTCCCAAACGCGCCAAGGCGGCGTTACAGCGCTTGGCAATAGAGGGATTCCCTGCGCGCTGTGCCTTGCCTTGACGCGTTTGGGAGGCTCTGAGAGCGAAAAATAAGGTGAAATGGGGTACTAGTACGTGATCCGATGTAAGTCAACTTGACCACCGGCTTCAGCCGGTGGTCAAGTTGACTTGGAAAGCTGAAATTCGATAACGGGTGAAAAACTGATGCAACTAGCAACCCAACCGACACTCTACGAGTTCCTGGAGGCCCTGCCCGAGAATCTGGTCGGGGAAATTCTGAATGGGCAACTTCACACTCAGCCACGCCCGTCAGGCCCACATGGCCAGGTTGCTCTCGATCTCGCTATCAGGGTGGGTGGTCCTTACGGTAAGGGAATTGGCGGACCCGGTGGCTGGTGGATTTGCCCCGAGCCGGAGGTGCACTTTGTGCGGGACACGGAGGTAGCGGTACCGGATCTGGCCGGTTGGCGGCGTGAACGGATGCCTGATCTGCCGGAAGGTCACCGCTTCGATGTGGTCCCCGATTGGGTCTGCGAGATCCTATCTCCCTCTACCAAGCGGAAGGATCGTGAGGACAAGATGCCATTGTATGCGCGCTACGGTGTGCGGTATGCGTGGCTGATCGATCCGGTCGAGTATACCTTGGAGGTCTACCGGCTTGAGGTCGGTGCCTGGGTCGAGGTTGGTCGCTTTACCGGTGCTGATCAGGTGGTTGCCCCACCGTTCGAGGCCGTGAGCTTTGGTCCGGAGGTCCTCCGGACACCGTGGCGACCAACTCTCGTGTGAGCTCGCGAGGGCATTAGAGTTGTACCCGATGTGGATCCTTAAAAATCAACACCTTATATTAGAACGAGGGGTCAAAAAGAGTTAGACGCCAGATGACTCCCGTAACACTGATTTGTTGCTCGTTCCCACGCTCCAGCGTGGGAACACCACCTTGGTTGCTCCAGCGGCCAGGCTTGATGACGCTGGAGCGTCAAGACTTGCTCCCACGCCGGAGCGTGGGAGCCAGATGGCATTTCCCGCCAGGTGTTGGCCAAGGACCGCGCCCCGGACCGAGTCAACATCTATGAGATCATGTCCAAGCCCGTATTGTCGGTGAATCCCAAGATGGATATCCGGCACTGCGCGCGCCTGTTCGCCCGCTTCGACCTGACCCGGGCGCCCGTGGTGCAAGACGGCGAGGTGATCGGGATCGTGAGCCTTACCGACTTGGTTGTAAAGGGCATGATGCCCTATTTGTAAGAGGGCTACGGGTTGGCACTGTTCGGCGTTATAGTGACGTTGCCTGGGAAGGCGTCTGATCGGATCTCAGCGCTTCCAACCACCCCTGGACCTGTTTCACTCGCGGCACGGCTCCTACCGTCTGGAAGAGCGCCAGACTCTTGCGGTACATGGCCTCCGCTTGGTCCAAAAATCACCGCGGGTCTTATAAAGGATGCCCAGGTTGCCGTAGGCGACTGCCAGGAGCGTCTGATTGTTCTGGGCCTCCGAGTGATTCGACCTTGCGATAGGCCGTCTCAGCATCATCCAGTGCCCCCGTGCGATACAGAAGCTGTCCGAGCCGGTTCCAGCCGTCGGCGTTCTCCGGGTCGAGCTCGGTGGCGCGCCGGTAGGCGGCGATTGCCTTGTCCGTATCATGCAGGAAGGCGAGGGCCCCACGATGTCGGGCCGCTTCCGCTGCTGCTTGGTAGGCCGCTTGTCCTTCTGTGACATTACGCGCTTCGACCTCGGAGAAGATCGCCTCCGCAAGCACGGTGTTCCCGTCGGCCGCTGCTGTAAGGGCCTCCGCGATGCGGGCTTGGGCGTCCGGAATCTCGGTTTGCTCGGGGATGGCCGCGATGGCTGCTTTCAGGGCCGTCAGATCCGCTTGGAGTGATCGTTCCCGCTCCTGGGCCGCTGTCTCTCGTTGCCGGGCATCGGTCAGGGCTTGTTCTTTCCGCTCCAGCTCTTGGCGGAGGGCCTTGATGGCCTCGGTGACTGCCTGGTCGGTGTTTTGGATAGTGACCAATGAGTGCTCGGGCGGGTGTGGCCTCGTCTTGAACCGGCGAAAAAGAGCAACGAGTACGACGACACCGGCCCCCGAGAACAGCCACTCTCTGCCCTCAACTACCCAGGCCCACAGTTGGGAAAGGATGGTTGGAAAGTCTCCGGGTGTGTCCATAGTGGCTTGTGGCAGGCTGAGTCAGGCTCAAGAGTTGCAAGAGTTGCAGGATAGCACACACCGGCAGGTGTCCCCGGAGTCGTGTAGGCGCGGGCTTGCCCGCGCTTTCCTGGGCATTTGCCCGCCCGGCGCGGCGGCTTTCCGGTCCAGCACCGGCAAGCCGGCGCCTACCGCGCATGGCGGACTACCGCGGTCGCGGTTGACGCCTGAAACCTGGAAGTCAAATGACAGACCAGCCTGCTTGTCTTTTCGTCCGTCTTCTGGGTCGCGACAACAGTTACATCGCACAACGATGCGCCTGTTGTCGCTCCTTGAAGACGAACGAATAGCCGACGCATACTAGGGTCTGTTGAGATTCATCGTGAGTTGATGACTGCGGCGCAGGCA
>Ga0056121_1000431_pt1 | contig 9839 bp, 10 predicted proteins | sample WorMetHEROISLAND_FD_83872 | JGI IMG/M metagenome (GOLD analysis project Ga0056121, IMG submission 83872) | Marine gutless worms symbiont microbial communities from Max Planck institute for Marine Microbiology, Germany - Olavius sp. 1 HERON ISLAND ...
AAACTCAAAGAGTCCAAGCGTATCGCCATGCGCAGCGACAAAACCGATGAAAGCTTCGAGGCCATGATCTATGCCTGCGCCGCAGTCATCAACTCACGATGAATCTCAACAGACCCTAGGGCAATCGTCGGCGCTCGGATCTGACCCTTGACGCGCACACCGCTGCGATCCAGACCCTCCCAGATAAAAACGGATGGCCCGGTGGCTTTCGGTTTCCGCGCCGCGGTGGGTGCCATCAGTGGCTAGGTCCTGTTGTCATTTAATCAAGGAGTAAACCTTAGCCTCCAGGCTTGCCTCCTAATGGTACAGGATTAACAGGATATTATAATTGATTATTCAGAGAAATAATCCTGTTAATCTTGTCCTATTGGTGGTTGACACGACGATTATGTCAACAGCCCCTAGTACATAATTTCGGTCGATATTGCGAATGCATAGGGGATGTTCGCATCAAGCTCAAGCGACTCTACCTGCAATATCGAGAGAAATGAGGTACTAGTAGGTCATTTCATCCAATTTCTTTGGTTGTCATTTCGAGCGTAGCGAGAAATCCTGCGTGCTGAGAGTCCTTGCCGAGCTGTGAAGATCACTCGCTGCGCTTCGGGATGACAAGGGCTGGTTTTAACAGAAAATTTTGATGAAACGGGGCACTAGTCCCTGGTCACCCGGTTGATCTCTTCGAGGCTGGTGACTCCCGATTTGATCTTGCGCAGGCCCGACTCGCGCAGGTCCATCACACCTTCGCGCCGTGCCTGTTCCGCGAGCTGTAGCGCATTGCCACCTTCCAGGATCAGGCGCCCGATCGCCTCGGAAATCGGCATGGCCTGAAAGATACCGACGCGCCCCCGGTACCCGTTGGCGCAATGCTCACAGCCGACCGCGCGGTAGAGCGTCAACTCCGCCTCGATTTCATGGCTGCTGAAGGCTTCTTCCAACAAGGCATCATGTGGCAGCTGCTCGGGCTCCTTGCAATGGGGGCAGAGCCGCCGCGCCAGGCGTTGGGCCATGATCAGGTGCACCGAGGAAGCGATGTTGTAGAGGGGGATGCCCATATTCGCTAGACGGGTCAAGGATTGGGGTGCGTCGTTGGTGTGCAGGGTAGAGAGCACCAGGTGTCCCGTCTGGGCGGCCTTGACCGCGATCTCCGCCGTCTCCAGGTCACGAATCTCGCCGACCATGACGATGTCCGGGTCCTGGCGCAGAAAGGCCCGCAGCGCTGCCGCGAAGGTGAGCCCGGTCTTTACATTCATGTTGACCTGGTTGATTCCGGGCACCCGAATTTCCACCGGGTCCTCGACCGTCGAGATGTTGACCTCCGATCGGTTGAGGATCTCCAACGCGCTGTACAGAGAAACCATCTTTCCCGAGCCCGTGGGTCCGGTCACCAGAATCATCCCGTAGGGTTTTTGAATAGCAGATAGGAATATGGATTTCTGCTCCGGCTCGAAGCCGAGGTGGTCGATGCCGACCAGATCTGCCGAGGCGTCCAGAATTCTCAGGACGACCTTCTCCCCGTACAGGGTAGGCAGGGTGTTGACACGGAAATCGATCTCCCGGTCGCGACCGATCTTGAGCTTGATACGCCCGTCTTGAGGCACCCGGCGCTCGGCTATGTTCATGCGCGACATCACCTTGAGTCGCGCGACCAGGCGCGCGGCGATGTTCACCGGGGGATTGGAGACTTCCCGCAGCAGGCCGTCCTGGCGGAAGCGGATGCGGCAATGCTTCTCGTAGGATTCGAAGTGGATATCCGAGGCCCCGTTGCCGATGGCGTCCATAAGGACCTTGTTGACATAGCGGACGATGGGGGCGTCATTGTCGTACCGCTGCACCTCTCCCTCGGAGGCACTGTCCAGGTCGGTGTCCAGGATATCCGACATGGCCCGGTCGCGGGCCACGATCGCTTGCTCGATCGCGACGGCAAGCTTTGCCTCTTCGACGAGGACCATGTTCGTGGCCAAGCCCGTGGCGAACCCGATCTCGTCCAGGGCACGGTGGTTCGTGGGGTCCGAGACGCCGAGAAAGAGCCGATTGCCGCGCTGGAAGATAGGCAGGGCGCGGTGCTGACTCACCAACTTTTCATCGACCAGGTTCAGGGGGAGATCGGCAAGCTCGACGGCATCCAGATCCAACACGGGCACCCCGAACTCATCGGCGGCGGTAGGGGCAAGCTGTCCGCTGCCCAGATGTGCCTCTGCGACCACATACTGGACGAACGACTGTCGGCGCTCGAGTGCCTCCCGATGCGCCTTCCGTGCCTGCTCTTCCGAGAGCAGCCGGTCGCACACCAGACGCTACGCGAAACTGGAAGGCTTGAGGGCCGCTTGATTGGTCGCCATGAATGCTTGCCTGCTCGGCACGAGAAGCGGGGCAGATACGCCGAGGACTTCAGCAAAAATAAAAAAGCAGGGTCCGGATGCAGGAATGCGGGATGTCTTTTTGGATAGACGCTTCTCGTAAAACCGGTAGGCAACGTAATGGTTCGGACCCCGCTGCGTCATTCCGGCAGGGAGTGCCGGAATCCAGGTGCCATAGATGGCAAAAGCAGTGGGGATCTGAATGATTACTAGCGAGGCTTCGCCTCAGACCAACGAGTGCCCAACTCGAGCGTCGTCGCAAAACGCCAATAGGACAGGATTTACAGGATTACACAGGATTTACAGGATTTACAGGATTTACAGGATTTTTGTCGTTCCTGAATTTCCGACGCCCGATCACGCCCTGACCAAATCGGCAGGTACTCTTCACAACAAAAAATCCTGTTAATCCTGAACATCCTGTTGGTCCTGTACGATTAGCCGACGAGACGAGACGTCGCCTTAAGCCCACCAGGCGTGAATTTTCCGTACCGTGCATAAACTTGACTCATTTGTAAAGATACGGATCATTCAAGGGATCCTAGGCGACGGGTGATCACGTCGCCGCCGTATCCTCCGGTTCGAGATTCAACGCTTGAGAATCTGCAGGATTTCTTCGAGTTCCAGCCGCAGTTGGCGGATGATCTGGTGGCTTTGCGAGGCATCCTGCTGGGCGGTCTTGCCCGTTAGCTGCTGGCGGGCGCCCCCGATGGTGAATCCCTGCTCGTAGAGCAGACTCCGGATCTGGCGTACCATGAGTACATCACGATGTTGGTAGTAGCGGCGGTTACCCCGTCGCTTCACCGGTTTGAGCTGGGGGAATTCTTGCTCCCAGTAGCGCAGAACATGCGGCTTGACCGCGCACAGCTTGCTAACCTCACCGATGGTGAAGTAACGCTTACCTGGTATGGGCGGTAGCTCGTTGCTGCTATTGTTCGTTTCCAGCATAGGCTTCCACCCGTAATTTTAGTTTCTGTCCCGGACGAAAAGTGACCACACGACGGGCGGAGATCGGGATCTCCTCGCCTGTTTTAGGGTTTCTCCCCGGGCGCTTCCGCTTCTCCCGGAGCTCGAAATTCCCGAACCCGGACAGCTTTACCTGCTCACCCTTTTCGAGGGCAGCGCGGATATGTTCGACGAACCTCTCGACGATGTCCTTGGCCTCCCGCTTATTCAGGCCCAGCTGTACGAAGAGGTGCTCTGCCATGTCGGCCTTGGTCAGTGCCATCGTGTCAATCTCTCAGTGTCGCCCCTAGCTCGCTTTTGATGCGTGCCAACACGCCGGAAATCGTCGCCTCGACTTCCCGATCCGTAAGTGTCCGGGAAGATGCTTGCAGAATCAATCCGAAGGCAAGACTTTTTTTCCCGGAATCTATTTCCGGGCCCTGATAGAGGTCAAACAAGATGAGGTCCCGAAGCAGATCGGACGCGGCGCTCGCCACACAATCGCGCACTTGGTCGTAGGTTACGTCCGCGGCGACGACGATCGCCAGATCGCGCCGGATAGCCGGAAACTTGGACAGCGGCTCGAATACCGGCGGCAGGCCCGTCTGCAACTCGGCGAGTGCGATCTCGAACAGGAAGGCATTGCCGTCGATGTCGAGTTCCGCTGCTAGGGCCGGGTGCAGCATACCGAGCATCCCGATCTTACGACCCGCGTACTCAATGCGGGCGGTCTGACCCGGATGCAGGGCCGGATGCTCGGCGGGTAAAAAGCGGAATTGTTCCAGATGACCGGTCAGACCGAGCACGGCCTCCAGATCCGCCTTGGCGCCATAGAAATCGACCGAGCGGACCTGCATACCCCATTGCACGGGGGCCGAGAAACCGACGACCAGACCGGCGAGCTTCACGTTCTGCTCCAGCTTGTCTCCGGTGCGAAGGAAACACAGGCCAGTCTCGAAGATGCGTACGCGCTCCTGCCGACGGGCCTGGTTTTGGCGCGCCGTCTGCACCAGCCCCGGCCAGAGACTGGTACGCATGACGGACATGTCCGCGGAGAGCGGATTGGACAGGGTCAGGACTTCGGGTTGTGGATCAATGCGACGTTGGAGCTCCGGGCTCAGAAAGCTGTAGGTAATGACTTCGTGATAACCCCGCGCCACCAGGGCCAGTCTGGCGCGGTCCGGATCGAATGCCGTCTCGGGAAGCGCCTTGATAGCAGCCGCCGTGCCAGCGTGGGTCACGGGGATCTGCTCGTAACCCTGGATACGGCCGAGCTCGGCGATCAGATCCACCTCGAGCTCCAGATCGAAGCGACCGCTGGGCGGAACCAGATCCCAACCATCGGAGGCCGGTGTGATCGCCATACCCAGCCGGGTGAAGACGTCCTCGACGGCCGCATCCGCCGGCTGCATCCCCAGTACCTTGCCGATCCGCTCGCGACGCAGGCGCAGCCGTTTCCGCCGGGGTAAATGTTCCTCCGCGTTCAAGATCGCGACCGGCCCCGGCCTGCCGCCCACGATGTCCAGCAGCAGTGCCGTTGCCCGCTCCACGGCCCGCGCTTGAAGCGCCGGGTCGACCCCCCGCTCGAAGCGGTGGGAGGAGTCGGTATGCAGCCCGTAGCTGCGGGCCTTGCCGCTGATGGCCCGGGGGGCGAAGAAGGCACTCTCGAGCAGGATGTGGCGGGTCCGGGTCGTCACGCCCGTTTCGGCTCCGCCCATGATACCTGCCAGGGCAATGGGCCGATTCCGGTCGGCGATCACCAGGGTATCGTCCCGCAGCTTGATCTCTTCGTCATTGAGCAGGAGCAGGCGTTCGCCAGCCACCGCTATGCGTACACGGATTGCTCCGTCCAGCCGGTCGAGGTCGAAGCCGTGCAGCGGCTGGCCGAGCTCCAGGAGTACATAGTTGGTGACATCCACCACCGGGCCGATGCTGCGCAGGCCGCTGCGGCGCAGGCGTTCCTGCATCCACAGCGGGGTCACAGCGTCGGGGTCGATGTCGCGGATGACTCGGCAGACATAGCCGGGGCAGGCCTCAGGGGCCTCCAGACGGACCGGGAAACGGTCGTCGTTGCGGAGGGGGACGGGCTCGATAACGGGCCCCTGGACGGGGCTGCGATTGATGGCCCCCACCTCCCGAGACACGCCGGCCAAGCTCAGGCAATCGGCCCGATCGGGGGTCAGATCGAGCGTGATGCAGCGGTCGTCGAGATCCAGATAGGCCCGCAGGTCCGTCCCCACCGGAGCATCTGCGGGCAAGGGCAAGATGCCCTCCGAGGACTCGGCGAGTCCGAGCTCGTTTGCAGCACAGATCATCCCCAGGGACTCGACGCCACGCAGCTTGGCCCGCTTGATCCCGAAATCCCCCGGCAGGCGGGCCTTTAGTGTGGCGACCGGGACCTTCATATCCGCGGCCACATTGGCAGCACCGCAAATGATCTGTAAGGGTTCACTCGACCCCACATCGACCCGGCACAGGCGCAGCTTTTCGGCGTTGGGGTGGGCCTCCACAGCCTGGACCTGGCCCACTAGAACGCCGCTAAACTCGGGGGCTGCGGGTTCCACTGCGTCCACCTCGAGCCCCGCCATCGTCAATTGGTCGACCAGGGTTCGGGTATCCACATCGGGATTGACCCACTCCCGCAACCATGACTCGCTGAATCGCATTTCACCCTTTATTCAAGCAAACTGCCTGAGAAACCGCAGGTCGTTCTCGAAATAGAGCCGGATGTCATCGATGCCGTAACGCAGCATCGCCAGGCGTTCCACGCCCATGCCGAAGGCGTAGCCGAGGTAGCGGTCGGCGTCGATCCCTACCTGGCGAAATACCTCCGGATGGATCATCCCGCAGCCCAATACCTCCAGCCAACCGGTCTGCTTGCACACTCGGCAACCCGTGCCGTTACACATAACACACTCGATATCCACCTCCGCGGAGGGCTCGGTGAAGGGGAAATAGGATGGCCGAAAGCGCAGCTCCAAATCACGTTCGAAGAAGTTACGCAGGAAATCATAGAGTATGCCTTTGAGATCGGCGAAGGTCACCTGCTCGTCCACCAGAAAGCCTTCCACCTGGTGGAACATAGGGGTATGGGTCAGATCGGAATCGCAGCGATAGACCCGTCCGGGAGCGATGATCCGCAACGGCGGCCCCTCCTTTTCCATGACCCGGATCTGCACCGGCGAAGTGTGGGTGCGCAGGAGTAGGTGCTCGTCGAAGTAGAAGGTGTCGTGCATGGCCCGTGCCGGGTGATGGGCCGGAATATTGAGGGCCTCGAAGTTATGATAGTCGTCCTCAACCTCCGGCCCCTCGGCGACGCCGAATCCGGCGTTGGCGAACAGCCGCTCGATCCGCTGCAGGGTACGGGTAATAGGGTGCAAACCACCGGGCCTCTGGCCGCGGCCCGGTAGGGTGACATCGATGCGCTCGGCGGCCAGGCGGCCGACCAGGGCCGCCTGCTCCAGCGATTTCCTATGGACCTCGATAGCCTCCTGGACCTGTATCTTGGCCTGGTTGATCGCCTGTCCGGCCCGTGGACGCTCGGCTTGCGGCAGCCTTCCGAGTCGCTTGAGCTCCCCGGTGAGCAACCCGCTCTTACCCAGATAGCGTACCCGTATCCGGTCCAGATCCGCGAGGTCCTGTGCCGCAGCGATCTGTTCCAGGACATCGGCCCGCAGCCGGTCGATTCCCGGTCCGGTCTCGTCATTCATGATCTTGCCTGCCAAGTGCCTGCTATCCGAACTTCCGGGGCTCGAAGCCCGCGGGGTTGACGATGACGGCACTACTGTCCGTAGCTCGAATCACGAATAACCCTTGGTTCTGCGCATACTGGTCACTCGCCTGCTCCGCGCGTAAATAGGCCACCGCACCCAACACCCTATGATCCTTGTATTCAGGCAAGTAACGCTTGGCTCGATGGAGACGCTCGATGAATTTATCGACTAGCCTGACCCGCAGGGTCGTTTTTACCTCTACGATAATAATCTCCTCGCCGTTGTGGGCGATGATGTCAAATTCATAGTTCTCCCCGTCGCGGCATCCTTTACGCCGGGTTGAGGTATCGTAGACCCGGATTCCATGCCTGCCCAACAAGCGCACCAAATCCCCTTCGACCAGGCTCTCCACTAGTTTGCCCCACTGGCCTTCGAATAGCTCCTGCAAGGCCTTCATCTTCTTGTCCGTTTCCTTGAACATACGGTCCGTTTCCCGGAATTTGCGGTCTGTTTCCTGGAACAACTGCCAGACCTTCTCGAAATTCAATGTGGTTTCCGTCATGAAAGCGACCCTCTGTTGCTAAAAGTTGCCCTTCGGATCGGCGGATTTCGCCACCGGTTTTAGAGTCGAGAAAGAGGACTTAGTTTAGGGCACTTTGAAAAATACGATTTTTGTCTACGGCATATCTCAACAATCAATGGCTTAGAGTAGGTTGATTGGTGAAAATACCTATTTTTCAAGGTGCCCTTTAGAAGCTGCTTTGCAAGAACCGGCGGTGGGTTTCGTCGAGAAGACGTTGGGATTTTACTCTTCCAGATATTGACGCTTAGCCTCTACATCACACCAGCTATCGGCATCTTCAGGCGGTGGTTTAATTTCCGTAATAACCGGCCACTGTTTAGATAAGCGGGCATTGATCTCGAGAAATATTTCCTGGCCTTGGGGTAAATCATCTTCGGAAAAAATCGCGTTTACCGGACATTCGGGCTCACAGACAGCACAGTCGATACATTCCTCCGGATCGATGACCAGAAAATTCGGTCCTTCATGAAAACAATCTACCGGACAGACCTCGACACAGTCGGTATATTTGCATTTAATACATTGTTCAGTCACTACATATGTCATTACCCATTGCTCCTGTCAAGGTTGCTGTTGTTGCCTTCCTATTAGGATTGCTGTTGCTTATTATAGATTCCAGACTGTTTTGGAGTGCGCCGGCATAAGCGGCGCGGCTGTATCGAATCTCAGCGATGGGGGATACAGGCGGCGTTTGCCGAAAACCTGAGCGCCGGGTTACACACGTGCCGCGGTGACGGTGCTTTCCCCTGGCCGCAGCGCCTGTGCCAGGAACGGTGCGTTGCCGAATCCAAAGCGGCGGCAGGCTTGTACCACTTGGCAGCACCTTGATTACATAGGTACCGCGAGCTTCTGTCGATGCCGGAGTAAAGTTGCCGCCGCACTCCAAAACGCCCGGTCATGCCCTGCCATGATCGTTAGCAGTCCGGAATCCGTAAAAAGCCAGCAAAGTTTATACGCACTCACCCTGCAAACTAGGGGCTGTTGACATTCAGCCCGTAGGATGGGCAAAGCGAAGCCTGTCCATCCAGCTGACCTCACGCTCTGGTCATTACGCGGGGCTTTTCGAACCGTGGCCGCTGGTCGGGAGACCAATCAGGGGCAGCGTGCCCATCACATGGCGATGGGCACGCCGCGCTGAGTACATTCTCCCAGACCGTCGCGGTTCAGGGATCTAGGTGGCATGACCGCAGCCTTGAGCTCAGCTTGCCGGGCGCTTGCTTTGCCCATCCTACTAAAATGTCAACAGGACCTAGTGCGAACCGTCAGGCGGCGACCGCCGCTTTTGCCTGCTCGGCTAGGGCCGCGAAGCCCGCTTTGTCATGATAGGCGATATCGGCCAGTATCTTGCGGTCTACCTCGATACCGGCCTGCTTCAAGCCGTTGATGAGACGGCTGTAGGACAGCCCGTTCTCGCGTGCGGCCGCATTGATACGGACGATCCACAAGGACCGAAACTGACGCTTTTTCTGGCGCCGATCACGGTAGGCGTATTGACCGGCCTTGATGACGGCCTGCTTGGCGACCCGGTAGACCTTGCTACGGGCACCATAGTAGCCCTTGGCCTCTTTCAGCACCTTTTTATGACGGGCGCGTGCTGTAACGCCTCGTTTTACACGTGGCATCTGTATCTCTCCAGAGTCGATTCGACCGGGCCAAGCACCTCTATAGACAAATGAGCCTGAACGCACCCTCGCCCGACAACCAGGCGAAAGAGAAAACTACGAATTGGGTACTCGAAACTGCGAGTCAACAGTAGGGAATCATCCGCTGGGCGGATTTCACATCCGATTTGTGCAACGCCTTGGGGCCCCGCAGATGGCGCATCCGCTTGGTGCTCTTCTTGGTCAATATATGCCGCCGGTGGGAGGCGTTCCGTTTGAAGGTCCCAGCGGCGTTACGCTTGAAACGTTTGGCCGCCCCGCGGTTGGCTTTGATCTTTGGCATTTCTTTTTCCTACAGGATTTCTTTTTTCCGCAATCAACCGCTATGGACTGAAAGTCCATAGTTTCAATTATGATGCGTTTCGTGCACTAAAGTTATTGAAGCATGGATCATGCAGGCGTTATTACAGTTTAGTGTCGTGTCAGGCCATATCTGCATTGCCTTTAGCAGTAAACATGGTCTGTCCCTGACATATCCCCACAAAATCCGCCCTGGGCGTCAGTCGGTAAGGCAGGCGTCATGCGCATCAGCGACCCATTGATCAGGTGGCCCGATGATACCGATCAGTTCCGTGAGGAC
>Ga0056121_1000432_pt1 | contig 9829 bp, 8 predicted proteins | sample WorMetHEROISLAND_FD_83872 | JGI IMG/M metagenome (GOLD analysis project Ga0056121, IMG submission 83872) | Marine gutless worms symbiont microbial communities from Max Planck institute for Marine Microbiology, Germany - Olavius sp. 1 HERON ISLAND ...
CCGCGCCGCGGCGCGGGCGGACGTGCGCGAGGAGAACGGCGCGGCGTCGGCCGGCTGACGGTCAGGCGATCCGGTCGCCTTTCTTCTGCTGCACGGCGCGGTTGTCGACGCCGGGCAGCATCTTCGCCGGGTCGCGGGTGACCACCACGTCGACCACCGTGGGCAAATCCGGGTTGGCCATGCCCTGCTTCAGGGCGCCGGCGAGGTCGTCGGGATCCTCGACGCGGATGCCCTCGCAGCCGAAGCCCTTGGCCAGCTCGGCGTAGTTCAGGTCGCACAGGTCGGCCGACTGGTAGCGGCCGCCCATGGTGACGTGCTGCAGCGCCTTCACGTAACCCGAGGCGGCGTTGTTGACGATGATCAGGGTGAAGCCGGTCTTCAGCCGCCGCGTCGTCTCCAGCTCGCCGATCACCATGTTGAAGCCGCCGTCGCCGGTCAGGCCGACCACCGGGCGGTCGGGGGCGGCGAGCTGGGCGCCCATGCTGCCGGGCAGGCCGTAGCCGATCGAGGCGAAGCCGCGGTTGGCGATGTAGTGCCGGCCGGCCTGCTTGGTGTCGCACAACAGCCCGGTCCAGTGCGCGGCGAAGCCGCCGTCGGCGACCAGGATCGCTTCCGCCGGCAGGGTGCTGTTCAGCTCGTGGCAGACCCGGGCCATGTTCACCGGCCGCTCCGCGCTGGTCAGGCGGGCCTCGACCTCTTCCCGCCACTTGGCCATGCGGCCCTCGACCTCGCCGGCATAGTCCGCGCGGTCGGCTTTCGCCGCGGCCAGGCCGTCGGCCAGCTCCGCCTGCAGATCCTCGATCCCGGCTTGAGCGTCGCCCCACAGGGCGATCTCCGCCGGCACGCAGCGGCCGATCTCCTCGGGCACGATCTCCAGGTGGATGAGCGGGATCTCCCGCGGCGGCAGGGTGTAGCGCTTGGTGGCGATCTCGCCCAACTTGCAGCCGACCACCAGCAGGCAATCGGCCTGCTCGATGACGTCGTTGGCGATGCGGGAATAGCGTCCGAACAGGCCCAGGTTCAACGGATGCGCGCAGGGGATCGAGCCCTTGCCCGACAGGGTATGGGCGACGGGAATGTTGCCGGCCTCGGCGAAGGCGGTGAGCGCCGCCTGTGCGCCCGACAGGTGGACGCCACCGCCGGCCAGGATCACCGGGCGCCTGGCGCCGGCCAGCCGGGCGGCGGCACGGGCGATGTCGTCGCGGGCGGGCCGGCTCCTGAGCAGCGGGATGCCGCCGTCGCCGGGGCCGGCAACGAGGTCCTCCTCCGGGTAGGCGAACTCGCCGTGCGCCACGTCCTCGGGCACGTCCAGCAGCACCGGTCCGGGGCGGCCGCTGGTGGCGATCTGCCAGGCCCGGCGCAGCAGCTCGGGAATGCGCGCGGCGCTCTCGACGCGGATCAGCGCCTTCACCGCCGGGGCGAGGATCTCGGTCTGCCGCGCTTCCTGGGTCATGTTCTTCCAGGCGTGCTCGCGGTTGGCGTCGCCGGCAATCGCGATCAGCGGCACCCCGGCGTTCAGGCTCTCGACCAGGGCCGTGGTCAGGTTGGTCGCACCCGGTCCCAGGGTGGCGTCGCACAGGCCCGGGCGGCCGGTCACCCGGGCCCAGGCGTCGGCGGCGAAGGCGCCGCAGCGCTCGTCGTTGATCAGGCTGTGGTCGACGCCGACCTGGCCGACGGCGTCGTAGAACGGCAGGAGCTGAAAGCCGCCCATGCCGAACATCGGCCCGGCGCCGTGCAGCTTCAGCATCTCGGCCAGGGCCCGCCCGCCGGTCATGCTGCGCGGCGGGCGGTTGGTCAGGGCAGTGTCGGTCATGGCGTTTCCATTGTTGTTTTCTTCCGCGACGGGCGGGTCTGAGACCCGCCCCTACCGGCCGTTGTGCCAGTTGTAGGGGCGGGTTTCAAACCCGCCCGCGTCACGGCCCGCCCAGCGAGCGGTACTCGCGCGCCACCACCTCGGCGAAGTGCTTCAGGCTGTCGCCCGGCTCGATGCCGAGCGCCTGGGCGGTGGCGTTGACGTAGGAGACGACGCCGGTCTCCCAGTGCGAGCGGGCATCGCCGATGCGCGCGCTCATGCAATCGACGGTGACGGCGGCGATCGAGCGCTGGTCGAGCACCGGCAGGCGGGTGATGCCGACGCCGTCGCAGCCGACGCCGGCGTCGTTGAAGGCGCAGGCGAGCACGTCGTACTTGATCGCGGTCGCCGGGTCGCCGTCCAGGAGGGCGCCGTGGCTGGCGGTCAGCACCACCTGGCCGGCATCTTCCGCGCGCACCAGCGAGGCCGAGTCCACGCCCCAGACCTGCGGCGCTTCGTCCTCGCCGCTGAACAGGAACCGGGCCTCCTCGAACGGTGGCGGCTCGCGGCGCGGCGGGCTGGCGGCGCGCATCAGGTCGCTGCACATGCGGGCGCTCTGGCCGACCCGGCAGCCGAGCATGCCGGCCGCAGTGTTGGTGTGGCTGATGACGCCGTTGTCGAGCATGTCGTCGCCGTCGCCGATGCAGGCCGACATGTGGCCGACCGTGGCGGCGGCCATGCCGAGGCCGTCCAAGTAGCCGAGCGAGGCATAGCCGGCGCCGTCCATGCCGCCGCCGGCGTCGTTCAGGATCACCGCGGCGAGCCCGGCGCGGGCCGCGAGATAGCCGGCGTAGAGGCCGCCGTGGCTGCCGCCGACCAGCACCTGGCCGCGATGTTCCGGCCCCAGCGTGGTGACGCTGGCGGCGGTCAGCACCTCAGGCCCGGGATTGCCTGTGCTCACCGTGCCTCCCCCTTGGTGTTTCGACCCTCCGGGCACTTCTAGCGAGCGGCGAAAGCCGATACAAGGAGGGCAACGAAACGGCACGCGTTCAGGGAGGAAACGGCCATGGCGGAACCCCGCCGCAACATCGATCGCGACCGCCTGCTGGCGCACTACCGCACCATGCAGCGCATCCGCGCCTTCGAGAGCGCGGCCGAGGCCGCCTCGCTCGACGGCCGGGTCGGCGGCGCCGTGCACCTGTCGATCGGCCAGGAGGCTGTGGCCGCCGGGGTCTGCGCCAACCTGCGCCCCGACGACCAGATCACCACCACCCATCGCGGCCATGGCCACTGCATCGCTAAGGGCACGCCGGCCGCGGCGATGATGCTGGAGCTGTTCGGCCGGGCCGGCGGCACCTCGGGCGGCAAGGGCGGCTCCATGCACATCGCCGACTTCTCCGTCGGCATGCTGGGCGCCAACGGCGTGGTCGCCGCCGGCATCCCGATCGCCGTCGGCGCTGCCCATGGCGCCAAGCTGATGGGCAGCGATCGCGTCGTCGTTTGCTTCTTCGGCGACGGCGCGATCAACCGCGGACCGTTCCTGGAAGGGCTCAACTGGGCGCGGATCTTCGATCTGCCGGTTATCTTCGTGTGCGAGATGAACGCCTTCGCCTCCACCACCCGCACCGAGGCGGTGACCGGCGGCGAGGGACCGGCGGCGCGGGCGCGGGCCCTGGGCCTGGAGGCACACGAGGTCGACGGCAACGACGTGCTCGCCGTCGACGGCCTGGTCGGCGACCTGGTGGCCCGGGCCCGGCTTGGCGAGGGACCATTCTTCGTCACCGCGCGGACCTACCGCCTGAAGGGCCATACCTCGGTCGACCAGGCGCCCTACCGCCCGGCCGACGAGGTCGACCGGCACTGGCAGGACGACCCCATGCGGCGGGTGGAAGCCGAGCTGCTGACGCTCGGCGTGGAGGATGACGCCCTGGCGGCGATCGCCGCCGAGGCCGAGACCGAGATGACGGCGGCGTCGGCGGCCGCCGGCGACGCGCCCTGGCCCGACCTGGCCGAGGCCTTCACCGACGTGCAGGACGTGGGTGCGCCCGAGCCACCCGGCGCCGCAGCCGGGAGGGCGGCGCCATGAGCGAGCTGACCTATGCCGAGGCCGGCAAGGCGGCGCTGGCCGAGGAGATGCGCCGCGACGACCGGGTCTGGGCCCTGGGCGAGGACCTGGGCCGGGGCGGGGTGTTCGGCCAGTACCGCGGCCTGGTCGACGAGTTCGGCCCGGCGCGCGTCGCCGACACGCCGATTTCCGAAAGCACCATCATGGGCGTCGGCGTCGGCGCGGCCCTGACCGGCACCCGGCCGGTGGTGGAGATGCGCTTTGCCGACTTCGCCCTGTGCGCGGTCGACGAGATGGTCAACCAGGCGGCCAAGGCCCGCTTCATGTTCGGCGGCCAGGCCCGGGTGCCGCTGGTGGTGCGCCAGCCGAGCGGGATGTGGCGCTCCTCGGCGGCCCAGCACTCGCAGTCGCTGGAGGCCTGGTACACCCACATCCCCGGCCTGGTGGTGGCGATGCCGGCGACGCCGGCCGACAACAAGGGTCTGCTGAAGGCGGCGATCCGCTGCGACGACCCGGTGATCTACATGGAGCACAAGGACCTGTGGGGGCTCAGTGGCGAGGTGGCCGACGACGACGACGCCGTCGTGCCGCTGGGCCAGGCGCGCATCGCCCGCGACGGCAGCGACGTCACCGTGGTGACTTGGTCGAAGATGGTGCACGTCGCCGGCGAGGCGGCGGTGCTGGCCGAGGCGGCCGGCGTCGCGCTCGAGGTGATCGACCTGCGTACGCTGTGGCCGTGGGACCGGGACGCGGTTCTGACCTCGGTGGCAAAGACCGGCCGCCTGGTGGTCGCCCACGAGGCGGTGCAGGTTGGCGGCTTCGGCGCCGAGATCGCCGCCACCGTGGCCGAAGAGCTGGGCGGCAGCCTGAAGGCGCCGGTCCGCCGCCTGGGCGCGCCGCGGGCGCCGATCTCCTACGCCAAGCCGCTGGAGGACCTGCTGCGGGTGACCCCGCAGATGATCGCCGACACCGCGCGGGAGCTGGTGCGGGGGTAAGCGCGGGCGGGTCTGAGACCCGCCCTGCGTTCCGCCCGGTTAACCTTTGTTAACCATGATTGCCTAGCGTTGCCGCATGGCAACGCAGACTTCCCCCTGGAGCGTGAAAGGGGTGCCGCAGGAGACCCGCAGCGCCGCGAAGATCGCCGCGCGCCGGGCCGGCATGACCATCGGCGAATGGCTGAGCCGCGCCGTCATGGAGGCGGCCAGGCGCGACGTCACCGGCGAGGCGCCGGCCACGGACAACCTGCCGGCCGTGCGTGCGGCCGACCCGCTGCCCGCCGACCTGGCGCAGATGGCGCGCGACGCCAAGGATCTGCATGCGGCCGTGGCCGGCGTGCAGCAGCTGAAAGTCGAGCTGTCGGACCGGCTGGCCGACCTGGACGCCCGCCTGGCGCACGCGCCGAGCATCGACCTCAGCGCGCTGGAAGAACGCCTGGATGCGATGGAGGCGAAGACCGACAGCGCCCGCCTGCTGGTGGCACCGCTGGAGCGCCAGGTACGGCAGATCGCCGAACGACTGGCCCGGATCGACGGCAGCGGCGGCCAGGGCGCCGGCGTCGATGCCGACTGGCAAGACGGCCGCGGCCGCGGCGGCCTGTTCGCCCGCCTGTTCGAGGACTGAAGCGGGCGGCCGGAACCGGTTCAGCCGATTCGCGCCAGCCGCTTGGACGGCACGCAGTGCAGGCGGCCGTCGCCCAGCAGGTGGGCGTGGAACGGCCCCGGGAACAGCGGCGCGAAGGCCTCGTCCAGCACGTCCAGGCCGCCGGTGTAGGCGCCGAACGCCGGCAGCACCAGGCGCAGGCCGTCGCCGGCGAAGCAGCGCCGGCTGATGCGCCGTCCGCGTACCCTAATCGCCGCCTTGGGGTGCAGGTGCCCGGCGATCTCGCCGGCCACGGGATGCGGCCGCGGCTCGTGCCGCAGGGTCAGCGCGCCGATCGACAACTCGTCGCAGACCGTGCCGCCGACCGCGGCCGGCGGCACCGGATCGTGATTGCCGGCAATCCAGGTCCACGACCGCCCGGCCATGAGCCCCTGCAGGGTGCGCAGGTCTTCCGCCGCCAGCCGCGCCCCGGCGCCGTCGTCGTGGAAGGAGTCGCCCAGGCAGACCACGCCCTGAGGGTCGTGACGCTCGATCGCCTGCGCCAGCCGTGCAAGGGTGGCGGCGGTGTCGTAGGGCGGCAGCAACTGCCCGCGGGCGGCATAGGCCGAGCCCTTCTCCAGGTGCAGGTCGGCGACCAGCAGCAGGGATTCGTCGGGCCAGAACACCACCCCGCCCGGATCGGCCAGCAATCGCGCGCCGTTGATCAGCATGACAACGGGATAGCGGGGTGTGGTGTGGGGGGCAAGGCTGCTTCTAGCGGCACCATACAACCGTCATTGCCGGACTTGTTCCGGCAATCCATCGTGCAGCCAACACGAACTGGCCCAGTGAGCTACTACGTCTACATCATGGCCAGCCGCCCCAAGGGCACCCTCTATGTTGGTGTGACGAACGATCTTGTGCGCCGTGCCTATGAGCACCGTAACGGACTGGTGGAAGGTTTCACCGAACGCTATGGCGTCAAGCGTCTGGTGTGGTTCGAAGTTCACGACAGCATTCGCGCGGCGATTCAACGCGAGAAGACGATGAAGCACTGGCCGCGACGGTGGAAAGTGAACGTCATCGAGGCCTTGAATCCCGAATGGCGGGATCTGTTCGAGGACATTGCGCGGTAGCGCAATGCGGTGCGTCCGCGCGATGGACCGCCGGAACAAGTCCGGCGGTGACGAATTATTTTCACTGTCGTTGCCGGGCTTGTCCCGGCAACCCACTAGGCTGCTTGCAACACGTCAGCCGAATCACACCAACCTGGTCGCTTCGTCGATCAGCGCCTCGGCGGCTTCTTCCAGCAGGCTCTCGTTGGCCTCGCCGTAGACCGGCTCCTTGCCGATCTCCAGCATCAGCGGCACCGCCAGCGGCGACACGCGCTCGAGCGGGACGTGGCGAATGCGGCCCTGCACCCGGGTCAGCATGTCGGCCAGGCGGCGGATGTCGAGCAGGCCGGTGGCGGCGTCGTCCCAGGTCGCCCGCAGCAGCACGTGGTCGGGCTCGTACTGGCGCAGGACGTCGTAGATCAGGTCCGACGACGCCGTCATCTGCCGGCCGGTCTTCTCCTGGCCCGGGTGGCGACGCTCGATCAGCCCGGCGATGGTGGCGACGGCGCGGAACGTCCGCTTCATCAGGCTGGATTCGTTGAGCCATTCCTCCAGGTCGTCGCCCAGCATGTCGGCGCCCATGAGCGGCGCCGGGTCGGTCACCGGCGTAAGGCTCCACACCGCCAGGGCGTATTCGCTGGCAACGAAGCCGAGCGGCTTCAGGCCGGCGCGTTCCATGCGCCGGGTGAGCAGCATGCCCAGGGTCTGATGCGCCAGCCGGCCCTCGAACGGGTAGCACACCATGTACTGCTTGCCGCCGCGCGGGAAGGTCTCCACCAGCAGCTCGCCGGCCTGCGGCAGCACCGAGCGCCAGCGCTGCAGGCGCAGCCATTCGCGCACCTGCGCCGGCAGCCGCTGCTGGCGCGCCGGTTCGGCCAGCACCTCGCGCACCCGCTGCGCGAGGTAGGTGGAGAGCGGGAACTTGCCGCCGTAGTAGGACGGCACCATCGGGTCCTCGCCGGCCGCCCGGCTGACGATGGCGGTGGTTTCGCGCAACCCCTGGAAGCGCAGGACCTCGCCGGCGAACAGGAAGGTGTCGCCGGGCGCCAGCTGGTCGATGAACCATTCCTCGACCTCGCCCAGGCGGCGGCCGCGGCCGAGGCGGACCTGGATCATCGGTTCGGCGACGATGGTGCCCACGTTCATGCGGAACTGGCGGGCGACGACCGGGCTGGCCACGGTGAGCCGGCCGTCGTCATCGCGCTTCAGGCGGTGGTAGCGCTCGTAGCGGCGCAGGGCATAGCCGCCGGTGGCGACGAAGTCGACGACCCGGTCGAAGTCCTCGCGGCCGAGCTCGGCATAGGGCGCGGCGCTGCGCACCTCGGCGTACATGTCGTCGGCATCGAAAGCGGCGGCGCAGGCCACCCCCAACAGGTGCTGGGCCAGCACGTCGAGACCGCCGCGGCGCGGTGGGTCGCCGTCGAGCTCGCCGTCGTGCACGGCCGCGGCGGCGGCCTCGCATTCGAGCACCTCGAAGCGGTTGGACGGGACCAGCAGGGCCCGGCTGGGCTCGTCGAGGCGGTGGTTGGCGCGGCCGATGCGCTGCACCAGCCGGCTCAGCCCCTTCGGCGCGCCGACCTGGATCACCAGGTCGACGGCGCCCCAGTCGATGCCGAGATCGAGCGTCGAGGTGCAGACCACCGCCCGCAGGTCGCCGCGGATCATCGCCGCCTCGACCTTGCGCCGCTGCTCGGGCGACAACGAGCCGTGGTGCAGGGCGATCGCCAGGTTGTCGTCGTTGATCCGCCACAGCGCCTGGAACACCACCTCGGCCTGGGCTCGGGTGTTGACGAACACCAGGGTGGTGCGGTTGCGGCGGATCTCGTCGTAGATCTCCGGCAGCGCATGCCGGGTCATGTGGCCGGACCAGGGCACGCGCACGCGCGAGGCCTGGACCCGGATCTCCGGCCGCGGCCCGGGACCGCCGTCGATCAGCACGGCCTCGCCGTCGCCGTCGAGATAGCGCGCCAGCGCCGGCGGGTCGGCGACGGTGGCCGACAGGCCGACGGTGCGCAGGCCCGGGCTCGAGCGGCGCAGGCGGGCCAGGCCGAGCGCCAGCAGGTCGCCACGCTTGCTGCCGGCGAGCGCGTGCAGCTCGTCGACCACGACCAGCCGCAGCCGGCGAAAGAAGCTGTCGGCGTCGCGGTAGGACAGCAGCAGGGCGAGCTGCTCCGGCGTCGTCAGCAGGATGTCCGGCGGCCTGTCGCGCTGCCGCTTGCGCCGCGCCTGCGGGGTGTCGCCGGTGCGGGTCTCGACCCGCACGGCCAGGTCCATTTCCTCCAGCGGCAGTTCCAGGTTGCGGCGGATGTCGACCGCCAGCGCCTTCAGCGGCGAAATGTAGAGCGTGTGCAGGGCCGGTGCGCGCTCTGCGGGCAGGGCGGCCAGTTCGACCAGTGCCGGCAGGAAGCCGGCCAGGGTCTTGCCGCCGCCGGTCGGTGCCGTCAGCAGGGCCGAGCGGCCGGCGTTGACGGTCTTGAGCATCTGCAACTGGTGCGGCCGCGGCGTCCAGCCACGGCCGGTAAACCAGGCGGCGAAGGTTGCCGGCAGGCTGGCGAGAGCGGTCCCGGCGGGCTCGGCTTGCGGCTGCAGGGTCATCGCGAAACAATATAGGCGTCCTGGTGGTCGTCCACACCGCGCCGGCAAGCCGGCCCGCGCGGGGTCCCGTCCGAAGTCCTTGCGCCGGAGTCGCGCCCCATGTTCAAGCCGCCGTCGGGGCGGATCGCGGTGATGTTCCTGCTGTTCGCGGTGCTGTTCGGCACCGGCCAGTTTCACCGCGTCTCCAGCGTCATCATCATGCCGGAGCTGGCCCGAGAGCTCGGTCTCGCCGCCGGCGCGCTGGGCGCGATCAGCGGCGTCTACTTCCTGTGCGCGGCGGCGATGCAGATCCCGATCGGCCTGGCCTTCGACCGCCATGGCGCCCGGCGCACGGTGCCGGCGGTGCTGCTGCTGTCGTTCGCCGGCACGATGATCTTCGCCACCGCGCACGACGTTGCCGGGCTGGTGCTGGGGCGGGCGTTGATGGGCATCGGTTTCGCCAGCGTGCTGATGGGCGCCTATGCCGTGTTCGCGCGCTGGGTGCCGATGGACCGCTTTTCCACCGTCTCGGCGCTGATGATCGCCATCGGTTCCATGGGCGGCATGCTGGCGACCTCGCCGCTGGCCGCCGCGGTGGTCTGGATCGGCTGGCGCGACACCATCATCGCCGTTGGCGTGATGACCGTGCTGCTGGTGATCCTGACCTGGGCGGTGGTGCGCGACGCACCGCCGGGCTACGTCGAG
>Ga0056121_1000433_pt1 | contig 9790 bp, 14 predicted proteins | sample WorMetHEROISLAND_FD_83872 | JGI IMG/M metagenome (GOLD analysis project Ga0056121, IMG submission 83872) | Marine gutless worms symbiont microbial communities from Max Planck institute for Marine Microbiology, Germany - Olavius sp. 1 HERON ISLAND ...
GCACTCATCGCAAGACTGACGATCGAACTCAAGATGGAACACCCGGACTGGAGCCGAGACAAAATCTACACGGAAGCGAAGAAATTGCTTCCGGGCGTCTACCGAAGTCCCAAATCGTTACCGGCCTAGCGTCAAATCGCGAGGGACAGGGATCGACGAGCGGAGAACGAAACTCCGCTACGGACATTCATTTCCCGCAGCGACCGAAACGGGCCGAATGGCCCTTTTTTTTTGCCTTGCTTCCGGACGTTCACGCCGGAATGTGCAGAGTAGACCGAAACAACTCTGCCTAGGGTCCTCCCTGCGGAAAATAAGTGTCAGTTGAAAAACGAATACGTGTCATCCCATATTCAAATATATTCAAAAAAATTATCACCCGTCCTGACCAGAACGGAACAGCAAAGCCATACGCTCCCTCTGAGCCGACCAAGAGGGTACGTGCACGCTCACTCCGTCAGCGGCTACGCCGTCCTCCAGTCGCTCCGCTCCTTGCGGCCCCTACGGGGTAACTTCCGTTCCGCGCGCCCATCAACCAGTCAGTGTCAGCTCAGAGAGAATGCTTCGCTCCAGCAAGAAGGAGGCCCACACAGGCCCGTAGAGACCGGTACGAGAGATAGTGAGGGGAAGAGCAGGAAACTGCACCACTCGGTGGGACATACCCCAGCCGCACTCTATAATGACACAACAACTCTCAATATAGAGTGTTGACACATTAAAATTGATATGTAGAATCTCATTATTAAGAGTTTGTGTTTCACCAATTAAGAGGATTGAAGCAAATGACAGCACTTAGCGGCATCACCCCAATCGAGCTGACTGCAATTAGGATTGTCCTGGTAAGCAGACGTGGTTTTCCCCGTCAAATCCGTAGCGCATGGTACTACGAATCCGAGAGCCAGAGCTAAACCCCAAAGTTGAGTGAGGTAATAATTGATAACCGAACATAAAACCCATGAATGTGTAATCTGTAGTGAGCAGGCTAAGACGTACCTTACAAAAGGTGATTATATCCACCAAGATTGTCCACACTGCGGTGAATTTGAAATCTCAGGAACACTCGAAACCGTTCTTCAAAAGAGCTATCCGAAAGACCATGAAGCTGCGGTGTTTATTTCAAGGCAAGCTTTGCGTTAGGGCTAAATATACCAGTGATTTGGACTTGTCGAAAGGATCATCTCAACGATCTACATTTCGATATACGCCAATACAATTGCATTGGTTGGGATACACCTGAAGATCTCGCCGAACGATTGAAAAAGAGGATCCAGGCTGAGGCTGTTGTTAGAACGGGACCTAGAGATTCTGATGAGATCTGATTTCTCAGTGACGCCATCTGATTTTTTGTCTTCCATTCATCGGAACGCACCGGAGACCGGCTTGTCGCTGCGCTCTTACTTGGCGCTACCTTGGAGGAGCACAGGGAAGCGAGGGGGCGTAAGCGACGAGCGGAGTGCGACGACCCCAGCGTAGCGACACGGTGTCAAGTCATTATGGGAGTCCTGGTACCGCGCGGAGTACAGAGCGTCAACTGCTCCAGTGAAGCAGGAAGCAAACAGTAGATTGAATCAGAATTGATTAGGTTTACGTAAGTTTTGCGGAACGGAATGGCGGAACATTCCGTCTGTAGCCGGTTGAAAGAGCCATCAGCGATGAGGTTGCTTAAGACTGCGCGGTCGCTTGGTGTGACAATCGAAGAATTGTTGGAGGATCAGTTAGAAGATCAATGAGATTATATATTTTAGAACCCAACTAGATTACTCAGAGATGCCCGGCGGGGCTGGCGCCACGTCTTGCCAGCCTGAGCGGCTCTTGGAGGCGTGAATGGCGTAGCGATCGGGGTGTAGGGAGCCGTAGGCGACCGGAACCCAAGGGTCGCTACGGCGGGTGGTCCTCGCGCCGATCTTCGTTAGGTTGAGGTTGTGAGACCAACGCCTGATGAAGGAGACGACGCGATGATCGGAGACAGACTGGTCCTTCATGGTCTGCTTGAGAAGGCTTCCGACACGGAATTCCTGCGCGAGATGATTTCATTCGCCGCCGAGCGGCTCATGGCGCTGGAGGTGGACGCGCTGTGTGGTGCCGGCCACGGCGAGCGCTCGGCGGAACGCATCGCGTAGATCAAGAATTGCAAGCTGAAAACGGTCGATCTGCTATCTATCCAGGAGATGCGAGAAGAACATGAGAAGAAACAACGGGGAAAGAATGAAAAATCATGAGTGACAAATCCGATCAAGGAAACGCCAAAACCGGCATGGTTCCTGGGATTATCGCCTGAGTCTTTGCTGTCCTCGGAATCTCCACCATGGGGATGGTGTTTGTGCCGTTGGCGGCGATTGTTGCGTTGGTCGGGATGATCATCGCTGCCAAGAATGCGTATTGGGGAGGCATTGGGATCAATGTGTTGGCCTGGGTTTTAGCGCTTGTTGGCCCGTTCACATCTCCCGCCCTGCATTTCCTAGTTTAAGGTCTTGATATTCTGCGCTATGCTATCATAGCATTAATGCAGCCCCAAATTGGGATAGCTTTCTCCGAAGTCTTCAACGTGCATTTCCAAAATATGGTGAAACTATGTCTTTGTCACTTGACAATTAATTTTAAACGGGAATTCAAATGAATGAACAATCAAGTTATGAGATAAACGAGGCAACCAGATTTGGAGGATTTTGGATACGAGTGTTGGCTTACTTCATTGATACGGTGATATTAGTTTCAGTCTTCCTTCCTGGAGGAATCATCTTATTATTGTCAGGATTTGAACCACTTGCAAAAGTTTTCTATTTGGTCATGGCCTGGATTTATTTCGCAGTATTACAGTCATCATCATGGCAAGCGTCGGTCGGTAAAAAAGCTGTAGGCTTAAAGGTTGTTGACAAAAATGGAGATCGTATTTCTTTTGGTAGAGCTACAGGACGACACTTCGCTAAAGTCATCTCCACATTGACCATCTTTATCGGATATATGATGGTTGGTTGGACAAAGAGGAAGGAAGGTCTACACGACAAGATTGCAGGTACACTTGTTATCAGGATCGTAAAATCGAGACCTTAAACTAGGAAATTCCGAATTAATTTTTTAACTCCAGTAGAAAAGCCATCCGCTCCCTCTGAGCCGCTGAGAGGCTTGGAGAACCCAAAGGCAGGAGACCGCAAGATCGTGCACGCCTCTTGCGCTGTCCGAATGGAGTACCGCGAGATATAGACAAACCGTCAGCCGGTTGGCATCCACAAACTACCCAGGTCGAACGGTACTGCGTCGAAGGGCGGTATGGCGGCCTGGACCGTATCCGCGTAGCGGCTGATTCTCCGCCATCCGCTAGCCGGTTGGCTTCCAGGACCCGCTTGATCGAATTGACCAGCTAAAGAAACGATACGCCATGCCGCGCGTACAGTGGCATCTTGATCTCCAGGTCGATGCTCCGAGTTGATCTGCTTCACGCTGTCGCGTGAACCATCGTTCACCGACAGGATTTGCTCGAAGCGCGCGAGCGCGCAAGTCACCATCCGTTTTTCCGACGTTTTCCCGGCGGGCCATTCACTGCGCAGGCGATGCTTGCAACGGTGAGATGCGCGGTTCTCACTCGCGGCCTTTCTCCGGGACGGAAGGACGCAGTGAGCTTTTCCCGCCAGGGAAAGCGCGGTACACCGTTGACGGATGAACGCCCATCCGTCGGGCAATCCCGGCGATCGAGATCGTTCTCGTTTCGAGCATGGCCTGCACTATTCGAGCGCTCTCGATCGCCGTCTAAGCGGCTTATGAGTGCTTAGCTATGGGGGAAAGATGGCTTTTGAAGGGAGCGGCTAGAACCGCCGTTTAGGGCGGTTAGACGTGATGTCCGCAGTTCGTTTTGTGGGTACCCGCGACCAGACTAACAAGCAAGCCACAAGACCCCACCACAAGCGCAGACTACCGTCCATGGTGGAAGAAGCCGACAGACCAGTGTTCGGCATCCTGCCTCCCACTGCTACGCAGTAGCCCAAAGATACACCGAGGAGCCCCTGCCGCTCCGTGGCTTTTGCCTCCCACTCGCCGCAACCGCGCTTAACTCCACCGTCCGTGGCACGGAGCGTGCCAGTCATCAGCCATCTCTGACAGGGGCGGAACGGCGATAAACAAGCAAGGAACGGATAGAACCGCCGTGACTTTTTACCCCATGCACGCGTGAATCGGGGTCGAAGGGGGAAACATTCCGCGCTGCGATTTGGGGTCCCCCCCTATAACCCCCCCCATTCGACGGCTGGGAATATCCGAAAAACCAACGCTTTTGGTAAAAGCGTTAATATTAACCGTTTCGTAAAAAAATATTTATCAGATAATTGTACTACATTCTTCCTTCGGAGTCTGACTACTAATATCGCTTTTCCATCCAACTGTGTCTATGATTATTCCACCTTGTGCCTATAGTCATCTCGTTTTGAGAGTCCCGCGCCCGCGCGAGGGCGGGGACAGCGAGTAAACATCATCCCCTTCCACCGCCTTCTTCACGCCGTCGAGCAGCTTCTGGTTCTTGTGGCTCCGGCTGCCGTAGAGACGGGCGGAAAACACCGTGATGATTTCCAGCACGTCCTTCGCTAAATCTTCTTCAAAGGTCGTGTCTTCGCCTTGGTTCAGGATCACCGCCTCAACGCCCTTGGCCTCGCAGATGGCAAAGACCAGTTCCGCGCCGCTCCAGATCATCCTTCAGGTCGTGGCTTGAGACACGGGCGTAGACCACCGTGCGCCGGACGGCCAAATCCTCGGCACGAAACAACTCAGGTTTGAGCTTGGCAAGGTCATAGCGACGGTGCTCACCTGCCGTGCGGTCCGCAACTAACCTCCCGGATGCTTCCCAACGGCGCAGTGCCGTGATCGACACGCCCAATACCTTGGTAGCTTCACCTATGCTTGTTAATCTCACCATATTAGTGGGAATTGCATGGATATGATTGTTTTTCTCTTTATGTTTCAATATCTTAGCTTGCCATATATTAGAAATATCGATTACATATCGCTTGGCAAGCCGTTTTTTTATGCTGATAATTTAAAAAAGTTACAAAAAATATTAGATAACATGTCAGTTGCATATATATGAGGCTTTATCAATCTTCTTATCAATCGTCTTACCTATTCTTTATCAAAGAGTGAAAACCGCTTGAGAGAGGCTCTGGGGACCTTTCAGGCGGCTTTGGCGCAGCGTTGCTGCTTTGGCTTTGCAGTTCCGTGCCAGCGAGCTGGAATCAGGCTCCTTGGCGTTACCTTCCGCGCTGAGCGCGTCCCTCGGCAGGGATTTTTCCTTGTAGACCTTTCCGTTGAACTTTCCGCCGCTCCGTCCTTGTCAGGATGGCTGATGACTGGCCGCTCCGTGGGGCTTGCGTCCTCCAGCGAACCCGGTTGTTCTTATCTTTCGTTATCCACAATTCGGGGTGGCTAATTATCGGTATCTAATAGGCTATCGGTTTGCGCGACAAAACCTACGTGTTAACCAACTGTATTACTTGGAAATGGTTTGGGGCGGAACCCCTTAATTTCTTGGGTTTCGCTTAGGGCCGCAAGAAGGGCTTCGGGGAACCAAGGCGCGACAAAACCTACGTGGATAACTTCCACTATCCACAGTGTGTGTAGGTAAGTTGCGTCAAGTTACGCATGCCTGTGCATGACGGGATAGGTGGCTTGCTGTGGTGGAGAATCAGCCCTCGGTGGCCTTCCGTTAGTCGCGCTTCGGGGTAGGCTCTGCAAGCTACTTTCAGAGTGGCTCGGAACTGGCGTCTAAAGACCCGTGTCCGCCCATACCCCTGCCCAAACTGGTCACGCAAGGAAGCCCAGGGGACTAGGTGATGGCGGCGGGCGGGAACGCGGTGCAAGCGTTGAGCAAGCCACGTATACACATCGAACGCCATAGCGTTGTTGGCTAACTGCGCTATCGCCTGTTCGCTCAGGGGCACGGCATGGGCAAGCAAGCTCTCAAAGTATTCCGGGCTGAGTGAAACTTCGTTCGGCCACAGCACGCGCCGTTGTTGAGTCTTCGGGAACCACAGTTTGATGCCCGTAATCAGGTTTGCGCGTCGGGTTACGTCCTCGTTCTCTTCTGGGTACCCCAAGCGGAAATCGGTTACGGCGAGCCGCGCCAGTTGCTCTTTGAGCATGCGGATACTGGGGCCGGTAGTGGGCAATCCTAATTGCCGCACGAAGCCCGTCAGACTGTCACCAACGGGGATTACCCTGCGTTGGGTTTTGATGGCCTGCGTGCTCAGGTAGGCCAGGATCAAACGGGGCTTGGGGCCGAACGGCAATCCGACTGGTAGCCAGTCGTTTGACTCCGAGCGCCAAATTTGGCCTGCTGTAATCAACAGATGGGCCAAACCTTGCTGACGTTTCCAGATCCGCGCCGCGTCGCCAGGATTCCGGTACGGGAGTGAAGTTTGGCAAAAGACTGTATGCAGGAACGCGATTTCTTGCTCGGAACGGATACCCGAAAGCTCGTTGTTCGCAACTAACCAGTCGGTTTCGATAGGTTGGTTCCACTTGCGCGGTTTGCGCTCCGGCAGGTTCGGGTTGCCAACGATTTCTTTGAGGCCGGAAGGCTGTATTTTCTTCACGTTTTTCATCGTTTCCTCCGTTGGGAGAATTGTTGTGACACCGGAACAGTTGCTTGGGAGATACCTTCATAATCTTCGGTTAAGCCGTGGGTGGACATTAGTGGAATTAGCTAATAAATCTGGTATATCAGATAGTTTTTTATCTCGCGTCGAGAAGGGTAGACAAGGTATTTCAATTAAAGTGCTCTGTAAGTTGACGCGTGCTTTCTTAGGTCGAGTAAATAAAATATTATGCTCACCTCGACGACCAACCTGAAGACCCTGCCAGCCTCCGAATAGGTCCGGGGAGCATACTGTCCGGAAATGCTCGTGGGTAATGAAAGTTATCTACGGGTACTTGGCCGCACAATCCTATCGGTATACCTATAGTTCCCCGATAGTTAGCAGCCCCGGAGCCTAACTCCACAATCCGTGGTGCCCCACACGCTCCCTCTGAGCCGACCAGGAGCATATGCACATGCTCACTCCGTCAACGGCTACGCCGTCCTCCAGTCGCTCCGCTCCTTGCGGCCCCTACGGGGTGACTTCCGTTCCGCTCGCCCGTAAACCGATAGGTGTCGGCTCCGAGGGAATGTCGCTCTGTCTCACCAAGGGAATGTTGCGCTGTCTCGTTAACTGGTTTGCGCGGATCGGAGACCATTACACATAGATTAAATTTATTATATAAATATAATAACTTTAATCTATATCTAGTGGAACATTGATATATAAATAGAATTTATAATATAGATAATATCTATAAAGTGAGCGTGGCGATACAGAGAGGTCTTCGGGGTTCAGCCGCGAAATCGGCGGTTGGGGCATGCCTTCCTCCCCTCCCCCCCCTTTCCGGACCGCCGAAAATCGAAGATGGTCGGCACATTTTCGTGAGTCGCTTTTAGTTTTGATAAAATGAAAGCGATAGTATAAGGTTTGTGTTGAATGGGTAGTTGTTAATATAAACTACCGATTTTATTTAAATTTATTTAAAAACAAGTTAATATCGCTTTTCACCAAAGCGATATAAGGTGAAGCTGGTGCGCGACCGGCTGGCCGTGCTGGTTTTATTCGCGTCGTGGGGAGCGTTTGAAGGTCGAGAAAGCGTTGTGGGAATGGAAACCGAGGTTGGAATTTCCGCAATTCAGGTCACGCTTTGGTTAATTATTAGCTTTAAATATCTTATATAACCTACAGATTGGTAGTTTATTTTATTTTTTCGGGTTGCTGCGATTTGAGCCATCATGGTCCATAGATTGTTTCGGTATATTCTGCATACTTTGGCGTGAACGCCCGGGGAAAAGACAAAAAAAGGGCCTGTCGGCCCGTTTCGGTGGTGGCGGGTCATTGACTCCCGTAGCGGCGTTTCGTTCTCCGTCGGTCAGTCAACGTGCCCCGTGATTTGACGCTAGATCGGTAATGATTTGGGACTTCGGTAGACGCCCGGAAGCAATTTCTTGGCTTCCGCGTAGATTTCATCTCGGCTCCAGTCCGGGTGTTCCATTTTGATCCCGATCGCCAGTTGCGTGATGAGTGCTTTGGCTTCGGGGTTGAGCTGATCGAGGTATTTTCTGACTGGATCGAGGCTGCGGGTTCCGGTCGTGGTACCGACAATGTGCACGGGCGTCTGCCGCTTTCTGGCCGCTTTCTCCTGAGCCTTTTCGCCTGCATTGCGCGCATGACTCGTTTGGGCCATTCCGGCGATTTGCGTGGTTAGTCGATTCATCATCGTTGCGCCTCCTATGGTGCATGCCTTCTCATAGGCTTTCTCTTTCTTCCTGAGCCGCTCTCTGGCTTTCGCGCGTTCTTTGTCAAGCCAGCCACGGAGTCCCAGAGCGTCGAAGAGCGTAGTGGAAACGATCTTGATCGCAGAAAAACTTCTGTAGGAGCCATCCGTCAACCGTTCCCGGATTTGGGACACGGCGAGATACCCGGCGTCCTTAAGCGTCGCTATGATCCGCGCCGCGCGCCTTTCGCCTAACCTCGCCCAGGTCGCCAGGTGGTCCATGGTGTAGTTGAAGAAGCCTCTCTCAGTCGGGAAGCCCACGCGCCCGGTCGCTAAATCCATCCGCAGTACCAGCGCGACGAGCAGCATGCCAATGCCGTCGCGGCGCTCGCTGCGGATTTTGCGTCCGTCGGCGTGGAAATTTAAAACCGGCAGTAAACCAAGGTCGTCAAGGTGCGACCGTAACTGTCTTGCCGCTTCCTGGATGAATTTCGGGTGTTGTTTCGGTATCGGGATGTCGAGGAGTTGTGGCTTCTTCGGATCGTGCCCGCAGCGGTGCTGTTCGCAAAGCGTGAGAGCCGTGGAAGAGGTGGGGGGACAAGGCAGGATGCTCGTGGGTGGAGAATCGCTTGGAGCGGTTTCCGAATCGATTCCGATTGAATCAACTGCTTGCTTCCTGCTTCGCCGGGGCCGGTTTCGCTGCCGTCTTGCAACCGCAGCCAGCGCCTTCCCCTCCACAGGTAAACCCGGTGGAACTCCCCGCGTGATTTCTCGGATTGATCGCAGCCTTTGCGTCGCGGTCATGCTTCGCGCCACATCCCGGACAGGTCCAATGCCGAACCGATAGGGGCAGGGCTTCGATTGTGTACCCGCAATCCGAACACGTCTTGCTGCTCGCAAAGAAGCGATCCGCTACCACGATTTGTCCGCCACGCATCGCCGCCTTGTACTCCAACTGGCGGCGATGCGCACAGCCGGTCCTTGTGGGTGATGACCAGCCGCCCAATCTGCCCGCCCATAACGAAATTTCTTTAATTTCCCATTTTACAGTCTCAAAATTCATCAATATTAAGTGATTTTCAAGTACAAACATTATTATGTTCCTATTTTAAGGCTTCTTTTTCTAAAATTATCACTGTATATCCAATTTATGTGTTCTACTAATAACCCATTTTATTAAAAAACTTATAAAAATTATAAGTTATAGTGACAACTCTATGAATATAATATAAATTATAGATCGATTTCCCACTCAGGAAAGCTGCATCGCCTACCTCGAAGCCATGCGCTGGGGTAATGGCGATGTAATCTGCCCTCGCTGCGGATCACGCGATACGGCCAAGTGTCAGCACCGCCACCGTTGCTACGGTTGTATGAGCGCGTTCAGCGTCACGGTTGGGACTGCCTTCCATGGGACGCACCTGCCCCTTCGGAAATGGTTCGCAGCTATCGCACTTATACTGAATGCAAAGAAGAGCTTGTCCGCGCTCCAGCTATCTCGCGATCTCGGAGTTAA